>Ga0078972_1000467_pt1 | contig 169161 bp, 161 predicted proteins | sample YelNatPaOPGAMG01_FD_67568 | JGI IMG/M metagenome (GOLD analysis project Ga0078972, IMG submission 67568) | Hot spring thermophilic microbial communities from Obsidian Pool, Yellowstone National Park, USA - OP-RAMG-01 (SPADES assembly) (version 2) | ecosystem: Environmental > Aquatic > Thermal...
GTTGCTGTGTGGGCCCGTAGCTCAGCCAGATCCCATGGAGGAGATCCAGGGATCCTGAAAAGGTAGAGCAGCGGACTATATGAGGCTGAAGCTCTTAACCCGAAAGGGTGATGTAGCCGCATCATCCTGGGGAGAGGTCCGGGGTTCGAATCCCCGCGGGCCCGCCAAGCCCTTCGCAGAAATTCGGGTCGATCGCCCCTCCGAAGGGACTTATGGATTCACCGGTCGAGGCCATAGAAGCCTTTCAGACGACCCGTAGATCAGACGCCGCTGCGGAGACGACCCCCACGGGATCAGCCCCTTTTTACCCCCCCTATGATAGGTCGAGTGTCTCCACGTACCATGTATTATACTATACGGCAGGTCGACCGCTGAACTTTCGAGGGGGGTTACGTCTTCCAGTCTACCTCGATCCTATTCTTCATGACTACGACTCTCATCAGGTTGGTGGCCATAATCGCCAGCCATAACGGGGAGTAGAAGAAGAAGTATGCGAAGAAGTGGGGGAGGCTAAACCTGCAGCGGAGTTTACGTGCGAACATCAGGTTTAGGAGGGAGAAAGAGGAGAAGAGAGCCATGACCATTATGCTCTGACCCAGCAGGGGGAACGAGGTGAGGATTATCGATAAGGGCAACGATAGAGAGGTGAACTTCATGGCAAGCAGGAATACGGCTACAGCGATATACTTGTAATACGGGTTGTCCAATACGAAGAGATTTACGAGGAAGACGGTTAAGGAGGGGAAGGCGAACACGAGGGACGGTATGAGTATCTTGGGATGATCCAATAGGCTCCTCAGAAGAGGCCTATAATATTCTTTAATCCAGAGGCTTGCCCCGACGCTCCACCTCTTCCTCTGCGCATACCATCTACGCCAGCTCGACGTAACCTTAACCTCGACCGAGACATCGTCTACGAAGCGGAAGGCCATCCCCTTAAGGAAGGACCTCGTCGCCAGATCTAAATCCTCCGATATAACTCTTCTGAATCCCCCGAGGGAGCGGAGGGCATCCCTGGTTATGGCGAAGGCTGCGCCGTTGATGGCCAGGCACCTTTTAACATACCTTGAAAACAACCAGTTAACTACGTTGAATCCCAGATACTCGAAGTATTCCAGTTTCGCTAGGAACGAGTCTCTTATAATTACCTTCTTGATATCTATTATATCTGCCTTCTTAATCTCCTCAGCCACGACCGCCAAGAAATTATGGGAATCCCCTGGCAGAGCCACATCTGCGTCGAGGAATAATAGTATCTCACCTGAAGAGGATTCGATCAGTTCCTCCACCGCCCTTACCTTCCCCCGCCGCTCTCCACTAACCGTATATTTTATCCTATGGCTCATCTGCTGTAGCGTTTCTAATACCTCTCGGCTGGGCTCGTCCGCCGCTACGAGGACCTCCTTGTCGGGATACGGATCGTCCAGTAACCTGTTAAGCAGCTCCCCGAGGCGATAAGCCTCCCCGTAAACCGGGATGATGACGCTGATCCTACCCAGGTTACCCATAGCGGCTACCCTCGGCAACCGATTTATTAAACCGTCACCATTAGCCATCGCCGAATCCTACATCCTTAAATACTCTCGGAGGACCCTCATAAACTTGACAGCTAACCGGGGAACCCCATTACCCCCGAGGACCCACAGGATAAAATGTCCTAAAGGATGCTGTCCTACAGCAAGGCTTATGGGAGGTCCAGGTTCATGGAAGGCGGTTATCCACACGATCCTCGGCCATTCGCGTAGCCTTAACCTCCATATTCTAAGGGATGCAGGGCATCCAAGTGGACGATGAGACCCGGTGAGCTGCTGTAGGACAGGATCCAGGCGGATCCACGCCGCCATTCTTCGAACCCTTATATTTGGTCGCCGCTTCAAAGTGGACTATGGGAGGCACATAATTTATTTAGACGCCCCCCTCCTCGAGTAAAAGTGGGAGACTTCGAGCAATAAAGTAAAGTAAATATAATTCAATATGGTTATGTTGGGAATACAGGCGTGGGGAATAATGGGACATGGCTAAGAAGGCTAGAGGATTAAAGGCTGCTAGGAGGCTTAGGAAGAACCATCAGAGGATGAGGTGGAAGTATGCGCCTTATAAGAGGCGTATACTGGGCCTGGACTATAAGGTGGATCCCTTAGAGGGGGCTCCCCAGGCCAGGGGGATAGTCCTGGAGAAGGTGGGCATCGAGTGCCGCCAACCCAACAGCGCGATCCGTAAATGTGTGAGGGTTCAACTTATAAAGAACGGTAAGGTGGTGACGGCCTTCCTCCCAGGGGATGGGGCCCTCAACGTAGTGGATGAACACGACGAAGTCCACGTCGAGGGTATAGGAGGCCCCGAGGGAAAGGCCTACGGGGACCTTCCAGGCGTGCGGTACAGGGTATTCAAGGTCAACGGGATAGACCTTCACTCCCTGGTCGTTGGCAAGAAGGAGAAGCCCCGAAGGTGATGGAAAAATTAATTTAAGCCGCGACAACTTATTTTTATCGAGGTGGGACGCCGGGATCGCCTAGCGGTATGGCGTCGGCTTGCTAACCTCCTCGACCACATCGGCGGAGAGCCGATGACCCTCACGGGTCCCGTGGGTTCGAATCCCACTCCCGGCGCCACATTTAGAGCAGAAAAAAACTAGAAGTGATATTTTTAGCAAGTCGCTGAGCTAAATTGCATTCAGTTTTCGTATAGGTAGGCTAATCCACTTTTATTGTTGAATCCCCAAATTTATATAAAGAGCTTTGTATTCACACCTTCATGTATTTATGTGGATTTTTCTCGAATTTCCCTTTGCAGGTTGAGGAGCAGAAGTAATAGGTCTTCCCCATATGCTCTGTCTTGTACATCGCCGTTTTTTCGTCCACTTCCATTCCGCAAACAGGGTCCTCCGCCATGAATCCTCACTTCTCTAATTTTCTACAACTTTAAGAGTTTAAGGGTTGCCGAATTGCTTACGACGAAGAGTGAGCTAAAGGCCATGGCCCCTGCGGCCAGGATTGGGCTTAATAATCCCGCGGCGGCTATTGGGATTGAAACGGCGTTATATATAAATGCCCAGAATAGATTCGACTTTATCTTCTTCATGGTGGCCTTACCGAGCACTATTCCCCGCGCCACATCTCGCAGGTCGTCTTTGATTAGGACTATGCCGCCCGTTTCCTTAGCGATGTCGGTTCCACTGCCTATGGCTATGCCTATGTCGGCTTGGGCGAGGGATGGGGCATCATTTATGCCGTCGCCAACCATGGCAACTACCTTGCCCTCCTTCTGAAGTCTCTTTATGACCTCGACCTTCTCCCATGGTAGAACGTTTGCAATGACCTCGTCGATATCCAGCTGTCGAGCAATCGCTTTTGCCGTACGCTCATTATCTCCTGTGAGCATCATAATTTCAAGTCCCATATTTTTAAGCTTCGCCACAGCTTCTCCGCTGGTGTCTTTAAGAGTGTCCATAGCCGCAACGATTCCACAAATTTCACCGTCGACGGAAAGAATCATGGCTGTTCTTCCCTTCTCCTCAAGCATCGCCAGACGAGCCTCCACCTCTTTTCCAACATTTACCCTGTTAACCTGCATAAGCCTCCTATTCCCAAAGAGTATGGTTTTACCCCTGTAGAGTGCTTTGACGCCATGTCCCGGTATGGCCTCAAAAGCTTCAGCGTCTGGAACGTTAAAATTGGCCTCGCTAGCCTTCTTTAAGATGGCTTCGGCTAATGGATGCTCCGATCCCTTCTCGGCGATTGCCGAGAACAGCAACACTTCGCTCTCTTCATAGCCGTTAAATGCTAAAATGTCGGTGACTGAGGGCTCGCCCTTCGTTAGAGTTCCAGTTTTATCAAAAACCACTGTCGTCAACTTTCCGGCCTTTTCAACGTATTCACCGCCTCTCAGGAGTACGCCGTATTCAGCTCCCTTGCCCACCCCAGCTAAAATGGCTGTAGGTGTGGCTATGCCTAAGGCGCATGGGCAAGCTATGAGGAGCACAGCTAGCAGTACGAGAAAGGCGGAGGCGAAGCCCCTTGTAAAAAGCCAGAAGGTGAAGGCTATTCCCGCAACCGTGAAGACCGCGGGGACGAAGTATCCGACGATGCGATCTGCAAACTTTTGGATAGGTGCGCTCGATGCCTGGGCCTCCTCGACCAAGCGGACTATTTGCATGAGGGCCGTATCTTCACCAACCTTGATCGCTTTTATCTTCAGCAATCCTGTCTTGTTAATCGTAGCGCCGACGACTTCGCTGCCTACAGTTTTTTCAACCGGCACGCCCTCTCCGGTAATGATTTTCTCGTCAACAGAGGAGTAACCATCCACAACAACGCCGTCTGTGGGGATCTTCTCGCCGGGCTTAACGATGAGTATGTCGCCAACTTGAACCTCCCCGATCGGGACCTCAACTTCCCGACCATCCTTCAATACTCTGGCGACGGTGGGCTGGAGTTCAAGCAGCTTCCGAACGGCTGCAGCTGACCTTCTCCTAACGGTTTCCTCAATAAATTTACCTAACAGTACGAAAGCCAGAATCGCGATCGCTATCTCCAGATAACCATGCCCTTCTGACCCAAGCCATGGGAAAAACGTGTTGACTGCGCCGTAGCCCCACCCTGCAAGCACGCCCGTAGTTATGAGAACATCCATGTTTATGGAGCCGTTTCTAAGCGCTTTATAGGCGCCGTAATGGATGCCCCAACCAGCCACCCAAACGATCGGTGTCGACAAGATAAAGAAAGCCAAGTCCCAGGCAGAGATTCCAACTATTTTGAATGTCATGATTGCTACGGTGAGGCCGAACATAGCGACTACCCGCAATGCGGCAACGCTCACCACTCCTGCCAGGGCTAGGGCAACCCTGCGCTTCACGGCCTTCAGTTCTTGCTCCGGGCGTTCATACGTTCTAGCGCATGTTTCGCCGCAGAAATAGTAGATTCGATCTCCAATCCTACGCTTAACAGCTTTATCGGCTTCAACCATCATACCGCAAACGGGATCCCTCGGCAACCCGGCAACCTCGAGTATGAAATAATGTTTTAACTATATAAATATATCTATTAAAAATATATCTTAAGAACACTCATATGCAGTATCTCGTGAGAGGCAACCATACATCTCCATGAACAGCGGAACTATGTGGACCTTCACGAGGCCTTCATAGAGGAATAATCCAAGAAAAGCCACGATTCTTATTTACCTTCGTCCGGTATTAAATTAGGGGAAACGCATATAAATATATCTCTTAAAGATATATTTGGGGACGGCCATGTCCTCAACAGAACTCGACAGCATCGTTTCGGACTTCACCCGCCTTTACATACTCATTATCTTATATGAGGGGCCATGCCACGGCTACAGCATAATAAGCAAGTTTAAGAAGAGAATAGGGAAGGAGGTCAGCCCAAGCCTGGTCTATCCATTCCTAAAACAGCTCATGCAAAAAAGTTTCGTAAAATATACGCTTAAACCCGTGGGCGCTAAGCAAAGAAAAATTTTCGAGCTAACAGAGAAGGGAAGGGAACTTTGTAAAACTCTCTTCAGACGTTTTTCACTCCTAGTATCTGTCGCTATTGAACCAAGCCTTGAGATATGCGCCAATTGCGGATGCAAGGTCTATGAGGGCGGCTACCGGGAGGTCATAGACGGTAAAGAAACAACTTTCTGCTGCGTACATTGCGCCCACTCATACAAAGAAGAGAGGAAACCCTCCAGAACACCCGTATCATAGGTTTATTTTAAGAAGTAGAAGCTTTGGCTTCACTAGGAAAATTAATCTAAACCTTATAGAATAGGAATGTGCAACATTTTTCGTTAGATAAAATCCACATATTCTTCTCAATTTATAAGAACGGAGCTCGAAAAACTACATATTCCTATTTTCGAAGGGAAATAGGAATAGAGAAAACTATTTAGGATAGATTTTTAAATAATTTTTAAAAAAAGTTTTTCGGATCTCATCCGGTCCTTCGTCGCCTCCCAAGGCCGGGATTGGTAGGCCCGAGTCCGATAATAAGATGGTTTTAACCGGAATCCTATATGTGCCCCCGACCGGATGCCACTGGATGGACGAGCTCTCCAAGTGTTGACGTCACCCCACCGCCTATAGGAGGCCTAAGCTTTGGCGCGAGGGGACGTACGGTCTGGGATCCTCGAATCCCCGTTGGGCGCTCCATCTGGGATATCCGCTTTCTATCGTCTTCCCTCTCATGCACGCGTTAGAGGGGGTCGTCCCATGGAATCGGGGATCCCTAATCGGTGAGATGGGCTGCTCCAGGGCTTCACCTCACCATAACCCTGTAGGGGGCGTATTCCAGCCTCTTCAAATTCTCTGGGAGGGCCTCGAGGTCCCTCATGAAGTCCTCCCGGATTTCCTTAAGCCCCGGTAGGGTGCGGGTCTGCCTCCCATCCTCCAGTATTTGTAGCACTAGGGCCTCCCCTCCATCCGGGCTTTCATCGTTGTATTTCATGACCTCATCGTATTCCATAACCCCCTCGCTGGAGTAGTGCCTGTAGACCTGCCTCTTATATGGGAACGTGATCTTTCCTGGGCTTAGCTTGAACTTCGGCTCCCCCTTATACTCCACCAGTTTATAGGCTATGTCCAGGTATGGCCTATCCGACGAGGTCACCACTTTGGTGCCCACCGCGAATATGTCCACCGGGGCTCCCTCGTTCACCAGTTCCCGGATGTCGTATTCGTCGAGTCCTCCGCTCACAATTATCTTAACGTCTCTGAGGCCTGCATCGTCCAGTATACCTCTAACCCTCTTTGAGAGGACGGCGAGGTCGCCGCTATCGATCCTGACCCCTATCACGGGTACGCCGGTCTTCGCCAGCTCTACAACCTTCTCCGCGGCCTTAACCGTGTCATAGGTGTCTATGAGGAATATCGAGTTTTCAGGGAAGCTCTTCGCGAAGCTCTTGAAGGCCTCCTCCTCCGAGTCGAACACCATCACGTAGGAGTGGGCCATCGTGCCCACCACGGGGATCCCGAACCGCCTCCCAGCCTCAAGGTTGGACGTGCCGTGGAACCCCGCTATGTATGCGGCCCTAGCCGCGTATAGCCCCGCCTCCAGGCCGTGGGCCCTCCTGAGGCCGAAGTCTATCACACCTTTTCCCTGGGCAGCCAACAGGCTCCTAGCAGCCTTTGAGGCCACGAGGGTCTGGAAGTGGATCACGTTTATCACTACGGTCTCGATTATCTGGGCGTCGGGCAGGCTGGCCTCCACTTGGATGAGGGGCTCGTTCTCGAACACTATCCTGCCCTCGGGCACCGCGTATAGGTCGCCTGAGAAACGGTAGTTCTCCAGGTAATCTAGGAAATCGTCTGAGAATCTCCCGAGGCCTCCAAGATAATCTATGTCCTCCTCGCTGAACCTGAACTCCCGTAGAGCTTCCAGGAGGGTCTCTAGGCCCGCCGATACTAGGAAACCCCTCTCCCTGGGCAGCCTCCTGATGAAGAGGCTGAAGACGGCGTCACCTAGTTTACCCGATTCAAGATAGCTCTGGGCCATAGTAAGCTCGTAGAGGTCCGTGTTAAGCGCTAGACCCATGGCCGCAACGCCTATGGGACGATAGGAAAACCCGACTTTATAAGGTTCTCCCCGCCGCCCAGCGATGGAGCCTTTGAAACAGGGTTTAGGCAGGGTATGCCCATCCCATCCATCAGGGGTTACCTACAACTTTCGATGCGCTTCACCTAGGGGATCGGGTGAAGGGGAAGGGTTGAAATAAATGCCCCACCACATAAGGATCGGATCTTGGATTAAGGGAGGGGCCTGCGCAGGGTTTGGATATCGCGGTCTTGGATTTCGGCGGCCAATACGTATTTAACATAAGGAGGGTGCTCCTAGAGAAGGGCTTCAACGCCGAGGTAGTCCCCTACGACACCCCCTCGGGCCGGCTTAAAGGGGTGAAGGGCATAATCCTCTCAGGCGGCCCCTACTCCGTGTACGATGAGGATGCCCCTTTATGCGACCCCGGGATCCTCGAGCTCGGGGTGCCCGTGCTCGGATTATGCTATGGGCATCAGGCTATAGCGCATCTCCTGGGAGGAGAGGTTAAGAAGGGGCGGGTGGGAGAGTACGGCTTCTCGGAGGTAAGCATCGATATATCGAATAGGCTGTTTCAGGGTTTAAGGGAGACGGAGATCTGTTGGATGAGCCATGGGGACGTCGTCTCCAGGCTGCCTCCAGGCTTTAAGGTTATAGCCTCGTCCGGGGAGAGCCCCATAGCCGCCTTCCAAGGGGAAGACCATATATTCGGGTTGCAGTTCCATCCCGAGGTCTCCCATACCCCTAACGGGCATAGGATCCTGGAGAACTTTGCTGTCTTCTGCGGCTGCCCTAGGGGAGGCTGGGATGTCAGAGCCTTCATCGAAGCCGCCGTGAGGGATATATCCGGGAAGGTGGGCTCGGAGAAGGCGATAATAGCCGTGAGCGGCGGGGTGGACTCCACGACGGCCGCCATCTTAGCCAGCAAAGCCCTGGGAGACAGGCTCGCATGCATCCATATTAACCATGGCCTAATGAGGAGAAATGAAAGCAGTGGCGTGGTTGAGTTTCTGAGGGGATTAGGTTTAAAAGTGGTCTACGTCGACGCGGAGGATAGGTTCCTCAGAGCCCTACGAGGCGTAACATCCTCGGATGATAAGAGGAGGATCGTGGGAAAACTCTTCATAGATGAATTTGAGGAGGCATCCTCGAAGCTGGATGCGGAATGGCTCATCCAGGGGACCATAGCCCCAGACATAATTGAGAGCACGCGGGGAGACCCTGGACGTAGAAGCGACAGGGGACACGGCGGCCTCATAAAAATCCATCATAACGTAGCCGGGTTACCTAGGGGAATGAAGCTTAAACTCGTCGAACCCCTATCCCCCCTCTTCAAGTATCAGGTGAGAATATTGGCTGGGGAGCTAGGCCTCCCCAGGGGGCTCGTGGAGAGGCAGCCGTTCCCAGGGCCTGGGCTGAGCTGCAGGATATCCGGGGAGATAACCCGGGAGAGGCTCGAGCTTCTCAGAGAGGTGAACGAGATGGTGGAGGAGGCCCTTAAAGTCTATAGGCCTTCCCAATACTTCGCCTTCCTGTTAACTGAGGGGGTGGAAGCCCGATTAAAGGAGGCGGCGCATATAGCCTCAAAATACCTAGGGAGAGGCGTGGCAGCCTATAAGCTAAGGGATGAATCCGTAGGGGTTAAAGGCGATAGGCGGATCATAGGTAACCCCGTATGCATAGATGCGCAGAGGGATCCAGGCCTACTCGATGGGACGGCGTGGATCAACCTTTTGAAGATGCAGAACGAGATCACCGGATCCCTACGGGAGATCTGCAGAGTACTAGTCAAAATAATTGGAGACGTGGATTCTAGGAAGGGCTACTGCATATGCATAAGGGCCGTCGATACACAGGACTTCATGACAGCTGTCCCAAGCAAAGTGAGCTTCAGCCACTTATATGAGCTGGGCGGAGACATAATTGGAAGGTTCAGCTCGGTGGCCTCGGTATGCTATGAGATAACTACGAAGCCCGCGGCCACGATAGAACTAATATGAGGTAGCCCCGAGGCCTCCAAGAAAGCATAGCGGCTAGGTTTTCACTTAATATCCCTGTTTAGAGCTATTATTTCCTCGTTCTGGTCGAACAGATGTATTCTCTCTAGGATAGGTTCAATCCAAACCCTTGTACCGCTTTCCATCGCGACCGTTTGAGGAACCTTCGCGATTAAGGTGATCCCTGAAGCATCCAGCGTTAGTATGGTTTCATGCCCTACGGGCTCTACCGCATAGATGCTCGCTTCTATCCCGGGAGGGGTCGTGGAAACTTTTATATCTGAGGGCCTCACTCCGAGGATTATCCTTGATCCTACCTTATCGGCTAATACTCCCCTAAATTTATCCAGGTTGATCGAGAATCCATTAGATGATAATACTATCTTCCCTTTTTCCTCCTTTAATATGCAGCTGACCGTGTTTATCGGCGGTGAGCCTATTGAGGTAGCTACGAATAAGGATTTAGGATTTTCATAGAGCTCAGCTGGTTCACCAGCTTGGAGGATCCTCCCATCCTTCATTACTCCTATTCTATCACCCATTGAGATAGCTTCCAAGGAATCGAAAGCGGTCATAACAACTGTTTGTTTTAATGCTTTTTGGATCTTCTTAATCTCGACCCTCGCGTAAAGCCGAAGCTTAGCGTCTAGGTGGCCTAGTGGCTCATCAAGTAATAGGATGCTGGTCTTCTTCACTAGGGCTCTCCCGAGGGATACCCTCTGCCTCTCACCTCCACTCAGCTGCGCAGGCTTCCTGTCTAGGAGATGCCCTATCTTTAGCATTTCAGCGACTTCGTTCACTCGACTCTTTATCTCATCTCCAGTTAAATCGAGCTTCCATAGAGGGAATGCTAGATTCTCGTAAACCGTCAAGTGGGGGTACAATGCTAAGGTTTCAAAGGTCATCGCCACATCCCTCTCTATGGGTGGCAGATCATTCACAAGCTTATCGTCGATGTATATCTCTCCTGAGTCAGGTTTCTCTAACCCGGCTATGAGCCTAAGGACCGTCGTCCTCCCTGAGCCAGAAGGACCTAGAAGGCAGAAAAACTCGCCATTTTTAATGGTTAACGTTAGGTGGTCAACAACTATTTTCCTTCCGAACTTTTTAGTGACGTTCCTCAACTCTATCTGAGGCATATGACACCCCCCGGATTAAACGATCGCTTCTCCTGTCGCTTTATCGAATAGATGCATCCTCCTTAACTCTAGACATACATCTTCGCCTATTTTAACATCCACACCGCGCGGTACAAGAACTTTAACCATATCCCTTTCCGTTTGGACGTCCAATGAGTAGTAGTCCTCGATGAACTCCACTACATCGACTCTACCTTTAATGTGCTCTTCACTCGGACAAACTTTATGAACCGAAGCGTATTCCGGCCTAAATCCTAATATGAGTTCGCGACCCGTCTTCCCTTTCAGTAATCCTTCAATGGGAGGCCACCTTACTCGGGTCTCCCCATAGATTAAAGCTTCACCCTCACCATCTACAGTTACATTAAGGAAGTTCATAGGTGGACTGCCTATGAACCCCGCCACGAATAAGTTTTCAGGGTTATGATAGAGGACGTTAGGGGTATCGTACTGTTGTAAAACCCCTAGGTTCATGACCGCTATCCTATCGGCCATCATCATAGCCTCCGATTGATCGTGGGTAACATATACAGTGGTTTGATGAAGCTCCTCATGGAGTTTCTTAAGCTCAGCTATCATCATAAGCTTCAATCGCGTATCCATATTTGTGAGCGCCTCATCCATTAAGAGGGCTTTAGGCTGCCTTACAAGTGCCCTGCCGATCGCAACCCTCTGGCGTGCACCTATATCCAGATCAGAAGCCATGCTATCTATAATATCTTCCAGCCTCAATATTTTGGAGACCTCCGCAACCCTGGCATTTATCTCCCCCTTAGAATAACCGCGCTGCTTTAATGGAAATGCCAAATTCTCTTTCACGGTCATTCCCGGATAGACTACTGGAAATTGAAACACCATCGCTATGTCTCTTTCCACTGGTGGGAGATCATCTACGAGCGTGTCTCCGATATATATGTGTCCCTCATCATGCCGCTCTAGCCCTGCGATGCATCTAAGCGTTGTAGTCTTACCGCATCCAGAGGGACCTAGCAGACATACGAACTCCCCATCTCTAATCTCCAAGGTCAAATTATTTACCGCTACGGTATCCTCAAACCTTTTTGTGACCTTCTCTAGATATATTTGTGCCAAATTATTTACCCTCCCACTTTTGCGACGTCATCGCGATGCTCCTACTTTCTCTCGTTCCCTCATAAAAATATTATCAGATTCGCTTATATAGGTTACGCCCGTTAAATTTAAATACATATCAAATATTACCATTTAACTACGAAAAGAAATCGGAAGTGAGTATATTAAATGTCAGAGGAGAAGAAGGTTTCTAGGCGTAAGTACGTGGCCTACGCCGGAGCAGGCGTCGTAGTAGTCGCAGCCGCAGCGGCGGGAGGATACTACGCGACGAGGAAACCAGCAACTCCTACACCCACGCCGACTCCAACGCCCACACCTACAGCACCAGCAAAGCCTACACCCACACCAACCCCAACGCCAACAGCGCCAGCGAAACCTGAGATCATAGAATGGGGTATATGGAGTTGGGGCGTAGAGCTTGTAAACGACAACGCGAGGATATTTAACGAGAATAATGCCGACGTGCAAATAAAGGTAACTGACCTAGGCTCTGCCTACGATACCGCGCTTTACGCGAGATATGCTGCTGACGATCCTCCAGACATATTCTACGCAACCCCAGATATAGCGTATACGGTGCAATTCAAGAAATGGGCTGTAGACATGGAAGATTACTTCCCTGAAATACGGAAATATTTAGATGACATGTACCCGGGCGTAAGGGAGTTTTACATAAATCCATTCACAGGTAAGGTCCACGGCCTATGCTATTGGCTAGGTCCATACGTCTTCGCGTACAATAAAAGACACATAGAAGCGGCAGGTTTCAGTGAGCCCCCGAAGACATATGATGAAGTGGCCGAGCAGGCTATAGCTATAAAGAAGAAGGGCATAACTAAATATCCGATAGGCTGCCTATGGTCATGGGGTTTCCCTGCTTTATGGTATCAGATCATGATAGGCTTCCACGAGCCTAAACCAGGTACAGTCTTCCTGTTCGATGAGAATCTAAACCCTATATTCAATGATAAGGGAACACCGCTCTACGAGGCTATGAAATGGTTTCTAGACAGGATATTCGTGGACGAAACATTATCTCCAGGCGTGACTAGGTATGATGAATCTGGTATTGTGAATGCTATGGGAGGCGGGGACATATCGTTTTCAATAAATATGCCTGACTATGACGTAGCGGGTGCGAACATAGCTGAGATGAAAGAGACGGGGAACATCACCATAACATTAAATCCAGGAACAGGCTATGCGGTATATCATCCGACCAATTACAGTGTTTCAACCAAATGCGCGGCGAGGGGCAGTAAAGCCCAGGAGGCTGCTTGGAGGGTAATGCAATTTACAGGCGGCAAGACTAAGAATGGAAAACCTGATTTCGAGAATGGCGAATATTTCGTATGCCATAGACTCATCCAGCAATATGGTGTAACATCGGCTTACAAGCCGGTCATGGAGGACCCGCGGACTATCAACAAACTTAGAGAACTTAAGATGGCTCCAGAAATACTATTACAGCAATATGGAAGGCTCACCAGCGTCCTATGGAGAGATCCCCATCTGACGCCTTTCTGGAGTGACTGGTTCAGCTCGCCGGCTAGTGAGATGGGCGGTAGAGTCAAACCTAAATTCGAGGAAATGATGACTGGCGCTAGAGGACATAGCGAAAGCGACATCCTTAATTTCCTTAACGAGATAGCGGATGACTGGAAGAAGCTGAAGAAAGAGGCAGGAATGTAAAAAGGATGGGTAAGGTTAGGGCACTACTAATCTGCATAGTGCCTGCATTAACCCCCCTTTTCATATTTGGATTCTATCCGTTAGCTTATGCCTTCTACTTAAGCTTTACTTATTATAACTTGAAGTCGGTTACCACACCTTACTTTTATGGTTTAGGGAACTATCGGGATCTCGCTTCGGATCCGGTATTTTCCCTTTCCATTAAGCAGACGCTATTATTCGCTTTAATGATAGTTCCTATAATAACGCTGTTATCTCTTGGAGAAGCCCTACTCCTATCGAGAGATTTCAAGGGCGTTAAAGTACTTCAAGTACTGGCATTGGTACCCTGGGGAATCCCGATAGTGGTAAGCTCATCGATATACCGCTATATATTCGATTTTAACTTCGGGATGTTCAATGACTTGATGATGAAGTTAGGACTAATAAAGGGATATCAGCCTTGGTTATCGATGCAATGGCCCGCCTTTTTAATAATAACTTTAGCATTCATATGGGTTCAAACCCCCTTACCTACACTACTACTCCTTGCAGGACTCCAGTCCATACCAAAGGAGTTATATGAGGCCGCATACATAGATGGAGCAAAGACGTTAGCCAGATTCAGAGCTGTGACTTTAACATGGCTGAAGCCTGTCCTTCTAATCGTATTAGTATATGCATCCCTAATGGCCCTATGGTGTTTCGATCCAATATTCGCAATAACCTCCGGCGGTCCCGGAGACTTCACAAAGCTATTGACATACTTTACATATGAAAGAATGTTCACATACCTAAACTTTGGTCAAGCAGGAGCAACTACAATTTTAATGCTGGCTATCACGGTGGTTCTGATATACCTATACTTCAGAGCCCTACAACTGGGACGGTTGAAATTAAGAGTGTAAGACCCATGTGGGTGAAATAAAATTGAAGCGGAATAAAATAGGCGTATATCTAGCAGCAGCACTACTTGTATTCTGGGTATTATTCCCATTATACTGGATTATCAACTTAAGCCTACAATCCGAAGCAGAGATTTATACAATTCCACCGTATTACTTCCCTCCGAATCCGTCTATAAACAATTACTGGTTCGCGTTCAATATAGAGGCGGCTGTCAAGTATTTCATGGAGCAGGGGACTTCTCTATTCCTCTTCATACCTGGTGCCGTGAAAGATTTTCCACGCTCAATAGTTAATAGCATTATTATAGGGGTAACCGTGATGATCTATAACCTCGTTGCAGGTTCTTTAGGCGCTTTTGGACTTACAAGGATCAGATTTAAAGGAGCCATGCCCCTGTTCTATGCATCCATCGCGGGCAGGCTGATCCCTCCTGTTGTAATAGCGGTTCCATACTACGTAATAATAAAAAGCATAGGCCTATTAGATACATTGCCCTCAGTAATTATGGTACATATAATGTTCACCATGCCCTTTACAATATGGATACTAAATACATATCTGCTGTCTATCCCCATGGATATAGAGGATGCTGCAAGAGTGGATGGATACTCATACCTTGAGATATTCAGAAGGGTAACTTTACCTATAATTCGGCCTGCAATAGTGGCCGTAGGAATAACTTCATTCATGACATCATATAGCGAATTTCTATTTGCATTGCTCCTGACTAAATCCGCAGCCTCTAGAACAATGCCTGTAATAATCGGTTCCGCTGTTGCCGTACCTAGAATAACTAAAGGCCTAGTCTGTGCTTTAGGAGTTATAGGCATGATCCCAGCGTTGATAGTTGTAATAATATTCAGAAGATACCTGATAAGAGGCTTAGTAGCAGGAGCCATAAAGTAGCTAACCTCAACCTCCTGCTAGCAACCCTAGAACTCTAGCATTGGAAGATGAATGAGCCCAAGACCTGATGAACGCACCAGTAAAGCCCCTCCGAGATACCAACCATCGCAAATCTTCATACGGCGTAGAGGCGATGGAAAGTTCTACTCGGATAGACTCAACCATAAAACGTTAATTTATAGATCCGATAACATGTGAAGGCTTTTAAGATTCTATATATTATGAATATTAAAAGGGTAGGGTTGAGGTTAGGATGGAAAAACTCGGTGCTTCGATACATGGTGCTGGCTGGGTAGCAACCCAGCACGTTAAAGCCTACCTCAATAATCCACATGTAAAAGTGGTCGCAATCTCAAGCCGCAGGGAATCCAGCGCCAAGAACCTAGCCGATATGTATGGCTTGAAGGACGTTAAAATATACACGGATTATGATAGGATGTTGGACGATCCTGAGGTCGACATCGTCTCCATATGCACCCCTCAGCACCTGCATCCTGAGGAGACTGTGAAGGCTGCGGAGGCGGGGAAGCATATCCTCATAGAGAAGCCTGTAGCCATCAGCTTGGAGGGCTTGAAGGCGATGAGGGACGCCGTGAGGAAGGCCGGCGTCAAGACCGTCGTAAGCTTCGTCCTCCGCTGGAACCCATGCATCGAAACCGTGAAGAGCATGATAGCGGACGATTTCCTAGGCGACGTATACTATGTTGAGACCGATTATCAATCCCATATAAGCGATTGGTGGTCGGGCTGGGATTGGGCCCGCAGGAAGGAGATAGGCGTAAGCTCCTTCCTTGTAGCCGGCGTCCACGCTTTGGACATGGCGAGGTGGCTCGCTGAGAAGGATCGGTTCAAGGCGAGCAACATAGTCGAGGTGGTGGCCTACGCCGACGGGTGGAGGAAAGGTTTAGGGGAGAAGCCCATGGAATACGATGGATTAGAGGTCATGCTGGTTAGATTCGAGAACGGGGTCCTGGGAAAGGTTACCTCAAACTACGATGTCATAATGCCCTACAACTTCGTCTGGTCCGTGTTCGGAAACAAGGGAACCGTCAAGAACAATCGAGTTTGGTCGAAGAAGTTCCCGGGACAGAACGATTGGGTTGAGATCCCGGCGATAATGCCCGACACCGCGGAGGTAGGGCATCACCCGTTCCAAGCCGAGATAGACCACTTTGTGGACTGTATATTGTCGGATAGGGAGAGCCACTGCAACCTGGAGGACGCCGTGAACACCCATGAGGCAGCCCTAGCAGCGATAATATCAGAGAAAGAAGATAACAGGAAGGTCAAGCTTCCCCTCATAAAATAAGAGGGACAGGGCGGATAACCCCCCTATTTTATTATCTTTATTATTTACTTTATTTTTATAGCCTTTGGGAGATGGAGCACCTTTGCAGGGTCGAGGCGACGCCGTTAAGGATAGGATATTTAGGTCTCTAACCGAGGCCGTCGTCAACTTCGACATAGAGGGGGTGAGGAGGCTGGCCCAGGAGGTTATAGATAACGGCTTAGATCCATATGAGGCGATAACTGAGGCTTTGAATGAGGGGATGAGGATAGTAGGCGAAAAATATGAGGCAAAGGAATATTTCCTCTCCGAGCTTCTTTTGGCGGGGGAATCCATGAAGGCTGCCCTCGAAATATTGACCCCCCACCTGAAGGCGGGCGGGATCGAGGCGATAGGCAAAGTGGTGATAGGCACTGTTAAAGGGGATGTACATGACATAGGGAAGACGATAGTGACCACGCTGCTGAGGTCGGCGGGCTTCGAAGTCATCGACCTCGGAGTAGACGTATCCGCTGAGAAGTTCATCGAGAGCATCAGGGAGGCCGACGCCGACATCCTTGCGATGTCCGCCCTCTTAACCACTACCATGCCATATATGGGGGAGGTCGTAAAGGGGTTGGAGGAGAACGGTCTGAGGGGGAAAGTCACGGTGATAGTCGGGGGAGCCCCGTTAAGTGAGGACTACGCTAAGAAGGTGGGGGCCGACCTATACGCTGTAGACGCTGTGGAGGCCGTCAGGAAACTGAGAGACCACATGAAAGGGAAGCCCAGCTGAGTATGGATGAGACCCTCAAACCTCAGATCTAAGTTTATTTAATATCCTCCATATTTTACTGCTGCCCTCACCATCGCTTCGAGGTTGGCTGGAGGAGTATCCCTTGGGACCTCGCATCCCGAGCCTAAGATGAATCCTCCACCCTTAGCCGCCTTGGCTATGCATTGTTTGGCGGCCTCCTCCACCTCCCCTGGGGTTCCGGACAATAGCAGGGTTGTGCTGACGTTCCCCCTTATCCCGACCCTGTTACCGTACTTCTCCCTTATCTTAGCGAGATCGACGGGGGTGTCCACCTCCAGGAAGCGGGTGCCTGTAGCCACCATCAAGTCTAATATGAGGGTTGCATCACCGCATATGTGGAGCAGGAACGGCGCATCCACCTCGGCTATTACCCTCCGATCATAGGGGAGTACGAAGCGCTCATATTGCCTCGGGGATATTATGTTCGGCGATGCGAGGGATTCCCCCATGACTATGGCGTCGGATCCCGCCTCCACCTCGGCCTGGGCGAACCTTACAGCGGCCTCCGTGGTGGCTTCGAGCAGCCCCTCCACGAGCCCGGGATCCCTGTACATATCCATGCATATGCCCGTTATGCCTCGGAGCTGGGCTGCAACCTGGAACGGCCCATTTATGTTCGTGAAGACCCCCAGCCTATCCCCGGCCTCTCGATGAAGTATCCGAGTAGCCTCTATCCACACGGGCATCCTCCCGTCCCTATGGGGGTCCGGGACCTTCAAGGCCTCGACGTCCCCGATGGATTTAACCCTTGGGGATCCGATAGACGGCACATCGTCCTCGAAGTATACGACGTCAGCCCCGAAGGCCTCAGCCTCTATCACGGCATCGGAGTCCACGTAGACCGCGTCGACGCCGAACTCATCAGCCGTTAAAAGCTGGGCCTTAGAGAGCTTCCGGGGATCCCTACAATACTCTATGAATTTCATACCCGCATATTTAGCCGCGAAGGATATTATAAACGGGACCACGGGAACCCTGTCGGGCTCCCTGAGGTTCAGGGCATCCAAGACGCGATCCCTAGAATTCACGTCGACCTCATCCCATGGTTCATCCGGGTCTTTCCCCGGTCCTTCACGCTTCGAACCTGGATGGGACCATCACGGATCTTAGGAGGGCTTCACCGAACTCCGAGGAGATCATGCCTCCCCTAAACCTGTTTAACCCCTCGAAGGCCTGGACCACGTAGGGGATCGTCTTCAACTGGGACTCGTAGAGCTTCATCGCCTCCACCTTCCTGTTGAAGGTTCCGGATATATCCGATATATGCGAGGGATAGGCGATGGGGGAGAAAACCTCGAAGTAGTAGAGGGAGTCGGCCCTCCAGGGTGGACCCTGCTCTGCGAGGACCCTCTCCCCGGCCTGCCACCACGCCTCCGTGACGGTTACGGATACGTTCCTATGATCCCTATGCCTATCCTCAGGGTAATGTGTAAAGATTACGTGGGGTCTATACCTCCTGATGGCGGCTATCTCCCTCTTCAGGACCTCCTTGCTGTTCAACCTGTCATCGTAGTCTTCGTAGCCCCATTTCTCCCATGATTTAACTCCTAGGAACCTCACGACGTTATCGAGTTCCCTCATACGCATTATCGAGATCTCATCTTTGAGTTCAGGCCTATCGTAGCCTTCGCTTCCATTCGTGAGGGTTATCCCGTATACTTCGTGTCCGGCCTCCACGAGTTTAGCTATGGTCCCCCCAAGCCCGACCGTTTCATCGTCGGGGTGGGCTCCGAAGAAGAGGAAACGCCTCAAAGGCTCCTATACCCCGCATATATCTGTCTATAGGTTTTCGCTTAAGTTGGACTTGATGATCTTTAAGAGGTCGGAGAGCCTGTCTATCTCATGGGTTGGGGCGGCTTCCCCCTTCTCCTCTTGGTGGGGTTTCCTCCTGAGCCTCACCGTGGTCATCCCGAGGACGTTTGCCTCCGCTATCCCCCCTGAGACGCCGCCTCCCACTAGGATGGCTTCACCGGGCTTCAACTTTAAATCTTCGAGGGCGGCCAATAGGATGTTCTCGTCGATCCTATCCCTGCCCAGTTCCCTAGTCATGACTACGCCGTGGAGGAGGTGGTGCACGTTAATCTTTATCAGCTTCTGCCATTGCTTCACGGGATCCCCGCCGGAGACGAGGCCTATCCTGTACCCGTGATCCCTAAGCGTTAACAGCGTAGGTATCGTATCCGGGTAGGGCTTAAGGAAGGCCCAGCTCGTCTCCCGGTAGGCCACGACCCCCGCCGCTATTATCTTGGCATCCCACTTCACCCCAAGCCTCTCAAGCATCCTATCGAAGTGTTTGGGATAATGCCTCCCATACTCCTCCACTACCTCATTGAGGGTTTTGAAGGCCTTCTCCACGTCTACGGGCAGCCCAGCCTCCAGCATGGCCTTCACCGCGTTCATCCTGGCCATCTCCAACTGTAGGGAGGCGTCGTACAATGTATCGTCCAAGTCGAATAATACTCCTTTAAACAATTTATTCCCTCACCACCTTGCTCAGTTTCTCCGGTTTATCAGGGTTCAAACCCCTTAAAACGGAACTGTGATAGGCAAACAACTGGAGGGGAACTATATATACTATTGGGGATACTAGTTCAGGCACCCTGACCTGGGGGGCCAGCCAATGGGATACGCCCTTCACGGATGGATCCCTCGAATCCGAGACCGCTACGATGGGGGCCCCATAACTTTTGAGTTCTTCCGAAAGCCTTAACAGGTCTCGACTCCACCTATGGGGGGCGACCATGAGTATGCATGTAGCCTCGTTTACCAGCTGGACCGGCCCGTGGAGGAACTCCCTGGCCGCGAACCCCTCCGCGTAGACGTTGCATGCCTCCTTAAGCTTTAGGGCTCCCTCTAGGACCGTCGGATAGTTGAGGTCGCTTCCCAGGAGGAAGAAGACCTTGAAGGCTTTAAACCTCTCCGCAAGCTTTAGGGCCTCGCCGTTCACAGCCTCTAATATACTCTCTAATATGGATGGAACCTCATGTAGGGAGAGTTCGAGGCCCCTTAGGAGTTCACTGTCCGCCCCTGTAAGGGAGGCTACTTGGAGGCTTATCAAGTATAGGATCGCGAGCTGGGCCGTATAGCTCTTCGTAGCCGTGACGGCCTTCTCCTCACCTGCCTCGGCTATCAGGCTGTGATCCGATATCTGAACCAGGCTGCTCCCCGGGTTGTTGGTCACCGCTAAGAGTAGGGCTCCCTTACGTTTACCCGCCTCCGCCGCCCTCAGGGTATCTATGCTCTCCCCTGATTGGGAGATCGCCGCGACGATGGTTCCATCCTCGAAGGCGCTAGGCGTCCAATAGTCGAATTCCGATGATGGTATGGCGGTCGCCGGAACCCTGGTGAACTTTGAGATGAGCAGCTGCCCCAGTAGACCCGCATGGTAGCTTGTGCCGCTGCCTACAAAGTAGATACGCCTGATTGCGGATAGGCTTTCAAGGATCTCCCTAGCCTTTTCGCGACCGTTCCTTATGGTTTCCCTTAAGGTCTCAGGCTGCTGGAATATCTCCCTGAGCATGTTATGGGGGAAGTCTCCCACGCCGGCAACCCTCAAATCAGGTATCCACCCATCTAGAGTAATTACCATGATGCATTATTAAAATGTATAGGATTAGCCTGAGGTGGCGAGCAGCCCTTCCATGTATGGGGGATGGAGATAGATTTATAACCGCTCCAACATCCTTGGTTTCCGAGATGTCGAAGGATTTACCTGCGATCGAAGTGGTGGATTTAGGGAAGGTTTACGCTATGGGCTCGGTTAGGGTACCCGCCCTGAGGGGGGTTACCTTCACGGTTGAGAGGGGGAGGTTCGTATCGATCGTAGGCCCAAGCGGATGCGGTAAATCCACCCTGTTGAACATGATAGGCGCATTGGATAGGCCCACCCGGGGTAGGGTCGTGGTCGACGGCGTCGATATAACCAAGTTAAATGATAGGGGGCTGGCCCGCTTCAGAAATTTAAAGGTGGGCTTCATATTTCAGACTTATAATCTTATAAACCGTACTACGGTCCTCAAGAACGTTGAGCTGCCGGCCATAGTTAAAGGGATACCTTCCAAGGTTAGAAGGCTTAAAGCCTTAAAGCTCCTGAGGCTTGTAGGACTGGAGGAAAAGGCTGATCGTAAACCAACGGAGATGAGCGGCGGCGAACAGCAGAGGGTTGCCATAGCGAGGGCTCTGATAAACGATCCCGCCATAGTCTTAGCGGACGAGCCCACCGGGAACCTGGACTCCAAGACGGGGGAGGAGATCATAAGCCTCCTAGGCAGGATAAACAGGGAGAACGGGGCAACGATAATCATGGTCACTCATAACTTGGAGCTCGCGAACAGGACGAACAGGATTATACGTTTAAGGGATGGTCTAATTGAGAAAGTTATTGAACTCTCCTAGGAAGACCACAGCCTTAGTAATGCTGCTCATAGCCGTGGCCTCATCCTCCAACCTCATCGCTGGGGGACACGGCCAGATAGCCCATCTACGGGTGGAACCCCCTGAGACCACGCTCAAGGCTGGATTCGACAATAACATCTCCATAACCATATACAATGATTTTGAACCTATCTATGAGCTCTACGCTACGATATCTTTCCCCGCGTCGATGCAGGTCCCCTCCTCACCAAAGGTTCTAGGCTTAAACTACTGGAAATTCAACAAGTTGGATAAGGGCGACTGGGTGAGGCTTCCAATCGTCATATTCGTCCCGGATGACGCCGCGGGGAACGCGTACACGGCCAGCCTGACGTTAACCTATAGGAGGCTGGGCTACATCTCCCCATACACGGAGACTCACATCCTAGGCTTCTACGCCAAGGGATGGATAAAGATGGTCCTCTACGACTTATCGGTGGACCCAAGCCCATCCCGTCCCGGCGAGCCCATATCCTTCACGGCGAGCCTCCTGAACAGGGGCAATATCCCAGCCATGTTCACAAACGTCACGTTGATGGAGGACCACGTCTTGGCCTATAAGCCTGAAAGCTTCAGCTACCTAGGCCAGGTTGACCCCAACTCCCCAGCCCCCTTCACGTTGGAAGCCCTCGTCAGGCCCGGCTTGGAGGAGGGAAACTATACGGCGTCCATAATGATAAGCTACGAGGATAAGGAGCATGCCGCCTATCAGGTCGTGGAGAAGGTTTCCTTCGAGGTCGTTAAACCCGTCGAGGAGAGCCCTCAGCCTCCGCGGATACCTGTCCTGGGATACCTTGAGAGGTTTAAGGGTTACCTTCCCCAAGGCAATACGCTGATCATAATGGTCTTAGTGGTTTTAGCCGTTATCCTAGGCGGCGTCGCGGCTGCTAGGCGTAGGAAGCCTGAGGAAGAGGAGCTCCTCTAACCCCCTATCAGAGTCAGAGGAGGAGGCGCAAATGAATATACTTGAACTCTTCAGGATGGCTTCCTCAGCCCTCTCCGAGAGGAGGCTGAGGACCGGGCTGACGATATTAATGGTCGTGATAGGGTCGACCTTGATAACATCGCTGAACGGCCTCAACAGGGGGGCCTCCAACTTCATATCCGATCAGCTCAGCACCCTGGGAGGCAACATCCTGATAATCAGCCCCTCCGCGTCGATGGGTACCTTCGGTCCATCAAGGGAGACGGCTAGGATCCCCTTAACCTCTCAGACGGTTAGAACCCTTGAAAGGCTGAGGTGGGTTGATGAGGTGGTCCCTTTCGTCAGCGGGGCGGTTACGATCCGGATTGGAGGGGAAGGGAAACCCGTAACCATCGTCGGGATGGATCAGAGCAAGCTCAAATATATAGCGCCTAAAACCGAGCTTCTCAAGGGGAGGCTAGCCTCATCCAGCGACTTCATAGGCATGGTTCTAGGCTATAAGGTAGCCTACGAGGGGGGAGAACCGAAGATCAAGCCTGGACAAACCGTCAAGGTGGAGGTAAGTAAAGTCGAGTTGGTGGGGGGCCTACAGAGGGTCTCCGTCGAGGAGAAGGCCTTCCAGGTGAGGGGTATCCTCAAGGAGCTGGGGAACATGCTATTCGACGTGCAGGCCTATGTTTCGCTCCCCGCGGCTAAGGCTCTCCTAGATAAAGGGAGTGAATACGATGGGATATACGTGGTAACCAGGGACTCCAAGTATAACGGGGAAGTGGAGGATGAGATAAGGAGGATATACGGCAAGAACATCGGGGTGACCTCCCCGAAGGCCATAGCTGAGACCATAAACACTATCCTGGGAACCTTCAACGCCTACATCTCGAGCATAGCGTTGGTATCCCTCCTCGTAGGGGCTGTGGGGATAGTGACCACCCTATTCACATCGGTGATGGAGAGGACGAGGGAGATCGGGCTGCTGAAGGCCCTAGGATTCAGCAATCCAACGATACTCCTAATGTTCCTGGTGGAATCCATGCTCATAGGCGGGATAGGCGGCATACTAGGCTTAGCCGCGGGCATCATCGGGGCACACCTCCTAGTCAAGGTGGTCCCCTTCGGGGTCACAGGCATAACCCCCATATTCAACCCGATGGACATAGCCTACATCTGGACGATATCGTTCATCCTGAGCATGGTCGCAGGGTTATATCCCGCCTGGAGGGCTTCCCGGCTGAGCCCATTAGAGGCGCTCAGAAAGGAGTAACGCGGAGCAGGAATCTGGGAAGAGGAGGGATGAGCCCGGTGAAACGTTTGAGGACTTTATCCCTTATATTCTTCCTGGTCGTAATGGGCTCATCCCATATCTATGGGAGGCCGGTCCACCCCCTCATGGGCGATGACGTAGAGGCGACTCCTGGAAGCTTCTGCTATAAGCTGGGTGAGGATTTTCCAAGGGAGGATTCGGTGAAGCTTGATTATCCTAGGAGCACCATCCTAACCGGTATTAGGGGTGAACTCCTATTTAATGTAACCCTTACCAACCTCAACCAAAGCGACATGTTCCATAATCCAGGCAGGGACTCCTATAGCGTCCCCGCCATAGCGAAGGCGGTTATCATATATATCCCGCCGGAGTTCGAGATAGAGGGTGGAGTCGCAGCGGTTTGGACAAGCTTCACCAACGATTACAACCCTTATAGTATATCCCTGTCCCAGGCGCAATCCAATGATCCCATAGCCCCTGGATGGTGGAGGCTATCCGTGAATAACCTAACCATTGTAAGGCAGGATCTTCCAAGCCTGGCGTCTAAGAGGCAGTTCAAGGCGAATCTAACTCAGTACATCAGGGTCTTCAACGTGACCTCGCCTCCCATAGCCGGCAGATACTTCTTTAAAGCCTTCATAGCCGTGTACACCACGTCGGGGTTGGAGACGTTCTCCATAGGGGCGGGGAACTTTCCAACCCTGGTCGTGAAGGCGGGGCTTAACCCAGCCTACATCTCCGGCGTGGTAAGGTATGGGGGGAGATCCCATCCAAGCCTCTACGGGGAACCCCTTGACGCGAGGAAACACCCCGATGGAACCATACTCCTCCCCGAAGGATATGGAGGCAAGATCTATGCGCGGGGGATCACCGGCGACGGGAGGATAGTCGAAGCCCAGGCATACTTCAACGCCTCCGCCGGGGGCAGATATACGCTTTACGGCTTGGAGGAGGGCACCTATAATATCACGGCTCAAGCCGCGGGATACCTGTCTAAAACCCTTGCGAGGGAGGTCTCGGTTAGGGCTGGACAGTCCCTCGAGGGCGTGGACATATACCTCGAGGAAGCCCTAGAAGTTGTAGGCGTAGTATACTCTAAGCATGGGTTAGGGGAAGCCCCATGGGGTTACACCTATAATTATACTCATCCAGGGATTCCAAGACCCAGATATATACGTTTAGAGGTAACCGACCTCGATGAGAACGTCCTCCTGGAATCCCCTCTAACCCTCGCGGATCCTAAACCCCTTCTAAGGCTGGAGCCTAGGGATAGGCTGGATCCCGATGCTTCATCGTATTTTTTCCGGTTGAGATGGGAGCACCGCTGGGACGGCCATATACCCCAGGACTACGCCAACTATACCTCGGGGATAGGTTCAGGTGACTACTACGTAAAGGTCCACGTCCTAGGATACGTCCAAGTGGAGTATCCCGTCATACATGTAACCAATAATACTTCACGGGTCAGCTTGGAGATAGATCTCCAGAAGACGAGCTACTTCGAAGTCACGGCGCATTTCATGGAGGGCAGCCTGAACCGGCTGAACCCCTCCCCTACATGGATGGGAGGCTTCCTCTACGTGGAAGCCTTAGACGCTTCAGGTAAGGTCGCAGGCTTCAATATTTCATACGTGCCCGCGGGCACCCGGAGCTTCACGGTTCAGGTTCGAGGCTTAGACCTGTGGAACCGGCTTGGATCCGAGGACTCCAAGAGGACAGGGTGGCTCTACGCCCGGGACAGGGGACTCCTACCCGGAAACTACCGGTTAAACCTCCTTATAGTGAATATGAGCGCCGACCTCATAGCATTAAACGCCTTATTACTGGCTTCACCTGAGATGAGGGAGCTGTATCCCCCCCAGACCCCGGCGCTCACAGCGGCTTTTCCACCCCAAATCCTAGAGCAAACCAACAGGGATATCTCCCTATACCTACAATTGGAGGAGTTTAAGGGCTCCATAGGGGCCTTCTGCGATTCCCCTTATTCCGCCAGTATAAAACTTCTCAGAGCTGGGGGATTAGACCTCACGTTCTATGCCATAGACTGGCAGCGGCCCCCCCTCACCCTGCACTGGGCTCACCCGGGCAAGCCGTTAACCATCGAGTTATACAATTCTAGGGGGGACCTAGCGGCCTCCATATACGCCGTACAGCCGTATCCCCCGTTCTACAGGCTAAGGGTCTCCACGGAAGGCTATATGCAATTCGATGATTCCCCGCGGATACCCTTGAACGCGTTAGGCCTGAAACCCGACACCTATAGGATAAAAGTCTATACGATGGGTTACCTGGAAGACCCATACACCTTCTCCCATGGGTTACCGGTTCAACTGAGCACGGTTACCGATGGCAGATATAACCTGGTCAAGGGATCAACCATAGAGGCCACATTGATATTCAGAACTGAGGGCATATTAGATCCTATAGACAATCAGCTGCCCTATGCCCGTCCCATAAATAACCTGGACTCCACCCCTCTAAGGATCGAGTTATTCGATGAGGAGGGAAACCTTGCAGCCGCCGAACTGGCCTACATACCCAGAGGGGTGACCCAGTTCAACTTCAAGATCGACGGATTCGATGGCTACTGGGGTAACCCGAGGATCCTATGGACGAACTTCTATGATACGACGGATGCCTCCAGGCAAAGGGATGGAGGCATAGGGGAAGGAAAGTACCTGATGCGCGTCACCGTACCTGGATATCATCAGAGCCAGATACTTAAAGTAACCGTTGATTCAGGGTATCCTCCGAAGTATCCCATGGTATCCGTGGTTCAGGGCCTGGAAAGGCTCGGGTACCTCCATGGGGAGATCCTGTGGGTAGACTGGTGCGGGGGGGCATTGCCTCTCTCATGGGCGTCCTTAACGGCTTATTCAACGGACGGCTTCAAGGAGGTATATACGTTCTCCATGGACGGCTATTATGAGCTTTGGCTTCCGGCTGGAAGCTATGATTTCGGCTTATACCATCCCGGGCTGGGCTCGAAATACTTTAAGGCGGGATTAGCCGTATCCTGGGGATCAGTAAACTCTATAAATTTCGTCTACGGGTAGGCTTCTGAGGCGATTCCAAGAGGAAATGGTGGAGGCCTCGAGGAGGTCACGGCGGACGTGTCGGATGGGGAGCCGAGGGTCCAAGATCGGTTAAAGCTTGTATATGAGCTTAGGGACCTAGAGGATCTCGTTAATATATTGAAGGTGGCGCCGGCCACGCCCGTGTTCCACTATTATAAGGATGGGAGGCATGTATACATTGCCCATACCCTAGGGGATCATGTCTTCCTCCTCTACAGGGATGTTCCTATACCGGAGAAGCTGGAGATCCCCTTTGCCGGGGATAGGAAGATAAACATCGTTGAAGTTTTAAATATTAAGGCTGTGAGCATGAAGGAACTCACATCCGATTTAACATGAATAACGGGTAAGCGGGGATATAGCAAACCTCTAGGGAGGGGGCCGGCTGCCCACCCATCGGGTATGACAGCTAGGTTTATGGTGGAGGCCTCTCCCCCAGCCTCACGGTCAACTCCTCCTCTACGCCATCCCTGATTATCCGCAGCTTCACCTGGTCGCCCACGTTCTTCTGATACTCCAAGTATACCAGCAGGTCCAGAAGCTGCCTCACCCTTATCTGATCCACGCCCACTATGACGTCCCCGCCTATAGGAACCTTTACCCCCTCTATGACGGCTACGTTAGTTCCACCCCTGAGCCCTGCCTCAGCCGCGGGGCTCCCCTTTAAAACTTCGGTTACAAGGAAACCCGTAGCGTTGGGCAGGTTCATGGCCTCCGCTATGGCGGGGGTCACATCTAAACCTGAGATTCCAAGCCATGGATGCGGATAATATCCCTGACTTATTATGGCTGGGACGACCTTCTTCACCAGGTTCGACGGTATCGCGAATCCTATCCCGGCGAACTCCCCGGTCATCGAGGCTATGGCCGTGTTCACCCCCACCACCTCCCCCTTAAGGTTTAATAATGGTCCTCCGGAGTTTCCCGGATTTATCGCCGCATCAACCTGGATCACCCCTACGATGAGGTAGTTCCCCGGCGTCTGCAACGTCCTCCCAAGCTGGCTCACTATCCCCTTCGTCATGGACCCACTTAGGCCGAACGGGTTACCGACCGCCAACACGGTCTCCCCCACGTAGAGCTCCGATGAATCCCCCAGCACCACGGGAACCAGGGTTTTACGGGCTTCAATCTTTATCACGGCTAGGTCGCTGTACGGATCCGAGCCCACCAGGGTTGCCTTCAAAGTGGTTCCGTCGAGGAAAGTGACCTCTATGGCATCCGCCCCTGATACGACGTGGTGATTCGTCACTATGTGGCCGGAGCCATCGTAGACGAAGCCGGATCCCTGGCCATAGGAGACCAATCCTAAAGTGGTCCAGCTTCTCACGGTAACCTTCACCACGGAGGGCTCTATCAGCTTATAGACCTGGGATGGAATATCCGGCTCCGAGTATCGGCCTGAGAGATTCGCCAACGCATTAATCCTGTTTAACTGGCTTTGAAGCTCCCCAACCCTGCTCTGGAGCTCTAAATTCTGGCTTCGGAGAGCCTGATACTTACTATTCACATCCAGATATAGGTAGGCCGATATACTTGAGACCGCTACCAGTAAGACTATGAGGAGAACTACGATCTTCTTCCATGTCCCCGACCTATCCACCGGTAGGATATACCTAACCGGCTCACCATATCCGCCTATCTCACCCATTAAACCCCTACCCTCTGTAGCTGACAGAGAACTCTAAGCTTAAAGGTTATGATGAGATCTTTTCTGTCTCTCAATGCTTTCCAGGCCGGGCGGCTCTTCAATGCCCCACCTTCGACCTATCTGCCCGCCTTCTCCCCATATTTTTATTCCATTACACCGGGTGGGGGATGGATTTTTACCGGCTTTTACTGGCTTTTCTTAGCTTTCTCAAGTATGTCCTCGGATATCTCCTTAATGCTCCTTCCCTCGACGTCTATCCCTAGTTTCTTAGCGGTCTCCAGTATCATTTTCCTCTCGTGTTCGGTGATCTCCTCTTTCCCTTCCTTAGCCGTCTCCTCCGATGTGCCTTCGGTGGCTTTCCTATACTGTTTGACGGCTTCGCCCATTGAGCGGGCGAGCTCCGGTATCTTCTTTCCTCCGAAGAGTATCAGTATCACCACTAGTATCAGCCCGATCTCCCATGGACCTATGAAGGCCATTTCGAAATCGATCCTCCTTTCTCGTCTAGATAAGGGAACCTCCTAGGATTTAAAGGTTAGGGAGGCTCGAGGGAAACGGCTTTGGACATGGCCTGAGCCTTAGATGGAGCCCCCGCTGATCCTCCCCGGGGGGTTATTAGGGGCGAGTTTACCGGCGTTTCGATCAGCCGTGGATTTTAACCATTAAAGTTTAACTTTTAATAAAATTAACGTGTGTAGATGTGGATTTGGGCTGAACCATGGATCCGATTCGATGAAATTGTATAGACGTTAGGGGGTTAGGGCTGAAAAATTTTAATCATAAAAGGTTAAATAATTTAAGAGCTGAGGATAAACCATAAAGAAGAGAAACGAAGTTACGGTGACAGCCTTATGAGGAAAGGCAGACTGGAAGATTTCGATGTAAAAATTTTAAGGTTACTCAACGAGGATCCCGAGATGACCTACGCCGAGATGGCTAAACATTTGAACACCAGCGCGGTAACCGTCTACAACCGCCTAAAGAAGATGAGGAGCAACGGGGTCTTCAGGAAATGCCTCAGGATCCCACCCCACATATTCAACAAGAGGGTCTCAGCCTTCGTCTTAATCTCCACCATACCCGGGAGGGAACGCGACGTGGGAGAACAGGTTGCACGTACCCCTGAAGTCTTAATGGTTAAGGGGATAACGGGAGACTTCGACCTCATCGCCGAAGTTATAGCCGACGACATAGATGCTCTACAGCACTTGGTAATGGAGAAGATAAGGGGGTTAAACGACGTCGTAAGGACTAATACCGTCATCGAACTCTTCACGGTGAAGGATGAAATCAGCTACCTTCCGCCGATAATTCCTAAACCTTCGAGGACCACATATGAATAGACTCTCAATTAACTGCCCAGGGGACCGGTGTAAATCCCAGCAGGTTAGAGTCATTTGACTCTATGGAGGACTATGTACGACGTGGTGTTTAAGACACCCTCCATGGACCTTATATCGTTGATGAGGTTCTTGAACTCCTCCAAGCCTTTAACATTTATATGTATTATGATGTCGTTGTCGCCTGCAATATTATAAATCTGGGAGACGTCCGCCAGCCTGGACAGATCCTCCATTAAACGCCTATGGTCTCCGAAGGCCTTTAACAGCATAAACGCCTCCAATAACCCTTCCCCCATCAATGAGATGAAATACGACGGCCAAAACGATTTAAAATTTAACCCATAAATCCACGCCGGATCACTGCGACTTCTCCGTATAGCCGGCTATCCATGAGCCCTGATACTCCGGGAAAGAACCCTGAGAACCTCTACTCCCTCCCTTAGATCCCTTACAACATAATCTGGGGTAACTCCTTGAACCATAGGTGTAGGCTCACCTCTCCTGTTAAGGAATATGGTCTTCAACCCGATCTTCTCAGCCCCCACTATGTCCGCTGAAAACGTATCTCCTATGAAGGCTGCCCGTCCAGGAGTCTCCCCGAGAATCTCCAAGGCTTTGATGAAGGGTTCAGGGCTAGGCTCCCTCCATCCAACCTGAGCGGAGGTCACGGCCGCCTCAAAGTATCCCTCCAATCCTAACCTCTTAAGGATCGCCCTGACCGCCCAATCGCTCCTAGCATTCGATACTAGGCCGAGCTTAAAACCCGCCTCCAGGGCATACTCTAAACATGGGATGGCGTCGGGGAAGAGCTTCCAAGCCTCCACCTCCCTTCGATAGAAGACCCTCTCCAATTCCCCGAGGTCGATCGAGGAGCCGTCCACCGATAACCTCCTAAGCATCTCCGCGAGAATGCTTTGAATATGCACCTCCCTCTCAGAATCATCCGATAAAGCTTCAACGCTCCCGCGATATACGTCCCTTAAGACATCGACCGTGAAGCGAACTCCCCTATCTGCGAGATATCCTTGAACCATCTCAAACCTCCCATTCTCTACACGCCGTTTATCCTCCGGATCCAAATATATCAGGGTCTCTCCGAGATCGAATAGGATCGCGCCCATCGATCGAATACACCTCCCAGCCTTTAAACCCTTGACGCCGCCAATCATCGCGGAGCATCGATTCTAATCGATCTTCATCTCAGTTATATTCTTCGCTGTCCACATAATTGGAAGACCTCCAGATCGAATTTCCAGCGCATCAACACATGAGAATCCTTAAATAGCCTCCAAAGCCGATGGAAAAAGGCTAGAGGCTGCATGAGTAAAGTAGCCAATATATGGATCCTCCATTACGATCCATCACAGCTGAAGATATGGGGGGAATTAGATGTCAGGCTTCTCCGATGATGACGGTCTGCCCCCTCACCCGGGGCCCCGTGCATCCGATTGGAGGGATGAGTTAAAGGTGTATGAAGGACTGATAGAGGAGAGGGTTCTCTCCATAATGAGGGAGGAAAGTGGAAAGGCCTCAAAGTATCATCCCTTCATAGGGAGGCTGTACCGGGACCTTGAGGAGTTCATACTCCGGAGGGGGAGGAGGCTTGCCTCATGTTCCACTTTGATCACGTATAAGGGCTTCAAAGGCGCCGTGGATGAGAGGATCCTCTCCATATGCGCGGGGATGGAGCTTTACAGGCATTCCATACTGGTCCACGACGACCTCGCCGACGGCGACGAGTTAAGACGGTACGCGCCGACGCTCCATAGGATCTACGCGGAAGGCTACGATGAAGCCTTCGGTGGAAACGTCGCCCTCTTCGCCGGTAACATCCTATACGCCCTAGCGGTCAGGATTATAGGCGATTCAGGGTTCGGATCTGAAGCCTCCCTGAACGTGCTCCGGATAATCTCGAAGGCCTTCCAGGATGTAAATGAAAGCCAGATACTCGACGCATTATTCGAGTACGGTTGGCCGGACCCGGGTGAATGGTATTTGATGGCTTCGAAGCGCGCGGCCTCCCTATTCAAGGCAGCCCTCCTCATAGGGGGGACCTTGGCAGGGGCCTCCCCTGAGGATCTGGATCTACTGAACCTGGCGGCCGAGCATATGGGATACTGCTTCGACATCCAAGACGACCTGATAGATACTTTTACGACCGAGGATCAATATGGGAAGGCCCCCGGGGGCGACATCGCCGGACGCAAAAAACCATTACATATCATATATACTGGTAGGATGGCTGAAGAGCCTGAACGGAATCTACTAGACGAGGTAATGGGCAGGAGACCTTCAAGCCGGGAGCTGGAGGAGATAAGGCGGCTGATAGTAGAATCCGGAGCCCTGGAGGAGACGAGGAGGAGGCTGGAGCATCACGCCGGACTCGCCGGGAAATTCATATCCGAGACCTCGATGATGGATGGATCGAAGGCCTTCTTCCTCTCGCTCATAGACTATATTCGGGGAAGCCTCGACTGGTACAGGTGACCCCCCTAAGACAGGATAGACTCCACCGATCGGGAGAGGTTAAAACGGGCTCCCCCCATGGTTTGAGGACCAGTCTAAATCTCATGTTAAATCTTCCGACCTGATTCATAGATAGTTAGATTTTGTTTCCTTTTTTCCTTCCATCGCGGCTAGCATGCTCCCTGTCCTGTATCCCTCTAGATCCAACGCCACATATATGAAACCTATCTTCTTAAGCTCCTCAGCGATTTTATCCATGGTTTCAACGTTGAATAGTAGGCTTCTCTCATCCCTCCCCACCTCTATCCTAGCAAGTCCATTGTGGTCTCGGACTCGAAGCTGTTTAACCCCGCTGATCTCCTTGATCAACCGTTCCGCCCTTCCAATCCTGTCAAGCTTCTCCCTTGTGATTCTTTCACCGAAGGGGATACGCGACGCTAGACAGGCCAACGCTGGCTTATCGTGGACGGGGAGCCCTAGGTTCCGAGCTAGCATCCGGATCTCCTCCTTAGTATATTCGGCTTCCACCCAGGGGCTGAAGACGTCCTTCATCTCCCTAACCGCCTTGAAGCCGGGTCTATGGCCGCTTAAATCGCTGAAGTTTGTGCCTTCGAAGACGGCTTTAAACCCGAGCTGCCGCGCGAAATCCCTTAAACGCTCCAGCAGCTCCTTCTTGCAGTAGTAGCATCGGTTTTCAGGGTTTCTAACGAAGCCCTCGTTTGACAGTTCATCGGTCTCCACAAAGTAATGTCTGATACCTATAATCCTCGCCGTTTCCACGGCTTCCTCCATCTCCTCGAGGGGATACGTCGGGGATTTCGCGGTTACCGCCACCGCCCTTTCCCCTAAGACGGCGTGGCAGACCGCCGCCAGCGTTGAGCTGTCCACCCCTCCCGAGAATGCGACGACCACTCCTCTCCTCCCTTTCTCCTCGATGAACCGCCTCAGCCTCCCATATTTTCCATCTATGTCCTTCATGGAGGTTATCCCTCTAGGAGGATTCTCCTCGCCTTCGTCCTGGCTAATTCCATGATCTCCCTCAGCGGCTTACCGGTTTTCCACGCGATCCTCTCTACATCATCGTATTCAGGCTTTATCTGCATGATCTCACCCTTACAATCCCTGGCAACCTTTACCTTAACCGGCTCCTCTACCTCATCTATCTGCACATCCACGGTGAGGGATTCGCGGCTGAGGATATACCTTCGGCACGGGTATACCCGGACGCCTAGGGTCCCCGTCTCCTCCATTAAAAGCCGGGAGAGGCGCTCCGCATCCACCTGGTCGACTATTACCTTTATGACATGGCCTGGCCTGTTCTTCTTAGTGAACGTGGGAATTATGCTTACATCCTTGGCGCCTTCCCGCAATAGCTTATCCAAGGTATATCCGAGGATCTCCCCTGAAACGTCGTCGAGGTTCGTCTCTAAGACGGAGACTTCATCCCAAGACTGATAGTCGAGGGGGCTGCCCAACACAACCCTTAGGATGTTGGGCATCTCAGCGAAATCCTTCTTCCCGGCGCCGTAGCCTATGGCGGTCGGCTTCATCATCGGGTAGAAGCGGCTTATCTCTCGTGCCAAGTTGACGAGGATCGAGACGCCTGTCGGCGTCGCCAACTCGGATTCCACAGGTCCACCGATCAGGGGGAAACCCTTCGAGCGGAGTATCTCCATCGCAGCCGGGGCTGGGCTTGAGACTGTGCCATGGGAGAATCTGAATAATCCTCCCCCTACGGCGACCGGCGTAGAGTAAACTTTGGCGTCGAAGAGGTTCAGGTTATCCAGTGCGGCCGCCGCGCCGATTATCTCCGCCGGAGTATCTGTGGATCCGCTTTCGTGCAGGTGTACCTCATCGATGTCCACGCCGTGAACCCTGGCCTCAGCGGCCACAAGGGTGTTGATGGAGTTGGATGCGAAACGCTTAGCCTCCACCGATAGTTCCAGGCTTTCCAGACAGTTCATCATAGCCTCCACGAGTTCGACGCCCCTTATCCCGGATGCCTCCTCCGCCTCAACCTCTATCCTCTTCGCGTGGAATCCTCCCCGAACGACGTCCTCAACCTTTACCTCTAGGCTTTTACATCCCTCCATAAAGCCTCCGACAGCCTCCATCGCCTCCACGACCTTAACGGGGTCGGCGCCGAGGTCGAGGAGGGCGCCTACGATCATATCCCCGGAAACCCCGGCCACCTGACAGTCTATGACGGCGACGCGTCCAGTACCCGACATTTAAATCTCCTTCCCTAACTCATCTTCATCTAGAAATAATAGGTGATGTACAGGATTTTATGTTTAGGGGTGGGATCTTGAGGGAAATCCTGGAGAGGCTCGTGAAGGGTCAAATCTCCGTGGATGAAGCTGAGAGGCTCCTCAAGGTATCGGCCATCGAGGAGATAGGCGGCCTGGCGAGGATTGATATCGGCCGTGAGGCTAGGAAGGGCATACCGGAGATAATCCTCGCGGAGGGGAAGAGCCCTGGAGACGTCGCGGAGATAGCTTTTAGGATGCTGAACGAGGGGGGCAGAGCCATAATCAGCCGGGCCGCGAAAGAGCATATGGACGCCATCAGGGACATGGCTGCCTCCCATGATGCAGCCCTGAAGGCCAGCGATAAGGCTGGAATAATAGTGGTCAGGAGGAAGGGTTTCGAGGTTGGGAGGACCGGTGGGAAGGTTGGAATCTTAACGGCTGGGACGTCCGATATTCCCGTAGCGGAGGAGGCCAGAGTTATCGTGGAGGAGATGGGATGCGAGGCCTTAACCGCCTACGACGTAGGGGTAGCGGGGATCCATAGGCTTTTCCCACCTCTCAGGGAGATGGTTGAGGCGGACGTCGATGTCCTCGTAGTCGCCGCCGGGAGGGAGGGAGCCCTGCCCTCCGTCGTAGCCGGATTGGTCGACATCCCGGTGATAGCGGTTCCTACATCGACCGGGTATGGCTTGGGGGAGAAGGGTGTGAGCGCCTTAACGGCCATGCTTCAAGCCTGCTCCCTAGGCATAGCCGTCGTCAACATCGATGGAGGGGTCGCGGCCGGGGTGACGGCCGCGCTGATCGCCAATCGCGCCGCGAGATTCAAGAAAAAACAGGATAGGTGCAGCCGACTCTAGAGGGGCAGAGAGGAAAAGTCCATCACGCCGCGACCTCTCCCCAACTCCATCGCATGAGGCTTCTCTACCCTATATTAACAGATTCGCCCCTTATCGAGAAGATGATGTTTTCAGGGTCTTCCATCTTTTCATCTTCTTATGACTTTGAGGGACGTCTAGGAAACCTGCGGCTTCAACCATCGGAGGACGCTACAAGTATTGCTTGACCTAGCCAGCTTACATCAGACGGGAATTTCCCAGATACTATACGAATTTAAAGTTTTAAAGCTGGAGGCAATAGATTACCAAGGTAAAACAGCATAATTTAATCTTTTTCAGCCGGAAAATTCTCAATTCCGGTTTCACCCTGAGGTTGGCGCCGGGAGTGGGATTCGAACCCACGAGGCCCGTGAGGGCCACAGGCTTACCCTATCCAAGTCTCATGAGGATGCTCAAGGCCTGCGCCTTTAGACTTCACTTTAGATTAGTCCGCTCGGCCATCCCGGCCCCTAATAAATCAGGGTTAACCCCTCATAATTAAAAGTTTATCTTACATTTCTCCCCATCAAACTTTAAAGGTTAGACGGTGAAGGGATTTGAAGCGGCGGAGGGGGAGACGCTACGAGTTGCTGGAGCATGCCGGGGACGCCTATATAGAGGCTCATGGGGACACGCTTGAGGATGCCTTGGAGAACGCTGCGGAGGCCATGTTCGACATAATGACGGACATAACCACCGTTGAACCCGTGAGTAGAGATGAGTTCACGGTTGAAGCGGGGGATGAAGTTGAGCTCCTTCACGAGTGGCTTGACAGACTTCTCATAGCCTTCGATGTAGAGGGGAAGCTTTACTCAAAGTTTAAGGTGAGGGAGATCAGCAGGGCTGATGGGAGGATCCTTCTAAGGGCTGAAGCGTACGGTGAACCCTTCAAGCCTTCTAAGCATCCGTCGAAAGTTGAGGTCAAGGCGGTGACGTATCATAAGATGGATGTGGAGAGGCGGGATGGAAGGGTGACCGTAAGGTTCATATTGGACCTATAGCCGACTGCCGATCTGATATGGGCTGATCTGAGCTGAAAAACCGATCATGTTAATTATGAGGTATTACTTAACCTTTCATGGGGGTTTGTTTAATTGAGCTCTGGAAGGGTTCCTTTGAGGCAGGTAGACAAGTACGTATGGGAGATCCCGATGGATTATAAGCCTGGGATGCGGGTTCCCGGCCGGGTGTACGCGGACGAGGAGCTCCTCGAGAAGATGAAGTCCGACATGACCCTTGAGCAATGCGCTAACGTCGCGCATCTCCCGGGGATCTATAAATGGGCGATAACCCTGCCTGACGGCCATGAAGGATACGGCTTCCCCATCGGAGGCGTAGCCGCCACGGACCTGGAGGAAGGGGTTGTAAGTCCAGGGGGAGTAGGCTACGATATAAACTGTGGTGCACGCCTGATAAGGACGGAGCTCTCCGAGAAGGATGTTGCCCCCATACTCCCTAAGCTTCTAGATACGCTGTTCACGTATATCCCCTCAGGCCTTGGAAGCCGCGGCAGAGTGAAGGTTTCATTGTCGGAGTTGGAGAGGGTTGCGGTTGAGGGTGTGAGATGGGCTATAGACCAGGGCTACGGATGGGATGAGGACGCTGAACGCTGCGAGGAGAACGGGTGTATGGAGGGCGCGAACCCAGATAAGGTCTCGAGCACGGCAAAGGCGAGGGGGGCACCCCAACTCGGCAGCCTGGGAAGCGGAAACCATTTCCTAGAGATAGACGTGGTTGAGAGGATCTACGATAGGAGGGCTGCCGGGGTCCTCGGCTTGAAGGGGGAGGGCCAAATAGTTGTTCTAGTCCACACCGGGAGCAGGGGCTTCGGACACCAGGTCTGCGACGATTACATAAGGGTGATGGAGAGGGCTGTCCAGAAGTATGGATTGAAGCTGCCGGATAGGCAGCTTGCATGCGCCCCTATTAAAAGTCCTGAGGCGGAGGATTACATGCCGGCCATGGCTGCCGCATGTAACTTCGCATGGGCGAATAGGCAGATGATAACCCATTGGACCAGGGAGGCGTTCGAGAAGGTTTTAAAAACCTCAGCCGAATCCATCGGGATGCACCTCGTCTACGACGTAGCCCACAACATAGCGAAGATAGAAGAGCATATAATCGACGGTAGGAGAGTCAAAGTATGCGTACACCGTAAAGGCGCCACGAGGGCCTTCCCACCGAACCATCCGAGCATACCCGCCGAATACCGTGAAGTGGGACAGCCCGTCCTCATACCGGGCAGCATGGGGACGAGCTCATGGATCCTCGTCGGAACCGAGAAGAGCATGGAGGTCAGCTTCGGATCCACCGCCCATGGAGCCGGGAGAGTGCTAAGCAGGGCAGCGGCGAAGAGGAAGTTCTGGGGGAACGAAGTGAAGAGATCCCTTGAAGCCCATGGGGTCCAGGTCAGGGCGGCCAGCATGGCCGTAATAAGCGAGGAAGCCCCAGACGCCTACAAGGACGTGGACAGGGTAGCCGAAGTCAGCCACCACGTAGGAATAGCCACCAAAGTAGCCCGTTTGAAACCGATAGGCGTCACCAAAGGCTAATACGCTAGAAAGGGATAAGGTGCGATCCCATCCTGATTAAGGGTTCGAAGACCCTGCCTTCCCTGAAGGGATGACCCGCGTATCCTTAAATATGATTAAGCGGGATAAGGTGAAGGGCCTCCCTTCCGATCCCTCCTCCCCTATGTCATTCATTCTCCTCTGTCTTCTTGACGTCTATTATCTCCGCCTCCTGGTATTCCAGGATCCTCCTCGGATCTATCTCTAGGAGCCTATCGATGCCTCCTCCTCCGCCTATGACGCGTTTATTCTCCAAGACCTTGGGGTCGATGATGGTCCTCACCCTAACCCCTATCGGTGGAACCGCCCCCACCTTGAAGCCGGTTATCTCCTCGACCTCCCTCGGGGTTGCGAGCCTGACGGGGCCTAAGGCCTTGGAGAGCTTATCTAGGTCCACCCTCGATTCCCCGTCGACCACGACCAGAACAGGCTCCTTCCCCGCCATGAACAACAGGGGCTTCACCACTTGCCTTAAACTCGCCTTCGAAGCCTCAGCCGCCTCCCCTACAGTCCTGACGGGCCTCCGGACGTCCAAGATCACCCCATCCAGCCTCTTGACGAGGGCCTCGAACTCCCCCGGCAATCCAGCCGGCACCCCCTAAATAATCGCCGTACCAATAGGAGGCGGGAAGACTTAAATCTTTAAGGGCTAAACTTTACAGGGAGGTTAGAGGGGTTGGGCGAGGACCCCGTCGAGGAGTACAAGAAGGCCTTCCGGGAGATGGAGGTTGAGGAGGCTAAAAGGGGCTTCGCAGCCCATCTAGCAGCCTACATCATAGTTAATGCGTTCCTAATATTCATAAATCTCTGGACCAGCAGGGAAGCTCTATGGTTCCCATTCCCATTAGCAGGCTGGGGCATAGGCCTAGCCATGCACTACGTCTTCTCAAGGCCGAGCCATATAGTTAAAGAGGTTATGAAGAAGGAGGCCTTGGCCGAGTATTACAGGACGAAGACAAAGAGGAGAGAAGGACAAACCGCCTAGGAGGCCTCTCCTCTAAACCTTCCCTAGACCGACTCCAAAGGCTTAAACCCAATAGTTAATTTAGCCGATGCACTAAACCTCAACATTATCCTCACTTTGGACGAGCCCCCACGTGCGGCTTGGCCGTCCAAGAGTTGAAATGCGGATTCAAGTCGGGAGGGATGGGCGGGCAGGGGCATGGCTATACGCCGTGCCCAAGACTGATTTGACATGGCCCGGAACCCAGTACGATTAAACCCCAGATGGAGAAAACGGGAGTCCCTAGACTTCAGTCGTGGAGAGTCAATACTTAAGAATGTAGCCATCCATCTACTCCATTCGCAGATTTGTAGTATTAAGTAGGTTAGTTAATATAAGTTAGGATGCCTTAGGAGGTCTCCTGCAGCTTTAAAGGAAATTAAACATGCTTAGATAAAACATTAATTATGGGGCTTAAGGCTCCCCATCAAGCGCTTTTGGAGATCCGGAAAAGCTGATCCGAAAAAATTAAGGAATCGCATTCAAAGGTAAGCCTTAGCTTTAGAGTCCCCTAAAAGAATATTTTCAATATTAATGGAACGAGTATTGTCGAAGCCAACGTGACTACGATTGCAACCAGGGAGGCTTTAATAACCCCGTATAGGTCCCCAATCCTTATATTCATATCATCAATTCTTGCATCCATATAGGATTTTAACTCTACTTTAAACTTTTCAATGTCTTCCTTGGTCGTCCTCCTTAAATTCTCAATATCCTCCCTTAAATTGTCGATATCCTCCTTAGTCGCCCTCCTCAAATTCTCAATGTCTTCCTTGGTCGTCCTCCTTAAATTCTCAATATCCTCCCTTAAATTGTCGATATCCTCCTTAGTCGCCATTTCCTTTGATAGCGCTAGGAGTATGGTCCTCCTGAGCTCTCTATGCCTTAACGTTTCTGGCAGAAGTTCTTCCGCTAAAGCTCTCCTAAGATCCTCGTCTTTCCTCAGCTCTTCCAAAAGCTGTTTACCAGTAGACATGCTCGTTCACTAAAGAGTATTATGTTCCTTAAATAATAATTTTGTGGCGTGGTTTTTTACTTTTTGGAATAAAGCCATTTTCCTGCTTAAATCCTATTTCAATGTCTTATGCTTGAACAACGTTGAAAACATCCTAGTTATGGATAGAAATTTAATGAAGGGTCAAGCAGCATGTGCTGCGGGCTATCCGCCTCCAACAGCCTGTAAACTGGCCGTTCGAGCTGTGGAATGCCGTCGGAGGGGTTGTAGGGCTAGGCTTCAAGCGTCTAGCCGGTGGCTCAGCCTTCCCTTGCGCTCAGCCCTCTTCACCGCCTATATATGCTATTACATCCATCTCCACGTTGAAGTCTTTTGGAGGAGCGGCCTGGACGGTAGTCCTGGCTGGCGGATCCCTGGGGAAGAATCTCTCGTAGACTCTGTTCATTTCAGGATAGTCCCTCATGTCTCTGAGGAAGACCGTCACTTTGGCGACCTGTCCTAGACTTGATCCTGCAGCCTCCAATATTCTCTCTATATTCTCTAGGATCCGCCTAGTTTCAGCTTCTACGCCGCCCGGGGTCTTCTCACCGGTTTCGGGGTCTATAGCCACTTGACCGGATACGAAGCATAGGTTTCCGATCTTAACGGCCTGCGAGTATGGACCTAACGGGGCAGGTGCCTCCCTGGATGAGATGACCTCCCTAACCAACTTGGATCCCATAAAGCTAATCGAAGGCTGAAGGCTTAAATTATTTATCCACTCTAGATCCTAGGCGGCTACTCTCCTATTCGATTTGGAGAAAGCCCGGTTTGCCGCCGGAGCTATCGTCGGGGTCATTATTCAGATTTTCCCGCCTTAATCAAGTCGGCGACGCTGAAATCATAATCTCTACGCATATTATTATAGGCCTCCTTTCATGGAGGGTTCCATAACCTTAAAATCCACCGGTTAACACCTAATATACCGGGGTCTACGATGACGGATGAGAGGGTCACCGCTGAAGAGGCTAGGAGGGAGATCCTAGAGAGGTATAACAGGGATCCTAGAGGCTGGAGGGTTTTCTCGGCCAGGGATCCCAGGGGACATTATGACCTCCTCATAATCCATGGATCTGATGTTTGGATGATAAAGGAACATCATATAAACCCGTTTAGGAGCGTAGGCTATGGATTAAAGATCGACGATAAGGGGGCTCTCTCCAGCCTTCCGAGCTCCCCGGATTTCGGGTTCAGGCCGGTGCCCCAGGATAAGCTTGAGGAAGTATTGAAGGGTGACCCTGAGGACTCGCTTAAGAGGCTGGTCGAAGACATAATCGATACTAAGCCGGTTTCATTGAACAGTTTAACCGGTAACAGGGGAATGATCGTCCAGGGACCCCTAATACATTATACGCGGCCTATAGGGCTTATATCCCAGAGGAGTAGGGAGTTAGACCTGAAGCTTAGGTCGGAGCTCGAGAGCACCCTTATAAAACGTTACCCACAGACGATAATACCATACCTTTGAGGTAGGCTTAAACGGAGTGAAGGGACAGTTCAGCTTCACCGGTGGATCCCTTATCCTCCGGCGCCAGGCCTCTATAGGATCTTATAAGTCTACGGCCGTGATCATAGGTTTATAGAGGTTTCCTCTTTAAGCGTGTTGAATACCATGCAGGTGAGGGTCTTCTCGATGCCTTCGACGGTTCTAAGCTTGTCCACTACGAAGCTTCCAACCATGTCCACGTCCTCGACCCTGACCTTGATGAGTAGATCCCAGTCCCCCGATATTATATGGACCTCCTGCACCTCAGGGAACCTGGATACCTTCTCCGCCACCTCCCTCTGGGAGATTATGTCGGAGCGCCTGGGATCCGTGTAGGCTACGGAGGCTAGGATGAAGGCCGTGGCGCCCCTCCCAACCTTCTTAGGGTCGAGGAGGGCCCTATAACCCTTTATCAGGCCGGAATCCTCCATCCTCTTTATCCTGCTGTACACCGTGGTTATGGGTACGTCTAGTTGGGAGGCCATCTCCCTGGCGCTCAGCTTACAGTTCTCCTGGATTATCCGCAGTATATTCAGGTCCAGCTTATCCAGCTTCAAGGCTTAATACCAGCCTTTCCGGTAACGGCTTATATAACTGTTGAACCCCCTATTTAAATAAGTAATCTATCCGGTCTAATCCCTTTAATGGTTAAGAATTTATCCATGCCGGATGGTTTCGGCTTAAAGGGAGATCCCTGATGCGGAGCCCCGTGAGGATAGGCTGGCTTAACGGCTTACACGTCCAGACCGAGGAGGCTAGGCTGATAGTGGACCCTACGACCTCCCGCCTCCCAAGGGATGCGGTGGCGCTGATATCCCATGCCCACGCGGATCACACCCAAGGGTTCAACTCGCCTAACCTGAAGGTTTCGACGGCTGAGACGAGGAGGATCTTCGAGGCCTTAACCGGCCGGAACATTGAAAATTTCAGGGAAATCCCGCTTAACTCATCCATGAGGATCGGCGACTTAGAGGTGGAGGCTTTAAACTCAGGTCACATGATAGGCGCAGTCCAGTTCAGGATAAAGACCCCCGAGGCGGTTATACTCTACACGGGGGATATGAACTACGTGGACAGCCTCATAGTAGAGGCTGCGGAGCCCAGGGAATGCGACGTACTCGTCATGGAGGCCACCTACGGCTCCCCCATCTACAGCTTCCCATCCAGGAGCGTCATATACTCGGAGATCGTGAAATGGACGTTGGAAGAGATAAAGAAGGGGAGGATCCCTTGCTTCAGGGTCTACGCCGCAGGCAAGGCCCAGGAGATAGTTAAGCTCTTCAACGAGTACACCAGGGTTCCCGTAGTCGTAGACCCTAGAATAGACAGGGTAAACTATGCGTGCAGCAGCGGCGGACTGAAGCTGAGCTGGGAATCCTCCCGGGAAGAGCCCCATGATAGGGCTAGGCCCTTCATATATGTGACCAGCCGGAGGAGCCGTTATCCCGGCGAATTCTCCGAGGCCAGGGCTACGGGATGGGCCCTGAAGATGAGGGACCCGAACGTGGCGAGCTTCCCCCTCAGCGGACATGCGGACTTCAACCAGCTCAGCAGATACGTCGAGGACACTGGCGCAAGGCGCGTATACGTATTCACGGGCTTCGCCGAGGAGTTCTCCGAACACGTCAGGAAGCGCGGAGTAGACTCAAAGCCTATACCGTTAATCACCCAGAGAAACCTATGGGAGTACGTATAACCGGCCGATCAGCAGCGTCGACGTATCTTCCTATCCATACCTGATCCTCAGCGGATCAGGTATGCCACTATGCTTAAGGCTATGAGCCCCACAGCCATTATCAGGAGCATCTCAGGCCGAACCTTTATGCCCTCAGTCTCCTCCTCGAAGAACCTGAGGAGCCCCGCGCTGGCCGCGGGCATGGGAGCCTCCCGCCTACGCCGCTTCTCCCTCTTACTCAAGTCCCGACCCCCCTACAACGTAGGACTTACTCACTACACCGTTCCTTTCTTGGCCTTATTAGAAGAAGGGTTTAATTTAAAGCTGATGGACCTAGGGAGGTCGAACCTTACCGGGATCTTTAACAGAGGAATCCTCTGGAAGATTGTAAGTGATGTAATAAAGGGGAGTATATAAGGCATTCCAGTCCAAGAATGAACGAGTTATTAGGAACCTGGACCGTTACAACCCAAACCCTATAGAACCTAATACTTTAAGCCAACTATCATATCCATACCGTAGTTTATTCCAGAGATAGATATGCCGAAGCCTCCGTTAATGGAATCCTCTGACTTATCTAAATGAGGGCGTGGAACCGTTTCGGATTAGATTGCATATGATCTCTGGCCAGCCTTGAGCTTCAATCCTTCCGCTTCGAGGGTGGGAAGAAAGGGGAGAAGAAGGCTTGGATTAGGCTTAAGTTAGGGAAAAGCCTTAAAACTTGTTTCTTCCATATTTTCTTCGGTGAACTTTGAACCCTGCAAGGGTTAAGCGGATCCTCTTCGCCTCCGCGATGATCCTCGCCGCCATCGCCTTCACCACCATATTCGTTCCGCTTTCATCTCACGTCTACACGGTTGAGGAGGAGAAGCCTTATCCAACGGTGACAAGCTGGACCGAGCAATGGTCCTCAGTTTCAACCTCCTATACGACCGAGGAGCATACGAAGACGAAATACACCTTCACGGATGATCCGAATGACAGTCCTACCTCACGGGATATTAATCTTATCGTCTTGGAGAAGGAGGATCACCTTCTTCATATATATCTCTCCTTGAGTCATGGTACCTTTACCCATTTAACTTCTGCTGCTGACTACATGGATGCATGTTATATAACGTTCGACTTCGATGGAGACAGGTTTGCCGAATACACCATTTGGTTCGATCCTGAAGGCTGTCAACTATGGACGTATCATAAGGGTCACGGAGGTGCCATGGTTTCAACTCTTCAATATGAGTTAAAAGAAGAGGATCTGCTTCATGTAGTCGTACCCATAGAACAAATCGGCGGGAAGACTTCTTTCTATGCCTGGGCAGGTGTAGGCTTCTGGTCGAAGGAATATGGGGGTTGGCAGCTCTATAACTCGGACATTATAGGATATTCCGACATAACCCATCAATATGAACTTCCCAATCCTATTGATCTAGAAGCCACCTATTCCGAAACCTACACGCTCTATCGAACCTCCACCTATACATCGACGCTCTTCAGCATCTACACAGCCACATCGACTGAAACCCATACCTTAACCGAGAAAGTTCCCTTATCCTACTGGTACGCGTGGCTTCCATATCCGTTCTTCGCCGGGGCAGGTGCAGCGGCCATCACCCTCTACCTCTCCGAAGCCATCCCCTACATCAAGTCTAAGAGAAAGAAGGCTGCACCGCCCGTCATCGCCCTGCCTGAAGGCGCTAGGCTGGTGAAGCTCTGTCCGAGCTGTGGTGCAGAGAACCCGTTGGATGCGGAGTACTGCCATGAATGTGGAGCCCGGTTTTAAAATGGCACTTTGAAAGGAGCAAACAGTTATAAGTTTTTCTCTTTATATTTTTATCGATGGCGAATGAGGTTCGGGAACTGTTTTATTATCTTAGCTTTGTCCCTTTTAGCGTTCTCATGGATGGCCCAGGCCGTCCCGGCATCGGCGTCGCCCGAAGGCTTGCCTGACCTAATAGTTGAGGATATATTATGGTTTCCAAAGGAGCCTCATGTGGGTGAGGACCTCTCGTTACAGGTGATTATAAGAAACGTTGGAGACGCCCCTGTTAAGAAAATGTTCAGATTTGAGCTATATATTGGAAGAAAGGAGAGCCCTATTCGATGGACCTTTGACGCGAAGGAACCTATGCTACCTGGCGATGGTTGGATGGGAATCTTCGATATTAATAAGGAAGTGAGGTATTACGGTTGGGCTCTTAGCGAGGGCGACCATAAGCTCCGCGCAATTGTCGACTCGGATCATGACGTCGTAGAGTCGAATGAGGATAACAACGAGTTGGTTAAGACGATACATATAGGACCAAAGCTTACAACCTATACTAAGATGACTACAACCGCTACGACGAGTAAGGTTAAAGGTACGACTACGATGGCAATTGTATCCCATGTGGATTACCCTCGATCCGTAAAGCCCGGGGAGGAGTTCGAGATCAAAGTGACCATAGAGTATTCCTCGCCCTACGAGATAAGGGTTCGACTATGGGACTTGGATGTCAACCGACCTATCGATGAGGTCACCGATAAGTTTGGACCATACATGGGCACGGAGACTTATACTTTTAAGCTAAAGGCGTCCACGGAACCCACCATTTGGAGGCTCAGCGTAGATGTCGAATACCTCCTACCCTACTATATAGACCAAAGCCGCACCTATAAATGCACCGAGCCTGGCTGGTATTATAATTTTGAGATATATGTAGGGGTTGAAACGACTACAGCGACCATTTCAACGACTCCAACCTATTCCTATGAGGAAACTCAAACTCAAATAGAAGCTTCCACAACAGCTGAGACATACGTCATGAATGCATCGTCGTTTGCAACCTATACGAGCCCTCTAACAGTTGGATGGAACTTACCTGTCTACACGCCTTACATCTTAGGGGGACTTGTAGCCTTGGCAGTAGCGATTGCGTTCCTAGCTTTAAGGGCATATAGGCCCTCCCGCATCCCCGCCGGGGTGAAGCATTGTGTGAACTGCGGCGTTGAGCTTCCCTTGGATGCTGAGTATTGCCATGAATGTGGGGCTAAGCAACCTCCCGCTAAGGAGGAGATGTGACTTGGAGGAGCGTTTCTACCGTAGGGAGGAGCTCGTCGGTAAAATCGTCTACGATAGTAAGGCTTTACGCGTCGGGGAGGTCACCGACGTGGGCTACAGCAAGGAGGGGCATGTGGCCCTCATAGTGAAGGCCGATGGTGGCGAGGAGAAGGTTATCCCGTTCACGATAGTCGAGGAGATAGGCGATATAATACTCCTAAAATCAACAAAACCCTTCGTTGAACCAAAGCATGGGAAACCACTTGTAGAACCTTCGCCTCAGCAGCAAAAGCCGGAACAGGTGACCACCATAATAGGAGAGGGTGAGAAGGTTTGCCCTGAGTGTGGTCGCCGGAACATCGCTAGAGCAAAGTTCTGCGTCAAATGCGGCTACAAATTCTCCTCTTAGATCCTTCTTTAGAGGGGAGATGGATATGGAGGGGGAGGTCCGCTACTGCCACGAGTGCGGCACCGATTTAACCGCCGGGCCGAGGCTTAAGCTGATCATAGCCTGTCTTTTGGCTGCTTTAATGGCTTCCACAATCATCCTAGGTTATAATTTGAGCGTATGGCGTAAGAGCAGCCTAGAGCTTGAGGCTAGGAACATGGAGCTCACGGCCCAGCTTCAAGAGCTTGAGGCTAGAGTGGATGAGCTCAGCCGGTCGATATCCAAGATTCAGGAGGAGTCCTCACAGCTCAGGTCCCAGCTTGCCGAGACCAAGGCCGAACTAGACAGGTACCAGCTCAGACGCCCAACCATGGATGAACTGAGAGCCTTCCTAGCCGAAGACGACACCAATGAGCATAGATACGATGAGGAAGACTACCCCTGTACCTACTATGCCAGGGATCTGAGGCTTCGGGCAGCTCAGCACGGCTACAACCTATGCTTCATAGTCGTGAACTATAGGATGATGTGGAGAGGTGAATACGGCCACGCCCTCAACGGCGCATACCTCTCCGACGGGACCTTCATCTACATTGAACCCCAGAACGACAAGATATACAGAGAGCTCATGGAAGACCTGAAAGAGATGGCAGATACACCATACATAGAAATAATCAACTATTCAATCATATGGTAATAAAATCCGGGTAACATCATATGGAGTACGGGGCTACATCATAGCATCTGGGGCTTTCCTAGGAGAGGGCTAGCCATCCAATATCCACAACGGTAACAATTGATGAATAATTGATCTTTGAATTACCAGGGTCCATTCATTCCTCGTCGGATCTTCTATAAGGGAAGTTAGAATATGAAGGTAACATATATTGGAGGGCCGCCTTTCCCTCTTCATTCCCGGATACTCCCCGTCGGCGTAGGTCATGGAAGGGTGAAACTAACAGAGGAGGGCAAGGGCGTTAATTTAATTAATTGTCTAATCTAGTTAGTTTTAGGTTCTCAGCTTGAAGTATTCGTAGGCGTCTCTATTGGTTTCGAAGGCGTAGTGGATCTTCGTGAAGCTTTTACGGAACTCCGCTACCTCTCCTTTCACCTTCTTCGGATCCTCCCCTTTTATGATTATCTTCTCCATGAACTCGGCTATTTGATCCATGTCGCCCTCCCTCATTCCGAGCCTGGTGCACTCCGATAGGCCGCATCTTATGCCCCCTGGGGCTTCGAAGTGGCGGCCGAATTTAAGGTCGTAGGGGAGGAGGTTCCTGTTCAGGATTATGTTGGCTTCCTCAAGCTTCTTCTCTATGGTTCTCCCGTCCCCATACTTTGTTATGTCGACGAGTATCGTATGGGATTCCGTGAAGCCTTTCTTTTCACCTAGGACCTGGAAGCCCCTCTCATGTAATGCCTGAGCTAGGGCCTTGGCGTTTCTAACTATTTGACGGGCATATTCGCGGCCGAATGCCAGCATCTCGGCGAAGGCTACGGCCTTCCCGGCTAGATGATGTAAATGATGGTTGCTCACGTTTCCTGGGAAGGTGGCCTTTTTTATGGCGTCGGCGTAGCGGCTCCAGGAGATCACTATGCCGCCTTGGGGGCCGAAGAGGGTTTTATGGGTGCTGCCCGTGACAAGGTCAGCGCCCTCCCTCAATGGATCCTGGAATACGCCGCCGGCTATCAGGCCTAGTACGTGGGCTGCATCGTAGCAGATGGTTATGTTCCGGCTTTTAAGGTGGTCGGCTAACTCCTTTACCGGGTGTGGGAAGAGGAATACTGAGGCGCCGAACATGGCCATGCTGACGTTATCCCCCTCCTTCGCGAGCTTCTCGATCCTATCCAAGGTCTTATCCACGTCTATGTTCATCTCCTCATAGTCGAAGGGGAAGTAGGTGAGCCTGAGCCCCCTGACGGCCCCCGCCGTCCCCCCGAGCTCCATCTTACCGTAGCTTATATGGCCCCCGTTAGGTATGGAGAGGGCCATGATCAGGTCGCCGGGCTTCGTGAAGGCCGTGTATGCTACGAGGTTCGCGCAGACACCTGAAGTGGGCCGTACATCCACGAACTCGGCCTTGAAGAGCTCCCTGGCCAGCTCTATGCAGAGGCCCTCCACCTGGTCTATGTAGATGCAACCCGCGTAAACCCTCTCTCCAGGCCATCCCTCAGCGTAACGGTTGCCGAAGTCGCTTATTATGGCCTCCCTCACAGCCGCGCTGGGAACGTTCTCGCTGGCTATCAAGGGGATGGACTCGGAGAACCATCTATGATGCTCCTCTAGGAGCATGAAGACCTTATCGTAATATTCCCTGGCGTTCATTCAATCCCCATCCTAATAGATATCCACTATATATGTCTAGGGCTTAATTTATGACTTTCCATCAAGTAAATAGTTAATCTTCTCGGCCTATGTGAGGAGAGGCCTCGGGGAGGAGGTTGGATCCATGGAACTGAGGGAAATCCAGGAACAGATGAGGCGGATCTACTTTCACAGGGATTCAGAGAGGGGTATCCCAGGTACTACGCTATGGCTTGTAGCTGAGGTAGGCGAATTATCAAACCTGATAGTTAAAAAGGGCGATAAAGGGGCTATGGCCGATGAGGCGGCTGACGTACTGGCCTGGCTGTGCAGCGTGTGCAACCTGATCGGAATAGATCTGGAGGATGCCTTCACGGAGAAGTATAGGGGTGGATGCCCTAGATGCGGCGGATCCCCCTGTAAATGCAGGGATCCCCCGTGAGATCGCAGAGGTTTGAAGAGGTTAAAATAGGCTCTGCTGCCCGTATCTCGTCAGGCTCCACCTCTTCACCTTATCCGTTTTTTCAAGCTTCACCACTCCCTCGTTCCGGAGGAGCCTCACGTGATGGGTTACGGTGGAGTAGCTGAGCCCTGTAGCTTCGCTGATCTCCCTTAACGTCTTCAACTCCTTCTCCTCTAAAGCCTTTATTATCCTGCTCCTCGAGGACAGGCCTGCCTTCACGTTCCTCCTATAAGCCAGGTAGGCCTTAGGATGTATCAGGGGCTTCAATCCCTAACCCCTCCAAATAGGATGACTAATGATTAATGATTATGTGGCGTAGCCTTCATAGAGGCTGTTCCCCGGGATGGTTCATCGGTTTTAGTGGGTTCGATCCGGATAATTAGGCTGAGGTAAGGATTACATGAAGTCGGACAGGTTCCTCTGAGCGTGTTCCCCGCCCTCCTCTACACGGCTTTTCCCTGCACCTTCCTCCCTGAATAGGGAGTTTATCTCGTTGGTTATCAGTTTGAGGCGTTGTTCATGGTATTCGCCTGTACCGTATTTCAGGACTATCCTCCGAGCCACCTCCAAATACTTCTCTATGGATCCCCTGTAGACGGTTAGGGCGAGTTCCCCCCCGCATCTGAGGCATCTACCGGTTAAGGGTATGCGCCTATACTTCGAGTTGCATTTTTTACATCTCACCTTCTGGCTTGAATATGCTTTCAGGTTTCCAGCTAGGTCCCTCATGAAATGGGTTGAGACGACCTTCCGGGCTACTTCCCTCGCGTCCACCGCCTCTATGGCGTCGGCTAGTTCAAGCTGCCCGTTGACCTTGTCGAGCATCGTCGGGAGCTCGCTGTAGCTGTTCTTATGGTTGCCCTCGTTTATATCCGAGGTTTCATGGGTGAAGGGGATCTGGCTTAGCTGTCTAGGGGTGCAAAGCCTATGGTATACCAGCTCCACGTATTCAGCTATATTCTTGGAGTCCACGCCCTCCATGGCCGCTTCATAGAACTCCCTGGGCAGCCTCCAGACGGCCTCAATGTTGAAGGCTTGCCTCGCAACCTCCGTGGGCAGGATCCTCGAGGTTATCAGGAGGGGTGCATCCATGAGGCCTCCTATCCTCGATGGAAGGTATCTCCTAGAGAAGTTTAGGAGCACGTCTAGGAGCAGGGATACGCTGTCCTCGTCCCCATCGCAGTCCCTCCTCTTAGCCGCGTGCCACATGGGATGGGCGAAGCATACACTGGCATCGGAGTATCCGATGATCCTCCCCACCACTCCTACGGATGTATGAGGTGACAGGCCTATGACGAGATGGCCTATCAGGTCTTCCCTGGTTTCAGCCCTGTAGAAGGGGGGAAGCCCATAAAACCTCGTTAACAGCTCGTCTACGAACCTTGCGGCCTTAAGCAGGTAGTCCCCGCAGGCCTTGGGGACTATTATGTCCTGGGGCTTCAAGGCGCATATCTGCCCGGGGTTCTCCATGGGTTCACCTGTATAGTCATGGGTATAGCCTAGCTTCAAGGCTCTATCCAGGGTTAACCCTATCTCCGAGGGCTTGAAATGGGTTAGGACGGCGTTGGTCGTGTCGAATCTCACGGTGCCATCCTTGAACACCGAGAGGTCGTAGGCGGCCCTTAAGATCCCCTTCTCGATGGGCTCGGGGATTTTAAGGTCGTTGGTGAGCCCCCTCACACCTTTGACCAGCTCGGGGGGGTTTAGGCCTAGCCTCCTACAGGCCTGGGAGAGGAGGAAGCTTAAATCTACTCTCCTCTTAGAATAGCCCACTAGGGTTGACCTGCACCTCGGACACGGCTCGGGCTTTGAGGATTCAAGTCCACAGTTGGGGCAGGTATATTTTATGAGGGTCGCTGAGCCGCATCGGGGGCATATCCTCGAATATGCTTCTAATCCGCATTCGGGACATATCCTATTCACCAGTTCCACTTCAGCTGCTCCCAGCCTCGAGGCTTCGATAAGGTTACGCCTCTGACCTCCGGCGAGCCCCACGGGGAATAAGCCGTGGACCAGGGGTTTCATCTCCCTAGGCTTAGCCTTCTCAGGCCTCCCCATCCTGGCGCCTATGAAGGTCCCACCCTTAGCCCTTATCTCTACGCCTGAGAGGGCTTTCAGGAGCTCCAGCGTGGACCCGCGGCCGCCCGCCTCCAGGGATCCTAGGGGGCTCAGGGTCTCCATGAGTATTAGGGATTCCTCCTCCCCGAAGACTATATGGTCTCCTTCGACCATGTGGGGTATGCACAGCCTCTCGAGGAGCAGCTTCACTTCCTCCCTCAAGGGTATCCGGATCACCCCCGGGATCTTCCCCTTGACCTCTTCAGCCATCTCCCTCCTCAGGAGGAGTATCTCCCGGGGTTCGGCGAGCTCCCAGAAGTAGGTGCAGCCTGGATGTAATGGGACGCCGAGGATCCTGGAGAGCCTGAAGGCCTCCTCGGGATTAGGCTTAACCCTTAGGGGGGCCTCTAGGAATCCCTCAAGCCTCTCCCTGGGTATGCCCGTCTCACGGGATAGCTGATCCAGCGTCTTCCCCGATATCCTGGATCGGAGGTCCTCAGCCCACCATTCCTCCACGTAGCCCGGGGGGTCCAACGGCTTATTGTTCTCTATGAACTCCCCGAACCCCACCAGTATGTCGCCTAGGAAGAGTACCTTCTCTATGGATTTCAAGGCTTCAAGGGGGAGCCTATCAGCCTTAACCACCGATCCGCCTCTAAGCCTGACTATGGGGGGTTCGACGGCGTCTACGGGCACGACCACTCCCGCCTTTCCAGGCTTCTCAAGGCGGAGCTGGGTGCCCGTGGCTATGAATCCCCGGAGCACACTCATCGTGGAGGGGTGGACCCCGTAGCTCGCTAACCCCGTATTCCTAGCCCTCCCGTATCTAAGCCTGAAGCCCCCCTTCATGGCTGGAAACGAGAATACGGGGCGGCCTGCAATGACGTCCTCTAGGAACATGTGCTCCCCTGAGGCCGAGTTTTGAAGCTCAGCCTTTATATCTCTAAGCCATTCCCAGCCGGAGATCCTCAGCTTATCGATTATCTTTATGGCTTTATTGGCCCTCCCTAGGAGGCCGTCGTTTAAAACCCTTAGGGCGCCCCCGCGAACCCTGTTCGTCTCTATCCTCCGGAGGTTCCTGAAGGTTGGGACCTCCACGGGATCCGTCTCAACCCCGGTGACCTCCACGGGGAGGCGGAGCACCGCATTATATATGACGTCGTCGGGGAATCTATATTGGAAACGGGCTACGGCCCTCTCGTACGTCCTAAGCTCCTCCACGAAGCGTTTAGCCTCCTCGTCCGTGGCTTTATAACGGTCTAGGCCTAGGAGCCTCCTGACGAAGTCGGCTACTATGAGGGTTAAGGCCATCTCCGTGCCCCCTGCGGATCTTATAGGGCCCGCGAAGTATATGGCGAGGTACCTCGTCCCATCGAGGTTCCTCCTCTCATCAACTTTGACTATGCCCTGGATTGGGGCCACCGTCACGCCTTCACCCAGTATCGCCAAGGCGGTCCTCACGGCCTGATCGGCCGCGGACAAGCCGTTACCTTGGAAGGCCCCCTCCACTATCTCCTCAGCTATCTTGAAGGCCACCTCCTCCCTAGGCATGAGGCTGCTCAGTTCCCTTATACGGGCGGCTACACCCATAGGGCCGACGGATTTCTCAACCCTCTCAGCGAGGTCCATCGTAACCCTTGACTCAGGCTCAGCCTCAGGATCTAAACCCTTAGACCTGGCCTCCAAGGCTATCGAGTAGGCCTCGGAGAACATAGCCTCCAACAATTGAAAATACTCGTCGAGTCCATCCCCATCTTCTACCTGCAATCCTAAAACCCTCTAAACAGGGGATCTCTGAAAGGGGTCCAATAAGTTGACGGGCGAACACCCCTGATAGTCATGATTATCATTGGTTGGTTAATAGATCTAGGGGGATATAAAAGCCATTTCATCATATCGGGAGTGGGGTCACCGGGAGGCAGGGGGCGTTGATTTAACTTTACTATAGAAATTATCTGTAAATAGGCAGTATACGTCTATGGGCTCCAGATGCTTAGAAGCCTCAAGCTCCTCCCTTAAACCGCATACCCCGCATTGGATTAAGGCCTTACCTGAACCCTTATTCATGGATATTTTTATCGAGTTCTCCCCGCATACGGGGCAGTCGAACACCTTCGGCAGCCTCCTCTTAACTATCTTAACTATTCGCCTCCGTCTCCTACCCAATGTAGCCCCCTTCACCCATTCGTTTAGATCTTTGACGGTTGAACCCGGAATAACAATTACAGTAATTATGCTACCTTGGTTTAAATATGCCGGTCGCCGTGCCTAAATCCAGGTATCTGGATGCTCCCCTGGTTATACTTTATACCGTACCGCTGTCATGTCCTAGGGATGATCATGCGTATAGGATACTGGAATGTGAGGAAGAATGCTATATTGAGGACGGCGAACAGGTATTGGGTTCTCTTATCCCCGTCGAGGAAGGATGCGACCGTGCTGCACATTATGGGGGTTGCTGGGAGCAGGTAGAAGGAGAAGAGGGGCCTCGATACGATGAAGTATAGGGGTATCCATATCAAATAGGTTAGGGTGAACCATGTCCAGGATAAGGTTGAGTCGAAGGCCCTGGTTTTTATGGAGTTCCATAGGGCGTTGGGCATGGCTATCAGGGATAGACCGTATATTAACGGGTTTAATGTTTCAAAGTATTCGTTTCCCATGAGTGATACGCCGCCTAGATAGTAGTTTCTAGGTTGTATGATCCAGGTCCATGGAGGTTCGCCGTATCCTTGAGGCCAGTTACCCGATGTATGGACGGTGACCATGTAGGATATATGGCGTATAGGGTTGCGGATCACCGCTTCTTCGATGCCTTCCGCAGCCGGGTATAGGCCGTCGAGGAGGTATAGGAGTAGTAGGAGGGAGGCTGAGGCGGAGGCTAGCCATTCGATCGTTGCCAGAATCTTTCTCTTCCTGGATGGTTTTGAGGTGCCGGGTTTCCCCTTGAGGATTATTAACAGCGTTATTGGAGCGAAGGGCAGCGCTGTTAATTTGCAGCAGAGCCCCGCAGCCAAGGCCAAAGCCGACGGGATCACCCTCCCCTTGAGGGCTGAGTATACGGATAACAGGGAGAAAGCTAGGAAGAACATGTCTAAAACTCCGAGGGTTGAGAAGGTGAAGAAAAGCTTCTCCGATGCGAGGAGGATCGAAGAGGTTAAGGCCAGCGTCCTCCTACCCGAGAGCTCTTTCGATATTAAATATACGAGGATGAGGGAGGCTGAGGCGGATATCAGGCTTGGAACCCGCCATCCCTCAGGGTTGTCCCCTAAAAGGAGGATGCCCGCGGAGATCAAGAGCTGTCCCAGGGGGGGATGCTCCACCCTCTCATATACGCCGGAGCATAGGAACCTCCTAGCCGCGGATACATACCATGTCTCATCGAATAATGGGGTGTCGTAGGCTGGGATCACCGGGGCTGCGAGGATCACCAGTATCAACGCTGGGACGAGCGGCTCGATATAGCCTGATAGGCTCCTCATATTCATAGGCACTGCCTATCTATCTCCTCCTGGATTTTCCCTGGGTCGGCCTCCGACTCTATCAACTGGAATCTCGCGTATCCAGGTTTCGCCTTTCCCCCATCCATCTCCCTCAAGGTCAGGATCATCGACCTGATCATTGGATGGGTCTTCAAGGTTATATAGGCCCTTACAAGGTTTGCTATGGTGGCTTCCTGAAATATTATGGTGCCGTATCTGGTCTCGATTACGGCCCTTATATGAGTGTGGCCTGTAGGGGTTCCGATGAGGATGGAGTCTACGTCCCTGTTCCTCAAGGTTAATTTAAACTTTTCAGGTGTCAACTTTATGGTTCCCCTTATGATGGGATTGAAGCGGTAAGTTAAATAAAGATGTTAGCCTCGGATACAGATCTGTATCCGTGGAGGGTGGAGTTCAAGTGCAGGTCTATGATTTAACGAATGTGTTCAAAGAACATCTAAAAATTACTATGTCTGATCCGATAGTAAAGATACTTTTAGAAAACAGCTGTTTAACCGAGGCCCAATTGGAAACACTCCTCATAGATCTATACCAGAAGGAGAACGGGGACGAGATAAGCCAGGAGATGAAGCTGACCCTAAGGAGGAAAACCAGGGTGACCCGGGGCGCCTTCAATAGGACTAGGAGGCAGGCCATGGGGAACATAGCGAAATCCATCTACACCATCCTCCTCCTAGGATACCTGGGGTTAATGGAGACAGCCCAATTAGAGCCCTTCATGGAGCTCTCAAGCAAACTGAGGACCCTAAGGGATGCGGTTAACGCCTGCGAAGACGAGGATTTGGCGAGAGAGCTCATAGGCAACCTGATAACCGAGATAGGAGAAACAATCCCAAGGTGAAGTGGACGGAGACCCTAACGGCCGAGGCTGTAGGCCCTCTCACCCCTATAAGATATGGCGTAATGCCAGTCCCCCGAGGATCCACCCCTGTTCAGGAGGCCCCTATCGGCGAGCCTTGAGAGATAGGTGGAGACGGTGCTCAGGGGGATCGTCTCACCGTAGGCTTCAAGATAGGCTGCCTGTACATCCCTGGAATTAAAAATCTTATCTATAAACTCCGATAAAATTAAACGTTTCAAACGTTCAAACTTACTCTCCAGACGATCCCTCACCCTCGGAACGGGTTCAGGCGAGGCCCCACCCATAAGCTCCACATAATCCAAAACCTGGGAGATCTTACTGCGGGAGATATCCCCATCTAGGATAATCGTATGCTTCACGCCGGATCCATCATAGAACTCTATCTTCACCCTCTTTCCGGGCAACCCCACCCTCCCACAGACAACAAGGCATTCACAGTTCACATGTTAAATAAGTTTTTGAGAACAATATGTAAAAAAGGCCGGAAAAACGGGGGTGGCATTTCGAAATCTCCACTTGAAAAGAAACCCCTCCAGTGGAAATAGAGGGGTCTACACCGGTTAACCGGATGTGAAAAAATATAGAAAGAAAATGCTAAAGAAAACTTGAAAAAGGGACCGTTCACAACGACTAAGGTAGGGTTTACAAGGCGGAGCCTCACCCTTCCATTTCAACTGGAAGAAAATGCATGATGGAGTATAAAGGGTTGGATGGAGGATATCAAGGCTGGGATGAAAGATCGATCCGCCGACAGGATAGCTTTAATATATAATATCCACTAGGATAATGTATAGAAAGTAATTAAAATATAATAGGCTATAACCGTATGGGGTATAAATCAACTCAGATTACATTACTTTCTAAATTACTCTAGGGGTATACAGTGGAAAGAGGGGGGTCTGGGTTAATTTTTTACATGTTAAATTCAACTTCTTCATAAACCCGTTTTTTCCATATTATTCTAAGAAGGCTTTTAACTTTACTTGAAATAATGCTTTTGCCCCTGGAGGAGCAGCGTTGTCTCAGGATCATGCCCTAGATGAGATATTCAATAGGTTCCTGTCGAGGGATGGTATATTCAGGAATCGGGATGTCCTACGCCACGATTACATCCCTGATAGGCTGCCCCACAGGGATGAGGAGATAAGGAAGGTTGCTAATATAATCGCCCCCTCCCTTAAGGGATCCAAGATATCTAACGCCTTCATCTACGGTAAGACTGGCACCGGTAAGACTGCGGTGGCAAGGTATGTCCTAAATCGCCTCGAGGATAAGGCCAAGGTTATTGGGTCCCCCCTCAGCGTATGCTATGTGAACTGTAGGTTGGCTGGGACGAACTATAGGGTTTTAGCCGACCTATGCCGTTCGGTGGGTTTAGACGTTCCCTTCACGGGAGTAGCGGTCACGGAGCTTTTGGATCGCTTCAAGGATAAGCTTAACTCTTCGAGTATGATCGAGCTTGTAGTATTGGATGAGATCGATGCCTTGGTTAAGAGGCAGGAGGACGACTCCATACTCTATGAGCTCACCCGCGTCAACGAAGGCTTATCCGGGAGCTGGGTTGGGCTGGTAGGGATCTCCAACGACCTCCATTTCAAGGAGTTCCTCGATGCCAGGGTTTTAAGTTGCCTCAGCGAGGAGGAGGTTGTCTTCAGGCCTTATCTCGCCGATGAGCTCTACGATATCCTCGCCGAGAGAGCTGTGGAGGCCTTCAAGCCGGGTGTATTGGATGAGTCCTCGCTTAGGCTTTGCGCGGCCTTGGCCGCTAAGGAGCATGGGGATGCCCGTAGGGCTTTGGATCTCCTCAGGGTGGCCGGTGAGATAGCTGAGAGGGAAGGGTCCGCAGTAGTTTCCGAGTCTCATGTCAGGGTTGCCTTGAAGAAGATAGAGAACGACAGGTTCATAGAGGCATTAAAGTTTCTCCCATTACATCAGAAAATCATTATTTTAAGCGTTTTCTCATTAAGGAACATCTATGAAGAAGGCCTTATAACGGGAGACCTATATCAGACATATCTGGAGATGTGCAGTGAGGTAGAGGTGGAACCCCTAACCCAGAGGAGGGTCAGCGGCCTCATAAACGAGCTGGACGCCATGGGCCTATTGAACGCCAGGGTCGTAAGCTTCGGGAGGCATGGGAGGACTAAAAAGATTAAAATAGGGATCCCCGATAATGCCGTGATCGAAGTGTTCTCAGAGGATCCCATAGTTGGAAGGCTGCTCAACCATGTCCATAAGAGGATACCGGGACGCAAGGGTGGTGGGAGTCGACGATGGCAGGTTCAAGAAGCGTAAAGGAGGGGGGGAGAAGACCCTCCTGGTAGCCGTTTTATTCAGAGGCCGCACCCTCGAGGACGTCAGGATAAGCGAGGTAACCGTGGATGGATTGGATTCCACCGATTCGATCCGCGACATGCTGAGAGGCCTAGACTTCGACTTCCTCCTGCTCAGCGGGGCTACCTTTGCAGGGTTCAACGTGGTCGACGCCCATAAACTCTATGAGCTCTTGGGAAAGCCTGTGATAATAGTCATAGGGGAGAAGCCTAGGGATCACGCCGTGAAGGAGGCCCTAAAGAAGCACTTCGGGGACTGGGAGAGAAGATGGGGCCTCATGGAATCCCTGAAGCCCATGTTCACGGTCGAGACGGATCCCGGCCACAACCCCATATACTATGAGGTGGTCGGGTTGGACCCCGGGGAGGCGTCTGAGCTGTTGAAGGCCTGCACCTTCCAGGGGAGGCTCCCCGAGCCTTTGAGGATCGCCGGCATGATAGCTAAGGGGTTGACCTCCCCCAAGGGAAGCCAGCCCACTCAGATACACTAGAAGTATTGAATTTTCAACTGGAGGGATCTGGTTTTTAGACTTAATATTTAAGAAACAGTTTATTACATGAAGATTTAAAATGGTTTACGCCGTGATGAAACATGCCTTACTGCCCTGTATGCGATAGGGACTTCCCCGCCACAAACCCCTGCCCACAATGTGGAACCCCCATGCTTCCAAGGGCCACGGCGGGCTTCGGGGTTTCGCTGGCAGCCGGCGCCGTGATCCTCATAACGACTATAATAGCGCTGCTATTCTGGCCGCCTATGGCCGCCATAATATTCTACTTCATGCCGTGGCTCGCCATAGTAGATACGCTCCTACCCATAGTATGGATATCCTGGATACCCATAATAGGTCTGATAGCCTCCATCATGATCATCGTTGGAGCCACCCTGATATATCTGCCGGGAAAGGAGCGTGCAGGGGCAGCCACGGTCCTCATATTCTCCATTATAAGCCTAGTAGTTCTAGGGGGATTCATAGTAGGAATAACCATGGGAGTGGTAGGGGCAGCACTAGGTTTCGCCAAGAAATAACTTCCCGCCAAGAAAAAATAATAAAAAATAATATTATGACTGTGTATGGAGAGTCTAGGGGTCTAATCTGGATTTTCAGAGTGGAAGTAAGACGTAGGGATCCAGCTGGAGGAAGATCCCCATCGGATCCTCATTTATATGCGTCTATTCAGGTGCCGGGGCCTCCCCAGCCTTGAAGTCCAGTATCCTTATGGCTAGGGAGCCTAGGCTTAACATTACGGCTTTCCCCGTGGTAGGGGTTAGGCCCATCCTCCTCTGATACTCCGTCTGGGCCTGCCAGGCCGCGCAGCTCACCAGGAGGGTACCTCTATAGTTCTCGTAGCCTTCCACGTGGATGTGGCCTGACTGCACTACATCCGGGATCTTGTCCACGACCAGGGTATCCATAAGCTCAGGGGCTAGGGGGGTTGACCCTCCGAAGGAGGGGGCTAGATGCCTCGCCTCCATGGCGTATCTAAGGGCCTTCTCAGGGTTCTCAAGGGATAGATCTGGAACCGAGGATATCATATCGTTGAAGCTCGTCCCATGGTATAGGAGGAGGATCCTGTCCTCAACCTTGATCCAGGAAGGGTTCCCCAGGGACCTGATTTTAAGCGAGTATATGGGTTCCGCGAACTCCCTTGGTATAGAGGGTTGGGGTAAAGCCTGCCTGGCAGCGTCATGGTTCCCAGGTATGACTATGACCTCCACGTAGTCCGGGATCGACTCCAGATACTTTGATATCACGGCATACTGCTCATATATGCTGGGTATCTCCAGCTCCTCCTCTTGGCCAGGGTAGACGCCTACCCCGTCGACTAGGTCCCCTGCAATCACGACGTATTTAATCGTGCCCGCCTGATCCCTCTGCCTGGTGTTTCCGAGGTCCCCCCTCAACCATCTTAGGAGCCTATCAAACTCCCTTCGGAGGAATGTTCTGCTCCCAAGGTGGATATCCGATATCAGCAGCGCCGATAGGGGCGTATCGGTTTTAACGACCTCATGTTCCGGTAAGCCTGGAAATATGATTTCCTTGACGAGGAGTAGGCTGCCGTCCAGCCTTACGAGTTCCAGGCATACCACCTGGTCTAGGGATAACCTCTGAGCCTTACGGTATAGGGCTGGGTTGCCGCTGGGGACGACGGCTGAAGCCTCTCCGTCTAGATCCTCTATCCTGAGGAATATGCGGTTGCCTCTCTCCCTCTTCTCGGAGACCATCACTATAGACTTCACAGGCTTATCCCTGGGGGCCCTAAGGGCCTCCGATAAGGGCTTAGCATCCCTCACGTCGCTCCTCTCCATGAGTATGCTCGACAGCTTCCTGTATCTATCCCTGAAGTGGCTTTGGAAGTCCTCTAGGGAGCCCCCTGAACCCGCTATATCCGAGGGGTCGAATAAGACCTCTATCCGGCTCTCATATTCGGCTGCCAGGGGCCTCCTCAGGGGTGAGACTGACGCTGGGATCTGGGGGCGGGGTGGAGCTCGATTGGCCTCGAGCATCTCCCTGGTTATGGTTAAGGGTGGCGGCTCCATCTCCCCGGCCCTCCTCAGGGCCCCATCCACAATCCTGGAAAGTTCCTCTCCATCGATGGTCGAGAGTAGGCTGTAGGCTTCAGCCTCTATCTGGTAGCCTTCCCTAAGTATCCTCTCTATGCAGGATCTAAGCCTGTCCGTAGACAATTTTTATGACGTTTAATATCGGGCTGAGAATTAAATGCTTATAGTTTCCATCCCTTAAAACCTATAGTAGGGGCTGAAACTTATTGATTCATATATGGATGGTCGATTCTATTGGAGCTTAGAAAAGTTCAGGAGACATCGGATGGAACCTACTTTATAACCCTGCCTAAACGCTGGGCTAAGAGGTTTAACGTCTATAAGGGATCCCTGGTCTACGTCCATGAACGAGAGAACGGGGCTATAATGGTGACCCCTTACAGCGTCCCCGAAAGGGAGGTTAAAGCCGTAGTCTTGGAGCCCTCCCCGATAATAGAGCGTCTAATAGGTGGAAACTATCTCTTAGGAGCTGACGTCATAGAAGTGAGGTCCGATAAGGTCATCTCATCCGAGATGAGGGATAGGGTTAAACGGATACTGAAGAGGTTCGTCGGATTAGAGATAGTCGAGGAGGATTCTAGGAAGATCGTGATCCAATGCCTCTTAGAGCCCAGCATGCTCATGCCTGAGAAGGTGTTAAGGCGTATACACTTGATCTCATCGGAGATGGAGAAGGACGCGGTGGAGTCGCTCCTCTCCCGCGATGCGGAGCTAGCGGAGACCGTTGTGGAGAGGGATGAAGAAGTGGACAGGCTATACTTCCTCATGGTCCGGCTTGTAAGGGCAGCCATATCCCAGCCCTCCCTAGGGGAGAGGCTGTCCTTAACGCCCATCGAATGCCTGGACTACAGGCTCCTAGCAGGCCTCCTAGAACACTTCGCGGATCATGCAGCCTCCATAGGCGCCATAGCCGCTTCAAGCCTTCAACACGGCCTCCAAGGAGAGCCTGAGGAAACCCTGAGAAGGATAGGTGAATCGATATACTCCTCCTATAACGAGGCTTTCGCAGCGTTCCTGAAGAGGGATCTCCCCCTAGCTGAGTCCACAGCCAAGAAATGCAGAGGCCTCAAAGAGGAGCTGGCCAGGTTTGAGGAACACCTCCTCCAACTGGGCAGGGAGGCGAGGGAGAAGCTTACCTCCGCGGTGATCGCCCTGAACTCCATGTGCGAAATATGCGTGGACATAGCGGATCTAACCAGGGCAAGGTGACCCGTAAACTCAAAAATGTTGACTTGGGAAGGATGCCTGCTTCAGGAAGGCGACAGGAGCCGCATGTGAAGGCCGTGCTTAAAAAATTGTTAGGCTTAACGGTTCCATCCTTTCATAGATCGACCTATCCACATTGGTATTTCATGGATCCACATCGGCTCGGATTCTCCCTGATATTAGGCGTAGGCCTCTAATTACATCGGGATTAAGGAAACCTTAATTCTAGGCTTTCCATCTTAGTTCTTAGAGGGGACGCCGGGATCGCCTAGCGGTATGGCGATGGCCTCGAGATCCCAGATTGAGCGTGGAACATATGGGCTGGACGTGGTAGCCATTGGGCCTTCGGCCCGCGTGGGTTCGAATCCCACTCCCGGCGCCAACTCCAATCAGGAGAACCGAAATTGAGCTCGGCTTAAAATGCTAAAATTTGCCTGCGCTCAAATTGGTGGGTTATCCGCCTCTAGCAGCTTACCCTATGACTGGTTAAGTTTTCCAATCCATAATGTTTCATTAAATTCTTTAAGCTGTTCGTCGCCTGTTAGCGGCTTCACTTCGAGCGTCCTCGCCGTGGCTAATATTATATTTGCTATGTTTCTTCAGCTCTTTGAAACTATACTAGTTTCAAAGGAGATTTAAATTACCGATGAACCTATCCACCTAATGAAGTCTCGATCGAGAGACAATGATAAACCGCTAGAGAAGCTCAAAGGTGGGGCCTCGCTCAATTCATCTACGCTGGACGAACATGGATGCAGGGTCCTCCCAGGGGCCATTGCGGGCCTTTCCTCCCTCCTTTCTTTTCTGTTAAGCGCTTCCGCTACCCTGAAGTCAGCCGCTCAGTGACATCATTGAATCCACCGTTGCGAGGGCCATCGCATACCCTTTATCTGTTGCAGCCAGCCGTACACAGCCCTGGAGAGGTGAGAAACAAATTTAAGAATGTGCAGGCTTGTAACAGTATCGCAGCTCAGCTCGGGAACCGTTAAAGCGGAGTGGATAGTGTAGGCGATGGAAGGCCAAGGCGTGAAGGGATCAGACGTGAGCGGGGTTCCGAGCTGGGCCCTGCCGAGCACTGAAGTGCTCCTAGGCCTGCCGGTGGATGAGCTTCTCGCCCGTTTAAACACGTCCCTGTCGGGGCTGTCCTCCGAGGAGGCGGAGAGGCGGCTAATCATATATGGTTATAATGAGCTGGCCGAGAGGAAGAGGAGGGCGGCTATAGCCGATTTTCTCTCCCATTTCCGGAGCCCCCTGGTGGTCATCCTTTTGACTGCTGGGCTGATCAGCGGATTCCTCGGGGAGATCGTGAACTCCATTATTATATTCTCCATCGTATTCATGAGCGTGATACTCGACTTTTACCAGGAATCTAAGGCGGAGAAGGCTGCGGAGATGCTGAAGGAGAAGGTGGCGGTAACCGCTACGGTCCTCAGGGACGGTGCTAAAAGGGAGGTGAAGCTCTCCATGATAGTTCCAGGCGACGTCATCTATCTTTCAGCCGGGGATATAGTGCCTGCGGATGCGAGGGTAATCGCTGCGAAGGATTTGTTCGTGAACCAGTCGGCGTTAACGGGTGAATCTTTTCCAGTGGAGAAGACTTCTACGCCGCTAGGGGCGGAGGGGAAGGCGCTCACCGAATGGAGTAACTGCCTCTTCATGGGGACTTCAATTGTAAGCGGCACGGCCACCGCTGTAGTATTGAAGACTGGGGGCCGTACGGAGTATGGGAGGATCGCTAAGAGGCTCATCGAGAGGGAGCCTGAAACCGAGTTTGAGAGGGGAATTAAAGGTTTCAGCCTCCTAATAATGCAGGTCACCTTCCTCCTAGTGATCTTCGTCTTCTTTATAAACGCCCTCTATAGGCGCGGCGTATTGGAGTCCCTCCTCTTCGCCGTAGCCTTGGCCGTCGGCTTGACTCCTGAGCTCCTGCCGATGATCATCACCGTGAACCTTTCGAAGGGGGCCCTCGCGATGTCTAGGAAGGGCGTCATCGTGAAGCGTCTAGCTTCCCTCGAGAATTTTGGGAGCATGACCGTTCTATGCACCGATAAGACAGGTACTCTTACGGAGAATAGGATAAAGCTTGTATTACATGTGGACATGGAGGGAGAAGATGATGAAAAGGTGCTCTTATACTCCTTCCTGAACAGCTATTATCAGACGGGCTTGAGGAGTCCGCTCGACGAGGCTATACTAGGATACAGGGAGATCTACGTGGGGGATTACCGGAAGATAGATGAGGTTCCGTTCGACTTCGTGCGGAGGCGGGTCTCCATAGTCGTCGAGAAGGAGGGGGAACGCTTCCTCATCTCTAAGGGGGCTCCGGAGGAGATAATCAGGATATGCTCCCACTGCGAGCTTAAGGGCAGGTTCCTCGACTTAACGGATGAGCTTCACAGGAGGATAGAGCAGAAGTATTATGACTTGAGCTCCGAGGGGTTCCGGGTCCTAGCGGTCTCATATAAGAAGCTCAGGGAGGAGAAGCCGGTATACTCCGTTAACGATGAATGTGAAATGATATTTCTAGGTTTTGTAGCGTTCCTCGACCCGCCCAAGGAGACCGCCAGGGAATCCATACAGTTGTTGAGCGAGGCCGGGGTGGAGCTGAAGATCCTCACCGGCGACAATGAGCTGGTTACAAGGAAGGTATGCGAGCATCTAGGCTTCGAGGTTAAGGGAGTTATCCTCGGAGGTGAGATAGCCCAGATGCACGACGATGCGCTCTCAAGGGTTGTCGAGGAAGCGAACGTCTTCGCGAGGGTGACACCAGCCCAGAAGGATAGGATAATCAACGCCTTGAAGAATAATGGGCATGTGGTCGGCTTCCTAGGGGACGGGATCAACGATGCGCCCTCGATGAAGACGGCGGACATCGGTATATCCGTGGATAACGCCGTGGACGTGGCTAAGGCGTCGGCTGACATCATATTGTTGCAGAATGATTTAAGGATCCTTAAGGAGGGCGTCTTGGAGGGGCGTAGAACCTTCGCTAACACCCTGAAGTATATTATGATGGGGGTCAGCTCGAACTTCGGCAACATGTTCAGCGTGGCGGGGGCTTCCCTCTTCCTCCCGTTCCTCCCCATGCTCCCGATACAGATACTCCTTAACAATCTTCTCTACGACCTCTCCCAGACCACTATAACAACCGACAACGTGGAGCTGGAGTATATAGAGAAACCTAAACGGCTGGACACCTCATTCATCAGAAACTTTATGTTGTGTCTGGGGCCTGTGAGCTCCATCTTCGACTTCCTGACATTCTTCATAATGCTCCTGCTCTTCCATGCTGGTGAGCCCCTCTTTCAAACGGCCTGGTTCATCGAATCCCTATCGACGCAGACCCTTGTAATATTCGCTGTAAGGACGAGGAGGACGCCCTTCTATAAGAGCAGGCCGAGTAAACCCCTGATCCTAAGCAGCCTCGGCATCGTCGCCTTCGCGTTGACTCTACCGTTCACGCCCTTAGGCGGATTATTCCATTTCGCGAGGCCGCCCCCTGCATTCCTCATAGTCTTGGCGGGGCTGATCGGCGCCTACCTAGCGTTAACCGATATCGTCAAGGGATGGTTCTATAGGAGATACGCGTACCGCCTAGAATTGATCCTGATCCCGAGGAGGCGGAGGGAACTCTACCTCAGCAGGGCCGCGAGGCTCCTCCAGGACATGGTAGCCCTAATCTGCCTGCGTTTCGAGGAGGAGGTCTCCATCGATTCCCTACTAGCCGACCTGGCGAGGAGCGTAAGCTATCCATTTAACCCTGAACAGGTCGTCCATAACATTCAGCATTTAAGGCGTGGAGGGCTCATCAGCGTTAACTGGCGTCAGAGGACGATAAAACGTGAGAGACCGATGAAGGAGTACGTGGTGAAACAAGTTATGGGCAGCGAGCTTTGGCCGATGATAGCTGAGGATTGGCGGAAAATCAGCGAAATCATCCAGGCAAAATATAATAAAGTGAACATGGAATACTGGAACCTTTTATCACCGTAAGACTCGGGACTTTGAGAAATGGCGTCGACGGACAGGCTGAGCGTTCTATCTGAGTTGGCTGGAGGGAAAGTACTTGAACACCGGGAAGGCATTTAAAGGAGCATCATAATAGTTGATGCTGCTTGAGTTTGAGGGAGGAGGCCGGTCTAACTTGAAGGCTAGGATTTTAATCTTGGTTTTCATAGTGGCTTCGCTCTCGGCTTCCGGGGTCTGGCTTTTATCCTTGGGTTCCAGGCTTGCCTCTAGGATGGTTCCCTTGGAGCAGGGGGGAATCCTATGGTTGGAGCCGGGCTCGGTGGTTGAGGCTAATGGCCTGAGGGTTGCATGGGGTGTCTACGCGCCTCCGGAGGCTGCCCCCAAGTTTTGGAGGATAGCGTTAACCTTTAAGGCTAATGGCAGCGTATGGGTTAGGGCGTTCTGGGATAAGCCCTCCAACCTTATGTTTAAGGGTTACGGCGGCTATCAAGCCCTGGTCTTCGACGTAAGGGTTGCGGATCCAAACGTGCATAATCGGTGGACCTGGTATTTGGAGAATCCTAACCCCTACCCTGTGAAGGTTGAAAACTTCACCGTGAAGTATTTAGGGATAGATAAGCCTTGGTATTTCCGGGGAGGCTTGACGATGGTCCTAGGCGGCGTCATCCTCGCGGTTCAGTTTCCCCTCATAGCCCTCCTAGGCCTCCGCGGAGCCGGCGGGGGAAAGGATATAAAGGACATGGAGGGTCCATGTTGACCGTTGTCGGATAGTTAACTTTTTATTGCTATCCGTTCCATCTCGGCCTTTAAGGCTTCATCGGTGGCTTTCGCCGCCAACGGTGAAGGACGGCACATTGGGAGTTTTGCGGCTGTATTCCAAGCGGCTACCAGATGCCTATCCGCTTGGAGGCCGCATCCCTTACATTTGTAGGCGTGCCCATTCGGCTTATTCAATTCGATTCGCTACATATCGGGCACGTCTTAGAGGTGTTTTTAGCAGGGACGTATCCGAGTTTATAGCCTTCGCTAATAAGAATTATAAAGTTAACTATTTAGGAACTGCTGGAATACCCTTTCCATCCACGTCTGCTTCTACTAGGATTTATTTATTATTTTTGTTATCTTATTTATTTGTCTTTTAGATGCAGTTTATGCATCCGCCTGAATCTTTTACTAGGTCTTCTACGGTGGGTTCTTCAGGGTTCCTCTCTACGGTCCCGATGTTTAGTACCTGTTCTTCCCTGCTCCCGTATCGGTATACGGTTATGCCCTTGCATCCGAGCTCGTAGGCTAGGAGGAAGGCTTTCTCCACGTCCCTTGGGGTTGCATGGTGGGGGAAGTTTATGGTCTTCGACACTGCGTTGTCGGTGTACTTTTGGAAGGCCGCTTGGATCCTTACATGCCATTCCGGCTCTATGTCTAGGGCTGTGACGAAGAGTCTCTTGGCTTCGGGGGGTATCTCCTCGATTCCTTGGATGGAGCCGGCCTTAGCGATCCTTCTCATTAATTCTTCGTCGTAGAAGCCTTTCTCTATGGCGTATTCTTTGAATAATGGGTTTACTTCGACTAGGTTTGAGTTGTCGAGGACGTTTCTGACGAAGCATAGGGCGAAGAGGGGTTCTATCCCGCTGGAGCAGCCCGCTATTATGCTTATCGTCCCTGTGGGGGCTATGGTCGTAGTGGTGGCGTTCCTCAGCGGTGGGTCGCCTCTCATCCGGTATATGCTCTTCTCGTAGTTGGGGAAGGGGCCTCTCTCCTCGGCTAGGAGTGCTGAAGCCTTCTTGGATTCTATCTGGATATATTTCATAAGCCTCTCGGCTGTCTGCACTGCCTCTTCGGAGTTGTAGGGTATCCCGAGTTTTATGAGGGCGTCGGCGAAGCCCATCACGCCTAGGCCTATCTTACGGTTCCCCTTAGTCATCGCTTCTATCTCGGGTAGGGGATACCTGTTCATGTCGATGACGTTGTCTAGGAAGTGGACGGCTGAACGGACTATTTCGCCTAGTTTAATCCAGTTTATCTTTCCATCTTCGACTACTTTGGAGAGGTTTATGGATCCGAGGTTGCAGGATTCGTAGGGGAGGAGGGGCTGTTCCCCGCAGGGGTTTGTGGATTCTATGGCTCCGAGGCTTGGGGTTGGATTGAACCTGTTTATCCTGTCTATGAAGATTACTCCGGGTTCGCCGTTCTTCCATGCTTGGTGGACCATCAGGTTGAATATCTTTCTGGCGCTGACCCTTGAGGTTACTTCGCCGCTCCTCGGGTTTACCAGGTTATAGTATTCATCTTTTTTAAGGGCTTCCATGAACTTGTCCGTGACGGCTACTGAGATGTTGAAGTTGGTTAGGATGTGGTTGCTGTCCTTGCATAATATGAAGTCTAGGATGTCGGGGTGGTCTACTCTGAGTATGCCCATGTTGGCGCCCCTCCTGGTTCCGCCCTGCTTCACGGTTTCGGTTGCGGCGTCGAAGACTTTCATGAAGGCTACGGGGCCTCCGGCCGCCGATCCTGTGGATTTCACCAGGTCTCCTTTAGGTCTAAGCTTTGAGAAGGAGAAGCCGGTTCCGCCTCCGCTCTTATGGATCATCGCGGTGTTTTTGACCGTTTCGAAGATGCATTCTAGGGAGTCTTCTACGGGGAGGACGAAGCAGGCTGAGAGCTGCTGGAGTTCCCTGCCGGCGTTCATTAATGTGGGGGAGTTCGGGATGAACTCCAGGCTTGCCATTAAACGGTAGAATTCCTTGGCGACGCTTTCCACGTCGGCCTTTGGGTCGTAGAGTCTATCTGCGGAGGCTATGTTCAACGCGACCCTCCTGAACATGTCCCTGGGCGCCTCCGCGGGCTCCCCGTTCTCGTCCTTCCTTAGGTAGCGTTTCTTGAGGACTAGGAGGGCGTTCTGGGTCAGCTTTATGTCGCGGGGAATCCATCCATCCCAGGCTGATTCGATGGATAGATCTAACTTATCGATTTGGATGGTCAAGGCTCTACCCTGCTCCTGAGGCTAGTATGGCGGAGGTTACTTTTAAAGTTTTAAACAATTCTATATATAAAAGTGTAGTCAACCCCGGGGATCCCTGAGGTGAACGAATAAACGGAACAGACCCCAAACCATAAAACCCCTAGAAGCTATTACCGGGAAGGGAGGGAAAAGAATATTTTTAATCCAGACGAGTAAAAGTATTTAAGTGGAAGGGGCGGGGGTTGCCGAGTTAGGTCAAAGGCGCAGGCTTCAGGAGCCTGTCCCGCAGGGGTTCGTGGGTTCGAATCCCACCCCCCGCACCAGTCGATGAGCCCCTTCACTTCCCGATTTAACCTATCTTCCCTTCTGAAGGGTTTGTTTCCCATGGAAGTCGCGTATATAATCGAATAGGGCTTACGGGTTCGGAGGCCTCCCCCGGGGCGCGCTCCTCTACCTGGCGCTCAGCTTCGTAAAGTTTTGGGGTACTGCGTTTCTCATATCCCTCTATGGTCTAAAATTTGAATGGTTATGGAAGGGGAAGGGTTAAATATTAAAAATTTCATATAATATATGGTGAATCCCTATGATCCTCTTTTACGATTTTTTGGAGGGTACCCCCCCTCCCCCCCGGGCGAGCAGAAACCATAAGGGGCTAGCTATTCAATTAAGTTAAGTTGATGGATGCCCTCATGGCCGTGGCGACTTAAGGTTTAATCGTCTTCTCGTTTAAGGCTTTTTCATGTTGAGCATTAATTAATTAGATCCTTGGTTGAAGAGTTAGGCTTTTTCGAGGGGGATAAGATTCTATTAGATTGGGGCTTAAGGTTTTGGGCTTAGCCTTCTATATCCAGATTTCAAGCCTTAGGAGGGCTGCTGGTGGCGCTGTCCTATCCGAGATGCATAGGGTTTCTAAGACCGGTATGGGAATGGGTTGAAAAGTTTAGCGGGAAGGTCGATGTCGAGCCTTCTAGGATGTTTGGCCTTATTTCGAGGCATGATCGGTAGAAGGGGGTCAGGAAGCTTCCAGTTTTATGTTAAAGGCGGGATTTGCGGGGTTGCTCTCAGAAGCTGGTTCATGCTTGTTTTTATCTGAAATCTCTCAGGATCTCTTCGAATAGGGGTTTCAGGTTTGGGACATCCTCTTTAACGGTTTTCCAAACTCTTTTCAAGTCGACTCCAAAATATTCGTGGATTAGCTTGTCTCGCATCCCAGCAATTTCTTTCCAAGGAATTCTAGGGTAGCGGTTTCTCACGCGCAACGGCACCTTCTTAACGGCTTCTCCTATGATTTCAAGGGCTCTCACAACCGCGTAAACTGTCTTTCTATCCTTTGCAAAGTCGTCGTATTCCGATTCTTTTACGAAGCTAATTGCGTCCTCCATCGCCTCTATTATGTCTTCCACGTAGTCCAGAAACTCCTTCTTCATACGTTCACAACTTCCTCTAGGATATGCTTTCCAATCCTAGGCTTTAACGTGTTTTTCTCAACCAGATCAACCTTAACCCCCAACTTTTCGCTTAGGAAATTCTCCAGCCTGACGAAATCCAGGAGACTTAGTTTGGCTGAATCTTCAAACTCAACCAAAACGTCAAGGTCGCTTCCCTTCTTTTCCTCACCCCTAACATATGAACCGAAGACGCCGACAGATTTAACTTTAAAATTTTCCGTTAAATCCGGCTTTAAGCTCTCTAATTTCCTCTTTACGTCGTTAATGTCCCTCATCCCAGCGCATCACTCCATCTTATAAACTCGCCTTCCCTTCATATAGCTTTGACTAAGCCGTCAAGGCGGCCTTCCCCGCTCACCCTTTCCTCCTAGAGAAGGCTGTTGAAGTTCCTGATGAGCCTAAAAGTTTTAGCAATAGATGGATGTAAGGATTAGCCGTAATTTTCTTCAAAGTTTAGACTATATCCCTCTACGGAAAAGTTCGAATGGTCATGAAAGATGAGGGTTAAATATTAAAAATTTCATATAATATATGGTGGATTCCTCCGATTGTCTTTTACGATCTTGGAGGGGGGACCCTCTAAGGCGAGCAGGAGCCGTGAGGGGCTAACCGTGGGGCGGCGAAAAATAAACGGGAAAGACCTGAAGGTGGGGCCCTCAGGACAGCTGTGGAAAGTCGAAACGTATTATATATTATAATGATTTGGACGGCCCTCCCGGGTGTTTTATGAATAGGATGGGGATCGGGGCCTGTCCGGCTGGTCAGGCTCTGGATCATGTAGGCCGCCAAGTAGTCGAAGCACTATCCAAAGCAGGCTTCGAAATAGTAGGCAGGAAAGGAAGCCACATCAGATTAAAAAAGAAAACACCGATAAAACATACATTGTAATAGACCCAATGCACCCAGAAATAAAGAAGGGAACATTTAAGTCAATAGTAAGACAATCAGGATTATCCATAGAAGGGTTCCTCAAACTTCTACGATAGGAAGCATCGTGATATTAAATAATTTAATAATTTGTTGGCAAATTCATGCCGAAACCCCTTCATCTGCAACAAGTTAAAGTGCGCCTAACTAGCCAGCAGGAGATCATGCGCTAAAGTCCGCTGTAGTTGATTGTTGCAGTTCTGCAACAATCCTCAAAGCTACATATCTCTATCGAAGATTACGTAGCTTAGAACCTCTGCAATAGATTTATATAACTAATTATAATTTATTATAATAAGGTGATAGTATGCCTGAGTTGTTTAGAGCTAAAGTAAGAAAAGTTGGTACTTCATTAGGAATTCTGATTCCAAAAGAAGTAATTGAGAAACAAAAGATAAAAGAAGGCGAAGAGGTGGAAGTTGGACTATTAAAACAAAGGAAGTTAGAAGAAGTTTTGAGATTGATTGGCACCGCTAAAGGTACGAAACCATTTGAAAGAGATAGAATCGATAGAGTGGACAGATGGTAATGTTACTTGATACATCAGTTTGGATCGAATTCTTTCAAGGTGCAGAGAAAAGTAAAAGGGTTGAAGATATACTAAAAACTGAAGAAAATTTTACTGGTATAATTACCTTTGCTGAAGTTGTAAACTGGTGTTTAAAAAACAATATTCAAGACAAAATAAAGGACTATATTGAAGGGATTAAAAATGGTTCAACAATTTTGGGACTTAATGAGCCGATAGTTATTCTAGCCGGAAAAATAAACTATGAAAGAAAAAGAATAGAAAAGGACTGGGGTATGATGGATTCCATCATTCTAGCTACTGCACAAATTTATAACTTAAAAGTTTTGACTAAAGATTCTCAGTTTAAGGATCTGCCTAACGTAGAGATTCTATAATAAAATCTAACTTTGGAGCTCCCCGAAAATTATCTAAAATCCTATTTAAGTAAAGTTTTTCATAGAGTTTTTTATAAAGTTTTTTACGGACCACCATTGAAGAACCATCGGCACTTCCTCGCTAAAGAAGGCCACATCAGCTAACTCATGGTTTAATTCAAGGGCGTTCGCAGGACCATAGCTTACAGATTTTTTTAATAGATCTAATGCTTCAACACCTTCTGGTGAATTATATAATGGCTTCCATTTTTCATCAAAGTATCTTCCTCCAAGAGAATACAACCAGTCCCCAAATGTAGCTTCTAAATAACTTTTCTCCCAAAGGTCTGCAAATCCATTGATGCCTGCATTCTTCTTGAAGAACTCAGCTACATGGAAAAGCTCTTCATGGCTCGTGGGTGGCCGAAGCCCGTAACCGTACGCATCTTTAAATTTCTTCTTGTAATCAGGGTTCTCGAAGTAACTCTTTCTATAGGCTAAAATCCTGACATCCGTCATCATTGGGAAAGCTACCAGTTTGCCTTCAATAGTTCTAAGGGCATTCACTGTCCCCGATATTAAATCATCGAATTCTAAAGCAGGAGAACCATACTTCCTCATCAATTCTTCCATATCAGCTAGGTAAGATGCAAATTCGCCGATCCAAGGCTCATCTATTAAGGCGATATCCGCTCCACCAGCTCCACCAGCAAAAACAGCTATTAATTTTTCTCTTAAATGCTCCAGTCATACATTAAAAATTCAATGCCCATCCCTTGCTGTTCAGCGAACTCCTTAGCCAATAGCTTGCAGATTATACCCATTAAATGTTGGTTTCTAGGTTTGGTCGGCGTCAGGCTCGTCGGCTTGACTAAGAGGTTCGGCAAGGTCGTGGCGGTCGACAGGCTGGCTTCAGGTCTCTACATGAAGTGTAAATGATGGGGTGTATCGACGAGGTACCGGGGAGGTTCAGCGGAGATCGTCCAGCGATTAAAACCGAGTTTTCCGGCGAGTTTTTGGGTAGGTGGGAGGGTCGCCGAGGGTGCCTGAAAGTTTCAGCGGGTAAGATCGGATGGACGTTGTCGAGGGTCGGATCTCGCGTTTTCTTTAATCTCCTCTGATCGTCTCCTTTAGGAAGGCGAGGATGTATCTCGGGATGGCGTTGAAGAAGATCCTCCTCCCCTTCCTGACCTGGTTTATGAGGAAGCTTGGATTTAGATAGAATTTCCCGTAGGAGAGGAGCATGAGCCGCCTCACATCCTTTATGGAGAAGTTCTCCCCCTTCATCACGGGCTTAATCGTGGTATATTTCGACCAATCCTCGACTTCTAGGAGCCCCCTCTCCTTCGCCAGGTCGTAGAGGGGTGTGCCGGGATAGGGGGTTGCAACCGAGAATTCTACGAAGTCCGGCTTCAACCTTTTAGCGAATCTTATCGTATTTTTCATATCCTCAATGGTTTCCCATGGGAAACCTATGACGAACGAGGCTAGGGTTTCGATTCCAACATCCTTAGCCCATTTGATGACTTTGACGGCCCTATCCACGGTTACTCCTTTCCCGATCAGGTTGAGGGTTCTCTGCGACGCGGATTCGACGCCGAAGAAGATTATGGAGCAGCCCGCCTCCCTCATCTTCTCCATCATATCCCTCGTTATCGTATCCACCCTGGAGGAGCAGCCCCATGAAATATCAAGGCCCCTCCTCTTAACCTCCTCGCAGAACTCTAGGACCCTGCCGCGATTAAACGTGAACGTGTCGTCCATAAACTCTACATTCCTAGTCTTATATCTTGTAAGCGCGTCTTCGATCTCCGCTATGACGTTGCCGACGCTCCTCGCCCTAAACTTCTTCCCGAATAAAGCTGAGGAGGAGCAGAATATGCATCGGAAAGGGCAGCCCCTGCTCGAGACGACGTGTATAACGGTCAGGTTCCTCCCAAGGATCCTATACTTATCCATTGGGAGGAGGTGCCTAGCCGGGAAAGGGAGGGAATCTAAATCCTCTATGTAAGGCCTCCTCGCCGTCTCTAAGATTTCTCCCCCCTTCCCATTTCCATTTCCCTTTCCATTTCCCTTTCCCCTTTCCTTTCGGAAGGCTATTCCTTCAACCTTCTCTAGGGATCCATCTTCAGCGAGGGCGTCGAGGAGCCTGAGCATGGTATATTCGCCTTCCCCGATCACCACGAAGTCCAGTTCCCCGCTTGAACTTAACGTTTCTCTAGGCGTGAAGGATGCATGGGGTCCCCCGATCACCGTGGTCACGCCTCCATCGACTTCCTTAGCCGCCTTCACGATCTCCAACGCCGAATATATCGTTGGAGTGGTGGAGGTCACGCCTACAACCTGGGGATGTCTAACCCTTATCTCCTCCTTCACTTGGTCCAGGCGTAGCCCTAGAGCCTGGCAGTCCAGTATCTCCACCTTATGTCCTGCCCTTTCGAGGACGGAGGCTATATAGGCTAGCCCTAGGGGAGGAGCATTTATGCCCGCGTTAGCGAAGCTTTCCACCGAGGGGGCCGGGGGATTAACGAGCAGGACGCGCATCTAGAGGACACCGACCTCCTCCCTTTCCCCAAGGTTAAAAGGGCTAAATAACGGAGACTTCCCAAAATTATTATTATAAGTTCTATCAGCCTTCATAGGGGCGTATCCCCCTAAGTTTTCCAGTGAACTCAAAAGTGGATGAGGTTATAAATTTTTGTTTCGCCCTTCCCTAGGTCAGACCTGCGCTGTGGACGTCGTAGCCCCTCGCACCGGTGGACACATGTTTTCAGTAAGCTTCTTCGGGGCTCAAGCTCAAGTTCTCCATCGCCTAACGGGTGTCATCAAGTTTTCGGTCCATGCTTCACCCATCCCGGCGTCTTAACCATGAATTTCCGGTCAGCCCTTGGAATATAGGGTTTAACGTCTATTATAGGGGTTCCCTCGTAGGCGTCTAGGTCCCTGACCTTCAGGGTTGTCCCCTCCACGCGTTCAAGCTTAACCACGCATAGGCCTATCGGGTTAGGCCTTGAAGGGCTGCGGGTTCCAAACACGCCCATCTCCGGGGCTCCCCTATGCCTTCTAGGGATGACGGTGAGCGTCCCCCGATCCTCCACGGTGTCGCGGAGGTGCATCCAGTAGAGGATTATCAGGTGGGAGTATTGGTCGACGCCCTTCAAGGCCGCCTCAAATTCAGGATATATCCTTATGTAGGCCCAGCCATCCTCAACCCTCTCGACGAAACCCACAAACTTTACGACGGCATCCCCTTTCACAGCTTTCCCCTTCGATGGACGCGCCCCAAGTCTCCCCTAAGCCTTGAGGGCCATGGATAAAACCTTAACTTAAAACCCCTAAATGTCACTACCGAGAAGGGAGGGGAAAGAATATTTTTAATCCAGACGAGTAAAAGTATTTAAGTGGAAGGGGCGGGGTTGCCGAGTTAGGTCAAAGGCGCAGGCTTCAGGAGCCTGTCCCGCAGGGGTTCGCGGGTTCGAATCCCCCCTGAGAAGCGAGCTTGAACTGAGGCTTCATCATTTATGCCTCAAATAATTTGGATTTGCTACGTGTGAAATGTGAAAATGAAGTTGCCGAGAAATGTTTATATCTCCTTTATCGCCTTTCACTATTTTCAAGGCGATGAAGCTCGCCTTTAACCGCCCTCGCTTCTCCTCGCGCGAGGGCTGATAGCTTCTACCCAGCGTCTAAAAGGCAGGGTGGGTATTGGCTTGTGCGAAGCGGGGCGGTTAGCTCCTTTAGAAGGTAGGCAGCCTACAGACTTCTGGGTTGCACGTGACGTTGATTATGTTGCGTGTAGGCAGAATGAGGATGGTGGTTATAATTTCTGTCAGGACACCGATTCAAACGCTCAAGACGCGTATTATGAATTGGCAATCTTGGTAGACGCTCTTTTCTCAGGCAGTGAAAAGGCTGTTGAATGGCTGCGCTGCTCCACTCCAGACAATCCTTACCCGCACTATTATGTAGCTAAAGCCTTGAAACTCGGCGGAGGACCTCCTGAAAAACGCTGGAAAGGCTTGTTCTTTCGCTACCAATTGTTAGGGGCACGTTTGGAACTGTTAACTTTTACGCTGGGGATGCCTCGGAATCCCCCTCGGTTATGGTGTCGAGCTTGTTGGCATGATTAGCATATAAATTGACGGTGAGAAGGTTGTGGGTTGGCTGTTGAGCTTCAAAAATGATGACGGCGGCTTTGGAGCGCATGGGCATTCAAATTTGAATTCAACTTATCATTCTGAGGCTTCGCTTTTCAAATCGGCCTATAAGGTTGAGCTGTTTAGCCCTCCCTAGTTGGAAGACGAGGAGTGAAGTAGTGTTGATAGAGAAGAATATTTTAACCGTGGCGATTCTCGAGGCGATGGAAAAATCAGATGGATGCCCACTGTGCTACCTCTGGACTAAGGCTGAAGAGCGCTGTATAAGACATGTGCTTACAAGCGAGGTAGTAATGGACCCTGAGTTTAGGGAAAAAGTGGTCGACGCCAGGGGTTTCTGTAACCGCCATGCACATATGCTAATACAAACTCGTGAAAGTGGTGTTTGTTTAGGCTACGCTCTTTACATGAAAGACGTTGTTAAAAAGGTTGCAGAGCAGCTTTCAGCCTTATGCACAAACTTATCTAATGTTTCCGAGTCTTCAAAAGGCGGAATATTATCTCGGAAAAAATCGAGCATTACTGCGCTAGATAGCTTGATAAAACATAAAAAAACTCAAAGACGGCAATGCCCGTTATGTGAACATTTATGGTCAATGGACCGAATACATTTGCGTACGCTTGTTCAGATGCTTGATAACGAGGATTTCAGGAAGGAATTCAACTCGTCAAAGTGGCTTTGCCTTCCACATTTTGCATCGGCTATGCGAATGATTTGCACAAGCAAGCTTACGAACCCAATTTATGTAGCTCAAGCACTTCTGGGCAGCGAAACAAAACGTTTTCAATTAATAGAAAACCTTCTTTCAGAATTTATAAGAAAACAAAGCTGGGAGTTTAGAAATGAACCTGCAGGACCAGAAGTAAACGCAAACCTCCTCGCATTGAACCTCTTAGTCGGTGCAAAAGGGCTTTACGCGAGAGAAATAAATGTTTAGTCGATTAATTTTTAGGAAAAAGACTGGGTTTACCATTTTAGAAGCATTTCTAGATATTCAACCTATGATAGATTCAAAGCTTATGTTGCGGCAAATAGCCTTAATGAAAGCAGTACTATGGTAATAATGCTGGAGCGGGGAATGGCTAATCTCTAGGCGCACGAGTTTAAACAGGATGAAGACTAGTTATTTGCACGTGAAGAAGTTGTTTGAAGAATTCAAGAGAGACAACGAGCTTTTGAACGCTCTGCAAAAAAGAAAACATTCTCAATCATCAATTTAGGCTCTTCATCTTTGAATGCTTCCTTAGTTATCCACACTTGACCTCCACAAAGACAAAAACTGCGCCCATTCACGTCTATCCATTTCAAAACTTTTGACATCGGTAGAACCTGCACGGCGAGGCGACCTGGCCATTTATGTGCCCATGCCATTTATGGTTGGGGTGAGGGCTAATGTAACCTTTTCACCTTCTCTCATGGAAACTTCTTCCTTGCTAGGCATGGGGCAGGCCGAAGTTACGCCTGTGGAGGCCGGGGCCTCCGTAACCCGCCTTCCACACGGGCCATGCCGGAATGGTTTCATCCGCCGAGGACCCCGCTGCGGCTGCGTGGGAACCGAGTCTGATCGTGGAAGCAGGAAGCCAGCAACCTTCAGGGAATGGTAGCTCACATGCCACCTCCACGTAATGCATTATGGGCGAGCCGCCCATGAAGGCAAAGAAAACCGTTAAGGCTGAAATCCTCGAACTTCGGAAAGGTAAAAGCTCTATTGCCTGTCGATTCTCCTCTGCGGTGTTTGAGGGGCGGGGTAGGGGGAAGGAATGAACTCGACTCCAGGTCTCATCGGGGCTGCTTGGGGGTACAGGTCCATAAGCTGATAGACCTCTACTGGAACGCCAACCTTTATCGGTATCCCGAGCTCCTGAAGTTTTTTAGGTGTGAGGGGATAGTCATGCGTCCACTCGCCTTGGACGAGTGTTTTCGCGAGCTGCATAGATTTTTCTCTTCCAAGCTTTTCCCCGGTTAACTCTACAACGAGTTCCTCGAGTTGTCTTATAGCCTTCTCAGCCACGTCCATCCTTATCAAAGTTTCATCGTCGGCTTTTTCAACGCCCTTAGCCTTCACCGCCTTAACAATGGAGACGGCGGGGATCGCCCCCATACGCGGATCCGAAAGCTGCGGGTCTACCGGCCCTAAAACCGCGTAGGGATCCATCTCGATCTCATCGGCTGCCAAGGCGATCAGCGTGCCCCCGCTCATGGCGTAGTGGGGGACGATAACCGTCTTCTTAGCGGGGTGGCCCTTCAAAGCCAAGGCGATCTGGGCGGCTGCCAGAACGAGGCCGCCGGGAGTATGGAGGATCAGGGTTATAGGCTTATCGGGAGGAGTCATCCTTATCGCCCTCAAAACCTGTTCGGAATCCTCGATATCGATGTACCGGTAAAAGGGGATACCGAATAATGAAAGCCGCTCCTGCCTATGAATCATCGTAATAACCCGTGAACCCGTAACCAACTCGATCTTCCTGATAAAATTTAACCTCGCACCTTGGATCATCTTATGCCTTATCTGGGGCCAAATAAACATCGCCAAGAAGAAGTATAGGAAAATTATCCAGAAAACATCGATCTCCGGCATGCATTCACCCCAACACACACCAGTTTAAGTTACTCTATTAATATGGCTTAATAGTTAACCTTTACTGCTTATATGCCTAACGTAACTTTTATACGCATTCCGATGCGTCATAACGGAAGTTGATCCTAAAGGATTACCGATGTCAAGTTCCGAGGGGACAGTTGAGAACGTTCTCTAACATCTTTATATACGTTTTTATATATTGTGTAAACTCACAAAATTTCGAGCTTCATATACGCCGTCAAATTTATTTTTAATTATCACGGATCTTTGTCGGATGTTTTCTAAGAGTACGGTCGTAAAATTTGGTTAAAGCTATTCAAGTGATGCCAGATCTCCCTTAATCTCTCTGTGCCCACGAAACCCGAAGATTTACCCAGATCTTTGATCCGATATTTATATAAATAAACCCTGGGACACCGATTCCGTAAAACCCCGTGGCTTGACCTTCTTAAATTCTTCATCTGATACAGCCTTGTGTGAAGGCTGTCTCACGCTCTTTACGCGATCTGAGAATGAATTTCTGCCACCTCTCCCAAGCGTCTCCACGCTTAAACCATAGGTATAGGGCTGTGTGTTTTCTCTCGAACGCCTCAAACAAGCCTGTTGCTCTAATTAAGCTAATCCAATCTGTATGGCTCAATTTTTCTCCTAAAGCTCTAATGCGCTATTAACAGAAGCTTCCAGGGTCTTCCCTAGAAATTCCTTGTTTTCTCTTAGCTATTCAATGTCCCAGCTCACCATCTTCCTAGCTCTTTCAAAATTATGTTTCATTAAAGTTGCGAAGTCATTAATTCCCTGCATCATTTGTTCAACTACATGTTCAGGAACTTTTGGATAAAAGCCATAATTATGCTCTATAGATTCGTAGAGCATCATAACCCCTTCCTGCCAAAATACCAACAACGATTATTTGGGCTTGATGTACATCTATGAAGTAAACAGAAGCGGTTATCTTCATCATAATGCCTACAGTTACAACATCTAACTTTATCCGGATCTAAGCCAATTGAGGGTGGATACTTTTGGGGATTATAGCCTCCCCAATCATAAGGATATTTATATCGCCTGACCTTGACCATAGGAACCCCTTTACAAAGTCGCGTTGATTTGCTTCTGCTTTTTTATATTTGTAGAAGTGCAAATATTAAGGTTTCCAAGACCGCGAAATGTAACGGCATCAACTGTATACATTTAATGTTTTGACTAGTATTTTTCTTGAGGTTAGTACGCCTACGAATTGCCATCCTTCCTCCAGATAATTTTCAAGCCCTTTTTCATGCACTATCCTTTGCGGGTTGTGTTTTCTTTCTTTAAGTTTTTTCAGTTCCCTTTCGTAAAGCTCTGGCTCTTCGCCTCCTGTTTAGTTCCCTTCGAAGCTGTTTTACGCGGTAGCTTTAACAAGAATATAATGCCATCTCGTTCAGGTTTTGTAAAATTTAAAAACAAATGTGGCATAAAAATCTATGTTTAAGGGAAACGCTTGGTGGACAAGTTTTCAAGCTTGCCGACATGCTAGGTTATCAGGAGGGAGCTGTTATTAGCTGAATACTAATTGATGAGGAGGCTGGAACTGTAACTCTTTGCCTTCGACGAGGGGCAGGAATTAAGTAAGCATAAAGCACCATACAACGCTATGGCGGTTGTACTTGAAGGTCAGGCAGAAATAACCATAGGCGGTGAACCATTAAAACTTAAAGAGGGCGAGATGGCGATAATGCCCGCCTATAAGCTTCATGTGGTAGAGCGGAAAAAATTTAAAATGCTCCTAGTAATGATAAGGTCATCGCCTAGACTTGATAACCCTCCCGGCTACTCCGGACGCGTATTTTTAACTATTTATCAAAATCTTAAAAATGAATAAAATCTATTTTTGCCCGAATTTATCAACAAGCTAGCGCGTCCACATCTCCCAGAAAGCCTTGTTATGCCCAATTATGGAATATAAGAATAGTCGAGGAAAACCTAAAAATGAGAAGAAAGGTATGAAAGGCACATTTTAATCGTTAGGGGGTATTTTAAACTTCTTGGGCGAGTAGCCGTAACACTAAAAACAATGTTTATTAAAGGGTTTTCATGAATGCCTATGGTGATGTTTATGGCTAAGAAAACAACTATCCTCCTAAGAGATGACGTGTACCAAGTTCTTAAAGAAAAAGCCGGAGCCAAAAACATATCAAACCTGATCAATCAAATTATCATCGAGTATTTCGCGAAAGAAGGAAGCATGTTCGGAACGATGAAGAAAGTAGATACGAGCGACTTGAGAAATCATAGGGACCGCATATGAAATATCTTATAGATTCTTATGCTTGGATTGAATATTTTATAGGAAGTGAAGCTGGAGAAAAGGTTAAACCAATAATTGAAGGTTTGGAGGAAAAGCTAACCCCCACAATCTGCCTAGCAGAGATTTACGCAAAAACCCTTAAAGTTGAGGGCAAGGAGTTGGCTGAAAAGCAAAGAGCTTTCATTAAGGAAAGGAGCGCCCTCACACCTTTAGATGAAGGAATGGCAATAAAATCCGCTGAGATAGACGTAGCCATGAAAAGGAAAATTGAAGGCTGGGGGCTAGCTGACTCTATAGTATATGCAACGGGATTGATGAAAGGTGCTGAAATAGTAACGGGGGACGCGCATTTCAAAAACCTGGAAAACGTAATTTTCATCAAGATGGGAGAAAACCCGAAAAAGGATAAAAAGTAAAGATTTCGAAAACATTGAAACACCTACGAATTATCAATGTATATAGTATTGGTAGCTTTCAAGATGGGGGATAAAAGACTAACAAGAAGCTAAAAGAAGTCGAATATAAAGAGTAATTATACGAGGTAACATTAGGTAAAAATTTTTAGGTGTTTCAAAGAGTCAGAGATAGTAAACACCAAAATGTTAGGTGAAGACGCCTACATAGACATAGATAAAAACGGGGGCCTCGTTAGCATAGAAATATGGAAAGCCTCCCAAAATGCCATTCTCCCTATCTCTAAAGAGATAGCCGAAAACTAAAACTAAAACTAATTTTAGAAAAACCCGCCTAAAGCAAAATTAAAAGCCATCCAACTAAATCTAAAAATCGCTTCTTGATCTTTCATCTAGAACATCAAGACACGCTTTTCTAGCTGAACGCTAACTCCTTAGACTTTCGATTTCTTTTGTTTCTTAATGGAACGTCTATTGCTGGAGAGCTGAATCGTTAGGATAAAACGTTTGATTTGTAAATTTGAAGGGAGGTGCTGGGATGTTAAGCGCTTTTGGTCTAAGATAACTCGCAAAGCTCATTTTTGTTTTCATAATATTATAGTTTAATGATATTATCTGGGGGCGTAAGGCATAGAACCTTGAGGGCTGAATAGACATGTGCCATTTTACCTTAAATTGTGATATATCTTTAAATATTTAATGTGCCATTATTATATTAAAGGTGACTTAATGTACTTAGGGCAGTTCAGCACAGCCTTAAGGGAGAGATGGAAAGGAAGCTTATTTAGGGTTAGTGAAGCCAAGCAACTCAATGCCAGGGCGAAGGAATACTTACACAGATTGGGAAGGTTGGGTGAGGTTGAGAGAGTTTGCTGGGGTTGGTACTACTTACCTGAGAGACAGGACGTCTGGGATTTCTTAACTAGAGATAAAGGGTTTAAGGTCTTAATAAAGCAGACAGCTGCTAGCATATGGAACTACGATTTTGTCCACAGGAACGTATACAGGTTAGCCGTAGAAGATTCGTCATATAAGAGAGCCTTAGAGAGGTTCGGAAAGGAAAGGGGCTGGATGTTCGAGGTTGAATACTACGGCAAAATACCATATGAGTACAGGGAAGTTGACGGGTTGATGGTTGAAGAACCGGAGTCATGCTTAGTGAACTGCATAGCGGACTGGGCCTTCTTAGACGCTTTTGCGATCTTATACTTCAGGAGGGATGAAGTCTCATTCGAGAAAGTGAAGGAGTTGGCGAGATGGAAGAGGATATCTAGAACTGATACAAGGGTTTGGAATGCCATTAAGTATGGCTGCAACTTGTTCAATGAAAGAATGGAGAGGAAGATGTTCGATGTAAGAGCGACAAGGTTGGAGCGGGATGATGTTAGGGAATTGGTTGAGGAGGCTGTGGAGAAGGTGATGGAGTTTGCCTAGAGTAATAGATATGATGAAGAGAAGGGAGGAAGAATTGTTAAAGGCGATACGTAGCATTTCAGAGAAGACAGGGGGCTTCACCAATCCAAGATTAATTCTGATCGGCGGATACGCGTTAAGGGCTTTCATCAGATTTTCAAGGTTCACTAGAGACTGTGACTTTATTGTCAAGAAGGGAAATGGATGGAACTTAGATATGCTGAAAGGAGGCTTGCCTGAAGGTTATAGTATCGAAGAAGAAAAGAAACATGGGAATTTCGGGTTCATGAGATGGGTGAAATTCATACAGCACGGAAAAGCGAGGGTTAAGACCTCAATAGATTTCATGGAAGGTGAGATAAGGGGAAGAGTGGCTGGGGAGATAATTCTTATAGATGAGGCTATGGTTGAAAACAGTAGGCTTACATCCATTACCATAGCAGATGAAAGCATAGAATTAGTAGTTCCAAGTTACATAGACTATTTCATCATGAAGGTTGTTTCCTGTAGGGCATCAGACATTAGGGATATAGCTTCTCTCATTCATGAGAAGGGTGTTCCGTCAAGGCTTACAGAAAGGATCAGGCAGATATTGCCTCATTCAAAAATATTTAGAGAGAAAATTGAGAGAAGGATAATTCCAGAAATTAGGAAGGTAACTTTCTTGGACAGTTGGAGGGGAATCTTCGCAACAACAAGCTACTCAGAAGAGGATAAAGAAAAGGTTATTGAACGGTTAGAGAAGATATTGCAGAGCAATTAAGAGGTGTCATCTCTCCTAGTATTCTTTTCTAGTTTTGCTTCCAGCAGCTCACTCTGGCTCCATTTTGAAAGCTTTATAGGGCTTGCTCTATAAATCGCTTCAAACCTTCAATCCTCACCGGCTGGAAAAATATGACATTTTCGACCTCCCCGCTTTTAAGCGCATGCTCCTCAACCAGGGATGATGCAACATCTTTAGGGAGATCGTCCTCAGCTATGATGGCTATTATGCTCATCCCCTTAAGCCTCCCCTCAATCCTCCTCCGCTCCTCCAAGCCCTTGCCACCAGCACTCATCAGGGAAAGTATCAGAAATGAACCCTTCAAAAGCCCCTCTATCTCAAGCCTCCTAAAAGTCTGAGAAGCCATCCAAGCCTAAGCCTGTAATCTCAAGCATGGCTTTAGGATTCGTGCCGTTGAGTTCGCAGTAGAGGCCTAAGCTTCTAAGGTAAACATTAGCGGTAACGTAGGATCTAGCCGCCGAGTTATCGAACCAGCGCCTAACCTCATCCTCAGCGAGGCAGACATACCTGGCCTTCAAATCGCATTCGATAATATGGGTAAAGAACCTCCCATAAAGGCGTTCACTTAAAAGTCGTAGTGGGCCGGGCCGGATTCGAACCGGCGGCCTTCCGCGTGTAAGGCGGACGTCCTAACCGGGCTGGACGACCGGCCCCTATTCTCCCTCGGATTGGCAGGAATGAGGATTTAGGGTTCCTCATCTTTTAACTTTATCGCCGTCTGGAAAAGCGGAATTCGGAGGGGTATATCCACTCTCTTACCTGGCGGGATGCGGACCTGAGGTTTCACTTAATCCTTCAATGGATGCTTCTAGGAGTCCGCTTTAGTATGGGTTAAATTCTTAAGGATTCCCCTGGTACACCTTATCATATGGGTTGGCTGGTCACCTGGAGGTGTTGTTATGAAGTATTCTGTTTCGAATTGGATCTATGGGGATGAGCCGTTGGATAGGACTTTGGAGAGGCTTTCAAGGCTCGGCTACGATGGGGTGGAGTTGAAGGGGGTTCCCGGGGATTACGATGTGGATCAGGTTAAGGATCTACTTTCGACTTACAGCCTCGAGGTTTCGTCTATTTGCGGCATCTGGCCTTGGGACAACGTGGATCACATGAAGTCTAATGACCTCGCGAACCCCGATGTAAAGGTTAGGAGGAAGGCCGTGAAATATGTGAAGGATTGCCTCGACCTGGGGAGTAGGCTTGGTGCTTCCTGCATGGTGGTCGTGGTCGGTGGATGCGGGAAGACTGTGAGGCTTCACCCCGATGAATGGATGTTCGGGGTTGAATCCGTCAGGGATGCAGGTAGATACGCTGAGGATGTAGGCGTCGCCATGGCGATCGAACCCATAAACCGTTACGAGCTCTCCCTGATGAATAACGTGGATCAGGGGTTAAAGTTCGTAAAGGATGTAGACATGGACAGCGTGAAACTTATGCTCGACACATTCCACATGAACATCGAGGAGGCCGATCCGGCGGCCGCCATAAGGAAGGCCAGGGATTATCTGATCCACCTCCACGTAGCGGATAGCAACAGGCAGTCTGTAGGCAGGGGACATACAGACTTTAAGGCCATAGTTAAATCCTTAAAGGAGATAGGATACCGGGGATATCTCGCCATGGAGCCGCTTCCCCCCACTTCAGCCGACGTCTACGACCTGGGCAGGCTGGATAAGGGGCTCTTCGACCTATACGCTGAGGAATGCATAACCATGCTCAAATTCTATGAGAAAGTCACATAAAATAAAATATGGTTAGGGGATCCCTCAGGGTAGAGAAGCCATCTAGGGATAAACCATCCTCCCTCAAGATGATATTCGAACGGATCCAGTATGCAAGGGTCGAACTGATCGTTGCCCATAGCTTCAGCCGATGCAACTTATATTTCTCCGCGATCTTAGGTGGGCTATGGATCCTATGATACCTCTATAGTGGCCTCTTCTTGGAATAGGGTCGACTTACGGGGATGGAACTCCTTATTTGATTTAGAATTCTTTGAATATATCCCTCACCGACGCGTATAGCCTCTTGAATATAGCGTAGTTTTTCTCGTAGGTTTCCCTGTCTCTCGGGTTCGGCTTCGTCTCATCCGTGATCTTCACCCATTCCCTTATCGCCTTATAGTCTTTGAGGGTTTTAGATCCGATACCCGCTAGTAGGGCGTCTCCCAGCGGGGCGCCTACGGCCCCCGCTATGTAACCCATGGTTAGGCCGGTGACGTCGGCCATTATCCTCCTCCAGAGGGGTGACTTGGCTCCGCCGTCCACCAGCAGGGCCCTCTTAAGGGGCATCCCCGCCTCCAAGGCTATCTCGATGCTGTATCTTAGGGCGTAGGCGACGCCCTCCAGGAAAGCCCTGAAAATATGGGCTTTAGTATGGTAGACGGTGAGGCCGGCCAGGGTTCCCCTTATGTGGTCATCCCAGTAGGGAGCCCTCTCACCGACCATCATATGCGGCAGGAATATCAATCCCTCGGAGCCCGGGGGGATCTTCTCAGCTTCAAGGTCCAAGATCTGATAGCCGCTTATGTTGAGCTGGCTTGCAAGTTGATGCTCCTGTATTCCCAGCTGGTCCCTGAACCATCGGATGCAGTATCCCGCCGTGACTATGCCCGCGAAGGAGTAGAGCATCTCCCTATCCCTTATCACATAGGGATAGTTGACCATTTTAGGGGAGAGGCGGAGCTCCTCGTTTATGAAGCCGTTGCACATGGAGGTTCCCAGCATACATGACAGGTCCCCGTCCTCGATGGCCCCGGAGCTTAGGGCGCTCACAGGGGCATCTATGCCCCCGGCCATCACCGGCGTCCCCCTCCTCAGGCCTGTAAGGCCCTCCCCTTCACGCGAGACCTCGTCGACCGCCTCGCTGGACATAAATAGTCTCTCGGGGAAGAGGCTTCGGGGGATGCCCAACTCCTCCATCATCTCCTCGGACCAGTCCCTCTTATATATGTCGAAGATCCCCCCATAGTTTCCCGCGCTGGAGAGGTCCGTTGAAAGGCTGCCCGTAAGCCTGTAGATGCAGTAGGCGTTGGGCGTCAAAACGTAGCGGGTCCTCTCCCATATCTTAGGCTCCTTGAACTTTATGTAGAGCATCTTCGTATATCCATAGTATGGGTCGACGACGTTCCCCGTGACCTTGAATATCTCCTCTTCGCCGATGTTCCTTCTAACCCATTCGCATTCCTCGGTGGCCCTCCGATCAGCCCATATGATGCATGGACGGAGGGGCTTCACCTCCCCATCGCAGAATATTCCGCTTCCACCGTAGAGGCTGCTTATACAGATGCCGGCCACATCCTTCGCATCCACGTTGGAGGCCTCCAAGACCCTCCTAATGGTCTTACAGGCAGCCTCAAACCATACCTGAGGGCTCTGCTCAGCCCAGCCAGGCTTCAACGTTATCACATCATATTCTTCAAAGGATGATGAGAGCACCCTGCCCTCCAGGTCTACAAGGACGGACTTAGCCCCTAAAGTCCCTATATCCGTTCCAATAAGATACGTCAATTCAACCACCTTTAAAACTAGATGAAGGTGAATCTCTTCCAGTCCTCATAGTCATGAATACATTCAAAGCATATTTATCATTTATCATATGTTGCGCCGCCCCATCCCCCTACGCCGTAATCAGCAGTTTCAGAATGGATAGGGCTTAAAAGACGTGAATTGTCTTTCTCGCTTTGACGGTAGCGCGGACCCTGGATGATACGGAAAGCCTTTAGATGGAGGGACTTCCCCCACATAGATGGCCTCAAGCTGGAAACGGCTTGAGATGGGATGTGTGGGGTAGGGTTCGACCCGACGGGGTTTGAGGGTTACGCCGAGCCCCCAATGAACCCGGGAGGGGGACAAGACCCGGTGAAGACCAAGGCCTACATAAGACGACGAAGTAGACCAGAACCCATATGATCCCGGGTAGATAATGGGTGTTCGCCGATTGTTATGCGGGATCGGACGGGGATCCGATCTCGGATTGTCTCCCTACTTACTTAAACTGTTTTAAGCTTCTAATCTTATCTCTCGTTAATAGTATCGCCTCGGCGGCTAACGCGCCTCCCACTATTAGGGATGAGATAACCATTGTGGACGTGAGCAGCATAAGCCATGAGGTGGCGGCTCCACTCATCGCCGCCATGGCTATGAGGCATATCGTGGAGGATACTGTTAGGCATGTGGCCATCTTCAAGGTCCATCTCACGGCTTCCCGACGGCGGTGGAGGATCCCTGTGAGTATCGGTGATAGATACACGGCCCCGATCATGGTTGAAGCCGTTAAACCCATCAGCATCAGGTTGAATTCAAGTATTGGCGGCGCTACTTCATAGATGTTTTTGGAAACCTTAAGTATCCATATTAGGGGGTATAGGGCTGCTCCGAAACTGAGCCTTAAAGGCTCACACCTCCTCTCCGCCTCAGCCACGTAGGGGCTGAAGGAGTAGTACCAGGCGTTGAAGGCCTTCATGAAGGCTGACCCCATCCTTGTCTTCAGGAATACCTTGTCCCTGAAGTCTCTCAGCTCTTGAACCCTCGGGTCTAAGGGGCTGCCGTAGGCGGCTGTAGCGATGAGGCATGGGGAGGGCTGAGCCTCCCTGGGCATATTAGCCTCGACCAGCTTCATCGTATACGAATACGTGTAAAGGCCGCTTCTAGCCTTCAATTCGGCGTAGACCATAACCCTACTCTCCTTATCATAGTGTAGGAAGGTCTCCAAGTTCAGGTTCGAGATGGAGGTCTCGTTTCTAAACCTGTAAGCGGTGAACCTGCCCGCAGGTGTTTGTATCGGGATCTCTCCTTCATATTTGAATATTCCCCCCAGGAATATCTGGCTGCCGTCCAGCCTTAAGGGTAGGCCTATGATCTCAGTTTCCCCTCCGGGGCCCGGCTCCCCGTCAGGCTTCAAGTATAGGAGGGTATTCATCCCGGTGGGCATCGTGACCGTGCCGTTCAATCCCATCTTGCTCGACCCTACGCCTGTGATCAGCGCCCCGTCTAGGATCACCCTGACATCCGCCGACTCCGAGGAGACGTTCACAAAGGTGAACTCCACGGTGCCCTTAAAGGAGGATGGTGGAGAGACCGTCAACAATGGCAGATTCAAATCGTAGACCAACTTGAGGTCCTTAAAGGGCATACCGGTTGATGCTGAAGCCTTTAAGCTTAAAGCCGACGCCAAGAAGATGAGGAGGAGGAAGAACGCGACTGAAACCTTGGCGCCGCCCCTATCCATGACCGCATACCCCTTATACTTCAGAGGAAGGAACGCTAAAATACCTTTCCATGAAAGCTTAACATCATGAACTAAAAATATAAAATGCATTCACTAAGAAAAAACGCAAACAGCTATATATATTCTCTCTGTGTGTAAGCCTATTATAATAGCCATGTGAGGAAATGAGTTGTGATACCCTCAATTTATAATCGACCGGTGGAGAGGGCATTAGGATTCATCGATACACTACGCGTTGATGACACCCGATCCGAGTACTATGAAGTAGCCGAGCTGGAACACAGCGAAAATAGAGTCTACAATCAAAGCCAGTACCTCCTCTCCATCCTGTTCAGAAAGATAGGGAGGAACGATCTCGCTCAAAGGATCCGGGTGAGGCATCCCCCCGAGGAGCCCGATAACGATCTCCCGAGAAGGAAAGGACATAAATCTAACGACCGATGGTGTATACTAGAGGGTGACACTAAACCCTTCTACTTGGCGAATCGGATAAACTCAAGCTTCAACGATGAATTCAGCAGTGGTGATCCTATTCTAAGCGGAGGCTCCTCCAAGGTATGATGGTTCAAACTATGGGGGGATGGCAGGTCCGGTGGTTTCCTCCCTCGGCCTGACCCTGTTGCGGCGTCTAAGTTTAATTAGTGAATAGTTTCCTATTTCTTCTCTAGTTTTTTATGGCAGAGCCACCAGTCGTAGCATTCGAATTCGCCTTTTTTCGCCTTCTCAAGCCTCTCCTTCGCCGTCTTCACATCCCCTGCGGGTGGAACGATTACATGGTCTCCTACCAACTCGTTGTTCGGCCAGTTGGCGGGCATGGCCACACCGTTTTTATCGGATATCTGCATGGCTTCAACGGCCCTGAGGATCTCGTCCATGTTCCTGCCCAGCTCCTGCGGATAATAGAGGATGACCCGTATCTTCGCCTTGTCGTCCACGATGAAGACCGCCCTGACGGTGTTTGTTCCTTTCCCGGGATGGATGAGGCCGAGCATGTTGGCGACCATCCCTGTATCGGCGATTATCGGGAACTGTATCTCGACGCCGAGCCTCTCCTTTATCCACTCCATCCACTTTATATGGGAGAAGACCTGATCTACGCTGAGGCCTATGAGCTCGCAGTTCAAAGCCTTAAACTTCTCGTATCTCTTCTGGAAAGCGACGAACTCCGTGGTGCAGACGGGCGTGAAATCCGCGGGATGGCTGAACAATACGAACCATCTACCGGAGAAAGCCTGCGGGAGCTCCATGACCCCATGGGTCGTTTGAACCTTCATCGCTGGAAAATCGTCTCCTAAGAGGGGTATCCCCTTCCTCTCCTGAATATAACTCATCATCTCAGCCTACCTAAACTTATTTTAATCATATATTATAGGCCAATCTATTTTAACATATTGTTTTTAACCATGTTATACGTGAAAACCTTTATGGTCAGAGGCTTTTCCTCATCCCTTTGAGTCTACCTTTCCCCTCCCAGTCTCCTCCATCATGGATCCCAGCATCGAGGCTAGGAACGGTATAGCGGCTAGGAAGATCGTGGACGCTACAGGGGAGGCCGTCCTATCCATTAGGAACCCGGCGACTATCGGAAATACGAAAGTCCCAAGGTTCCCGATCGAGGAGATTATCCCGATGGAGCTGCCGACGAAACCTTTTATTCTCGGATGCTCCGTTGGAACTATCAGCACCAGCGTCAGGATGCCTGTGAGGGAGAACCCGGCCGATAAAGCCGCGGCCCACAGGGCCGCCCTCAAATCAAATATGAACATCGACAAGGATAGGCCGCCTATCAATCCTAGCGCCACTATGAGAGGCCTCCTCAACCCTAACCTATCGGAGATTAAGCCTACGGTTAACCCTGAGGCTAGGAAGCCGAGGGGCAGCATGGAAGTCGTAAGGCCGGCTTCCCTTAGAGGTAGAAGTTTAAGCTCTAGGATATGGGGGAGCCATGTTAGGACCGTATCGTAGCAGCCCATCGAGCAGATACATATCCCGGTTAAAATCCAGATGGCCCTCTCCCTGATCAGACGTTTAACGCTCCCCTTAAGGTCTTCCCCCATAGCAGGAGTTTGATGCTTCGAATCGACCAGCAGCCACATCAAGGCCAACGCTAAACTCCAGACGCCGAAGGCCTTGAAGATCAGCCTCCATCCCACGTTTAAATCCAGTAGATGGGAGGCTAGGGTCAGCCCCGCTATGTCCCCTATGGGGAAGCCTGAAACATAGAGGCCTGTAGCGGATCCCGCCCTATCAGCGTATACGACGCTAATCATCTTCGCCAGACACGGTAGGATGAAAGCGAAGCCAACCCCCAGCATCGACTGGGCGAACAGGATCTCCCAGTAGTCACGGGCGAACCCCCTTAGGAAACCGAAGACGCCGATGAGTATCATCGCAACTTTAATGGCCTTCATGAAGCCTATCCGATCGATCAGGAAGCCCAGTGGAAACCTTAAAATTATTATCGTCAGGATGTTCATGGAGAAGATCAAGCCCGCCTGAACATGCGAGATATCCAACTCAGACATCATCAGGGATATCATAGGCGAATACGAGAAGATGAGAAGGTGAAGCGTGAAAGCCGTTAGAAAAGCCAGGGATAGTAGAAGCCCCTGGGAGACGAGCCTCCAACCCGCCATTCGTCAACACCATGCTGTAGAATAGGATATGCCGCCCAAATCCCTTAAAAATAGAAAAAATAGATTAAATATTTATTTCAAGTCAGGGCGAAGGACAGTCTAAAAGCCATAATCTAACCCTACTTGGAACTAATCCAAGGCTGGAGCCCGATCATCCAAACCGTTCAACGCCGCTTAATAGGGTTATCCTTAACCTTTATCTCCTAACCTCTTTTTCTCGCGGGTGGAATTTCCGCAGAGTTTTTATAGGATTGAAACCTCTAGTTTTCTAGGCGATCCATAGTTGGGTAAGCCCCGGATGATTAGGAAGAAGAAGAAGGAGAAGGAAAAAGAAGGGCCCCAAAGGTAATGGGTAAACCCTTAGCTCCTATAAGGCGGATATCAGGTTTAGGTCGATGGAATATAGGTCAAACAACGCCTCATAATTAGGGGGTTTATGGAGTTGGTCTCCTGCTCCCAGAGGTTGTGGAAGCTCATGCGTCTTGTAGGCCGATGTATGCCGGCTTTAGACAGTAGACGAGTAGGGAAGGCTCATCGTAAACCGTGTAATACTCTCTTGTTATCCTCTCCATTCTCCCCTTCTTTAAAAGATGGTTAACGAGGATGTACGCATAATTTCGGTCCGGCAAGAGCTTAGATATTGAACCTATGTTGGCGACGGGTGTCTTCCTGATGTATTCCATGACCCTATCGATGTGTCTGCCTTTCACCCGTCCAGCCTCCTAATGTATTCCGAGATGTCATCTTTGGTGGGGGTTGCTCCATACAAGATGAGCGCCTTAAGCTCCTCTTCATCTAGGGGCTCCTCGAATTCCCATAAACGTTCTTGCAGGTCAGGTTTCAAATCCCTTCTCCGAGTACCTTAACATGAAGAATATGTCGTAGGGGTCTCGGATCCCCCTTCTCTTAAGATAGGCGTTGATCTCTTTCCTCACTATCACCTCAGGTTCAAGGGATCAACCTAACTTATAAATAATTATATGTACGGTTGATCTTGGAGGGATCGAGGGGGAATGGATCCCCGTTAAGCTAAGATCGCCTCCCATATCGAGGCTGTGAACCCGAAGGCTTCATTATAGGCTGTGAAGGTACACGGCTTAAGCCCTAATTGACAAGGGTCAGATGGGGAACCGAAACCTTTATCAACCGCGCCCCCTGCTAGGTTCCATCGAACCATTTAGGTGTAATCTATGCTAAAAGAGAAGCTGCTTGAACTCTCGAAATCTTTTCCTGAGAGATTCGTGGAGGAGAAGGATGGCACCCTTAAACTCGAGTTTAAGGTCGCCGAGAGGAAGGTCTTCCTCACCAAGAAGACGCTCACGTATAGGGCCCGCCTCCGAATAGACGAGCCGGGGAAGACTGTGCGGTTCCATGAGACCCTGAAGGAGACGGGTATGGGCCTATCGACCGGGGACGTAGAGACGACCCCGGGCATAGGCTTTAAGGCTGAGAGGTACAAGTTGACCGGCAAGGAGAGGGAGGGGACCATAGAGGAACTCTCAAAGCTCTTCGGCAGAGAATACAAGTATACCTTCGACTTCTCCACCGTCAGGGAGAAGATTAAGCAGGCGGCGGAGGAGGCAGGCTACACTTTCTCAACCGTACTCTTGGAGCGCAACCTCTAACCCAGAGCTGAGATCGAATAACAGGTTAGGCCTCGATAGGCCTAGGCTCTAGGCCCATCTCTTATCCGGCACAGTTAATAGAACCTCTGAAAGGATTTATATTCGGAAGCCTTAAAGCAAGATAGGATAAGGGATCGGCTCGGCCGGCTGAAAATGGCTAATTGTAGGGTGCAGGTTGACTCTTCTTGAAGGGCCCACGGGAGGCTGAGATGGATAGGCGTAGATACCTGAAGATTTTAGGGTTCACCTTGGGGGCGGCTGAGATCGGGGCTGCCGTATACGCCGCCTGGAAGGCTAAGCCCATGAGGTTTGGGTCGCTGTTCCCCCAGCCTCCTGCCTGGATGAGGTGTCTTCCCCCTTCAATCCTTAGGGGGAGGGTGGTGAGCTGGGAGCAGGACGCCTCGCTGGCTGGGAGATATGTGGCCCCAAGGTTCAGGGAAGCCTATCCCCGGGTTGAATTGGAATATAAGAGTTATTCATGGGGGGTTAGGCGCATGAAGTTTGACGTCGCCCTCATGTTCAACGTGGACCTGCCGTCGACGGTGCTCCATGAGTGCAGGTATCTCCTCTCCTTAATGTACCGGCTGCCCGGTAAGCTTCTAGATCTCTCCGATCATGTGAAGCCCTACCTAGGCTATTTCAGCGAGGGTGATCTGGCGATCCTGAGCGGCGGTGAGCCCGGCCGAGTCCTCGCCGTCCCCTTAAACGAGACGCCTCCATGCACCTATTATAATTCGGAGGCTTTCCGGAGGGCGGGGATAGCCGCTGAAGACCTGGAGACTTTCCAGGATTGGGTTGAGGCGGGCATGACGATCGTCCACAGGAAGAGGCTGGCCAAAACCTTCATGGTTATGGATCCCGCCTCATGGGGTATGGAGATCCTCTATAGGATACCCTGCTGGGATGAGGATCTATATCCACTGTTCGATGAGGATTTTCACATCGAATTCCTAAATGATTATCGTAGGCTCAGGCTTGAAAATAGGCTCGTCCGGGATGCACCCTTCTACTCCCCGGAGTATTGGGAAGCCTATGGGGCGGGGGAGGCCGTTTTCTACACCGGCTATGAATGGTGGGGCCTCAGCTTGATGGAGCGTTGCCCTCAGGCCTCTGGAATTTTCCGGGTGGCCCCTCATCCAAGGCATGACCCTGACCGTAGGGCCATGGCCCCCCTGAAGGGCGTATACCCTATCCCAGCCGGGCTGCCTGAAGGTGACAGGGAGACGGCTTGGAGGTACCTGGAGTTCACCTTCTGCAACCCGGACTCCATGGTAGAAGCCTGGGGGGACGCCCCCATGGAGGACATCACGGAATTCTTCATGTTCCCAGCCCATAAGGAGTTCAGGAGGAGGATCCTATTGGATAGACGTGTACCATTCTATGGAGGCCAAGAGATCTACAGGATATGGGATGAAGCCTCAACCATCGGGGAAGCCCATCACTTCCCACCGGAAACCCTACCGGTATACTTCTATTATGGGAGGAAAGCTGAGGAGGCCCTCCTGGGAGGGAAGACAGCCCGCCAAGCCTGTAGGAGCGTCCAGGAGAAAGCCCTTGAGCTTCGCAGGAAGAGGCTGAAGGGAACCTTAGGCATCCATCTATAAGTGGTCTCCAGCCACGGCCTACAATACCCGTCTGCTGAGTCTATGATGAGTTGAGGGATTAAGCCTCCTTAAAGTAGGGAATTATCTTTTCACCCATGGTCTTTAACACGTGGTCGGCTTTAGATTTATCGGGGTACTCCATGAAGAATGCGAAGTCCGTCACCCCGGCCTCCACGTACTCCTCGATCCTCCCTATGCAGTCGTCCACCGTCCCATATATGGTTATATCCCTTGCAACCTTTTCAGGGACCTCGTATAGATGCTCCTCGATCCTCTGCAGGGTATCCTCCTCTACGAGGAGGTGTCCCCAATCGAACTCATGGGTGGCCCTGTATCCGTAGGCCTCCAATTGTCTAGGCCACCATAGGAAGAGGCTCCTGGCCAGCTTCTCGATCATGCTCCAAGCCTCCCCCCGGTCCTCAGCTATGCTTAAGGGGCCGTGATAGGCTACCCTGAAATCTTCAAGTTTTCTACCCGTCTTCTCGGCTCCCCGCTGGACATCCCTCAGGTCTTCCCTATACCGTTGCGGGGTCATCATCTCAGCCATCCATCCATCCCCCACCATGCCAGCTATCTCCCTGGTCCTAGGGCTGTTCGCAGCCACGAAGATTGGGGGATGAGGCTTCTGAACTGGAACCGCCTGTATGAAAGCCCTCCTCAAGGAATAGAATTCCCCTTTGAAATCCACGAATTCACCGGTCCAGAGTCTCCTCATAACCTCTACAACCTCCCTCAGCCTATCCACCCTTTTATCGTAGGGTATTCCATAGGGGATGAGGTTCTGAGCCTCACCTAAGCCTAAGCCCAGGATAACCCTACCCTTAGATATCTGATCCAGGGTTCCGATCGTCTGAGCGAAGACTGCGGGATGCCTCCTATAGGGGTCGCTCACCGAGGTTCCCAGCCTAATCCTCTCCGTTTCAACGGCGAAGCCTGAGAGAACCGTCCAGGCGTCGAGGCATGGACTCCTCACATCTAATAATACCAGGTGATCTGGAACCCAGACATGGTCGAAGCCCAGCCTCTCCATCAATAGTGTACGCCTTAACATAGCCTCAAAGGAGTCCGGCTGGAGACTAGCACCGAAACCAATATCGCTATTCAAACCCTTCCCCCTTTAAACCACATATCCAGGGAACATGGATCAAAATACACCTAATAAAAATATGGTTTATTAGGAGGAGAGAATCGATCCATCGTCCAGCCATTAATCTTAAGGGCGTCCGTATCCCTCAGGCCATACTATATTTATAAGTCCCGTCTCCCTTAGGCAGAACAGCCTGGAAGAGATGCTGCGAAACGGGTTGCAAGGGATAGACGTGGCGGTATAGGTGAGCGTGATTTGGTCGATCTCAGGGATATGAGTGAGAGGGTTAAGGATAAGGTCGCAGTGGTCACCGGTGCGAGCAGAGGCATAGGATTCGCTGTCGCCAAAGTCTTCACCCTCAACGGTATGAGGGTATACATGGCCTCTAGGAATAGGGAGCAACTGGAGAGGGCTGCACTGGAGATACGGGAAACCTCAAGCCTAAGGGGATATCCCGTAGCGGTTCAAGCCGATGTATCCGTTGAGGCGGATGTCAAGAGGCTTTTCAGCCGGGTCTCCCAGGAGGAGGGGCGTCTCGACGTATTGGTGAATAACGCTGGCACCGGCGTCTTCAAACCTTTCCTTGAGACGACTCTTCAAGACCTCCATAAGGTCTTCAAGGTCAACGTGGAGGGCGTATTCCTCTGCTGCAAGGAAGCCTTCAACCTCATGAAGGATCGGGGAGGGGGATGCATAGTGAACGTGGGATCCATCGTATCCCTCAAGGGATACCCGAACCAGAGCGTCTACACCGCCTCAAAGCATGCGCTCCTAGGTCTGACCAAGGTCCTAGCGGAGGAGGGGAAACGTTACAACATCAGGGTAATGGCCATATGCCCTGGAGGAGTTAGAACGGACCTAGCCAGGGAGCTCATGGCTATAAGGCCCGACTTGAAGCCTGAAACCCTGATGGATCCAGAGGACGTAGCCAACACCATCCTATACATGATAGCCTTCTCCGATAAAGCCTCCATAGATAATATAGTGATCCGACGCAGGGAGTCATCACCATACTTCTAATACTGGAAGGTTAAGCGCCTCAGTGGGAGGCGGGTTCACGTGAGAGGCGGGTTCACGTTTTCGTAGCGTTCTCCACCGCCTCTACCAGGGCTTTGATCCAGAGCTCCAATATTTTTTCTCCCTTCTCCTTCGAGGCAAGGGTTGGATCCCCGCATACCCCGTGTTTCAGGTCTCTCCCGAGGAACTTGGATGTGGTGAGGATCCTCAGCCCCTCCATGAACGCGGCCGTATTCAATCCCTTAGGTATGAAATCCGGTATCTCCTTCACGGCTTCGGCCATATCGACCAGTTCCGGCCTTAGAAGGAGCATGAGCGAGGTCTCAAGCTCCTCGGCGTGCATGAGCACCTCCTCCTCCAGGATTCCCGTGTAGGCCTCGATCGGGATGAGATTGAAGGGCGAGATATTATGGATCAGCGTTCCCCCTAGTTCACCGGTCACGTTGAGCTCGTAGCATATGTCGCTCAGCTGGGATAGATGGCCCGCGTGGCCTGAGATTAGGACTATATGCTTCACGCCGTTCCTTGAGAGGCTCCTGGCGATATCCCTTATCATCTGCCTCAGGGTTTCAGCCGATAGGGTTAGGGTTCCAGCCTTAGGATAATGATCCTCAGAGAATCCTATCGGGATGAGGGGCAACAACAGGCTGCCGGTCCTTTCAGCCACCCTCCTAGCCACCTCCCAGGCTATTATATGATCCGTCCCCGTGGGTAGGTGGGGGCCATGCTGCTCAGTGCTCCCTATAGGGAGTATAGCGACCTTCCTCTCCTTTATCAGATTCTCCAGCTGTTTATAGGATTTCTCAGCCCAGATTATAGTGTTCAACCTGATCACCTCCAAACCTTGATGAACATTACATTATATAATTTCGGATATTTTAGTCTGCACCTTACCGGACCCTGAATAACCTGGGAAGGCCGCGGGGGCATGATCAGATCTGAGGACGATTTAGGGTCTACAAGTTATGTTCCAGGGCTTCCCTTATATCCTCCTCCGTTTCATGGTTTGCGTATAGAGGAGTTGTGAAGTATTTCGTTCCGTCGTCTGGGAGTATCGCCACTATCCTTTTCCCTTCTCCGAGGATTTCAGCCTTCTTGAGTGCGATGTAGAGGATGGCCCCTGAGCTCATCCCTACTAGGAGCCCTTCCTTCCTGGCCACCTCCCTGGCGACCTTGAAGGTCTCCGGGACCTCCTCACGGGTTATCTCGAATACCTCGTCGAACCATTCCCTCCTGTAGAGCTGCGTCGGATAGGGTTCATCCGGGTTCCTTAGCCCTTGTATGCTCACCCCGAGTTTAGGCATGACCCCTATGATCTTCACCTTGGGATTGTAGGCTTTCACCCTCATCGATACGCCTACTCCCGTCCCAGCGGTTCCCACTCCCACCACGATCATGTCTAGATGCCCGTCCGTCTGGTGGAGTATCTCCTTACCCGTTGTCTCGTAGTGGGCTAGGATGTTGGCGGGATCCTTGAACTGGTCCAGGTCCACGTATCTATCCGGGTTCTCTCTGAGGATCCTCTGCTTCAACTCCACCGCCCCGCCTGTCCCCTTCTCAGCGGGCGACAGGATGAGCTCAGCTCCATACGCCTGTATTATAGCTCTCCTCTCCAGGCTTACGGATTCAGGCATCACTATGGCTATCCTGTAGCCTTTGGCGGCGGCGATCATGGCTAAGGCTATCCCCGTGTTCCCTGAGGTGGCCTCCAGGATCGTCTTATCCCCTTTAAGCTTCCCGGCGGCCTCCGCGTACTCTATTAGGTATAGGGCCATCCTGTCCTTGACGGAGCCTCCTATGTTATACCATTCAAGCTTCGCGTAGAGCTCCGCGCTCCCAGGCTTTGTAACTTTGTTCAGCCTCACCATGGGGGTCTCCCCTATGAGGCCTGTGATGTCGTTTACGACCTTCATGGGTTTGCCGTGCACCTCCAGTGTTATAACATTGTTATAAAAAAAATCGGGATAAAAACCTTACGCAGACCATCCCCCACTAAACACTCATGGAAGAGGTGACCTCTGCCCAAGGACAAGCTCAGATGGAAAGGCGGATCTATCAGAAAGCCGGAATACATACGCTTACTAATGTCTATGATCGGCTTTCAAGCCGGCGGCCTCCGCCTTCCTCCTCCTTCTCCTGTAGAAGTAGTAGGCGGGCACGCCGACTATGGCTAGTGGAAGCAGCGACACTACCAGGATTATCATTCCGCGGAGCACGGCGAAGAAGCCGTGAAGGGCGGTTTCCAGGATCTCCCCCCAGTTTAACCCTGGAGGCGTGAAGGGTGGCGGCGGCTCCACCAGGCGCACCGTGATAACCGATAAAGCCACGCTCTGCTCCAGGTATTTTATCCTCCCCTGGAGGCTCTCAATCTCACCTCTGACCCGGGCAAGCTCCCTCTCCACCGCTAGGATGTCCTCCACCGTCCCAGCCAGGTCGAGGACCTCCTTAAGCCTCTCCTCCTCCGCCTCCAAGCTGCTGAGCCTAGCCTTTAAATCGATATACTCCTCCGTAACGTCCTCGCTCGTCATGCCCTCGTCTAGGACCTTCCCGTAGCCCTCTATCTCCTGAACCGCCCTATGGAATGCATCCTTAGGAACCCTTATGGTGATCTCGGCGGCGGCCTGCATCCCATAAGTGGACCTGGAGGAGCCGGCCACGTATCCGCCGTACCTCTCAGCTAAACCCCTTATCCTGGAGAGGGTTCCATCGATATCCCTGGTCTCAAGGGAGATGTGGGCAGTGTATATCACCATGCGCTCCTCAACCCGGCCGTACTCATAACCTGTTAAAGCCTCTCCAAGCTTAGGGGTTGGAGTGGGCGTAGCTATGGGAACCTCCGAGACCCCTGGACGGGGTACACCCGGCCCCTCCCCATAGGGAAGATATAGGGTACCTATGAAGAAGGCTGCGGCCACCAGGACTATTATGGCCGCCGATAAGATCAGGAGGTTTCTCCTGGACATTCCCGTAGGGTTCCTCCATGGCCGGTTAAAAGCCTACCCGCTTACCCCTAGTTAAGGTTTCCCACCTATTTAACTTTAGGGTTTTCTCGGTTATTTCAGGTTGAGGGTGGCTATGACCTCGTCTTCTTGGGCTTTAATCGTGAAGCCCATCTTCTTGAATAGGTTGATCACGCTCTCGTTCTTCGGCATGATTATCCCATATATGCTTTCCAGGCCTTTCTCCTCGGCTATCTCTATGAGCATGTCCACGAGCTTCGTCCCTAAACCCTTCCTCTGATGTTCATCCGCCACGACCACGGCTATCTCCCCCCTCCCCCCGCCGGGCTCCACGATCAGCCTGGCCGCTCCTATCTCCCTCTTCTTACCGTCTTCCCGGCGCTCCGCTATTATGGCAATCTCCCTATCATAGTCTATGTTGCAGAAGCGGACTAGGTCTGCATGGGATAGCTCCTTTATCACCCTGAAGAACCTGAACCTCTTAGTCTCATCGGACAGGTTCATTATGAACTCTAATTCGAGCCTTTCATCCTCAGGCCTGATCGGCCTCAGGATGACGTCCGTTCCATCCTTAAGCCTCCACGGCGTAACATATTTGGTTGGATAGGGCAGGATCACCAGGTGGGGATACGAGTTCCTTCCACTGACCGCTTCAGGATCGATTACTATCCTCGAGTCGAGGGCCCATATCAGGGTTTCAGATGCTGCTAACGGGTTTATCTCCACCTCTTTAATCTCCGGGAAATCCGAGACCATGTTGGAGAAGAGGACCACTATCTCCTCTAAGGCTCTAAGGTTCACCGGCCGCTTATCCCTCATACCCTTTGAGAGGGCCCCGTATATCCTGGTCTCCTCCATCATCCTCCTGGCGAGGGTCTGGTTCAACGGGGGGAGGCCCATGGAGAAGTCGCGTACATGCTCTACGTCCCTGCCTCCCCGGCCGAAGAGGACGACCATTCCGAAGTCCTTATCCTTCCTAGCGCCTAGGATGAGCTCGAAATCTATCTCCGGCATCATCCTCTGAACATATACGCCATCTATCCTAGCCTTAGGATACGCCTCATTAACCCTCTTCAGGAGGCGGCTGTACTCCTCCCTAAGCCTCTTATCCGAGTCTACGCCTAGAACCACTCCCCCCGCATCGGATTTATGGGTTATATCGGGGGAGACTATCTTGAGGGCTACCGGGTATCCCCCAACCCTGGAGGCGTTCTCCAAGGCTTCTTCGAGGCTTTTAGCCAGGTAGGCTGGGGCCCTCGGAATCCTATATGCATCCAGGAATTTATCGGCTTCCTCCTCCGTTAGGACCGTTCTACCCTCCCTAGCAGCCCTCTTCAAGATGAGCTTCAAATGGTTTTTAGGGGGTGAGAGGTCCATGGGAAGCTCCTCCGGGGTCTCATATAGGAGTTCAAGGTTCCGCTTATACCGGTACATGTACATGTAAGTCCTGACGGCCTTCTCCGGCGTCGAGTAAGTGGGGATCTCATTCTCGTAGAAGAGCCTTCTAGCCGGGTCGTTCTCGGCTCCCCCCATCCAGACGGTTAGGATCGGCTTAACCTTCTTCCTAGCCTTCTCCACCACTTTCTCAGCTAATCTCATGGATTCCAGGGCTGGCTGCGGCGTATAGATGACTATTACACCGTCAACCTTGGGATCCGAAAGGCATACATCCAGGGCCTTCTCATATCTCTCTATGTCCGCCTCCTCTAGGAGGTCTATAGGGTTCCCCTTGCTCCAGTATGGGGGGAGGAACCCGTTTAAGGCTCCCATGGATTCCTCGGATAGCTCCGCTATCTCCCCTCCATAGTCGAGTACCGCGTCGGCGGTCATGATTCCGGGTCCGCCGGCGTTGGTCACTATGGCCAGCCTTGGACCCTTGGGGAGGTTCCTCGACGAGAGGACGGTGGCGCAGTTGAAGAGATCCTCTATCTCATCCACTCGGAGGACGCCGAGCCTCTTGAAGGCTGCATCGTAGACCTCGAAGCTCCCCGCTAAGGCTCCTACATGGGAGCGCGCAGCCCTGGCGCTCTCCATATACTTCCCAGATTTGAGGACGATGATAGGCTTGGTCCTGGCGAACCCTCTGGCTGCGCATACGAATTTTCTAGCCGACCTTACACCCTCCATGTAGATGAGTATGCTCCGGGTATGGGGATCCTGCCCCAGATAGTCTATCAGGTCGCCGAAGTCTATGTCCAGCATGGAGCCTAGGGAGGCGAACATGCTGAACCCTATCCGGGCGCTCATGGCCCAGTCGAGCATCGCCGATCCGAGGGCTGCGCTCTGGGATAGGAAGGCTATCTCCCCGGGTTCAGGGTTACCCCTTGAGAAGGCCGCGTTCAGGGATATATGCGGCCTGATCACGCCTAGACAGTTGGGGCCGAGGACTCTAACTCCATGCTTCACGCTCAGCTTCTTTATCTCCTCCTCCAGCTTCGCCCCCTCAGCCCCGGTCTCCCCGAAGCCGGCTGAAATTATGATGATCCCATCCACACCCGCCCGGCCGCATTCATCCACTATACCCGGGACGGTCTTCGCCGGAGTAGCTATGATCGCCAGATCCACATGCCCGGGAACCTCAGATATACTCGGGAAACATTTAATCCCCATGACGCTATCCCGGTTGGGGTTAACGGGATAGATGGACCGCTTATCCCTTCCGATGAGGAGGTTCTTCATTATCTGCTGGCCGATCGAACCCTCCCTCTCGGTAGCCCCGATGAAGGCCACCGACTTAGGGTCAAACATGTCCCCTAGGGAACCCAACTCTCCCCCCTTCACACTATTCACACTATATAATATATCTGGGAACCCGGATATATCTCTTTGAGCCAGAGAACCGATAAACATACATGAATAAATGATAAATGAAGAAATAGGGGTATCGGGGTGTGAAACGGGGAAGACGGGGATTTATGGAGGGAGAGGATTCGAGACGAGCTTTTAATGCGGGCTCATAGATCCCGGCTTCCACGGGGATGGTTCCTTATTCCTCTAGGATTTTCAACGCCTCCTCCCTGTAGGCGTCCATAACATATGGGATGCCCGAGATCTCGGCGGCCTCCCTCGTTAACGCCATGAGGTCCCTCCGGGATAGAGCCGATATCCTGAATTTCCTGCTGCCGGCCATCAGCTGCTGGAGGCCCGTCTTTATCTTCTGACAGAAGGTGTATATTCCTATCGCGCCTAAGGGTATGGCCTTTATCTCCTCCCCATACTTCTCCTTGAGCTCCTCGTAGCAGACGAATATCTCCTCCACGGTCTTCCCATATTTTGAGACGGTTTTCGGCAGCTGCCCCTTCTCAAGCCATAGCCCGATGTTCTTCCCCACCATTCCAGGTATCATCAGGGCCCTCCCCATGCAAACCGCCTTCACGTAGGGTGACCCCATGGCGATCGCCTTGAAGACTCCGTCCTCCGTGGAGAACCCTCCTGCCACGGCGAGGTCGGGAACCCTGAAGCCCCTCTCCCTGAGCCTCTCGCAGAACCTGTAGGCTAGGGATTCAAGGTAGAAGGTGGGGATACCCCATTCATTCATCATGGGCCAGGGGCTCATACCTGTGCCGCCTGGGGCGCCGTCCAGGGTTATGAGGCTCAGCTTCGCCTCAGCGCCGTAGCGGAGGGCCATGGCGAGGTCGACCGGGGAGTAGGCCCCGGTCTTGAGGGTGATCCTCTTAAAGCCTAGGCCTCTGAGGCGATCCACTTCCTCCAGGAAGGATGATTTATCCACGAATCCGAGGCGGGAGTGGCGTTCAAACTCCCTGATGGAACCCCTCATATAGGCCCTCCTGACCGCCGGGGACTCAGGGTCCGGGATGACCACGTAACCCCTCCTCTTCAGTTTAACCGCCATCTCTAAATCGCTGACTCTTATCTCCCCGCCTATGGATTTGGCGCCCTGACCCCACTTCAACTCTATCGCCTCAAGCTCATGTCTGCTGGATATATACTCGGCCACGCCGAGCCTCGTATCCTCCACGTTCATCTGCACCAATAGCTCGCCGTAGCCTTCATGGAACCTCCTATACGCTTCTATTCGACGGTCCATCTCCGGGGACCTCGCCACCTTCCCCTTCTCATCCAGCTCGAGCCCCGGATCCATGCCGCACACGTTCTCGCCGCATACCAGGGTTATACCTGAGATGGCTGCGCCCACCGCGAAGTGCTCCCAGTTCCTACGGGCGATCTCGGTGGAACCCATCGCGCCCGTAAATATGGGCAGGCGCATCCTAACCTTACTCTCCCATCCATAAGCCGTCTCCACGTCGACCTTCGTGAACAACGCCGTGTCAGGCCCCGGCTCGACATCCTCCGGGAGGCCCATAGCCCCCCACGCATAGCCTTGAATGTTCAGATGGGAGTAGTCGACCGGATAGTTCTTGGTTGCGCCTATGGTTACCTCCCCGAAGGGCCCGGGATAAAGGACCTCCCTGCCCCTGAAAGAGGCCAGCCATGCCTCGCAGCCCCCTACGCATCCATCGATACACCTGGAGCAGATGCCCGACACCGGTACGACATCCATGGAGCGGTTAAAAGTCCCGGTGGCCTCGCTGGCGTTAGGCCTCCTCAAATTCAACTCCCGACATCCTTCCTCAATTAGCTAAATTTTAACAGGCGTCTGGGATAGTCTAGACGACGAATCCTAGACGGCCCGCCGACGACCTCTCTAGACCTGCAATTTCCAGTATAAAAATTTTATCTCAGGATGGCGGAGGGAGTTGATAAACCGCGAGAAGCCGAGTTGGCATATCGGCTCCTGAGCCTTCAATCCCAAGCCCTCTAAAACCCTAAATAGAATAATTAGGGCGTGGGCAAAGACTGAATGTCGCCTAATTGACACTCTCTACGACTAAAGTCGGGAGATTTGATAAAACAGCTATTTTTTTAAAGCGAGAGCTAAAAAATTATAAGTTCAGATAGGAAATTTCCTATCCTAGCTGTCTTCGCGAGCCTCCTTCATCGGAGTACTTCACGGCGGGCGGTCTTCCAGTTCAGTTTCCGATCTCCTTTTCCTATTCGAATTTAAGGTTACATTGCAGAGTCGCCTTCCCTGCGGCGGCTCCGGCGTCTGAGGACTACGATGGCCGCGGCTGAGGCCGCTGCGATTCCTCCGAGGCCTCCGGCTAAGAGCCTTGCATCCAAGCCAAATATGGTCGGGTAGAGGGGTACGTCCCTGCCTTCACTGATCGCGATTCTCGCCTGCTTCATGTACCGGTCGGCGTAGGGATGTCCTGGATACAGCTCCATCACAACCCTGTATTTCTCTATCGCGGCGGAGTAGTGTTGTTCCCAGAAGAGGTGCATCCCTTCCTCCCAGTGCTTGTCCAGTTCGCCGCGTTTCGGCTGGATATTCGCCTCATTCACGAATTCTTTTGCGACGTTGATGGGGACGAGGAAGCCTATGTCGGATAATTCTTCTCCGCTGCCGCCGACTGCTCCGAAAGTTGCTAAGCCGATAACTTCGCCTTGCTCGTTGAAGGCGGGGCCTCCGCTGTTCCCGTGGTGTATGGACGCATCGGTCTGAATCGCCTTCCATTGGCCGGGCATCTCCTTGAGGGAGCTTATGATCCCTGATGTGACCGTTGCCTCAAGATACGTGGTGACCTCCTTAACATAGGTCTCCATGCCTGGGTATCCGATTACATAGGCGCTTTGGCCTACAGCAACCTTATCTGAGTCGCCGAGGACTACTGTGGGCAAGGGGAAGTTGACGTTAACCTTTAAGACGGCGACATCCTTCTGGGTGCCCCCTATACATTGCCCTGCTGCCCGGCACTCGGCGATGAGCCCTTTAGGAGTGATGCCCTTCACCCATTCCACAGTCCCCAGCAGGACTGTGAGGCTGAGCTGTTCGGGCTGAAATTTTCCATGGGTCTGATAGAACATGACTCTACCCATAACATAGTATGGTGCCAGCTGTTGTGCGAAATCTCCATCAGCCACATGTTGCATCGCGTCTTTCTGGGCCAGCTGAAATATGAATTGATACTTTGTTAGTTCAGGAGTTCCGACGTGGGCGTTCGTCAAGATGTATCCGTCAGGGGTTATTATTAGACCCGAACCACTCCACCCTGCCTTTACATTCTCGGTGAAAACCCCTTTTTCTGGATGGGCCTCAAACGTGAAGATGGGCTTCCCAGTCTTCGGATCCTGTTCCATATTATAATACGCGTATGGATACGAGAAGGTCGCCTCATATCCTCCAAAGATGCATACCGTGGCAGGTGCATATAGGGCTGATATCTTCTCACCTACTGGAGGCTCCTTAGCTGTCAATATGGGTGTCATAGAAGCCAGCCAGCAGAATATAGCTACAACCAGTATTAGCTTGTTAGTCTTCAAAAAGAAAGCCCCCATCTCGTACATTCATTTATTTCTTGAAGATTTAAATGGGTTTATAAATATAAATCTTTGCTATAGCAAGGTGATGAAGCAGGAGTTCGCCAAGATTATAACGAGCCTAAGTAGTAAAGATCTCTTGACCTTCATGCCCGGTCGAGAAGGATGAACTTAAACATGCTTAAGGTTTCTAGACTCGTACTAAATTTTGACGGCATCTAGGGGTCTAGACGGCGAACTCTAGACGGCCCACCGACGACCTCACTAGACCTGCAATTTCTGATATAAAAATTTTATCTTCGGGTCCCATGAATGGCTTACTATTCGCGATCTCCTAGAGAGCACTACCGATTAATAGAATTATGAATAATCCTAAGGTATACAATAAAATGGGCATGAACGGATGGGCTTCTCGTAATGCAACATATGAATCTAATTTAAGTTGAAGAAATAAGTTATTAAACCATGGGCTTCATGGGTGGTCTCATGTCCTCGATAAAGGAGATAATTGATAGCTACATGGAGAGGGTTTCTGGGCTAAGGGAGCATTGCGAGAGATGCCTTAGAACCGGGAGGTGGAATGGAAGCGTTGTTCTAATGGTTGTGGATGCTGCTTTCACCTCCATAGGCTTAAACTACTTTACTGCCGTAGTTCCGAAGGTTGAAGAGTTCAACAGAAAGTTTGTTGAAAGCGGGAAGATAAGGAGTCTGAAGGATCTCGCTGAAAGCAACGTTGACGAGTTAAGAGGTGTATGGAAAAATGAAAGGTCATGGATTATAGCTAAAGAAATAGCTTCCCACTTTTCGAGGCTAAGTGAAGATGATAAAGCAGCGCTCCGAAATTGGGCTAAGAACTCTAAGCTTGAGAATTGGAAGCAAGACCCTATTGGAAGGATTAAAGGCGTTGGGCTAATCACGTTTCAGTATCTTAGGATGATGGGCGGCATCGATACAGTAATGCCCGATAAAATCGTTAAGAGAGTGATAAACGAGATTTTAGTTAAGGCCGGCTTAGAGCCTGTAAACGATGATTTAGATTTCATTAAAAAAGCTGAAGAAGTGGCTTTAGCTTGTGGTTATAGGCCGATAGAGCTCTGCTGGATGACCTGGCTGATACAACCCGAGGGGAAAATCATGAGGATGGAGAAATATTCCCACTTGCTTTCAAGGATTTAACTTACATCCCAGATATTAATCGCTATTTTACCTATTGTTACGCATTCCAGAGATAAATATAATAAAGATAGATCCTCTACAGTGAACGAAGTTCCCTAATGAAGCCTGCGAGGACATCATAGCATAGGGATAGGGAAAATCCCGGTTTACCTCATTTTTCCTCCACTCCCTCCTCTTCATATGCTATCGCAGGGTCTTCGGGTGTTGACGTTAATACCCCGCCCTAGGCGATCCTCGAATCCAGGCATATCTCCATGTACTCGCATCCTCCCCTTACTAGGAGGCTAGGTACTTATGTTTGGCCTCGTTCAAGGGAACCTCGTGATTACCATCGCCGACACCTTTCGAAGACAACCTTCGCATCATTCGTCCAAAGCTCGAGATGCCGCCTATCCTTAATCCATCCGCAGCTAGGACATCCCTCAAGCTTATCGGCCTGAGCTCAAAGAAGGCCGTGAGGTTTGTCGCCACCTCGCCTTTTCACCGGCGTGGATCCAGTATGGTTCTGGCTCCTCACAGGTCGGCATCTCCTCATCCTCTATAGTTGAATTATTCTAAATTTTATGGCGCCGCCGGAAGGATTCGAAATGGGATTTAGTTCGTCTTAAATTCTCCTCTTAAAGCTTAAATCTGGGCTAAATATGAAAATATCTCATGGAGTTTAAGTTCCTAAATAAAGAGGAGATCGCTAATTTAGTGAGGGAGGAGAAGCTTATAATCGATCCGTTGCTTTGGGAAAAGCAATTTACCACCGCTGGAGTAGACCTACGTTTGGACACGATATTCAGGGAATTTGTAATCTCTGAAAGGGGAATGTTAGATGTTTCAGAATCACTGCCAGAAATGGAGATCTACCAATTAAAAGAGAGAAAGGTTAAAAGAGAAGCCGATGCTCTTATTATAGAACCTATAGTAATCCATCGAAATGAGTTTATAACAGCACAAACGTTGGAGTATATTTGTTTGCCAAGTTTCTTGGTTGGATTTCTCGATGGCAGGAGTTCTCTTGCAAGAAGGGGGATAATAATACATGCAACAGCGGGTTCGATAGAGCCCGGCTTCAGAGGTCATATAACTTTAGAGTTGGGCAACATAGGCAAACTCCCAGTAAAAATCTATCCGCTCATGCGGGTAGCTAACTTACATTTAGCCTACATAGGAGATGCTGACGAATATAAGGGGCAATTTTGGGGTCAAGTCAGGGTTAAACCACCTAAACCGGATAATGATCTGCTCCGACTTCTAGGCAGGTCTGCGAAGGAGATTTAAGGTTAAGTAGCGTAGTCTCGTTAATCTAATGCAATCCGCTATTAAATAAGAGAACTCTGAAGAGAGCTTAGACTCATCGTTATCGAAGTGTTTTCGTATGTTTAGATCAAATAGTGTATTTCTTGACACAATATAGCTTGCGTTCATTAATATGGGGATATCCTCGGTATAAGGATAAAATTGCTTGACTCTATCCAAGCACTTCTTAAATTTTTCCTTATCTATTTGAACGAGCTCAACCCGTTGTCTTATATATTCTTTAACCTTGCCGAGATATGGCGGGGGTTTTATGAGCACCCCATCCTTCTCCCTCTCCCATTCTTTCTCCATTAATCCAAATAAATGATCACCTTCGGGAGAAATTGCTTGTTTATGAAGCTCGGTGGCGATTTGTAAAAGGAAGTGTAACCTACTAATCCACTCGGGATGTGTTATTGGGATCGTGAGAGTTTTAGTTAGGTAAGATTCTGTTAGCCTAAAAAGGAATGCCGGACCTATTAGACTGTACGCAATGAGATCGGAAATATACTCTAAGGCATGATAAACACGAACGCCTTCTACTGTCTCTGGGTCGGGGAGTAGATGATATTTATCAATTATCTCCATATTCACCAATGTTTTAAGTGACTCTACTTCAGCGATATGACCTAGTTCATGGAGGATGATTGGCCATTCAAACGGGTTGATCTCTACTCTTATTGGACAATTTATGATCCATACTCTTATCAATTCTTTACCTGAAGAAATTCTAAAAAATTCTTTTAAGTAGTCGTTTAGGCAATAACAACTTAATATCTCACTCTTTATAATGATAAAAGATAAGTTGGACAACTCTATCTTTTTTATGAAAAAGTCTAAGAAGTCATAAATGGATAAAGAAACTTCTTGGTTAGTAATTACATCTATCAGGTAGAATAAGTGGTCTAGTTTTGTTCTAATCACCTCTGAGAATACTTCTGCCTCTAAGACAATAGCCTCCCCTCTTTCAGTCACAAGGCGGTAGCTTTTCACAAATTCTCTTACATGTTCCAAAGCTGTCCGTAATAATTGTTTCACTTCATCCTCTTTGTACGTTCTAAGGCGAGTCCCTAAGATCTTTTCAATTTCAAAATTAATACTTCTCTCCGACTCTATGAGCCTACGGATAATAAGTTGTTGATGATCTGGCTCTGCCAAGGACCTTCTCCTCGAGTGGTCTGCACTCCTTAACCAATTTATTAAAGGCAGTTAAGAAGAAGCGAGTCAAATCCTCATAAAGGTTTTCGGTCAGAGGTTTCTCCCCCTCAAGTATGCGGATCGCGACATCGATGTTAGGGATCAGTTTTTCAGTAACTTTCGATGGTAATGTCCTCGACAACAGACCGGAAAGGTAAGTTCTAAAACGCGAGTTATCAAGCTCCTCTCTCGCTGACTTGAGGCTTTCGAGCGTCACCCTCTTCAGGTCTTCAGGTATTTCGCCCTTACGTTTAAGGAGACCTAATGTACAGATAGGAAGACCTAATGCATCCTTTGCTCTAATATATGCCCTGAATTCATCCCAGTACGTCGGTTCCCACTCAATAGCCATAGACAATCCCATTTTTATATCCCAAAATAGATACGGGAATACCATTATGTTATTAGTCGTGATTATTTATAAATATGTCGTAAGTGTAACTGAACTCTTTTTGTATAACTGAACTGATGCAGTGTTTACTCTCCATTCCTCCAACCTATTTTCTACGGAAGGATTTGAATTGAATTTAGTTAGAGTCCATTTATTTGAATGCTGTCCTCCTAACGCGAGTTTAGTTTGAATACCATAGCTTAAATTTTAACTAGCTCTAGTCCCTTTAATTATGCTTAAAATGGTCGTCTATAATTGAATGGATTGCACGGGAGGTTAAATCGTCTCTCTACCAATACATCCTCTTATCAATATCCTCTGACTTGACAACACGCAGACAAACGGGCTCACACTAAATTTTATGGCGCCGCCGGAAGGATTCGAACCTTCGACCAACGGGTTAACAGCTTCAGCCTCGACCAGGGGTCGAGTCCGCTGCTCTACCTCTGAGCTTTCACCTACCCATCCATCATACCCTATTCTTCATGGTTCCATGGTATAGGGTAGACGGCGGCTCTAAATCCGGCGGCACCCACGATACGAGTAGAGTCTCCACTGGATGATATTTAAACTTAATTTTCAGTGGGGATCGGCGTCCGGCCGGTTAGGGGCTGCTCCTATTTATTGTCGGGGATCCCGTGTAGGGGTGGCGGATAGGCTAATCCTGTTCTCGCTTCATCTCGCCTACTATTAGGATCGGCCCGTCCTTTCCTATTACCTCGGCTTTGGATCCCGCCTTTATATATATTTCAGACTTGGCCTTCCAATACTCACCCTTATATCTCACAAACCCTGTCCCTCCAGGGTTTAAATCCTCCGTCACCTCCACCGTTTCTCCGATTATCTCTCCGATGAGGGGCTTCATCCGCCTGGCCTTCAAGACCTTATAGGCGGCGAAGAACATGAATCCCCCTATGGAGCCTGCGAAGAGCAATGAGAGGATCGTGAACCGCCTATACCATTCCGGGGAGATGAGCCATTCAGCTCCCCCTGATGGGATTAGGAATAGGCTTCCGATCGTCAGGCAGATGATCCCGGCTCCTCCCAGGGCTCCGAACCCGGACGTATGGGCTTCCGCTACGAGTAATACGACTCCCAAGCCTATGAGGAAGAGGGATGCGAGGTTAAGGTTGAAGCCTAGCCCTATCAGCCCCAGCGTCAACGCGATTATCCCAGCTGCCTCGGCGCCGTATCCCGGTGTGAGAAGCCCGAAGATCAGGGCGTAGAGGCCGAAGGTGAAGAGGATATACGCCAGCAACGGGTTTGAGATGGCCGATAGGAGGCCTACCCTTATACTTGGAGAATACTCTATGACTGTGGCTCCCCTCGTCTTGAGGGTCGCGGAGCCCACCGATGTCTTAACGTCTCTTCCATCAACGGCCTCTAGGAGTTCCTGGACGGTGGATGCGACCACGTCTATAGCCTTGAGCTTTAAGGCCTCCTCAGCGTTCAGGTTCAGGTTCCTCCTAACGAATAATTCGGCGGCGGTTCCGTTTCTATCGTGCATCCTCGCCTTTTCGGCTATGAGGGCTGATAGGGCGTTCACGATCTTCTCATCCTCCACCGGTGTTGAGCCCTGGAATGGATTATAGGAGGCGGGTTGAGCTGATCCGACGATCGTATGGGGGGCCATGGCCGCTATATGCGAGGCCGTTAAGATGAAGGCTCCAGCCGACCATGCCTTGGCGCCCTCAGGGTAGACGTAGACTATCCATGGGATCCTGGAGCGTTCCATCGCCTCAACGATCTCCAATGTGGCATCCAGCTGTCCGCCCGGCGTATCGAGGAGGATGAGCATCGCCTGGGCTTCACGGCTTAGGCTGAACTCATAGGCTTCCAGGAGGAGCTCCCTCGTGGCAGGGGTTATAGCCTCCCCTACTCGGACGGCGATCACCCGTCCATCCTCGGGGCTGGCGGCGAGGCCCACCTGAAGGATAACCGGCGAGAAGGCTACTAATAGTATTAGGGGGAGGCCTCTCACTTGCCCTCTTTCTCCAGGAGACCTTTAACTAGGGCCGCCATCTTCCCTATGTCACTTGCCTCCGTGGTCGTCGTGACGACGACCATGTTCTTCTCCCTGGCTATATCCGTTAGGGTTTGAAGCTCCCTCAGCCTTAAAGCGAAGGGGCTCTCCATGTAGAGCTTGGCTGCGGCCGCGATCTTCTCAGCCGCTATATACTCGCCCTCGGCCACTATTATCCTCGACCTTTTCTCCCTCTCGGCCTCCGCCTGTTTGGCTATGGCCCTGAGCATGCTCTCAGGCATGCTCACATCCTTTATTGAGACGGCGACGACCTTTATCCCCCAGGGATCCGTATATGTGTCCAGGATGTCCCCGATCTTCTTACTTAACTCTTCCCTCTTGGTTAGCAGTTCATCCAGCTCTACCTGGCCTAGGACATCCCTCAATGTGGTCTGAGCCAGGAGGTTAGTGGCATGCAGATAATTCTCAACTTGGACCACCGCCCTGCTAGGATCGAACACCCTATAGTAGACGGCTGCGTCCACGTCGACGCTTACGTTATCCTTGGTGATCACCCTCTGTTTGGGGATGTCGAAGGCTACTATCCGGAGATCTATCTTAACGAACTTATCCACGAGCGGGACTATGAAGAAGAGCCCTGGACCCTTCGCCCCGATCAACCTTCCAAGCCTGAAGATTACCCCCCTCTCATACTCCCTCACAACCTTGATGGCCGAAGATAATATTGAGACTACTATGATGAAGATGATTACGCCTAGGAAGGCCTCGAAGAATCCCACCTGGAGGATGAGGCTCCCCCACAAGGTTATCCACTAGCATTAACGTCGAAGCCGATCCATTTAAAGATATTCCCGGCCTGAAGGGAGTCCGTTTACCAGTCCAAGCTTTATAGGGGAACCATACAGCTAAAGCAGATTAAATGAAGAAAGGGTTGAGAGGCAGGGGCGATCCTAGATGGCCCCGATAACCCTGATAAACGGGTTTCTCACTCTATGTGTACCCTCAGAAGGTCTATGTCCTCCTTCAGCTTGGGCGTAGAGTCCAGCAGGTCCCTTACGGTGCGCGTTATATCCCTTGACTGGGTTACGTATCGGCTTACAATGGCTATGTCGACTCCTCCCTGGACCAGGATCGGGAGCGTATCCGGTGTCACATCCCCTTCCACCCCTATCAGGAGTTTACCCTTGAAGGCGCTCTTTAAGGTCTTCACCTGGTCTACTACCGCTTCAATAGGGCTGTCATATTCCTTGTGGATTATTATTCCGTGGGGTAGATCCTCCAAGGTTTTAAGTCTCTCCAATGGATCCTCGACGCCCCTCATGTCTAGGAAGCTGTATATCCCCAGCCTCTTCGCCTCGTAGATTAGGGCTTCTATAGTCTCCTTCATGGCTACCCCTGCCCCCACCACGCCGTCAGCCGTCTCGTTGAAGACCTCGTCCACCTCCACCTTAGCCACGTCCAGGGTCTTCAGGTCGGCCATTATGAAGACGTCCTTCCTTATCTCCCTGAACTCCCTTATGGCCTTCGCACCCTGGCCTTTGATGAGCTGAGTTCCCACCTCGAAGGTTATCTTATCGCTCGGAGGGATCTCCTGGGCCACCCGCTTCATCCTCTCAAGGTCTGGGACGTCGAAGGCTATCTGCAGATACGGCGGGTTCCAGAGCCTATGGAGCATGCGCATGCCGAAGACCGGGTGGATGGCCCTATCCTTCTCGTAAGCTATCTTCTCCCATGAGGGATAGTTCATCATGGCCCTCTTCAGGGCGAGCTTCGTCGCCCCATAGTTATAATGGAATATTTTACGGTCATCCTTAGCCTCAGGATGTATGAATACCCCGCATATGATAACCCATTCATCCAGCTTATCCTCCGGGATAACCCCTTCCTCCACGGCGTCGGCCACCGCCTTAGCGACCGCGTATTGGGCGGGGCCGAAGATCCTCCCCGCCTGCTCCATGTTCTTAACAGTAACCTTTGGAACTATCAATGTTGGAGGCTTAGGTATGAGGTTAGGCCTTATAACGGCGAGCAGCGGGGTATGCCCTGAGGAAGGGCAGGCCAATCCCGTAGCGAAGGCCTGTCCCACAGCCCCCTCACGGTCCCCGATGATCAAGTCTATATGGGCGATCTCCGGGCCGTCGCCGAGCAAAGCCTCACCGACCAGGTAAACCAAACAGTCCACCCCTCCAGCCGACATGAAGGTTAAGCTAAACTATTATAAAAAAGTAGCGTATAAAAAGGCAAGTCCTCCACTCGAAGGATTCCCCTAAACCACTTCACCTCTACCATGGAGGAGTTTATTCGACGGGCCTCCGAGGAAGAACCGCGAAAACCCTATAAGAAACCTATGGGAAAATACGAATTAGGAAAGGTTAAGCGGCTGAGGCTGCCTAGGGGAGGAGGGCCCGTAGCTCAGCCTGGTTAGAGCGACAGGCTCATAACGAGCTTCGATGGAGAGACCTGTTGGTCGGGCGTTCAAATCGCCCCGGGCCCACCTAACTTTCAACCTCAAATATTTGAGGGTTCACTCCCTTTAACCGCTAATCTAACCAGCCTTTCAACGAGCATCCTCCCGCTTGGAATTACCGAATAATCTTGGATGTTTCAATCCCTAATGTCGTGCACCGAGGGGTAGCCGCATCATCAATGAGGTCCCCCCCGAGGCGGTTATGCAACAGAGAACCCCACCTTAAATTCAATTATCTGGTTGTACATCCAGGTCCACTCTCACTCTGGTTAAGTACCATTCATGCTCGGCTGCGAATTCCTTCATGATCAGGCCGGGTAATCCGGTTTTCTTTGGATGAAAGATGTTAAACGTGAGTATAGAGTTCCGGCCGGGGCCTCAAGTTGGGGGCGGCTTTTCCTGAGGCACTTAAAGTTATTCCACCCCGATAAAGAAGGTTAAGTTTAAGCGATTGACCGAATTAATGGAGGAGGCTATGAAAATCGTTTGGCCGTCATGGATGGGCTTTGGCTAGGGGTTGTCCCAGCAGCTATATTAAAAATGTTTTAAATCCCCTGTGCCTGGCTAAGTTCGGCAGGGTAGGGTTAGGAAGTTTAAACGAGCGGTGCCGTAAATCGATGGGAATATTTAGTTTTAGATGGGATGATCCCCCCTCAGGAGGTATGGCTTCGAATCATCCGCGGATACCGTCCGCCATCTGATAACCACCGAATACGAAAGGATGAAGAGAGGAGGGGTATTCGAGAAGTAGCCGTTAGACCAGCCGGTCCACCAGGCTGCTGAGCAGCAGATCCATCCTATCCAAGTAATCAAGTATTCTATCCAGGAGGTACTCTCCTAGATGTCCGGGATCACCCTCGTAGGATTCTATCCAACGCTTAACCTTCTCCAACGTATACCTGGCGACCAGGCGATCCCTATTCTCGATCATGTCCTCTTCCTCGCCAAGCCCCGTTTTTATCGGTTATAGACGGTTGAAAATGAACTAGGAAGTGTGGTTCAAACCCATGACAGCGCTGTGATTTCCCTTGGAAAAACCCCCTTTTTCTCCTTCGATGAAAACATGAAAAATATGGTTTGAAAGAGTTTTTTCAGGCTTTCATGGGTTTATCCGCTTTCAGTTAATAATATTGTTAATATACCGCTTAGGGAAGGCTACGGATATGAGGTTACCTTTAGGATGGAGCGGAGGGTCCGAAGATGCGCTTGGCCTAGCCGAGTACGTTGGAACCGCAACCGTTTACGTCTATTGAATTGAAAGTTGGAGAGGTCGTCGAGCGCGGGAAGGGACGTTGTCGACGGGAAGCTTTGCATCAACTGTGGAGCTGGAATCCCTTCATCCGCCAATACTGTCCAATATGTGGAGAAATACAGAAATTTTAACTCCAAATCTTCCTTCTAGTAAGCTTTAAGGAATCGACGTCGATGTGGGATGGTAATAAGGAATTGTCGCATATAATGAAGAAAATATTTTCAAATATGGCTTTATATTAAGATTTTATTTATAAGCCATATTAAACGAATAAAGAATTAAGCGCTAACTAAATTACTAATCCATGGACAAACCTCCCGTCACTCATCCCGATCCCATTCATAAAAGCACTTGAGGTTAATACGAATCAATGCATCTCGGCTCTACACGGCTGAGGCCTGGATTCCGAAGCCCCGATCCCAGGGCCTCCACCCCTCGTTCTTCACCGCCCTTACGGTACGGCTCCTCATGGCTCCCGCTCACTGAGGGGGGAGGGGGGGTACCCCTCCAAAAAATCGTAAAAGACATATTGGGGAATCCGCTATATATCATGTGAGATTTTTAACATTCAACCCTTCACCCTTCACAACCATTCAAACCTTGGACCATAGAGAGTTTGGGAGAAACGAAGGATCCCCTTCTATGTATCAGAGGGGTCCGGGCTGGATTGGATTGGACTGGACTGGATAAGATCGCCACGCCCGAGCCATATCCGATCCGCCCTCCCAGCCTCCTCCCCTACCATCCCATAATTAGTATTTATTTTATTGGATGATTCCATTTTCAGGTGTTAGTGTAAGTGTTGACGAGCCAAAGTTACTTCGTTTCCCGGATAGGTCGTGGGGTTCGCTGAAACACCTATGGAAGGTAATGTACAACTGATCGGAAGAGTTTTCGACCTCCGACGGCGATCTGCGTTTAAACATATGTTAAATTGTGGGATGGCCATTCCCGGAGGGGCTCAGATAATTTTGAGGCGGCCTTCAGGTTGGAGGCTTTAACTGTCGGATCCTGCCGAGGTAGGTGCCGTCGAGGAGGAATGCCTCGCCCTCATCCAGGTTTATGACTCCAGCCCTCATTAGGGGTCCCATGTATTCGCCGTCTCCGCTGCTGGAGTTCACGGCTCGGCCTCCGAGGAGGTCGTTGAAGGAGGGGAGGATGGTGCAGCTGACCCACTCATCCAATTTGGGGCTTTCAAAGCTTTTACGGCGTCTCCTGAGGGTTTCAAGAAGCTTCACGGCCTCGCATCGGGTTTTAACCCATACCTGCTGCAGGGTCTTATAGCCCATCTTATCCCTTAGGGCTACGACGGGGTGCATGTGGCCCATCACGAGCCGGCTGCATCCCCCTAGGATCCTGGGGGATGGGAGGCTGTGGCCGTGGAAGAATGCGACGCCGCCTATGGAGATCCCTGTGGACGGGTGGAGCCTCACACCGGCCGGGAGGAGGCCCTCAAGGTTTCCATCATGGTTCCCCGGGATTATCGAGATGGAGTCGACCGCGCCCTGGACCTCCTCGAGGAATAAGGGTACGTCCCTCCACTCCTCAAGTTCAGCCCTCGCGACCGTATGCTTCACGTCGCCCAGTATGAGGAGCTCCTCCGCCCCCGAGAGCTCGACGGCCTCTAAAACCCTGGAGGTTAAACGGCCCACCTGGGAGGGGATATGTATGCCCTGCTGGCTCAGGGAGACCTCCCATCCAATGTGGAGATCCGCGACTACCAGGATCCTCCTCTCATCCTCCAATACCAAAGCTGGAAACGGGATCAAAGGATATAGATACATGTGTCCAGTTTATTCCCCTTATATCCGGTTACCTCGGCCCGGCCACCCCTCGGCGCGAGGCCTAAAGCATAGGCGCCCCGGGAGGCCCCCCACTTACCTACTCATTATCTATGGGTCCTCGATAAAAGTTATTATCCTCGGCTTAACCCCTTTCTCCATGGGGTTGGCCTATCCGAGGAACCCGGGGAATGAACCGGTGGCGGAATCCATCATCGACGAGGCCTCCATGCTGGACGTGCTGTGCTCCAGGATCTCCAGCGGAGCCGCGTCGGTCGAGGAGGTTAAGGAGGCCCTATCCCAAGCCTTCTCGGATAGGTTCGAGAGGGCAATTAAATTGGTCGAGGAGAAAGGGGTCACCAGATACGTGTTCAAGCCCAGCGGCCGCATAGTCTGGATGGTTAAGGGGAGGAGACGCCCCTACCAGGTGATACCCGCCACGCCGTACTGCAGCTGCGACGACTTCTACTTCAGGGTTCTAGGAGGTAAACGAGGGGTATGCTATCATCTGATAGCGCAACGCCTCGCCTCAGCCCTAGGCGAATACGTGGAGATAGAGCTGCCCGACAAGAGGTACAGGGAAATAATCGATAAGCTGAGGCCTGAAATCCAACTCTAAGGAGAGACAGAATGCGAAGCCTCAACTGTTAACCGATCGACCATCCCTTGACGCCGCCTACCCTTCATTATTATAACTTATTATCTTATCAATAAAATGGTATCATTATCTATGTCGTGTTTGTCCACGGTTCTGTAAGGTTGGGGCCCGGCCTATTTTGGGGGTTCTTTCACCATTTAAGCCTCGATAAGGCATGAAAGTTTTAAAAGTATTCTTAGACATCTCTTATTTTTTTAATGTACTTCGAGTACTCTCCTTTCAACTTCTCCGTTGGCATTTCATCCGCCGTGTACATGTATGTATCTTCCATGATTGCAAGGGAGATGTATGAAGCATCATAAATTGTGATATCATTTTTAAATGCGACTTCTATAGTTTTTTCAGCGTATTTGCCCTTTAGAGGATATAGATTAAATGAATATGAGTCCAAGGCTTCCGAAATTTCTTTTATTTCGCTTTCTGAAAAGAGCCTTTTATAATACAAAGCGTTTAAAACTTCAAAGTTGATGATTTCAGGAGCTATAAGTCTTATTTTTCCTTCAATATATTTATCTCTCACCTTTATAGCTTTATCAGAATTTTCCTCTTCAACGAACCACTTTACAACTACGCTGGCATCAACGACTACTGTGGACGTGGCGCGCCTCCCTAAACTTCCGGATGATTTCTTCAGCGGTAGGTTCACCTCTACTTTTCCTTCTTAATTTTTCGTTGATTAAAACAGCTCTTGCCAAGTTTTTTCTTTTTTCCTCCTCTACCTTAGTTTTTATTGCATTTCTGATGAATTCGCTCCAGTTGATTTTAACTTCTTCCATCATCTTTTTAATTTCTTCACCCACTCTCACCGTTATTATTGTCATACAAAACTACTTGTAATAATTGTATATAAATTCTCCCCCTAAATGAGGTCCATAAATTCAAGACTTATCACGGGTTCTTCCGCGATTTAACCGTGAAGCTCAAGTTCAAATAGGCGAGGCAATCTTTCACTCTTTCTCCTTTAGATTTATAGATAACTAGGCTTGATAAGACAAAAAGATACGCGCCAGCCTTTAAGACTTTTTAGCTTGCATCCCGGGAAATTTGAAAAAATTCAAAATTTAAGGCAAAGCCTTTGAAAATACTCCTTAACTTTATAGGGCTGCCGTCCGCCGTACATACTTAGGGATATGCTTTTAAGACTCCCGGTGGATCTGCTTTAGGGGATCCCGTATGACCGGTGATGAACTCTACAATCTGATTCAGACGGTTATCATAGCCCTAGGCTTCATATCCGTGGTGGCGATCTTCATCTACATGGGCGTCGGGGGATCCGGGGAATAGCCTAGCTACTTAATCGATCAGCCAGCTAGTTACCTATCGTTACCCACTTAGTTTATTGGTCTGTTTATTCGTTTGTTGGATGGTCAGATGGGTTGGATGGATGTTTAGTCCCAGTAGGCTCGGGTTCTAGCGTATACTCGTTCGGCTTTCAGTATTTCAGAGTAGATTTCGCTTTCGTCTCTTATGGGTTTTCTGAGGACTCTTACGGCGGTTGCGGGGCCTATCCCTCTGCCCGCCAGGACCGTGACGGCCTTCTTACCGTATATTTGGATTAGGCCTGCGGTCTTCCAGGCTTGCCTCCACAGCTCCTCTTCTTCCCGGGAAAGCCTGGCTCCTTTAAGCTTCTTCGCGACGGCTCTAGGGGTTTCCCTGTCGTTGGGATGTGTGGCGGCTATCAGGGTTGCCCCGCATCTAGGGCATCGCAGCTTCTCCGTCAGCATCTCAACCGTCTTGACGGCTTCCCAGTCTCCTCTATGGATGCAGAGGAGCTTCACCAGGCTCTTCCCTATGCGTTCCTTCACGATCTCTACGAGGGATTCGGAGGGGAGGATGGGCCTCAGGAGGTCTCGGGGCATAACCTTGTCCAGTATGGGCGCTGCGAGGGGTGTACAGGTCTCCCCACTGCCCTTAACGGCTATCTCTATTTTACCTTCGGCGAGGGATTCCAGGAGTCTCTCCGCGGCCTTCAGGTCGAGCTGCTCCGTGTATATCTCCTTCTTAGCCTCGGCGTGGACGAGGCTGTCCTTGAAGACTCTGATTAGGCTTCTCGCCCTGGCGAGGCTGTAGTCGGCTTTCCGCTCCACTATCCCGAACCTCTTGGTGATGTGCCAGTATCTCCAGGCGAGCTGCGGGGAATCCTCCAGGGAGCCTTCGACGACCTCCCTGAGGGATTCAGGCTTCAGGGATTTAAGCGTCTCCTTAACGGTTTCCGCCTCTATCCTGTAGGGTGTGGTTAAGGCGATCCGATATGGATCCACCTGGAACCCCACGGGTATCCCATACCTGGCTTCGAGGAGGGTGGACAGGGCGAGGGCGAGGGCTTCGTTAGCCCTGTTCCCGAGGCATACGTGGATGACCGTGGCGTTCTCGAAGGATTCTATGAGGATCCTCTGATCCGTGGGGAGCGGAGCCATCTTCACATGTTCCATGAGGGTTTCATAAACTCTCCTGGCCGCTTCATCGGAGAGCTTCGCAGGGGTCAGGAGGTCTAGGGGACCTCCGGGTTGGGGTTCGACGAGCATCCTTCTCAGCCTCCCCACCTCCACGGCGGTCTCATATTCCACGGGGATCATCTCCCCCTCCCATGTAGGGATCGCCTTCAGGCTCGGCTCCGCAGGCTCCACCTCAACTTTGAGCTCTTCATCGTCCACCCTCAGGATCCTCCAGGTGTATCCGTGCATGATTATATCGGTGTCGGGGCTGCACCTCCGGGCTACGAAATCCTGGTCCAAGGTGCCTATCCGCCTCCTCGATGCGAGGTCGTATACCGTGTAGCGTTTAACATCGGGGATAACCGAGAGGTTCTCATAGTAGTATCGGTGGGCTCTAGGCCCCCGAGGCCTTACGACATCCCCGTCAACCCTGATCAGCTTTATCTCCTCTAGGAGACTTAATATGCTGTTGAGCTCCTCCCATGTGAGGGAGGCGTAGGGGTACGCCCTCCTAACGGTCTCATAGACCTGTCTGAGGTTTACGCCTTTAGAGTCGAGGGCTAGCCCCACCATCTGATGGGCTAGGACATCATAGGGTTTAACGTGGATTCCAGGCTTCTCCAGGTCGTCCTTTTCCACCCGCCCCATCAGGGCGGCTGACTCCAATATGTCGTCGGCCCATCCGGCTATCACGACGCCCTGGGACCTCGCCTCGAGGCGGTGGCCGCTCCTCCCCACCCTCTGCACGAGCTTAACGGCCTGTCTAGGGGACATATACTGTACGACGAGGTCCACGGAGCCTATGTCTATGCCCAGTTCGAGGGAGGAGGTGCAGACCACGGCCTTAACCTCTCCCCTCTGGAAGCCAGCCTCCACCTCCTCCCTTATCTCCCTGGAGAGGGATCCATGGTGTACCTTCACGGATAGATCGGGCTTCAAGGCGTGGAGGAGGGAGCCGAGGGCCTCCGCGTGCTCCCTAGTATTCGTGAATATCAGGGTGGACCTGTTCCTCGACGCCAATTCTATTATCCTACGCGCCCTCGCAATGTTAGATGGGGGGATGCCTAAGGCCTCGGCCTCCGAGGCGTCCCGGGGGGTAGGCTTCGGGGACTCCACCGAAACTGTGATCTCCTTTAACATGGAGGATTTAACCACCTCGAAGGGCCTGCCTACGCCAGCTAGGAAGCATCCCACCTCGTATAGGGATCCGACGGTAGCCGATAATCCTATCCTCTGGAAATCTATATGGGTCAGGTTTCGGAGGCGCTCCAGGGCTAGGGCCAGCTGGGAACCCCTCTTATCGGAGACCAGTTCATGCACCTCATCCACTATGACCCATCGGACGTTCCTCAGGTGGCCCTTCATACGGGCCCCTGGCAGGATGGCTTGAAGCGTCTCAGGCGTGGTTATGAGCATGTCAGGGGGCTTCACGGCCTGGGAATACCTCACGCTGCTAGGAGTGTCCCCATGCCTCACGTCAACCCTTATCCCCAGGGCCTCGCCGAGGGAGATGAGGCGGCGGTAGACGTCCCGGTTCAAAGCCCTCAAAGGCGTAATATAAAGGATAGATATGGGCTTAGCCTCACCCCTAGCCCTCGCGGATAAGAGGAGGTTGAAGACGGGGAGAACCGCCGCATAGGTTTTACCGACCCCTGTAGGAGCGATGACGAGGAGGTTCCTGCCCTGGATTATCCTTGGGATCGCCATCTCCTGGATGTCGCTGGGCTGGACTATCCCCTCATCCCCCAGCAGCTTCACGATCAACCCATCCAGATGCGAGAAAGCGGACCGCATCCCCCAAGCCCCTACCATAAAAGGGGAGATAAGGAATACCGGGAAGACCCTATAACCTTTTCTGTCGAGACATAGGACGGGAGAAGAAAAAGAAGAAAAAGAAGAAGAAGAAGAAAAAGAAAAAGAAAAAGAAATGAAAAAAGGATGCACGGCAGAAGGGCCATCCGAAACCGCTCCGGCCACGCGCATGTATGATAGCTCTGGGCTCGGCTGGAGTGGATTCAAAGCTTCTGAGAAGGATGTGAAAACGGTGGGCTGCCCCCGTTTCTCGCGGTGTTTCCCGCCGATAGAGTTAAAGGGTTCAAGGGGGTAACCGGTGTCTAGGGGATCCTTGGAAGGGGCCTCTATGGATACGGGGAAGGGCTGGCTTAAGGCGTTGAGGCTCTCCATCCTAGTCGTCTTAGCGGCTTCAGCGGTCGCTGTAGGCCTCGCCGAGTCCAGGCTCGCCCATCGGTTGATCGAGGGGCTCGGGTATCCAGCTCTCTGCCAGGAACTCTTCTCGGAGGTCCAGTCGAACTATTACATGGTGAGGGGTCTCCACCCTCCTCAAGGGGTTAGGTTGAACATTGTGAACTTGAGGTGGGTTGAGGAGAACTGGGCTGCAGGGGATGGAGGGGACGGCGAGCTTGAGGTGGAGGAGGCCATCTATAAGGCTTTAATGCTGATCCCCGATGATGTCAGCCTGGCGGCCATCCGGAGGCGGAGGGCCCTCTCCATCATGGCGGCGGCCGCCGCCGGCGAGGTCTACGTTGTAGAGGACTATTTTAACCCTTTGGATCGGGTTGAAGCCTCTAAGACGCTGGCCCACGAGTTAACCCATATAGTTCAGGGATACTATTTCCCGGTTCAAGATCATGTGTCCACCAGCTTCGATGAGTCCCAGGCTTGGAATGCCCTTATAGAGGGGGATGCCTCCTATACGGCCGACATGTACGTGGAGCGCTTAAAGGCTTCGGAGGGTTGCTCCGCCCAGGGGAGGGGTGGGGAGATGCCGCGTTCCATGGTGGAGCTGTGGCTCTTCCCCTACAGGTATGGGGTTGGCTTCGTCTCCCACCTATACGATGTGGGGGGATGGATGCTCGTGGACAAGGCCTATTATAAGCCTCCTAACACGACCGAGCAGATCCTCCATCCTGAAAAATATTTAATGGGCGAGGCCTACCGGGAGGTAGCCTCCCCGAAGCCCGATGGGGAATACCGGATCCTCCGAACCGACAGGCTTGGAGAATACTTCGTAAGGGTCTTCCTCTCAACCCATATAAGCCCTGAGACGGCCGCGAAGGCTTCCATGGGATGGAACGGCGACAACTTCACCTATTACAAGCTGGACGGTGGAGGAGACCTCTTCGCATGGAGCATCGCATGGGATACCCGCGAGGACCAGGAGGAGTTCCATGCCTCCATAAAGGAGTTTATGACGGCCGTGGAGGCCACGCCGCTGGGAGATAACGCGTGGAGGATAGGCTGGAGGCAACTGACAGTCACGGAGGATACCGCGGAAGGGGGCTACGTCACCTACCTGGAGATCTCAGCCGGCCGCGAACCCCGTCATACCTGGGAGGAGAATCCCCCATGGGATACGGGATATGGGGTACCATCCGCCGTGGAGGCCGTGGACGCGGAATCGCCTCCGAGACCCCGCGCGGCATCATCGATAGGGGAGAGGGGAAGGTGTGGAGAAGACCCATCGGTAGGCCTGTGGGAGATTTAACCTTAGAGGGGGTGAACGCCCGATGGAGTTTAAGGGCCGCCGCGGAGGCTTAGGCCTAGACTTACTGAGTTAGGCCTAGGCTGAAGGTCTCCTCAACCTCATTTATTTGATTCATCTATCCATCCATCCATTCATTTGTTTTATGGTATAGTAGGGTTTATCCCTTGGTTTCACCGCCTATTTTATGTGGGGCTGGTCGGCGTTTGAGGAGGGTTGGCTCGGCCGATCTGAGGCTTCACTCCGGGTATGCTCCTTCATGGCTCGTGGGGAGGATGATATGTTTAGCGGGCAGCATATTCGCCGTGATGGTCGATGAGTATGGTCCGAGGAAGGTATTAGCCAGGCTTTCGGATCCCATGTTCTTCCAGGCCCTCTCCAACGTCCTAGGCTTCGACTGGGACAGCAGCGGCTCGACCACGGTGACCTGCCACGCGGTGAAGCAGGCCTTGATGGGGGCCGACCTGGGGATAAAGGCTGCAGGCGGGAAGGGCAGGTACTCCCATATGGCTCCCACGGAGATAGATGGGATAGGGGAGGCCTTCCATTTCTCCCCTGAGGAGAGGGCTCGGCTGCGCTACTCGAGCAGGATGGCGGCTAAAGTGGATAACTCGGCGGTGCAGGATGGATACCAGCTCTACCATCACATGATCTTCATATCGAGGGACGGGGACTGGACGGTCGTCCAGCAGGGCATGAACCCCGACTATAAGGCAGCTCGAAGGTATCATTGGCTCTCCACAGATTTGAGGAGCTTCGCTGAGGAGCCCCATCAAGGCATCATCGGAGAAAGGGTCCACGAGAGGGTATTAGATATGACGGCGGATGGAAGCCGGGAAGCCCGGAAGATCTCCGTGGAACTCGTCAGAGAAGGAGTCCACAGGTTGAAGAGACTCATCGCGGAGGCGGCGGGCCGCCAGAGACTTTTAACCGAATGGCTCCCGGAATCCATGGCTGAGGCCAAGGCCGAGGCTAAGGCTGAGGATGAGGCTGAGGCCTGGACTTGGGGGAGGCCCATATCCTATAGGGTGGGGTTGGAGGGGATCAATTGGAGGGCAGTGGAGAGGGCTTGGAGGCTGGAGCCCCAGGATTATGAGGAGCTCCTCGCCGTGCCAGGGGTGGGCCCTAAGACGGTTAGGGGGTTAGCCCTGATATCCGAGCTCATATACGGTGAACCCCCATCCTGGAGGGACCCGGTGAAGTATACGTTCGCCTTCGGCGGTAAGGATGGGGTCCCGTTCCCGGTGGAGAGGAGGGCCATGGACGAGGCGATAAACCTCCTGGAGGAGGCGGTCTCCAGGGCCAAGCTGGAAGGGAGACAGCGGTACAATCTCCTGCGCAGGCTCGCGGAATGGCGTATAAGACTGGAATCCGAGAGGAGGCCCCGGGGGGCTCAGGATCCATAGCGGCGGATGCGAAACACGCCCGCACCATAGGATGCCCTAACCTAATATTAGGGGATGAGATCAGCCCTATAGGATTTCTCCTACGATCTAGAGATACCCCTTATAGAGGGCGAGCTCCCATAGGTGGGTGTGGGCGCCGGGCGGATGAGGGGAGAATCCCCCTATACCACGGATGGTCCATCCGGCCTCTATGCGGGGGCGGCCCCTATAAGTGGAGGCGTCACCTCCCTCTTTCCTTCACTTTCACCTAAAATAGGCCGCCTTCGCCTTTAGGATCCCCTCCTTGTAGGGCTCATCTCAGCGCTTTCCCCTATGGTAGGGGAGGAGGGGGCCGGGAGGGCGGATCGGATATGGCTCGGGCATGGCGATCTTATCCAGTCCAATCCAGCCCGGGTCCTTCTGATATATAGAAGGGGGTCCTTCGTTTCTCCCAAACCCTTTATGGTCCAAAGTTTGAATGGTTATGAAAGGTGAAGGGTTAAAAATTAAAAGTTTCACAGGGAATGAGGGATATTCCTCCGATTGTCTTTTACGATTTTTTGGAGGGGTACCCCCCCTCCCCCCCTCAGTGAGCAGGATCCATGAGGAGCCTAACAATGGGGGCGGCGAAAAAAGGACGATGGAGGCCCTGGGATCGGGGCTTCGGAATCCCAGCTTCAGCCGTGGAAACTCGAGATTTATTGATTCGTATTAACCTCGGGTGTTTTTATGAATGAGACCAGGCTGTGGGACGGAAGGCCTGTCCATGGCCTATCAATTTAGTTAGGTCTTAATAACTCTCGGCGTGTGGAATTATCCTTATCCATATTCCGGGTTTGGATGGATCGATGGACTGAGGGTGAGGGTGTATGGCGGATGGACCCGAGCAGGTGAACCCCCATGACATATATCCGCTGGGGCGTTTGCCCTAAAGTATTTATTTGCGCCCTCCCGGTATGCGGCCGATTTTTGGAAGTCATCCTATGGGTTGGACTGGCCCCCTATGGGATATCCTATGGCAGATTCCTTGTAGAAATAAAAATAGGTTGACCTAAATCCTCATAATATCCCAGTTAATAATAAAGTCTTTTAAATAAAAACGATCAATGTAATCAGCAATATTTAAATATGGAAAGCTAAAAAGTGAAGATATCTTAAAATCTAAGGCTAATATATCGATTATGGAGGAAAATAATCTAGGTAGAACCTTAAAATCTAAAATAGAATAAGATAGACCGGATTTTCTCCGTCAACTCCTACGCTCGGCCGCCGGCTTACTATGAAAAATAAAACGGGCTCATCTCTCCCCCATAAAATAAGGAGTGTTTAGATTATGAGCTTCCTCTATAAATTATCTTTTTCCTTCTTTGAGGAAGTTAAACCACCCATGTCTCTAGGGTTGGTGCGGGCAAAGGTCTTCACCGCTTCAGCCGTCGTCAACGTTATTCTTCGACTATTAAAAAGCTGCCCTTCTCGCAGAACCTCCCTAACTTCCCAATCTGAGATTCTACAGTCTTCTCTTTCTCCTGCTTTTTGATCGAAACCCTCGCGTATATTCAACTTTTACCTTTTCAATGGACTTAATCATATTTTGAATTGTGTCCCGCCCATAGACCAAGTTGAATCTGTTAAGAATGTTGAGTGCATCACTCAAATATTTTAGGGCATTATCTAAATCACCTTTATCTGCATAAATAATACCTATGTTACCTAAATCACTGGCTTAAGATAGATTGAGAGATCTTCTCCTTGTCTAAATCACCTTTAGCCCTTAAAATAAGACCAATGTTAAGACCAATTAATAAGACCAATGCTTCATAAAAAGAAAAGGATGTCTGCAGGAAATTTCTCCCTGCCATGGGGGGGTTCTATCTTCACACCCTTTCTGGTTCATTTTCAACCGTCTATAACCGATAAAAACGGGGCTTGGCGAGGAAGAGGACATGATCAAGGATAGGGATCGCCTGGTCGCCAGGTATACGTTGGAGAAGGTTAAGCGTTGGATAGAATCCTACGAGGGTGATCCCGGACATCTAGGAGAGTACCTCCTGGATAGAATAAATGATTACTTGGATAGGATGGATCTGCTGCTCAGCGGCTTGGTGGATCAGCTGGTCTAACGGCTACTCGAATATCCCTTCTCTCTTCATCCTTTCGTATTCGGTGGTTATCAGGAGTCGGACGGTGTCCGCGGATGATTCGAAGCCGTACGTCCTCTTTATGGTGAGGAACTTCCTCAGGAGGTCTCCTTCGAGCTCGAGCCTTACGGAGATCTTATCTTCCCTCCGGGATCTTTGGGGCACATCGCGAACCTCCTATTTTGTTTTGAAGTATTTTGATGTGCTTTTATGGCATTTTCTCTCACGTGGGGTACTTAAATATATATTGTGCTTTTATATGCTTTGAAGTGTTATTAAAACACTTCGATGATGGATGAAAAGGAAAAACCCTAAAAAGATACGCCTTAAAGGCAGCTATCAGGAAACCCGCCTCACTCCTAGAACCAAAAACTCTGAACACCGCATGGAAACCTCCACTACACTATCAGCCATCGCAAACATCCATCTGAAACGGGTTCAGGCGACGGGAGACGACTCCTTGATAGAAAGGTTCCCCGATAGAAGCGGGAAACCTCCAGAGGAAAGGAGAACCCCGGAGGCGGCGTAGATGAAGCTTCCAAAGGACTGGAAGAGCCTGGACAGCCTCACCCTCATAGGCCTCCTCGACAAGTCCAGGAGGGAGGCGGAGGAGAAGGGAGACGATGAATCCTGGAACAACCTATATGAGATCCAGGAGATCCTGCAGGAACGCTTCACGAGCATAGGCTATGTGAACGATAAGGTGGAGCAGCTGATCCAGGCGGTGAAGGAGCTGCAGAGGATAGTCGGGGACTTCCGCGACCACACCCACAGCGATGGAGATGGGCTCCCAGTGATTTCGAAGAGGCTTCAGGAACCCAAGGTGAACGCCGAGATCTAGGAGGCGAGACTAACTATTATGAGCCATAGAGGAGGCGTGGGCGAGGAGACCCCTAGGGTCAGGGCGATACGGGGGATTACGGTACCCTCAGATGGGGGCTTCCAGAAGCTCATAGTGGAGGCGGAGGCCCCGGCGCGCGGCGACGCCGCAACGGAGCTCCAATCCCTAATATCCCAGCTGGACCGGATAATAGAAGGCTTCAAAAAGGATTATGCGCATGCGGAGCCGAGGGTGGGGGCGGCGCAGACCATGCAGACCAGGGAGGATACGGGCTCCCCTACCGGGTGGAGGCCCTGGCGGAACGGTCGAGGCGAGAGCAAACCTGCCGACGCGGACCCGGATCTCGCCCAGTTCCTCGAAGCCAACAAGTATAGGTTCGGGAACCGCTGGGCCTCCGAGGACGGCTATGAATACTGGTTGTCCACGCTAAATGATGGAGCGAAGTTCATCCACCGCGCCAAGAGGAGCCGATCATGAGCGGACGAGCCGCCGGCAGGGATCTCTTAAGGCTGATGAGATATCGAGGAGCCTGGAGGTCCAAGCCGACGATACTCCTGAGCGTTTCTTCGAGGTGGCGCGAGCTCCTCCTCTAGGATGTGAAGTCGCCAGGGCTATGCTCGACGTGAAGCCCTTTCCTGCGGGGGCAGGTCGCATGGACGAGGGACTAAAGCGGTACGATGATACACCGACCCCCCGACTTAGAAACATATTGGGGAGGGCGGTTGAATATAATACAATGCAATTACGAGTGGAACTTAGTAAGCCTAGTAGGTTGCGGAGGCAGGCTCCTAAAACCCTGAACCAACTAGCCTTTCAGGAGCCCCTATACTCCAACTTTAAAACGGTTCTACGGCGCGTCCATCCCCAATGCTCCGTCACCGGCGCAATCGAGGCTTTCTTCGAAGCCTATATCGAAACCTATGGGAGGTTCGCGAACGCGGATATAACCCTGTTTCAGCCTTTAGATCCAAGCCCACATGATGGAGGAGAGATCGAGGATATAATCGAGAGGGCGGAGGAACAGGAGATCATCGAAGCCCTGAAGGTGACGATTAAAATTTTAAAGCGTAACCCGGGCGACCTAGAGGAGAAAAGGAAGCTACGGAGGCTCCTCCTATCGCATAGGGGCCTCCTTAAATCCACCCGTAACGAGGAGATCGTCTCCCTCCTTAAACAGGCAGAGGCATGCCTTTAGACGCTTCTAGGATGTGGATGCGATATCACCGGTGAGACTCAAAGGGAGAACGGCTCAGCGTGGAATGACCGCTTTTCCTATGCTCCACGATTACCCCTTGAAGAATCGGCTAGGGGAAGGATCTAAAAAGGGTTACAGGATAATCCTATCCGGGGATTTGAAGCCCCAGGTCTACTTGGCGCCGCCTATAACCCCCCGAATCCTCCAGAGGATTTTCGAGATACATAATCGGCGGAGCCGCCGAGGAATCAATGCGACACCCCAACTGTTAGAGGCGCTATGCGAATATTTGAACCAGTTCCGAACGCTCCCCAGCCGGGTATTAAGCAGCTACGAGGCGGCTGAAAAAGCGGGGATTCCACGATCAAACCTGTTCTATTATCTAGGCATACTTAAAAGGCAAGGCCTATCCATTCCACGCGACAACCGCACCCTATACAGTTTCCAATATGCAAATATATGCCTCCGATGCCGCATGAGATACCCGAAAGACGTGAATCTCTGCCCGATCTGCGGCAAGGCGACCCGGAAGAAGCCGCGACATTCAAGGTAACGATAGGCTCCGTTAAGTTACAGGGCAAGGGATGGAGGCAGCCTTACCACGCCCACGCGCTCCGCCACCTCTTCTCCACGGAGGCCGACATGGCCGACGTGCACTAATTGCACCAATTTCTTCAAAAACTGAGCCTATCACACGTTTTTTAAAAGCATTAAGGTGTGTTCCAATTCGCTTTTTAACATTTTAAGAAGAGGAACATTAAGGAAGGGAATTATGGATGCAAGCTCATGAACCCTGAAATCCGGTGCTCCTAAGCCTAAGCTAGTTCTTCCATAATATAATTCTATGAAAAGGTACGCTACCGTAGAATTTAACTACAAGTAAGGGCTACATCCTCCTCATCGAAAATACAAATCTCAATAAGACGTTTATCCGCAAGAGCATCTATTTGGTTTAATAGGGTACGGGTTTCTTTCTCCCAGATCATACCTCCTTTTTCTTGGAGCACATGTCGGTTTCCCTGAAGGGAATACTTGCTTTTTTCCACTACCGAAAAACCTAGTTTCTCCTTCATGAATATATTTTATACGAATATATTTCTACCTTAGCTTATGTCTCCCATATAATTATATTTTCTTTGAATGTTATTCCTCTGGTTTTGTTACATAAGCTCTCTATCGGGCATTGTTTACATTTTCTATAAGTGCATAGTTTTGAGCCTATGTTCCACATTGGTTCGTCAAGCCTCCAAGGAGCCGTGCCGACGGTTTTGGCTGCTCTTCTCCAAGCCTCCTGTATTAGGCTTCTCAGTGGGTCATCGTTGGCGCAGCCTTGAAACTTGCCGCTTCTAAGTTTTAAGACGCCTGTATAAATTGTGAAGCGGGCTATCTGCTTATCAACGGGGATATCAAGCTCATCTAAATCTTTCACCTTGAAAAGACCTGCCTCTCCCATAGCTCGAATATAGAAGTTTGCGAGTTTGGCTCCGCGCAGATACGGAAAGTCTATAAGCTTTTCCTTAATTTCTTCGATTGTTAAAGGCTGGGCTGCGATATTTCTCGGGTCTCCATCATACTTTTCCATGAGAATTTTGGATATCTTCTTCCATGTTTTAGCCGCGTAAGAGCCGAATCTTGCGCCTATCCCTCTTAAAAAGGCTTGCAATGTTCTTTCGCTGACGGCCAAAATCTTTTCGGGCGTAAACCTTTCTGGATGAAGCTCATATGCACCTCTGGCTTTACTCCAAAGCTTCTCGGCATCGGTCATATAATCAATGGAAATAATATAAGTCAAATAAAGAGCATGCTCACGGCTCCCAGCCCGAAGGTTTCTAGGCAGCTGGTATTCGGGCATAGAAACAAGCCGATGCCTCTGCCCAATCAAATCTAACATGACTCTCGCGACGTCAACACCCTTACCTTCATCAATTATAAACTGAACGGGAGCCCCCAGCAAACTGAAACCATCCTTAAGCTAAAAACAAGGTAGTCCATTCACACTAATCAAACTTTGCCCATTGTATGAGTCAAGCTTTTATGAGATATTATGAAAAACTAAGCCTCTTCTGATTTAAAATTGTTTACGCTTGGAAATTCGGTGAAGTGCGCCGAAGAAAATTGGTTTACCAGAAATTGAGAGGGGAGAAATAGGACCATACGCCATAAAGGGGTATTCCTTCCTCCCTAAGGCAGTAGCTGTTTGGGGATCTTTAAAACTTGCATAAAGCTCAAGGTATGGTCCGCTTCCAACTAACTGTTCTAGAGTATAATATTCCGATCCCCAAGAAAGTCCATATCCAAAAATAAATCCTGAGTTGCCGTAAAATTTCCATGTCAACGGTGGCGAGTGATTGACTTATAAATCGCCATCCAAGACCATATTTCCGCGTTTCTAAAACAGCGTCACAAGAGTTTTCTTTAGGAATTTAAACTCATCAATGCTTGAAGTTTCTCTTAGAACAAACCTAGCCTCCTCTCCAAGCATACCTAACCGGCTGCCAAACCCTTAACTTCAAGCAACTCCTTGAAGCTTCCATAATAATGCTCTTGGAATAACCTTTGGTCAATCCTTACGTAACGCCAATCTTCACCTGTAAGTTCTGTAACATCTCTACACCAAGACATCGCTCGCTCGTCCTTTTTTGGAACATCCTCATCGACTAAACCCTTAGTTTCTAAAACATATTTCGTTCCCCATTTTGTTATGATGATGTAATCCGGTATATAGAGCCTAATCACACCGTTTAATGACATATACTCTAAAGCAAACCCTATTCTAGGAGTATTTTTGATGAAGGAAACAACATCCTCCGCTTTGTCGAGGAACTTGCAGAACGTAACTTCAAATGTGCTATCGCATGGTGCGAAATTCAATACGCATTTTTTAGCCGGATAGACCTGCTTAGTCCATACGAAAGGTTTAACCCCCTTCAAATCTATATATTTAAGGAGTTCTGGTTCCTGCTCTACAAACGTCAGGTTTCTAAGCCGTTCCACAAACAAGTTTACTAAGGCCTGCTCTGTCTGAGGCTCGCTTAAGGCATAGAGCACTCTTGGGTCGTCCAAGGAAACTTTCTCCTCAAACATCTTATCCACAACGTAATTTTTGACGAGCGGGTAGAGCGCTTCAAAGTTTGTTGAGCAAGGCAATCTTAACTCATTTAAGATTCTGTCCGTGTAGTACGCTATAACCGACCTTGAATCCTCAGGCACTGGGAGGTTCCACTCTTTTTCCACGACCACGACATCTTTGAGCATATCCATAAGGATGAATTTCGTTTTGAGGACCTTGTTCTCCAACTTAAAGTTCTTCCTTGGAAGACTTCTCAAGTCAAGTTTACCCAAATCCAGCTGGCATGTTCGGATCCTCGGAGAGAGTATAGGTATTTCAAAGCTATGTTCAATCTTGTTTTCATCCACAGCAATTGTAACCATGTTTATTGGTCGAGCTGTATCGAAGGTGGGGAGGGTTATGCCCTCCTGTTGCTCCAGTTCCGTTAGGATGTCCGTTAATCCTGGAGGCCCTATGACTTCTAGAACATTCACAGAGGAGTTTATATCGGCAGGCTGGTCGAAAAACATCTTTCTCAAGCCTCTGCCTATGACCTGCTCCGGGAGAATCTTTTTTTTAGATGTATAGGGCCTCAAGCCCACTATTGTGGTTACATTTCTAACATCCCATCCCTCATTTAACATTAAAACGCTCACTATTGCATAATATGGGTTGGCTGGGTCGTCTATAGTCCTCGCAGCTCTTCGAGCCTCTTCTAGGTCTTCCTTTACGATATCCCCTCTAACATTGGTATGGATAAGGAGTACCCGTTTTTTGAGGTCCGGGGTAGAGATGAGGTAATCGTAAACATCGTCCGCAGCTCTAGTATCCTCACACATGATGAAAAGAATCGGTCTTTTGCCCACCTTGGCTAGATTTTCTTTATATTCCCTCCAACGCCTAATACCTGCATCTATCCATGCTCGATATCGCTCATGAGCTGACTTGGAAGCGACCTCTCTGGCTCTTTTAACGATGCCCTTCAGAGGCCATTTTACTATATTCATTTCTATAGCCTCTTTTAACGGAAAGTCCACGATTATCCATGGGAAATAGGCGCCTGTTTCGGTTTTTGGCGTGGCAGAGAAGTCCAACTCCATGTTTATTCCTATACCATACTTGTCGATAAGCCAGCGGTGTAACTCGACCAGTATCTTTTTCCAGGCTTTTTCAACGTTATATATATGGTGAGCCTCATCCTTCAAAATCATGATGTTAGGACAGGAAGTCAAAACTTCCTTTATTCGGTTAGCTACCTTAAACTCCTTTTCAACCCCTTTTAAGCCAAAGATGTCTTCTATGCCTTCATCCTGTTTTCTTCCTTCTTCAAGCTGCTGAATGTTCGTGAGAAAAAGGGCAAATTCAGGAATAGCACCTATGGAATCCTCCCTCAAGAATATACTGAGGTTCCATTCATCGCTCCATTCAGGAGGTATGAGAGGCATTTCCTTGAATATTCTCCCACCTTCAAAATCTCTCCTCAAACGGTCATACACGATGACATTAGGCGTTATTAGTAAAAATTTTGAAGCATACTCGTGCCTTCCTTCCCTTAAACGGTTAAAGTAAGACCAAACAATCGCCATAGCCATAACAAGAGTTTTTCCAGAACCTGTTGCCATCTTAAAGGCATAGAGGGGATACTGGTCAATAGCAGGATCGTAGACGCCGATAGGACCATCGCCAAACTCTTGAGCCATCTCTATGAACCTTCGCTTCTTGGCCACTTCATAAAGATAGATGAGAGTTTCTATGGCCTCCCTCTGGGCGAACCAAAATTGGAATAAACCATCCTCGGCTACATGGTCCTCTTCAAACCAGTACTGAAGGAGCCTCCTAGTGGTTTCGGTAGTACCAGGATAGCCTTGATGCCTCCAGGCGAAAACCGCTCTCCTCAAACCATCCACGAGGTAGCACTTGCTTTTAGCTCTCTGGTCCGGATGGAGAATATCTGTTGGATTTAACCGCACTTGGCTCACTCCACGTTTACCTCCACCGTTTTGTTCACGTCAGCGCCGAAAACATCGACAACCTTCACCATGATTTGATACTTGCCTGCATTTTGGTATGTATGCTTTGCCTCCAGCTCAACTCTCGGCTCCTTCTTCGTCCTGAAGGATTGCCATTGATTGTGGAATATATCGCCCTTATAGTCCCAATCCACGGCCCAATAGTCTATCAAGTCAGCGAAATTTCGAATTTTATCCCTAATTTCCGAAAGCTCCCTTGACGGCGGAATCTGGAAATCCGTTATAGCTAAGGTTAAGGTTCTTCCTTTGACTTTCGCGTCAAGCTCCAAGTAAGCGACTTCATGGAACTTCACCTGGGGCAACAACTCTTTCTCCACAACTTGGTCTGGTATTTTCAGGAGCTTCAAATCGAAGCCGACAAGCGCCGACTTCAGCTCGTTGAGAGAGGGGATTTGAATGAGCCTTAGCTCTACCCCATTCCTCTTAGCCATCTCCTTGGCCAAGTCGTTTACCTCGTAGGCCCAGTCCCAACCCAATACGTCAGCCTTGTTAAAACCGTTATCTCGACACTCAAGGACAACTTTTTCAACTTCCTCCATGGTGACCGGTGCATTCAAAGGCCCAATATGCACCATTCTATTTCCCTTTTTACCGTGAATGTATTTGAACCCCACTAGAGGCTGAGCTTGATAAAGCTTGAGCATGAAAGCTAAGTATTCATCAATTCGCTCCCTCCAATAGACGGTTTCATAGTTACCAATATTCCATATTTCAAACGGCTTCGCTGGTTTACCATATTTTTTATCATCTTCACTTAACAAGTCTTTCGAGTTGTGAATATCAAGAAGTCTCTTTCTTGTAAGATGGATCGCAAACTTCGATAAATCAGAACCAATCCAACGTCTGCCCAGTTTTTCTGCGACTGCAAGAGTTGTTCCCGAACCGCAGAAGAAGTCAGCAACAAGGTCGCCGGGATTTGAGGAAGCAAGGATGATGCGTTTTAATAAAGCTTCGGGTTTTTGAGTTGGAAATGCTATCCATTCGCTTTGATAACTTGTTAATTTATTAAAATCAGCCCACCAATCGTCTATAGGTGTTCCTTCTTTTCTTAATTTCTTTCCGCCACTTGTTAAGCTATGTCTTGGTTCAAATCTTTTCGTCCATTCTCCATAGGCTCTATATTGAACATTGAAAATATAATTTTCTGTCTTTGCATATCTTAATATAACATCATGCTTACTAGGAAAATCCTTTTGAGGAATTCCTCCTCCAGCATAGCACCACACTATCTCATTCCTAAAGTTCTCATAACCAAAAACTTCATCCATCATGACTTTGACATAATGCCCTACATGCCAGTCGAGATGCACATAAATAGAGCCGTCTTCGGCCAATAATTCCTTCATCAGAATGAGCCTTTCATACATATATTTGAGGTAAGAAGCTATACCTCCATGCCAAGTATCCCTATATGCTCTTTCTTCGATTACAGAGGGCTCCTTAACAACTTCGTTATTGCCTATCTTGGTTTTTACATCGAACGTGGCTCCCGTGAAGAATGGAGGGTCTATGTATATTAGCTTAATTTTGCCAGCCCAGCCCTGTTTCAGTAGGGCACTCATAACCAGCTTGTTATCTCCCCAGATGAGGAGGTTCCTCCAATCTTTAGGGTAATTCTCCGGCCAATCTTCACCAAAGAGGTTTTGCTGGTAGCCACCTTTAACCCTGGGAATGTTAATGGCTTCTACAGGTTGGAATGGGAGGTTGGGCTTCTCGAGGGGGTAAGCCCTGCCCTTCTGGAGGGATTCGTATTTTCCAGCCCAAATTAATTCAACATACCTTTCATCAGCTTTATTCACGACTCAGCCCTCTCAGTTTCTTTTTCTGATTTATTTTATAAAACTCCATTAAGCGGTTTATTATCTGGTCGTAGGTTTCGCCCTTCTTGCCCAGTTCAGCCAAGCGCCTTCTGGTTTCAACCTTAAGCCTTATAACGCCTGTTTCAGGCATGGAAAAGCCCCCCATAAATAATTAATATGCAAAGGTATTTAAATTGAATACTCTAATTTTAATTTCATGTTATAATTCTAAAGTAGGGGTTGTTTTATGGAGAGAGTGAAGGTTTGTCCTAAATGTGGTGGTGAGATGGAGGTGGGCTTCATGCCAGGGGCTCCACATTGGAAGCCTGGTAAAGGGCCATTAGGGTTAACCGCATATAGAATATTCGGGTATAGATGCAAAAATGCGGTTACGTAGAGTTTTATGCAGAAGGAGGAATCATATAAATACTTATTCATCGAAATGAGCGTTATCGATAATCATGAGTGAAAAATACGTGATATAATCTGGTCCTTTGAGTTCGCATCTGAGTTAATCTGTGAAAGGGGAATAAGTTGGGCAAAGTTGTCTGGGAAGGAGAGGTAGACAAACAGTATTCGTAACTGTTAAAAGGGACGGTAGGCTCCCCGGTGGAGGATACCAACTCTATGCTGAAGGAAAATTTTACCTTTAGGCGACGATGTTACCTTTCCGGTGCTCCGTTTTGTCATGCAACTATTGGCGTGGATACAGGTTTGGGCCTGCGGCCAGGCTGAGCCTTGAGGCAGATGGCTACATGGTCATCCGCTCCGCAGGATCTAAATAGATTGATTTGATCTCGGCTAAAGCGTGAGAGATCAGGCTTATCGAGGTTAAATCAAGTGAGGCACACGTCAACTTCGGTCAAGGGATGATCTTGTGCGGATTAAGGCTGCCTTCGGCGTCAGCCTTATAGAGGGGCGGTCCTATCCGCGTAGGCCCAGGCGCCTCAGGGTAATCCTTATCTAACCATGCATTGAAACGGAAGGGCTTATCTTTTCGTTTCATAACTTTTCAGGATTTGTGTTTCGTATAGGGTTTTCCTCACATTATCTTTTTAAAAATAGTACCTTGTGGCTTCTTTCTGAAGTGCAGGAATGTTTAAATAAATATAAAGCCCAAGATCATTTCATCAACAGGTTTCACATAATTATGTATAGAAAATGGAGTTAAGTCACAAAGCAAAAATAGTTTTTATGCTGAAAGGGAGAAACTGGGTAGTTTCAAAAGGCTCAGGGGTGCGAAAGGAAAAATCCAGGTTGGCCAAGATGGGCTTAGAATCTGCCTGTTTCCAATCAGCACAGCCCGGATGGGAAGACGTTGTTTAGCGTCGCTCATCGGGATCTTGCCAATTTCCAACGGTCGTTAAGGGCTCGTCGGGTTGCTTCCTGGCACAGTAATGCATAGAGAACCGCGTTTTGTATCTCCCGACACCTATATTTTATTTAAGGTATCCTCAGGAATATATATGGGCATAACCCCAGTGATGCGAGATTTATAGGAGATCCAGTTGATTACGTGATTTTTGACGGCTATACCAAAGGAGAGGATAGAAGGTATTCCAATAACAATGATATTAGCCGGCGTCAGTACAGGAGAGGTGGCTTAAACGCATGAACAGAGGAGAATTAAACAAGGTGTAGAGAAGGGATTGGTTAAATTTGACATAATTAGGATGTAATTTCATATGAGCGCTAACTAATACGCCTAAACAGGTAGAAAAAGGAATTTTAGGAAGAAAACCTTTTAACGAGTAAAATGAAATTAGTTTGAGTTTAAAATTAAATTTTAATATTCATGCTGGTTTTAGTCCAAACTTTCTCTCAAGCCATTCATACTTTCCTTTGAAATCGTAGAACTCTTTAACCATCTCAACATCTAATAGGGTCGCTCTATCCTTGAGCTCATGGAGCTCGCCGAGAAACTTTGACCGAGCCTCCTTAAGCTGGTCCCCTGTTGAAACCAAGAATATCTGCGATTCCCATAGGTCGTAAGCATGCTTAAGCCTAAGCAGAGCTGCCTCCAAACTTCCCTTTATGTGGACTTCAAAAACATATTTAGGACCAACCCTAGGCGGCCTATGCCAAACCACATCAAACTCGTATCCTTCATGTCTCCACTTCTTCTCTGGTTTATACCCTATAAGCTCCCCTATCCCGTAGATGATGTCAACTATTTCATCATGTTGAAGCGATTCCGGAGGTTTAGGTGAGGGTACAATAGGAGGCTTAACATAGGTTTCTTGAATCCATTCGATCAACTTCGCCGCTGCCTCCTCCCGCATCTTCATGAACCCTTGTACAGCCTTTAAGTTGTATCCCGTTAACTCGTTAAACTTGGCTAGCGGAAGCTCGATTTCTCTAACCTCTTCTAAGAAGAACAGGTAGGGCCACGTCTCGCCATCCACATCCCTACCCCAAACATTTTCTGCTACCTGATTGCCAACTTCAACCTGCTCAGGTGTAACAGCAAACGGATACTTGAAAGATACCTTGGCCGAATAAACGATCTTACTAGCTTGATAGAATAACGTGTAGTCACCCTCGTTGATGCGAGTCCAACGGGAGTAAAGCTTAGCCTTCAAAGCCCATAGCCTAACAACACCGGGACCATAACGTTTAAGGAGCCTCTCTCTAAGTAAAGGGTCTTTAACATTCATTTCATCCAATTTTACGCCATCAATAATGCTCCTCTTAATGTTCTTGAATAGACCGGGCGCGAGAAACACATTCATCAATTTGTCCCTCTAATTATTAATTAATATACATAAGTATTTAAAAATTTTCAAAATATTCGGATGCCACTTTTGAACAGGCGTATTTGAGAGACGTAGCAGGAAATACAAGCGTTTAATTCATACAACTCCCCCTTCTCCAAGCCTAAAAATGTCGCAATTGCCCCCATTTTTAATGGAAGGTTCGATTCGTTCCTCGTTAATTAAGTGTTAATAGTGGAAATCCTTCTAAAAGACTAAGACTAAGACTAAGACTGAAAACGGGTATAATGTAGGGCGGTAAAAAACTGGAACTAACTAAGCTTAGTTAGCTTAGTTAGTTGCTGAAAATTGGGGCCTAGCTCATCTAACGTCCCTCTATAAGGAGTTCGAAATTGAACTCAGCTCTAATATTGTACACTAGTTTTTTAGTTTCCTCTACGATCTCCATTCCAGCCGCCGGCGAGTGGCTCCAGCGGAGCCTATAAGGTAAGGTAAGGGATGCCTCACAGGCGCTCTTCTAGAAAGTTGGAGGCAAGGCGGCGCCTAAGGGAGGTCTATGAGTCCGCTTATTATGACCGTGAGAAGGCGGAGATAGTGGCCACCCAGCCGGATGACCTTTTAGACGTGGTTCGAGGAGAAGTCCTAATGACTCCTCGGTATATGCGCAGGTTCTGGTGTCCCTAGATGTACCGGGTGGATGAGAAGACCTTCGCAGGCGTCTTCGCCCTGGTATTCCTCATAGGGGTATTCGTGATTACAGGCATGTTCGTCTTTCGCTGGCTCTACACGGGGGAACCGGAGATCATCGACTACGTCAAGACCTTCTGGGCGATCATAGGCCCGCTCCTGGGAGCCATCCTGACCTACTACTTCAAGTCCTAGCTCGGTTGGCCGGTTCCCCTCCGCTAGCAGAAGGGTATCGCGTAGAATGAGAGGTGAATCCCATGTTTTGGAGGGTTAGACGCTTTCTCCTCGAAGCGTCGCGGCCGCGGGCGTGGAAGGAAGCGGCGAGGGACTGGAAGAGAGCGAATCCATTTTGCGCCGTCTGTGGATTAGGGAAGACTCTCGAGGTCCACGACGTTATCCCCTACCGTCTCGTCGAGGATCCCCGGTCGAAAACCTACGATTTTTGGATTCAGAATTTCATCACGCTCTGCCACCACGATCATCATCGCTTGGCGCATTGCGGCGATCCTGCTTGGATGGCGTATCAACCCGAGATCCGGAGGCTTGCCGAAACGGTGGCGAATATGAAAAAATCTTGTAAAACATGAACTGAGGTGAAAAAAGACGAAATATTGGTTGAACCGCTTTTTAAACGTTTTAAGCTTCGGTAAGAAGTTTAAGCCTTGGAGCATCTACTATTGTCTCCAATGTCGGAAATGGGTCAGCCGGACCCATGGGCATAGGAGAAAATTCCGCTACCACCATGTAGTCGCCTTCGGCTGGAAGAAAGACCCCCGCGACGCGAGAGATTTAACTTGGCGCCGACTCTTTCGCGCGGCTCGAAAAATCCCAGACCGCGTAGACCTACGCGAACATGCAGGGCCGATAAGGGATCAATTGAACGAAGGGTCATGCGTCGGATTCGCAGCCATGGCGTTGAAAAACTGGTGGGAGAAAATCCAGGGAGACTACCCTGAGAGGCAAGGCGGAATCAGTCCACGATGCTGTTACAACGGTGCGAAGTGGATCGGCGGATATTTGAACATGGAGGGCGCCTACCTCCGCGACGCGTTAAGGTTCCTGCAGAAATATGGGACGGTAACGGAGGCGGAGTGGCCGTACACCCCACGGGTAGACGCTAATGTTCCGCCTTTAAGCCGCGTGAAGGAGGAGCAGATGGAGCCGTGGCGCATCAAAAGCTACGTCCGCCTGGAATCCATAGATGAGGTCCTTGAAGCTTTAGCCAGCGGCGTCCCCGTTTACATAGGCACCCCATGGTTTACGAATTGGATTAACATAGGTAGATCGGGGAAGCTTCCACCGGCCAACTATGAGATCGCGGGAGGCCACGCCACGCTTCTACTCGGCTACGACTTGAAAGAGGGACGGGTAATCGGACAGAATAGTTGGGGTATACAGTGGGGGGACCGAGGATTCTACTATATGCTCATCGACGACTTGGAGAAAATGGCGGGGGACAGCGATTTCTGGACCATTGTAGATTTAGAGCCGCCATCACCGCCGGCGCCGCCGGAACCCGAACCCATCCCCGCGGCTAAGATCTGCGAGTATTTAGCTCAAGCGAAAAAGCTCATCGAAACCTTGCAAATGGTGTTGAAATGCGAGGAGAACAAGAAAGGAGGAAAGCGGTAAATCCAGGTTTTAGAAACCGCTATGCGCTATTCCCCAAGCAGCATCTTGAAACGAACAAAGCCTGGATAGTGTTCTCGATCTGGGCGGCAGCAGTCGCCGTTCTCATACACCTCTCCGCTCAAACCTACTTTTTCACTTCCAGTTACTTTTCAGGGCCGAACCTATACGATGTGTGGCCGCGAATAGATCAGATCACCCATGCGCTCTCATCCCTAGCGCTCACCGCCGCAATCCTGAACTTCAATCTGCCGTTGAGTTTCCGAAAGAAGTGGATTATCGCATTGACCCTGAGCGTCCTCCTCGGCGGGATCTGGGAGACCGCCGAATACGCGACAGCGCCGTTCTGGGGCTGGATCCACGTCGCCACCTCGGACACGCTCCTAGACCTCTTCCAAGATTTTCTCGGCGCCAGCTTCGCGATACTCCTCTACAGCCACACGGTCAGGAGGCCGAGGAGGAGGGAGGCCTGGTTCCCCGAGATAAACAGGGAGGGATATGGAATGGATAAAACGGCTAAGAAGGTAGATGTGGAGTATAAGCTCGGCGAACTCAGCGTAGCGGTTAAACAGTTGAATCGAACCGTGGAGGGGCTCAGCCGCACCGTCCAAGGGCTCTCGGAGCGCCTAGAGAAGATCGAGGAGGAGGCCAGCCTCGAGAAAAACTACATAGTGATAAGTAGAAAACAGCTGCTCGGCCTACTTGGGACGATACTGGGAAGCCTCGGCAGCCTAATCTACTACGTCTATTTGATCGCTAAGGGCTGATCTTTTTGGCGCGGATGGGTTTTCTCCCTTGGCTCGGCGGCAAACATTATCTGCTTAACCGGCTGCTCCCCCTAATACCGGAGCATCGGGTTTACGTGGAGGTCTTCGGCGGCGGGGCCAGCCTCCTCCTGAATAAGCCTCCCAGCCGGATAGAGGTGTACAACGATGTGGACGGCGAGCTCGTCAACCTCTTCCTCGCCGTTAGGGATCATCCCGACCGTTTCAGGGAAAGGTGCAGCAGCCTACCTTACAGCCGCCAACTCTACCAGAGGTTTCTCAGGGAATTCGAGGAGGGGCGGGCGCCGGGGGATCTCGTGGAGAGGGCTTCCCGCTTCTACTACGTCATCAGGAGCGCCATGTTCGCTAGGTTCGGCGGCGGATGGGGCATTAGGCGTTACGGGGAGGTTGCACCGGAGACCTGGCATAACGCGATTCAAGGGCTCGACCAGGTTATACAACGATTGAAAAACGTCTATATCGAGTGCAGCGATTTTCGGAAGTGCATCGCCTCCTGGGATACCGCGGATACCTTCTTCTACCTCGATCCACCATACTACGGCTTAACCGGCTATAGATATGCCTTCACGGAGAAAGACCATGAAGAGCTTCATGGGCTTCTAGGGGGCGTGAAGGGGAAGTGGCTTTTGACCTATAATGATCACCCCTGGGTTCAGGAGAGATACGCCGGTTATACGATGATCCCCGCCGAGGGACAGTTGGCTGCGGAGAGGGTGGAGAGGGGCGGGAAGAGGCGGAGGCTCCGCCATTTAATGATCCTGAACTACCCCCCGCCCGAGAAGGTTCCCTTGAAGGAGCATAAACCCTTCGAGGTCATAAGGTTCCTCTAGGGGGTAGGGATGCAGCCCATAGACGTTATCCTGGAGAAGATCGTGGAGCTGAAGCCCGGCGACCTGGTTACGGTGGTCTGGCATGACGCCTGCGCCTTCTCCCGGATCGACCGGTTGACGCCGGAGATCTTCGCCACGATAAAGGAGACGGTGGGCCGCTTCATCGGCTTATTGACGGAGCCGAAGACCGGCTATAAGTACCTGGTCTTATCCTATGAGGAGACGGATGGGAAGCCTACCGAGGGAACCTCGATCCCCCTAGGCTGCGTGGAGTCGATCACGACGAGGGTGGAAAGGAAATGGAAGAACCCGTTGAAGGCGAGGAAGGACCAGCCTGACCGCCTGAAAATAATCGAGCATTTTAAGAAAGTGGTCATCTATGTCGAGTGAGGCTGAAGGGAAGAAGTACGTCCCCTGCGACGTCTGCGGGGCCATCCTCCCAGTGGAGGAGGTTGAAACCCTGGAGGTCCTGGTGGACGGTGAATCTGCTTTTTTCCATGTCTGCCCCCGCTGCTGGAGGAGGGAAGGGAGGCCGTCCAAGTACATCCAGAAGTGGTTCAAGTCCGGCCCATATAGGGATGTAGGGACGGTGCCCGTCCAAAAAGTAAGTCAAATCCTCGATGAAATTCAAGAGATAATAGAGAAATCCCAGAAAATATCGCTTAAAGGAAAAGATGTCGAAGATGTCGAAGAGATCCGGGAGAGCATAATCTCCAAGCTGATCAAGGCCATAGAACTCACGGAGCGGCTAATAAAGGAGGACCCAGAGAAGTATCTCAGGCTCCTAGGCTACCTGGCACAAGTCCTGAACTCCGCCTGCGATAGCAAGGTTAAGGTTGGCACGTTCAGCGAGAGGATAAGGCGGCTGGAGGAGTTCGCCAGAGAGATCGAGAAGGGATCCGTGATTTGAGCCTGGAGCGGCTGGAGCGCATCGAGAGGATCCTCAAGGCGGCTAAGGAGAAGGTGAAGATCCCCTCGGACCCGGTTAAATTCTGCACCGACATCCTAGGCTTCCAGCCGACCAAGTATCAGATCAAGCTTTTAAGGGATAATAGCCAGTTCATCGCGGCCCGGTGGTGCCGTCAAAGCGGCAAGAGCTTCATAGTATCCGCCATGCTCCTGCATTTCGCCCTCACCCATCCCGGAAGCTACATCATGATCGTAGGACCCAGCTTCAAAGCCTCCAAGAGGATCATCCGCAGGATAACCCCCTTCCTCAAGAAGATCCCGGGCTGGCTTAGGGGGAAGCCCCGTAAGATCAAGCTTGAATTCGCCAACGGGAGCATGATAGAGGCGCACAGCAACAACCCGGACACGATCCGAGGGGAGACCAGCCACTTCGTCTACTGGGACGAGGTCAACTTCACCCCGGACGACGAGGAGATGTACGACGCTATAATATTCAGCCTCGGCACCACTAGGGGGAGGTTCCTGGGAACCTCAACGCCGTGGACCGCCGACCACATCTTCTACAAGATGTGTACGCATCCCGACTTTGAGGATTACAGCCGCCACCACGTCACGTGGAGGGAGGCCCTGGAGCCCAACGGCCCCCTATCCGCTCAGATCCTCGAGAAGATAAAGAAGCAATACGCCTCTGACCCGCACCGCTGGCGGCGGGAGATGGAGGCGGAGTGGGCGGAGGACGAGGATGTCTGGCTGCCCCAAAGCCTCATCACGGCCTGCATAGACCCGGACTTGGAATACTACGATGAGAGTGAGCTGGTGCCAAACCTATGACCCACATCATAGGCGTAGATCTCGGGAAGAAACGCGACTACTCGGTCATAGCCGTACTGAGGAAGTCCCCTGAGGGCGTCTGGAAGCTCGTCTTCATGAAGCGCTTCAAATTGGGGACCCCCTACGCCGCTGTCATAGGCTATCTAAGGGTTCTATGTGATAAGCTCCCTGAGGTTGCGAAGGTGGTGGTTGACCAGACGGGGGCGGAATACTTCGTGGAGGACCTGGCGAAGCTCGTGAAGGCACGCGTCGAGGGCGTCATGTTAAGTCAGCCCAGGAAGGAGGAGGTCATGGGCCATCTGAAGAAGATGATGCAGGAGGGCCGGTTGAAGATACCCTATGACCAAGATTTGATAGCGGAGTTGAACGTGGAGCGCTACGAGCTCACGAAGGCGGGTAAGATCCAGTTCTCGCATCCCCCGGGAACCCATGACGATAGGCTTTGGGCCCTAGGCCTGGCGGCCTATGGGACGAGGGAGGAACCCGACCGGAGCATGCCAATATCCAGGTCCGTGTCCTTCTAGTTTAATTTAATTCTTAATTAATTTTAGCCTTAAAATCAGAAAAAATCAAAATAACCGAGAATAATCGGAAAAAGGGGTTTTAGCTGAATTGCCCCGTGGAGGTAGAAGGCCCAGGGCCGAGAGGCCGCGTAAGACTATTAAAAGGGAGGTGCCGTTAATCCGCGCCGCCCCAGCCGGGGATCCCACCGCAACGTTAATCGCCCCCCTCGCCGGGAAGGGCGTAAAAGTGCTAAGCCTGGCTCGGCGGGTCGAAGAAGCCACCAGCGAAGGAGAAAAACTGGAGGCGGGGCCTAAAGGCAGGTATCTGCCCTGGACCGGCCGGACCACAAGCACGGCCTACGCGGGGATGCATAAATACTACCGGGAATATCGGCGGGACAGCCTAGTCCGAGGCTGCATAGACGTATTAGCCTTCTTCGCCACGGGGAAAGGCTTCGACGTGGCCGTGGAGCCGATCGACCCGGATGAGGATCCCGGAAAATACGAGGACCTGAAGGCATATGTAAACGAGATGAACCGCAGGGTAAACCTCGACGGGATCCTCCGCCAAGTAGTTATAAAAGCAAAGATTTACGGTAAAGCCGCCTTCGAGGTAGTCCGCGATGAGCGGACCGGCGAGCCCCAGGAACTGCTGCCCCTAGACTCAACGAAGATCCAGCCGGAAATCGACGAGGAGACATGGCAGCTTAAAAGCTTCAAGTACGGTCCTGAAAGCGGCTTCTATAGGCCGGATGAAGTATTATACTTCGCCAACAACGTTTTAGAGGCCGACCTGGAGGGCCTCAGCGACATCGAACCCATCATGGATGCCCTAGACACTAGGCGAAGCCTCCTAGGCGAGGCGTTGAAGGAGGCGGCTAAGGTCCTCTGGGCCGGCATAGGCATCCACATACTCGACACAAGCGGGAAGAGCGACGAGGAAGCCAAGGCGATAATCGACGAGTACGTCCGCAACGTCAAGCCGGGTAAGCACCTTGTAACCAACCATAAGGCCACCGTCCAAGTGGTTGACCTGAAACCCGACTTGGAGAAGCTGATCGCCCAACTGGAATACTTGGATCAGGAGATCATGGGGAATTTCAGGGTTCCCCGCTTCCTGATCGGCCGGGAGAAGCAGTTCAACCGGGCCACCGCCTACGCCGAATTGGAGGCTTTCGTCAACGGCCCCATAGCGGATATTCAACGGTGGCTCCGCCGCGAAGTCGAAAGGCAATGGTATACGCCGTTAGCCCGGCTGTATCTCAAGCTCAAACCTGAGGATCCCCTGCCCGTCAAGGTGAAGCATAAATGGAATCCGATAAGCACAACCGACTTCACGGAGCTGGCCGAGGCCGTGGCCAAGCTCTACGCTCAAGGCTTAGGCGTGATAACCCGGAAGAAAGGCTATGAGATGCTTGGATTAGATCCGGCGGAGCTGGAGGAAGCGGAAGGAAGAGAAGCGAAGGGTGGCGCGTAAATTCGTCTGCCCCTACCATCCCACGGAGAAGGTTTCGACGGAGAGGCTCCCCGACGGCTCAATCCTAGTCATCTGCCCCGTCTGCGGGGTAATCGCGAGGGAGAAGTAGGTATGCCTCTGCACCCGGATTTCCAGAAAATCCTCGAATCCTTTAAGGAGGAGTATGGCGAGGAGGAGGGTGAGCGCCGCTTCTACGCTTGGCTTAGAAGCCGCGGCTACGACGAGACCAAGTCGATGGCGTGGAACCTGAGGCGGGAAGCCGAGTTATCCATAGCCTACACGGCGAGCATATCCCCACTGGAAGCGGAGAAAGCTGAGATCTACGTGATCGACACGACCCTAAACGGGAACCGTTGGATGGTCACGGAGGAAGCCTTGAAGAAGGCGTTGGAAACCCTAAAGGGTGCCCCCCTACTGGGGCCGCCGGAACAAGGGCATAGGTCCAACAGTGCAGTAGGGTTTTTCCAGGATTACCGCCTGGATCCCGGTGGAGCCGTCTACGGCATCGCCGAGATAACCGACCCGGAGGCATGGGAGGCCATCAAGTCGGGCAGGTGGCGCTACGTCTCCCCCCGGATAATAGCCCGCCACGTGGACTACAGCCCCACCGGCGCCGCGATCGTCAGAGACTTCCTCTTCGATCACGTGGCCTTCGTGGAGAAGCCCGCCTACCCACGCGCCGGAGTCCACGAGCTATTGGCCTCCCATTCAGAGGCGGGAGCAAACCCCTATTGCGGATTCTCCCAAGCCTTGGAGGCCGCCCTACAGGTACAGGTAGGGGCTTCACCTTGTTCACGGTCACCCGAAACGGGTGATAACCAAGCCTCATCAGAGGCGAAAGAGATGGGAAAAGACAGCGACCCTAATAGCGAGGGAGGCGTCCTCCCCGAACCCGGATCGGAGTCCCAGCCCAGGCTGGAGGCTGGAGCCGTAGCCGGCCATCAGCCGCCTAAGGCGGATAAGGATAGGAGTTGGGATGGTGACGCGGCCGTCCAGCGCCTCCGCCAATGGGCTGGAGGCCCCGACAAGGATAAGGTGGACTGGGCGAGATATGCGGAGGGCTTCGCTTGGGTTGACCCTGAGCGTCGAGACGACTACGCCGGCTACAAGCTTCCACACCACGACGTGGTGGATGGGCGGCTTGTAACGGTGTGGCGTGGAGTCGCCGCCGCCATGGCTGCTCTATTAGGAGCCCGGGGAGGCGTAGACATTCCCGTGGATGACCGTCGGGCAGTCTACAACCACTTGGCGGGGCATTACCGACAGTTCGAGGAGGAGCCTCCCGAGCTCCATGGAGGGGTGGAGGAGAAAATGGCTGAGATGGAGAGAGAAGAGGCGAGGGGAGAAGACTTGAAGGCGTTGGAGGCTGAGATCGAGAAGCTCAAGGAGGAGAACAGGGAGCTCAGGGAGCTCGTCGCGAAGCTTGAGGAGGAAAGGCTTGAGGCGGAGCTTAACGCGTTGAACGAGAAACGCGGGGAGGTAGGCCTCGAGCCGATCGCCAAGGAGGCATATCTAAAGCTCTCCGCCGAAGCCAGACAGGTCTTGAGGGCTGACCTGGAGAAGGTTTCCAAGAGGATGACGGAGATCTCGGTGAAGCCTAAAGCGAGGTTCTCCGCGTCTACGGGCGAAGACCTGGTGGAGTCGGTCCGCGAGAGGCTCTTCGGCTACAGGAAGGGGAAAAATTAGGGGAGTGTGAGTCGATTTGGCGGTTGGAGATATAGTAAAGGAGGCCGGCTTGATAGTCGAGAGGTTCACCGTCTCCGCGAACCAGGATATAACGAGGGGTAGCATAGTCTGCAGCGATGGAACCGGCGTCCTCACGGCCGCTAACACGGCTAAGGGCCCGTTCTTCGTAGCTTTAGAAGATCACGACTACAGCGAGTCATCCACCCATGAGATCCGCTGCGCCGTCCAAGGCTTCCTCGAGGTCGCAAAGAAGACGGGAACCGCCATAGGGAAGGGGCAGTTCGTCGCGGTTTCATCCACCGCAGGCCAGGTGACGCTCTTCGACTATACAACTCCGGGCAACTGGTACACAGTAGTCGGAGTCGCCATGGAAGACGCAGCTTCAGCGGCAACCAGCGTGAGGATCTGGATAGGCAAGAGGTAAGGAGGGCGATGCAATATGATGGAGAACCCATGGATTAGGAAAATAACGTATTCTCCAGTCCAGGACAAATACTTTATCGGGGAGATATTCGAGGGGCAACTCGTAGACGTAAGCGATATATCCAGTGTGGAGGCGCAGGTGATCCTCGACGAGGTCCTCGGCTTAGCCCGACCCCAGTATAAGCTTAGACAGGTCTGCCGTGAAATACGGATGGACCATCTCACCATGCGCGTCGATATCGCGACAAGCCTGACCGGGCAGGAGAAGGTGCCGGAGCTCGTCGAGGCGATGGTGAGCGCCCAAACCTATACGGCCGTGGACTTCAACCTCTGGAAGAACGTTGTCCACGTCGTAATCAGCGATGAGGCTGTGAAGAAGGCGGCCCACGACATCCTACGCCTACACGTCCAAGATGCGGCCAAGGAGCTCGCCAGGATGGAGAACAAGCAGATAGCGGAGGAGCTTGAAACCGCCACGGCCATCACAGGCCACGACTGGGGCTCATCAACGAATAACCCGTTCGACGACATAACGGGCGTGATCACGGCGATCGAGGGCAATGGATATGAGCCCGATTTCATCGCCTTAGACCCCTACGCCTGGTCGAAGTTCATAACCAACGACCACGTCAAGGACATGGTCGAGGCCGGTATAGCGCAACTAGGTGCAACGGGCGGCCAGTTCACCCTGCCGGGCTACCCGACGATAAACGTCGTCGTGGATAACGCCTTAACGAATACTATAGCCGTGATAGGCGACTCCAAAGCGCCTGCATGCGTCCTCGGAGTAGGCCCAACGGAGGCGGCTCAGTACCGGAACGAAGCCGCAGGCTACACCGCCTATATTATAAGGCAATGGCTCCAACCAGAGCTCGTAGTCTCAAATGCTATCCGACGCCTCACAGGAATAGCCAGCTAAACCATCCAGGGCTAGGTAAAGCCCGCCTATCTATGGCTATGGGTGAAGCCCCCTATAGGATCCGTCCCCTATAGGAGGAGGCGGATAACCTCCCTCAAGCGGTTTTTTAGGCTGATCCTTGAAACCAGGTCCTCTTCAAGGTTAGGAGGAAAAATAAAACTTGAAAACAAAAATTAAAAGAGATAGGAAGGCTGAGCCGTCTAAGGCTAGGAGCAAAGCCGATCCCACATCGCCTACACCTACGTGTCCCAGATGCGGCAAAGCCATGACGCTGGTCTCCCAAGGCTTCAACTGGAGCAGCTACGCCTGCCGAAGCTGCGGCATAGGCAAGGTCGCAGCCAATCGATAGGGAAGAACCCCTAACACAGTATAATCCTTCCCAGCATTTGGGTGAACTTGGTGAACTTGGTGAACTTGCGAACTTACTTAAACATACGCCGTGCCTGTCGAAGAACCGTGCAAACGCTATGAGTCTTCCAAAGCTCCCATTCTCTGGCCGTAAGGCATTCACAGCCGGTGAAACCATGTTTATTCAGTAAGTTCATAAGTTCACTATGTTCACCAAGTTCACCTGGGGAGTTGGTCTAGTTGGCTTATACGCCTTGGAGCGGTGTAACGCCGGCGGAATGTAAGAAATATGCCCAGGTCGGTTACGACCAGCTGGGCTTCTCCTCCGACGTTGAATATGAGGCGTGGATCAACGACGTCCTGATCGCCGAGGCGGAGGGCGTGGTGGAATCCTACTGCCGCCGCAACTTCAGGGATGACTACGCGGAAATCCCGGAGGCCGTTAAGGCTGTGATACGCAGGATCGTCGGCAACGCCCTACAGATAGCCGTATTAAACCGGGCAGGCCCCCTCGTCAGGATAGGCGACTGGAGGGTGGAATGGGCCGATCGGAACATCTTCACGGACGACCTGAAAACTCTATTGGAGCCCTACGTCAAGCGAACCGGATACGTCAAAGCCACGGAATATCAGACAGACCAGATAAGAGAAGCGTGGGGCGAGGGCTAGGCCCCAATTTTCAGCAACTAACTAAGCTAACTAAGCTTAGTTAGTTCCAGTTTTTTACCGCCCTACAGTATACCCGTTTTCAATCTTAGTCTTAGTCTTAGTCTTTGAGGAGCTGGAGGAGAGTAGGAGGTGGCCTCCAATCCTGTCCAGGCTTTAAGGCGGAAGCTCTACGAGGTCTTAGACGCCGCCCTGGACGTGGAGGTGTACCGGGATGGGATACCCCGGTTAGGCGCCAAGATCCCCAGCGTCTCGATCAGTCATGTGGGGGGATCCGGGGAGCCCCTGGGGTTGGGGCGATGGATCACGGCGTCGGCGCAGGGCGAAGCTTTAATCTTATGCGTCCAACTTGACGTTTTTCACTCCAGCCAGGCGGACCTGGACGCGTTGGCTGATCAGGTGTATAATGTTCTGTTCAACGCCTACGCCGACCTGGCCGCTATAGGGGTCCTCGCCTACAGGATCACCTTATCCATGGACATGCCCGCCGAGGAGCAGCTCAGCCGAAGCGAGTATCGTAAGGTCCTCGACTACGAGTTCCTCCTCGAATGCTTGAGTTAATTTAGGAGGGTAAGATCGTAGATGCCCGGCTATAGGATAAGCATCGACCTATCGGATGTAGCGCGTAGATGGGCCCGCTTAGGCGATGAGTTTCGTAAAGCCCTGAGCGAGGAGCTGGATAGGGTGGGCGGCGAGATGGAGGCTGAGGCTAAACGCCTTGTACCCGTCAGAACCGGCTACCTCCGCAGCACAATATATCATCGGACGGAGGGGTTGCGGATGGATTTCGGGGCGGCGGCATCCTATGCCTTATTCGTGGAGCTTGGGACCAGGCGGATGCAGCCTAGGCCCTTCATCCGACCGGCATTCGAATCCCATAGGGGCAGCCTACGATTCATCCCTCTTAAAGCGTGGATGAGGATAGCCCGAAGCCGCCTAGCCGGGCTATTCGGCCGCTAGTCACGCTCACCTCAGGGGTGAGATGGTAAAAAAGTAGGAGGTGTAACGGGAAGAATGCCCAAGTTTCATGGAAGCCAGGTAACGGTGAAGATGGCAGCCAGCCTGGAAGGCTTAAGCACGGCGACGGCTATACCTTACGTTAGGAGCGTGGAGTGGACCGTGGATCAGGGCTTAGCACAGAGCCCTAAAGGCTTGGGCAGTAGGCAGCAGGAGGTCTATGAGGGCTTGATCGCCGTATCCGGCAGGCTTGTCCGCGAATACGATGAAACAGCGATAGATGGTACGGATCTCTTCAGCCAGTTGGTTGAGGCTGAGGTAACCGGCAGCCTAACCCCGTTGTACATACAGGTTCAGATAGGGGCCACAGGCAAGAAATATACGATCAAGAAGACGAAGGGGAACTACAACCAGACCGTGGACGTGGACGGCTTCGTAACCGAGACCTACGACTTCCAGGCGGAGGAAGTGGCCGGGCCGAGCAGTTAAATTAAAATCAAAATTAAAAACCATAGACCCCATAGGGGCAAATAAAACTAAAAAATAGGCCCCTACAGGGGGTAACTTTCTAGTTTTAAGGTGGAAATTGGAATGGGGAATCGCTTGAACGACCTAGACGATAGGGTATACCTTACGGGTGGCTTCGTGGTTAGGGGCAGCCTAGCCGCGCTGCGAAACCTCCGCCAACTCCTTCTCGAGCAGTCTACCCGGTTAGGCCTGACCCTCGTCTACCACACGCTCAGCAGCGAAAAGCTCTTCGTGGTCCACGAGTCCGCCGCTAAAGCCGCCCTGAACGGGGATCCGGCCCGTCTCAGCGAAGTGATGAGGAGGATAGAGAAAAATGGAAAAAGAGAAAAATGAAGAGGAAAAGGAGAAGCGGAAGCGGGAGATCCTAGAGCGGCGGGAAATCCACAAGAAGCTAAGCCGCATCCTCGTCGAAGGTAAGCGCTACTATGAGACGATGACGGTCCGCGGCCTGGACGGCAATTTTTACGAGGTGGATGTATACGCGATGACCGACGGTGAATTTCGCGAGTTCGTGGCTAAGGCCGGGTTGAAGCGGGAGGACCTGGAGGAGCCGGAGAGGCTCATCGAGCAATTCGACCTACAACGGGAGATAGCGGCCAAGTGCATCAGGGGGGAGGGCGGCGAAACCTACACGCCCGAGGAGCTCTCTAGGCTTTTGATGCCCCTAGAATACAGCCGGGTTTTCCGCAAGGTTCTCGAGATCTCCGGGATAATCCCGTCGAAGATGTCGAAGGCCGTAACCACCTTTCGTGAGGAGTAGGTTTTCGGCGCCGCTGCGGATTTTTATCCAGCATTACGGGTTTAGGCCCTGGGAAATTTTAGAGCTCACCCCGTTGCAGCAGGAGTTTTACCTAGAGCTATTCGCGAGGCATGCGGAGGAATTTGAGGAGCTCCGGCAACAGGCTGTCCGCTCTAGGCCTAGAGGGGTAACCTAAATTGAGTATGGAGATTGGTAAGGCGGTCATCGCCATAGAGGCGGTGGACCTTACTAAAAACGTCATAGGCAGCCTCCAGGCTAACCTAGGCCAGCTCAGCAGCGTCGTCTCACAGCTGGGAGGAGGCTTCAAAACCCTAGGGTCGGTCATAGGGGGCTTCGCCTCAGGCGGCGTGGCGGGCGCAGCCATAGCCGCTACCAGCGAATTGGTCCAGGGCCTCCAGGACAGCGTAGAGGCTGCCGCAAGTTTTGAGCAGGCCCTAAACCGTATAGGGGCCGTCACGGGGGCCACCGGCCAGGACCTACAGGCCTACCGGGACGTGATAACCAGCATCGCGCCAGAATTTGGCCGCAGCCTAGAGGAAACCTCAGCCGCCCTAGAGGCCCTAGCAAAGGCGGGTGTGGATATTAGGGATTCCGCCGGGGCGATGGAGGCCCTCCGCGGCGTCCTAGAGATGGCCACTATTGAGGGTGCCAATGCGGAGCAGATGGCCAACGCCCTAGCCCAGGCGATGGCGATGTTCGGCCTATCCGCCGGAGATGCTGGAAAAGCGGTAGATGCTTTAGTAAACGCGTCGAAGGAGGGCATCGGAACCGTCCAGGACTTCGCTGTAGGGTTGGGCTATGTAGGGTCTACGGCGGCCAGCCTGGGATTAGGCCTCGACGAGACTTTAGCTGCGATGGTGAAGCTGGAGCGGCAGCTGGGGTCGGCAGAGAAGGCGGGCCGCTACTTGGATTCGATGTTTCGCAGCCTAGTCCAGAACGGTAAGAAGGCTGGGATTGAAATCTTCGATGCGAGCGGCCATATGAAGTCCATGGCTGAGATAACTCAGGAATTGGAGCGGTGGCTAGGCCAGTTTAGCACCGAGGCGGAGCGCAGCGCGGCTATAATGCAGGTGTTCGATGCCCAGGGCGCCAGGGCCGTCCAGATGCTTGTAAGCATGGATGATGCGGGCCGGAAGGGAAGCGAGGTCGTCGCGGAGCTGGCGGCTAAACTAGGGGAGAGCGGCTCAGCGGCGGAGATGGCGTCCAAGCAGTTGGAAGGCTATACGGCGACTCAGGCCCGCTTTAATACGGTGATGCAGCTTTTACAGGTCCAAGTGGGGGAGGCCCTGCTCCCAGCCCTTACAGACCTGATGAAATATTTTTTGGATTTGGGGCAGACCGTAGGTCCCGCCTTCGGGGAGATCCAGTCCGCCCTAGGTGAGCTGGGCCAGGCCTTAGGAATATCTCGTGAGGACTTGGAGTGGCTGGGCAAGATCATTAAGGATTTCGTGGTGATCGAGCTTAAGGGTCTGGCGCAGATAATCCGCTGGGTCGCCGAAGGCATCGGTAAACTAAAGGAGGGCGCCGTAGGAGTCTACGATGCGTTGTCCAAGCCATTCGGGATCGCCCTGAAGTTGATCGAGGCGTTCCTAGGGGCCATCGCGAAGGTCGCGGGAGCTTGGGATTGGCTCTGGTCTAAGCTCACCGGTCAGCAGCCCACCCAGGGTCCACAGGCGCCCCAGGAGATGTTCCAGCTTGAGATGCCTGAGCTCCCGGAGGCCATAGAGGAAACGGGGAAGGCCCAAGAGGAGGCGACGCAGCCCATATTTGACTATCGGAAGAGCATGGAGCAGCTATGGCAGACGATGGATCGGACGAAGAGCGTTCACGACGAGGTCAACGAGAAGCTGGGTAAACAAGCGGAGACCATGACCGACCTAAGCGAGACGGCGAAGGGTTACGAGGAAACCACCAACCTGACCGTTGAGGACCTGAAAGGGATGAATCAGGAATATGCGACGATGGTGGCGCAGAAAGACGCCGTAGTAGAGGCTCAGCAGAAGTTTCTCGAAGGTTTCCAACAGATCAGACAGAATGTAACGGCGGCCGCGGAGGCTGCTCAGCGCTTATTGTCGAGTATAACTTCTCTGCCGGCGGAGAAAACCGTGACGATCTACATTAGACAGGTCTACCTGACCGAGGGAGAAAAAGCGTCTACAACGACAACAACATCGTCCTCGGATAAGCTCAAGTTTCCGAATCCATATCCGAGCAGACAGTTCGGCGGCTGGATCCCTGAAACCGGCCTATACCTCCTGCATAGGGGCGAATACGTCACCCCGGCTCATGAGGCTCCCGGCTTAGCCGCCGCGAATATGCAGGTCCACAATACGTTTTATGTTAATGCCTCCAGCCGCTTTGAGGTGGATCAGTTCCTTGAAAGATTTGAGGAGAGAATGGTGGAATCTTGGAGGAGAGCCAGGCAGCTCGCCTGAGCCCACCCTAAGGCTGCCGCCTGCGTGTTTCCGGCCTAAATGTCAATACTGTCCTTACCGCGAATATTGCGCTAACAGCGAGATCCCCGTCGGCGTAACATTCCTATGGCGCCTCGGCCCTAAGGGCGAGGAGGAATACTAATTTGCTCGCCGTCAAAATCGGCGACCAGTTCCTAGACGCGGAGAAGATTCAACTCCGCCTAGAGCGGACGAGGCCGGGGAGCTTCCGCTTCGTCCTCCCAAAAAATTATTCCGTAAGCCTGGAGGACCAGGTAAAGATCTACCGGGACGGCAGCCATGTCTTCACGGGGATCGTGGAGCGCATCACGAAACGCCACAACGCGGAGATAGGCGTAGAGGTGGAGGTCTCAGGCCGAGACCTATCCGCGAAGCTGGCCCGCCGCGTGATCTACGACGAGATTTTGGAGGGGGAGCCCCGCGATTTAATCCGCGCCATGTGTATGCCCCATCTAAAGCTTCACGACCGCTATGGCGTCCACAGCTTCGACAATGACCTCTACGAGAATTGGCGGTATGGATGGTATGCCCAATACGACGATTCTGGGCATTACATCGCCCTATGGGACTTTTACCTGGACCAGTATTATCGGTTTTACGAGCATTACGATGGCGATCCAACCCTTCAATTTTTAAATTATAGTAAGAAGATCGCCCCGGTAAGCGGCGACGTTTACATCAGCCTGATCACATGGGCTAAGGAAGGGGCGACGACCTGGAACGATATATGGCATTACCGCAAATGGGGAATCCTAGCCCGCTACATAGACGATAATAACTGGCTGGCAGGCGTCCTATATCACTACTGGGCTTGGCTTCCCTACCCGCCTGAACAGCCGGTAACTCATTATTTTTGGGAGGATAATCGCATTCAAATTTTACAATGTGTCAACGGAACCGTTACCGCACCAGGAGATCTGATCGTCTGGCAGGGCTGGAACAGCGATCCAGGATTGGCCCCGTGGAAGCGCTGGTGGAACCAATGCTGGGTCCACATGACCATGGCGATCAGGGGTAACACGGCGACCCTCTGGGTTAAAAACCTGCGGAGGATAGCGGAGGGATATAATGGCAGCCACGAGGTCTCCGCCACAATCGATAGCAGCCTAACCCAAGGCCGCATAGGCTTATACCTATACAAAAGTCAGCAATATAACGTCGAGAACGAGAAATACTACCTGTTCCGTTATCTTCAAGCCTCGAAAAATCCCATCGCGGATTTGGATGCCAGCCTCTGGGCGGCTGAGGCAGGTCTGGCGGGGGCGTTGACGCGTCGCCTCCTATGGGAGAGCAAGACCAGCCAGGAGGCAGGTCAATGGTTCAAGCTTGACCTCGGCCAACTTAAATGGGTCAGCCGCGTCAAGATCGCGCAGGACCTAGAAAACTACGCTCGGAATTGGAAGGTGGAGGTAAGCGCCGACGACTCCAACTGGAACCAGGTCGCCTCTAGGAGCGATGACTACTCGCCTATAATCGATGTAACGTTCTCCAGCCAATACATTCGTTACATAAAAATTACGATAACCGCCGCGGACAGTCATAAATGGGCGATAGCCGAGGCCTGGGCCTACTTCAGCGACGGGGACTGGCTGATAAACTGCCTGGATGCGAATATGGACCTATATGGGGAGCCTGTGGCCTTCCGCGTCGACTCAGGGACCGCCCTGGAGACTTTATACCGGATCGTGGATACTTGCGGCTGGTGCTTCTGGACGGATAAGGACGGCAACGCCTACTTCAAGGCTAGGCGTGGATCGGATAAATCCAGTGCCATTAGATTCGGCGGTGACGGTGTAAAAATAATTATGGCACGTAGAGATGTAGATTTGTCCAAGTCTAGTAGCCGTCTACACTACGAGGGCCATGGATCCACGCCGCCGGATGAGCGGCGATTATTTATTGACGTGAGCGATTCCAGTTCGGAGCAGGCTTATGGTGTATTGGCCAGGCGGAAAAGTGGCAAAGACCTAATCCGCCCCATGGCCCTAGGCCGCAGGGCCCTAACCGTCCTAAACCGGGAAAAACCGCTTAGGGAGGAGTGGGCGCTGGATTGACCATCGTAATCGAAATTTTAGGGAAGGATTTGCCGTCGGGTCTGGTGCCAGACGACGACGTCTACGTGGAGGCTCCTGAGCTCCGCTTGGACCGGGCCGCGGGGATACAGGCGATCCAGATTGATTATGATGTGGATGGGGAAAGGGTCCAGCTGGAGTTTGGTCTTCCCAAGGAGGGTGGCGCCGATCCCCTAGCGGAGATGTGGCGTGAGCTGAAAATCCTGGAGCTGCTGGCCTTAGGGTATGAGGCGAGGCTCGATGAATATTAAAGTTCTAATCAATAATAACGAGATGCTTTTCGCTCGGGCTAGGCTTAGGCAGCGGCTCGGCTGGCCCGACGAGGCGGAAGTCGAGTTTCCAACCGATCCCGGATTGGACTTCAACGATGAGCTGGTCATAAAGAAGGGCGACTCCATCCTGTTTAGGGGCCTAGTCGAGGCGGAGAGCATAGCCAAGTCCGGGGAGGAAGGCGTAACCCCTACCTACAGGGCCAGAGACTACCTATGCAAGTTGGATAGGCTCCTAGCCGGTAGCACAGTCTACCCTGACGCTGAACCTGCAGACGTGATTCGCAGCCTAAACCGGCCCACGGTAGGGCTGACGCAGTGGTTCGACCAGTTCAGTTCAAATACGCTGAGCAGTTATACCTATAATAGGGGTTCTTGGTCAATAGGATACGGGTATCTTAGGGGCGCCGACAACCAGGCGGCGAAATTCTGTAATCTGGTAACCGGATCTGGCTCATGGACCGATCACCTAGCTAGGGTTACGGCGACGCCCTACTCGCGATGGGATGGAAGCCTAGCGGATTACGATAACAGCTCTGTAGGGATTATCGCGCGGTGGCAAGATGCGAACAACTACCTCATCTTCTATTTGGGCTGGAAGGATAATAAAAAACAAGCGATACTCAGCAGGGTTTCAGGCGGCAGCGAAACCGTCATCACATCGAAGGAATATGCCTGGGAATACGGTAAGACCTATCTTTTCCGGCTTAGGATCTCCGGGTCCACCGGATGGTTTTACATAAACGAAGAGCCCATCTTCGAAAATCAGGCCTTAGGGTCCATCCCGAGCTCGGGCCGGGTAGGGGTCTCCACAGGCGCCTGCATAACCTACTTCGACGATTTAATCCTCGGCCTAAACGGTTATTCCGCCTCGGCGAGCGTAAACTCCGGCGACGCCTGGAAGGCTTTGGACGGCAGCCTGGAAACGAAATGGTCGGCGAGCAGCCAAGCCGCCGGAACCTATATTCAAGTAGACCTAGGATCCACGCAGACGATTTGCCGCGTAACCCTCTACCAAGGCGATAATTATGCAAGAAACTGGAAGATCGAGGTGAGCACTAACGGATCGAATTGGACCCAAGTCGCCAGTAGGAGCGGCGACCATAGGAAAACCCTCGACGAGATCTTCTCACCCATCAGCGCCCGCTATGTAAAGGTAACAATCACCTCTGCCTACTCTGGGGCCTGGGACGTAAAGGAGTTCTGCGTGGCCAAGTCGGATGGAGATCAAGTCCTCCAGATCGGCCAGGTAGATAATTATGGCAGCTGCATGCCGTTCCGCTTTGAGAACGAGACGCTTATGGAGGCGATGCAGCGGGTGGCCGAAGTGGTCGAATGGGACCTATGGGCGGGGACCGACGGTAAATTATACTTCCAGGCGGATAGGGGCTCCGACCTCTCCGACACAGTAGTTTTCAAGGTGGGGGAAAACGTGGCCGAACTCGAGGAGGAGTATGACAGCAGCGAATGGTATACCCGGATTAGGGTTCAAGGCCACGGCGAGTGGCGTGAGAAGCTCATGGTCGTCGTCGAGGACAGCCAGCAGGTGGGACAGGGAATCGTCCGCGAAGGCATCTTCTCCGAGCGTGATTTAATCGGGTTGGAGAGCCTCCAGGCCCGGGCCAACGTCCTGCTCAGCCAACACAAAAATCCGAGGCGTAGCGTCAAGGTTAGCTTAATTGATAATTATGGTAATTGGGGTTTGGGCGACGTGATAAACGTTAAGGATTCCGCCCTAGGGCTGGATGCGGATCTGGAGGTTAGGGCGGTGGATAGGGGCTGGAGCCCTGATGGCGGAGAGGAGGTGGAGGCCGAGCTGGGCTCCCCTAAGGTAAGCCTCCTCGACGTCTTGAGGCAGCTCAAAGGCTCCACGGCCCGCCTAACCTTTTACTCGCAGGTCAGCTCGGCAAGGTATAACGCTGATAAGCTCAGCGGAGCCTACTGGCTCCGATTCCAACCCGAGAGGAGGAGGACGAGTTAAAATGGCTAAGATAGGGTCGGTGGAGCTCGAGAGAATCCTCGAAAAAATCTGCCGGAAGACCCGGATAATCGCGGAGAAGTCCCTACCCGGCAAGGAGATCCCCTACCGGGAAAGCCCCTCCGGCAGAGGCTTGGAATGGGAGATCCGCGGAACTTTAGCTGCCGCGAGTGAAAAAGAGCTATACGACAAAGAGCAGATCCTACGGGCCCTAGCCGACGGACAAAGCAAAATCTTCGAAGAATCCGACGACCCGGGCATGGATGCTTACGACGTGTTGGTCAGCGACGTGGAGTTAAGCCGCCTAGCCGGGCAGCTCAACCGGAGCAGCTACACGCTTCGTATGCTGCTGAAGGCGATACAATATCGGCGGCTGGCTGAGACGTATCCCTCGGTCGCCCAGCAGCTCCTAGCAGTGTTGAATTATTGTTACAAGGTAGCGCCGCAGACTTTGCCTGGGATCTCTCAATTGTTAAGCTATGTGTTAGGCATGACTGTATCCGCCCAGACCAGCCCCGGTGTCTCACAAACTGCCACGGTATATCGAAAGACGAATGTCGGCATAACTTCAGCGGGCTCGACGAGCTATCCGACATACACGTTTGGCCAGGATTCCGGCGGGTCCAATGTTCAATACGCGGCGAATTACATCAACGCTTTCAAATTTTCACTTTCGGATCGAGCCGTCGTCAAGAAAGTGGGTATATATATCTACTCGAGTGCCTCAGGCAACATTCGCCTCGCCCTATATGCCGCTGATGGCACAGGCGGGGCGCCTAACACGCTGCTCACACAGAGTAGCGGCGCAGGCATGGTGAACGGCTGGAACGAGCAGGATGTAACCCGCGTATATATTACGCCTGGCACATACTGGCTGGCATGGCTGCATGACACCACGTCAGCCTATTTCACATATAACTCCTCGTCGAATGCCAGATACTTCAGAAGCTACACATATGGTTCATTTCCGAATCCCTTCGGATCAGGCACCTGGGACAACCCGTCGTTTACTCTACGCGCCACATACATCCGCACAAGAGGATATATTAAAGGCATGAAGATAGTTCCGGGTTGGAGTGGCAGCGCGGGCATCCTCAAATTTTACTTCTATGCCCACGCATCCGGCAACGTGAGACTAGCAATTTACGATAATTCAACGCCGAAGCAGAAGCTCTGGGAGTCCTCGAGCATAGCCGTTTCCTCCGGCTGGAACAGCGTGAACATAAGCGCGGGCACTCCGACAAGCCTCAGCCTCACCGGCGGATCCACGTATTGGCTCTGCTGGCAGACCGACAGTGTCAACGATGTGCCAAGCTATGTGGCCGGGTCGTCGGGCGACGGCTTCTATTTAGCATACGACTACGGCGCATACCCATCGACGATCTCAGGAGAAACCTCGAGCAGCGAAAAATGGAGTATGTATCTTGAAACGGACTGGTTCTAAATTTGGAGGATGAGGTATGGAGGAGAAAATAAGGCCGAAAATGAAATGTTGGGTTGAGCTGATCGACCCGAATGATGGGAGGGTTGTCAAGCGTATTCCCATGGATGTGAAATATATAAAACAAAAACAAAATAAAATTTTAAAAAAATAAAGAGAGGGAGGTGGGATCAGAAATTGACGGTTACGACTTTGATGACGAACACTGGCGAGGCCATGTTGGCCCACCTGCTTAAAGGCGACACCTCGACGAAGGGCTATGTAACGCACATCGCGATAGGAACCGGCACCGGCGCACTGAGCGAAACAGACACTGCGTTGGGCAACGAGATCTCGCGGAAAACTGCAACGATTACTGTCTACACCGGCTCGGATCCTAACGCCAACAAGGTTAGGTTCGAGGCTTTATGGGATACGAACGAGGGCAACGGCAGCATCGCGGAGGCGGGATTGTTCACAGCCTCCAGCGGCGGCAACATGTTCGCCAGGGCCAGGATAGACCCCGCGATAAACAAGACCAGCGACTACACCCTGAAGATAACGTGGGAAGTTGCCTTCGAATAATATATCAAAATGATTTTCCACTTCCCATATCCCAGCTTTATGGAGATTAGTAGATCGTTAAGACCCTCTGGTAACTATGACGTTTCTAGCAGCTTGGCGCTACTTTTCTAAGGCATCCCGAGGTCTAGAAAAAATTTTTATTTACTCTCTACCTTCAAATATTTCGAGTTCTCTTTAGTTTTTGAATCATAAAATCATAAAATAAGAAGGCCACTTCTAGTATCAACTATAATTGTTAAACGAAATATTTACTGCTTCAAAATTAGCTGTAGGCATAAGCAGTCATTAAAGCCTCCTTATGCAGACCTCGAATCATCGTAAATTTAGATAGGGCTTTAGTAGAGGATAATCTTCTGGTGTTGGGATTTTGAAGCTTCAGGATAACCGTAGATGAAGCGGAAACGATCGTGGATACGCACTCACTTCTTCCTCATGCATTCCTAATAAAAGAGTAGTCAACCGTGACAAATAAGACCGTCGACTAAGTCCTAAAAGATAAATATGAAAATTAGTTTTTTAAATAGTTAGGTAGGCCCACTATTAAAGTTATAGCATAGCTAGATAGGAAAATAATGTAGTGCGTGGGTATCTTGTTAATTTGTTCACAGATCCTATCGAGGAGTTAAAAGTTGCGCATTCTGATTTTTACAGGAAAACCTATATTTGGGATAGAGCAGCATGGTGGCGCGACCCATTTAACTGAAGTGGCAAGAGGTTTGTGCACATTAGGTCATAAGGTAATCATAGGCTCGATGAATTATAAACTTAAAAAGTCGGTGAGTGTTACGAAAGAAAATCATATTACAAATATTTCCATTAAGCCTAATACTCACTTATTTAGCGCTTTAGTAAGTCTCGGCGTAGTTTTCAAATTCATTAAAAATATTAAGCGCTGCGACTTAGTATACATAAGAGCATCACCCGATGATTTTATAGGTACTTTAATTGGAATCCTATGGAACGTCCCTATTATACTCGAGGCTAATGATCCAACTTGGACTTGGCCTACATTAAAATGGGCCGATCGAATAATAACTCCCCATAAATCTCTCCTAACCTTAAATATAGAAGGTAAGAAAATCGAAGGACATTGGCTAGCGAAAATAGAGAAGAGAAGCACCATAATGTTTCCAGGCGTAAATGTAGAGGTATTTAACCCTAAAGTAGATGGAAATCCTATTCGTAAGAGATATAATATTCCTCTTGACAACTTTGTTATAATTTATAGTGGAGGATTTTATGCATGGCACGGAATAGAAGATCTAATAGAGGCAAGCTCTGAGGTCGTAGAGAGATGCCCTAAAGCCTATTTTATGCTCGTTGGTCATGGTCCTCTCTATAGAAAAGCTATCAATATGGTTAGCCGCAAAGGACTCAAAGATCATTTTATATTCACAGGTAAAGTTCCTCATACATTAATGCCAAGTTTTATAGCAGCAGCGGATATAGCGGTAGCACCTTATTGCCCTCAGAGAGACATCGTTATGAAAAAACTTGGATTTTACGGTGCACCGGGAATTAAGACTCTTGAATATATGGCAGCAGGAAAGCCCATAATTGCAACAAACGTAGGAGATATGAGTAAAATAATTCAAAATGGATTTAATGGGATCTTAATAGAGCCTTGTAACCCTGAAGCGCTTGCAAAGGCGATTCTTTATTTAATTAAAAATAGAGAAATCTCGAAAAGATTATCTATAAATGCTAGGAAAGTTTCCGAACTTCTCTCATGGAATCAGCATATTGAAAAACTACTATTCATTTTCAGAGGCGTATATAGAAATAGAAGAAGCATTTTTTCTTTTCTCATCGCTGTATATGATTTATTAATTTACTGCCTACATATTTCCGTTCGTAGGGTACTAACAAGGTTACATCTCGGCAGTAATGTTCCTAGGCTTCGACGAACTCTAGGATAATTGCAGCCGTACGGTAAGATCTAAGGCATTACGTTTACTGCCAGTCGATCCCCAGTCTTAGTAATCAGGTTGTTGAAGTAACTAAGTAACTTCTAGCGTTCTTCAACGTCCTGGAGTAGCGCCCTATACCGTTGCGCTCACTGAAGATCATCATGGAGTCATTATAGGTCTAGGCGAGGCCTATTGCAGACCATGGGTAAAACCATCGCTATTAATGCTCTCTCATAAAACGCGTACACAAACTACCCAAGATTGTGACCAACTCCTCCCTTACGAAGAAATCTTTTCATATTTGAAAAACTCATGCACCTTAACTGTCTTTAAAAGCCACTCAAAAAGCATCTATGGTAGGTTTCCAAGCCTAGGTAAGGTTAGAAACGCCAAAAGCCTTATCGGTGCCTTAAATAAGCTATTGATTCCTTGGAGATTGAAACATATGATTGATATGATCGATGTATGCATAGTGACGAGGGATCCAAAAGCTCCTCATAGAAATGGAGTCATTAAAGCGATAAAAAGAAGTGATTTACCTGTAGGGAAATTAATTATAGAGGTAACCCGTCCCCTTGGTATGGCTAGAAAGAATGCAATCGATAAAGTTCAAACAAAGTGGTTTGCGTTCATTGATGATGACGTTTTAATAGGCCGTAATTGGTATGCTATGGTGTCAAAATACATAAATGAGGATGTGGGTGCAATAGAGGGGGCGCCTATTGGAATAGGTTATGGAAGGAAACTGGACCAACTTATTCTATCTAAAGCATTAGACGAACAGGTAAAAGAACTATCGGTTGGGGAAAGGGGTGGATGTTGTGCTGTCCTAATAAGAACCGACTCGGTCAGAGATTGGAAACCAAGTAGACCAGATCTTTCTTCTCTAGAGGATTATGAGATTACCCAACATATATTGAAGAAGAAACTAAGGTGGATACGTATTAGAATGCCAGATACTCTCCATCTTCAAGGTTGGATTAAACATCTGAAGAATTGTATGTGGTACGCTTCTGGATATAAAAAACTCAACAAGTACAAAACAATAAGTTACTTTGCATCCACATCAAAATTTTGTATTAAAACTATTTTTTATATTATAATTGGAAGAGCAAAAACCCCTCTCTCGTTTAGAATCTTAGAACTTCTAAGCAACTTAGCCATACTATTAGGGTTGATGATAGGGTGAGGTTTAGAATATATCTTAATAGCCTCGCTCGATTATTATTTGGTGTCGGACCTTTGAATTATAAAATGCAGGAGGAGAATACAACATCTCCAGTTAATTTTAGAAATAATGGCTTAGTATTAGATGTTGGTTGTGGGAACTATCCTCAGGGAAATATAAACTGTGATATAGTTAAACCTAGTAAAAAAGTTGATAACTTTATCTTAGCTACAGCTGAGGCGTTACCCTTTAAAGATGAGAGCTTTTATAAGATAAATGCCTCCCAACTTATTGGACATTTAAATAATCCTAGACTATTTCTCGAAGAATGTCAAAGAGTTCTAATGGGGCATGGAGAGTTATGCATAGATTTTCCTAAACCATTCTTCAATAATAACTGCGTGGTCATGCTTTTCGAATTCATTTTAAATTTTCCCTTATCAGCTTTGAGCCCGTTTCTTCTTAAGGAATATATCCGGAAATTAATATTGTTAAATAAAAATGATCCCAGAGTATTTCATAAGTACATAATCTCAGCCTCTTTTATATCAAGATATTTCAAAATAATAAATAAAGAGGAATTTGCTCCCTTACTCTTCTCAATGGTTCCTGTGAGGCGCCTCAAAAGGTTAAGTAGATGGAATACCGCTCTCAAGCTTACCTGTATTAAAAAGGACGTCTTCACTCACAGGTTTAACGGGGGGAAGAAATTATGAGTAAATTTCGATGAAGAAATTCCGTTGGTCTCTATAATATTACCGACTTATAATAACGGAGAGGATATAGGCAATTGCTTAGACTCCTTAATTCATCAAACTTATCGTAAATTTGAGATCATCGTAATAGACGATGGATCAACTGATAATACTGAAAAAATAGTAAAAGAATACCCAGTTAAATATTTTAAAATAAAACACTCTGGAAGAGCACATGCAAAGAATATTGGTGCGAAAATGGCATTAGGCAATATATTGGCGTTTGTTGAGGCTGACGGTGTATATCCGTCGAGATATATAGAGAGCATAGTGCCGCATTTCATAAGGGATCCTGAAGTGGGGGGTGTTTCAACTCCATATAGAGTGCTTAATAAGACAAATTTCGTCACCTCGTGTAAGGATATTGAACGGCAGGTTAATTTTTCAGATGACTATAAGCCTTTTGGCGCCTCGATTTATCGAAGGAGCGTTTTCGAAGAAATTGGTGGGTTTGATGAGAGCCTTGAATTTGGAGAGGATATAGACCCCTTTCCTCGCCTCATAGCTTTAGGGTATAAAGTCTCGTTCGAGCCTCAAGCTTTATGGTATCATAAGAGCCCTACATCAATTATCTCACTTCTAGCAGATAGGTTTAACAGAGGTAAAGGTATTCTTAAGTATAATATTAAACATAAATTGCCCCTAATGCCCTACCGTTCTATAACATTATTATTGATTTTAATAATTCTCGCTTTCTTCTCCGCTCTCAATCACCGCTTTCTCATGTTAATGTTAGCCCTCCTTATCTACTCCTTTGTTGGAGGTGTTAGGCTTAAGAGAATAAAGTGGTTAAGGAAAGCTTTAAAAATAACTCAAGATCATGCTCATTCTATAGGATGGTTTTTTATAGGTTGGCTCGATTACTGGGCGTATATTTTTGGGACGATCGTAGGATTTTTCAATTTCTATTTTAAAAGTTTGTTACAGAAGCCTTAGGTATATGATCCGACTACGCTATTTATATGGGGCCTGGGAGTGTTGATTTAACTCCTCGTATACTAATATAAAAATAAGTTGGGTACGAATATTAAAAGAGCAGTCCCCTACGCTTTGAGAGGGCTACTAAAATGGTTAAGATCTCTCTAATTTCGCCCTGTTATAACGAGGCTGATTCCATAGAAAGCTTTATAGAAGCAGTCTTTAACCAAAGTTATCAAGATTTTGAGGTGGTAGTAGTAGATGGTGGATCTACAGATGGTACCTATGAAAAAGCAAGGCTATATGCTGAAAAATATCCTGGTAAGCTAATAGTAATTAAAGAGGTAGGGGAAAGATCCCCCGCGAATGCAAAGAATATTGGTATCAATAGGGCAACCGGCGATTTATTATACTTCAAAGATGTAGATTGTAGACTTATAGATCATGAAGCCTTCTCGAAGATAGTTAAATGTTACCTTAGGCTAAAACAACCAGATATTTTATATATCCGGGTCAATTATATTTCACATTTGAATGGTTTGATTCGAAGGGTCATACATTATATGCACTACTCTCACGGCGTTGATGCAGTATATAGAGTAGATGTAGCTAAAAAGGTGTTATTCGATCCAAACCTTGGAGCTGGAGAGGACGTGGATTTTCACAGAAGATGCTTAGAACTTACTAAGGCTACTGAGTGTAGTGAACAAATACTTATATATTATCGTCCCGAATCTCTAAAGAGATATATAAGGAGATATAAGTGGTATGGAAGAACTTTTAGATCATTTTATAGAAAGTATCCCCAAGAGTTTAAAAATGCACTCCATGAGTTCAAGGTGAGTGCCTATATCATCTTTTTCTCGATCACAACTCTATTAATATTAACATCTTATCCCAAACTTTGGCCTTCACTTTTTCTTATAGCAATCCCACTAGTTAAGCATCTGATTTATAGCTTTAAGAGCTCTACTATCAAGCGGTATTTTTTTATATTCGCACTCCTATCATATTTAAGGGCATTCTCATTCACATCAGGGTTCATTTTGAGTTTTTTAAGTAAAGGCCCCCTCGGAAGAGAGAAGTAAAAATAAGGACTACGAGGCGGTTAGATGAGTCTAGTAATCTCTGTCGATGACGTATGTCCTAACCCGAGATACGGGACGCCTGAGAACATCATGTTATTAGAAAGACTTGCTCAGAAGCATAAGAACCTTAAAATAACGCTCTTCGTAGTTCCTAACATGAAGTATAATTTAAGGTTTGGGTTTGCCAGGAATCCGTATAGGCTTGATAAACATAAAAACTGGTGTAGATGGATTAATGAGAGGAAATGTTTCGAGCTTGCAGTCCATGGATACACTCATTCATCAAAACATAAATTCCTCGAAGCAGCTGAATTTAACTGCTTAAATCAAAAAAATGCGGAAAATAAGCTTTTAAAGGCTGAAAAAGTCCTGAATAAATCAGGATTACATTTTGTGAAAGGTTTTAGGCAGCCAGGCTGGATAGCACCTAACTATTTAATTAACCTGCTAGAGAGGAGAGGATACATCTTCATAGCGGGTAGTATGGACGTCAAAACACCCATAAGTAAGGATGCTATATGCAATGACTCTGGTTACAAAGGTTTACCATTAATTTATCCAAAAAAGATGGGGAGGATTGTCCATATACCCTCAAATATAGGGTTAGACTGGCTAAATTTACAAAGAGCTAGAGAGATCATGAAACTAAACGGCATTGTTAGCGTTAAAGCACATATATCTAGTTGGGATGAGAATGGTATAACTTTTGAGAAAGTTAGAGCTCTAGATTCCTTCATCCAAGTTCTCAAGGATGAAGGAATAAAACTAACTTCAATGACAGAGATAGCAAGAATTTATTTAGAATAACCTCCATAGCCTCTTCTCTTTAACGGCTATAGTAAACTCTCCTAATTCTGGGATTACATAAGATAATGGATGTAGGATGAAATGCTTAACTAGCGATGCCACCCTCCCTTTGTAACCGAATTTTGAGCCCACACCACGGACCTTAAAACCTAT
>Ga0078972_1000469_pt1 | contig 168985 bp, 142 predicted proteins | sample YelNatPaOPGAMG01_FD_67568 | JGI IMG/M metagenome (GOLD analysis project Ga0078972, IMG submission 67568) | Hot spring thermophilic microbial communities from Obsidian Pool, Yellowstone National Park, USA - OP-RAMG-01 (SPADES assembly) (version 2) | ecosystem: Environmental > Aquatic > Thermal...
AGCTTTGGGCAAAGGGAATAATTAATGAATTCAGATTTGGGGAATAAGACTCTGGTCTAAATTAAAGGAGTAAAATTTGGAGGGGAAATGGCAATGATATAAACTCATTGATAAACATGAGCTAAGAGCAGACTTGACCCTTTCTCCTCAAGGTCTTGATGGGGTGGGGATGAAAAAAGGCCGGAAAAGGGAGGACCCAAGCATTCCCCCACGCCTGGGCGGCCGCCTGAAGGCAAGGAAGACTATCGGTAAAGGGAAACCGTCCCGGAACATACCCGGCAGCGAGGGCCGTCGGCCTGGGGATAGCCTTCCCCGCATGCCGGACACACCCCCAACGGTCCCCGTCGCTTCCTAACCAGAAGATATTGAGCCACCCGAACTTCCTGAACCCCTAAAATTTCGCATCCCTTCTCTCGAATTTGAGACAAGAGGAGACGGGTATCCTGCTCTTGTTTCGGTTTCAGCTTAAAAAACCAGGCCTTCAGTTCAGGGACGGGCTCGAGCTTTTGCGGATCCACAAAGACCCGGATCCCTTTCCCTCCTTCCTTTTCATAAAAAGTCAGGGCGAACCGTCCCACATTCACTACGGTCAGCCAGCCGTTGCCGGTGGTGCAAGGGGTGAGCAATTGCACGGCATCGGGCAGGCATTTCGGGCTTTCACAAAGGACATCGAAAATTCCTTCAGTGGGTAGGTGATGATAGGCCGTTTCGATCATGATTCCCCCGAGGAGCACCCCCGGGGCCGGATAACCGTGAAAGGTCTTGACCTCCTCCAAAAAGGCCTCGAAGGAACGGCCCCGAATGTCCATCAGACCGCCTCCACCCGGCAGGGGACATAACGGTGTATGGGGGTGCCGACAAAGTCGCGATGGGTGGTTTTCGTCAGGCGGTTGACATTTACGCCAAAGGCCTGACCGTCGTAAACCAGACCGAAGCCGTGGGGGATGATGACCTGACCTTTTCGGACGGCTGTGGTCACTTCGGCCTCGATGATCACCGATCCCGCTTCGGTAGTGACCCGGACCGGTCGGCCGTCGGTGATGCCCAAGGTCTCGGCATCGGCCGGATGGATGGCCAAGGTGCAGGCCCTTTTACCCGCGTTCCAGGCCGGGTCGCGCATGGCCGTGTTGGCGTTCATGTCCATGTGTCTGCCGGCCATGAGGATCAAGGGGAATTCCCGCAAAGGTTTCAGGGCCTCTTCTTCGTCGCGGGGATTGATTGCCTTGAGCCAGGCTTCGATTTCCGGATGGTAGAGATGGATTTTTTTGTCGGGGGTCCCCAAGGACTCCAGGTTTTTTTCCGGATCGCGCAGGCCGATCAGGATCCCTTCCGGATGGTTTCTAATGGCTTCAAAGAGGCGGAGCCCCTGATCCGGTCCGATGGGGAATCCGGCCCGGGCGGCCTCTTCCTGGCGGGACTTGGAAAGTTGCATAAACAGTGGAAAGATGCTGGCCAAGTGGACCGAACCCAGGGCCGGGCCCAGGGTCCGGCCTACGATAAAGTTCAAGACGCCGAAGGACTCCGGCCTCTCGGCCAGGTATTGGCCGAGATGGCGGCCGTATTCGCGGAGATCCCCTTTACGGGCCGCTTCATACAGTGCTTCAGGCAGGGGAGGGATCAGCCCCAGGGCCTCGGCCAAGAGGGTGAAGATTTCACCGTTTTCTTTTTGTTCCCCTTCGGCCTCGAGGACGGGGGCCCGCATCCGGGCATAGACCTTGGAGAAGCCCTGGCCGGGATTTCCGTCCCAACCCTCGAAGGCCGTCTTGCATGGGAGGACATAGTGGGCCAAAGCGGCGGTCTCGCTCAGGGCGATCTCGGCCACGACCAACAGATCCAGCTGTTTGAAGGCCTCTTCGTAGGCCGTGGTGTCGGCGTAAGAACGCAAAGGGTTGGAGGCGTAACAGAGCACGGCCCGGATACGCTCGGGATGATCGCTTAGGATTTCTTCGGGGAGGACATTAGGTGGAAACATCCCGTTTATGGCCGGGATGTCGGTCACGACGGTTCTCCAGACCTTGGCCTCCTTGGACACGGGTCTGGAACCTCCTCCCAACAGATAATTGCCCCCCGGGACACCGATCCGGCCGCAGAGGGCGAGGAGGACCACGATCAAGTAGGAGACCAGGGCGCTGTGGCGGTTCATGAGGATGCCCAGATCGTCGAGGATGCTGGAACGACGCCCGGCCAGTTCTCGGCAGACCTTAAGGACGACGGGATACTCCAGTTCGCAGACCTTCAAGGCGCCCTGGACATCAAAACCGGAAAACCAGGATCGGATTTGATCGAAGCCTTCCGTATGTTCGTCCAGATATTTTTGGTTATAGAGGCCTTGCTCGAGGATGATGGCGATCATGGCCTTGAGCAACAGGGCGTCCGTACCGGGGCGGATGGGCAGGTGGATGTCGGCGATGCGGGCGGTCTCGGAGGGTCGGGGATCCACGACCACCAAAAGACGGTTCGGGTCTTTGGCCATTTGGGTCAGTTTTCTTCGGGCCTGAGGGAAATGATGGCTCATCAAGGGGTTCTTGCCGATGATCAGGAGCATGTCGCTCTGCTCGAAATCGGCCTCCATCTGGATATTCTGGTTGCCGAAGGTCAAGCCGTGGGCCCAATAGCGGCCGGCGAATTCCTGGTTGGCCGCCGAATAATGGTAGCGCGAGCCCAGTCTCCGCACCAAGCGGATGAGAAAGGGAATGCTCAAAAAACTGAACTCGCCTCCGCCGGCCAGGGAGGCCAAGGCCTTGGGTCCGTATTGTCCGACAATATCCTTTAATTTTTCGGCGATCTCTTTAATGGCTTGTTCCCAGGAAATCCGCTCAAAACGGTCGCCCACCCTCTTTAAGGGGAAAAGGACCCGGTCCTTGTTGTGTTGATGATAGGCCACATTCAATCCCTTGCGGCAGACATATCCCTCGCTTAGGGGGCTGTCTTGGTCGCCGCGGACCTTGACGATCCTGTTGTTTTCCACCAGGACCTCCAGGCCGCAACCGTTGCCGCACAAAACGCAGGCCGTTTTCTTCCACCCTTCCATGCTCGCCTCCTTTGCCCTTACTGAAAAAGGTTTCTTTCCCAGAAAGGGGAGCGACTAAGATTCACCGTATTGTTTTCGGATCACTTTCTTGTCCAATTTCCCCACGCTGGTTTTGGGAATGGCCTCGACAAAGATGAATCGGTCCGGAAGACCGTACTTAGGGAGCTTGCCCTGGGCGGCGAATTGTTTCATGAACTCCTTGAGCTCCTCTTCGGTCACCCGGTTTTGGTATTCCGGTTTGAGGGCGACGATCATGACCGGCCTTTCCCCCCATTTGGGGTCAGGGACACCGATGGCCGCCGATTCCAGTACGGCCGGGTGCTGGCTCAAGGCGTTCTCCAGATCCAAGGAGGAGATCCATTCCCCGCCGCTTTTGATCACATCCTTGATGCGGTCGGTGATCTGCAGAAAGCCATTGGGATCGATATACCCCACATCTCCGCTGTGCAGCCAGCCGTCGCGCCACAGTTCTTGGGTCTTTTCCGGGGACTTGAAATAACCTTGGGTCAACCAGGGGGAGCGCATGACCACTTCACCGCTGGAGACGCCGTCATGGGGAAGGATGCGGCCTTGCTGGTCCATCACTTCCACTTCGGCCAAGGGAATGGGTTTGCCTGTTTTGATGAGGACATCCAAGAGTTGATCTTCCGGCCAGGCGAGCATCTCCGCCTTGGGGATGGCCGCGGTCATGACCGGACAAGTCTCCGACATGCCGTAACCGGCCTGGATGGTGATGCCCCGATCCCGGGCTTCCTTGGCCAATCCCTTGGGCAGCCGGGCCCCTCCGATGACCACTTTCCAATGGGAAAGGTCCATGCCGTTCCCGGCCGGACTGGTCAGGATCATCTGGAGGATGGTGGGCACGCAGTGGGAAAAGGTGACCTTTTCCTTTTCGATCAGCTTCAGGAGCTTTTCCGGATCGTAGGGGCCGGGATAGACCTGCTTGGCCCCGTATAAGGTGGCGATATAGGGATAACCCCAGGCATGGACATGAAACATGGGGGTGATGGGCATATAGACATCATAGGCCCGAAAGCCGTAGCCAGGCGGTTGGAGGCAGCCGTTCATTACCGAAACGGCCAGGGTGTGGAGCACCAATTGGCGGTGGGTGAAAAAGACACCTTTGGGGTCGCCGGTGGTGCCGGTGGTATAAAAGGTCGTGGCCTTGGTATTTTCGTCCAAATCGGGGAAAGGATAGGGGAAGGTCCCAGAGCGGATAATTTCTTCGTATTCAGCGCTGATCGGTATGGTCGTGTCCGGCCGGGCATCGTCCTCGACGATGACGACCGCCCTTTTCACCGTCTTTAGGTCTTTCCAGATGGGTTCGAGGATGGGTAAAAAGGCGGTATGGGTGATGATCAGGCCGGCCCCGGCGTGGTTGAGGGTATAGACGATTTGACTGGCCGACAGTCGCCAGTTCACGGTCTGGAGCACGGCCCCCATCATGGGGACGGCGAAAAAGCATTCCAAATAGCGGTGACTGTCATAATCCAAGACCGCCACCGTATCCCCGGCCCGAACACCCAGCCGATCCAGGGCCGAGGCCAAACGGTGGATCCGTTCGTTCAAGGTGACATAGTTGAAACGGACCTTGTCGGCATAGACGATCTCTTGCTCCGGTGCATAGATCAAAGGCGTATTCAGCAACTTTTTGATGGTCAATGGATAGGGATACCACTCCCCCGGTTGATAAGTCTTTTCGCTCATAGCGTAGTCCTTTTCCTCCTTGGCTTGAGAATTTCGAACCCCCGCGCTCCGTTGGGACCTCCGGAGACGGCGGTCGAATTTTACCTTATAACGCACCCGAAGGGAAAAGGAAACCCCTTAATCATTTTTTCCGGGGGAGGGGTTCTTGGGAGGCAAAGATTCCCTATAGGTTCTAAATGATACACGCCCGGTCTGAGCTTATCAAGGCGTTCTCCCCGACCTGCCCGGCTTTCCCGTTCTAAGGTCCCTGATCGTTTATTTTCCGGAGGCCATGGGTCAGCCGTTCAGGGTGATCGGGTGGAGATACTCGAGAAGATCGGGGAACCATTGGGGATCGCGAAGGAATGGGTTTTTCCCTTCTCCGCCCTTTTTCACTCGACAATGGATCGAGGTTTTTTATAATAGAACGAAAGAACCACCTCGTTCCCTGGGTCTCTTTAGGCGGGTTATGGATTCGGTAATTCCTATAGATGTCTTGATCGTCGGCTCCGGGCCGGCCGGGATGTCCACGGCCCTTCATTTAGTCCGGAGCGACCCGGCCTGGTCCGGGCGTCTTCTGGTCCTGGAAAAGGCCGTTCATCCCCGGGAAAAACCCTGCGGCGGGGGTCTGACCCATTTCGGGCAAAGGGTTCTGCAAAAGCTCGATCTGACCTTGAATCTCCCCGATTTTGCCGTGCACGAGGTGCGTTTGACCTATCAGGGCCAAAGATATTCCTTATACGGGGATCCTGTTTTCCGGATCGTCCATCGGGAAGCATTCGACTATTGGTTGGTGCAATGCGGGATGAAACGGGGGATTACGGTGCGTCAGGGGGAAGGGGTCAGAGCGGTTGCCCTCCGCGAGGATCATTGGGAGGTGAGCACCGACCAGGCGGTCTTTCAGGCCCGGGTCTTGGTCGGGGCGGACGGCGTCCACAGCCTGGTGCGAGGCCGGCTCAACGGAAAGGAAAAACCCCGTTTGGCTCGGGTACTGGAAGTGCTGACCCCTGAAGAAGCAGGAAGGCATCCCCTCTTCAAGGAAAAAGCGGCCCTTTTTGATTTCACCCGCCTGCCGGAAGGACTCCAAGGGTATTATTGGGAATTCCCAAGTTGGGTTAAAGGACAAGGGGTGATGAACCGAGGGGTCTTTGACAGCCGGACCTGCCGACGGAGGCCGAAAACCGACCTGAAAGGGTATTTAGAGAAAAGGCTCAAGGCGGAGGGACGAAGTCTCACGGATTTCCCCCTCAAGGCCCATCCCATCCACCCCTATGACCGAAGAACCCGGATCTCGGGCCCGAGGACGATCCTGGTAGGTGATGCGGCCGGCGTGGACCCCCTCATGGGTGAGGGGATCTCTTTTGCCTTGGCCTACGGAGAACCGGCCGCACAGGCAATTCAGGAGGCCTTCGCCCGGCAGGATTTCTCTTTCGCCGATTATCGGCGCCGATTGGAGCAGACCCCTCTTTTCCGCCACCTCCTCTTCCGTCGTTGGGTGGCGCGGATCGTTTATTGTTTGCCCTACCCTTGGATGCTCCGTTTGAGCTGGCTTATCGCCAAAAGCGGTTTGGCCATGGCCCTTTGGATCCGACCCGGCCTCCTGCCCGTCGTCCTTCCCCGCTCCGCCCGTCCCGCCTGAATCAGCATCGCTTAAATTTCCAGCGGGCCGTTTCAATGCCGTCTTTCGGACTGTCGGAACAGCTGCCTTCGGCGGTATGCAACCCGCCCCCTGGGGTGATCTTTTCTGATACGGTGCAGTCCTGATCCAGGAGACCCTCATTTCCATCGGCCCATTTGCTTCCCCTCGGCGGGGGACTCGTATCGGACTGGTACCGTGCCGTTCCCTACTTCGAAAAGATGACATTCGTCCAGGGGGGTTCCGTTAACGATCCTCCCTTTTTCCGCCTTGACCAGGATGGGTTTCCAAGATCGGTAGGGTTTGGCCTTGGCCTCCGGAAAGCCATAGAGGGTGATGTCCATCTCTACACCCAAGGATACTTTTTCTTTGGAACACTTGAATCCCGGCCTTTCCGGGAACGGCTTCAAAGTCGTAGATCAGGCGGTCCAACCGCTGGAAGGTCTTGGCCGACTTGGTCGTCTCTTCCAAATTGAAGGGCTCTTATTCTTTTCCCTTGCCGAAGGCCCGTTGGGGGGATAAAAAAGTAATATCGCTGGCCCATATCCGATGGAAAAGAATGAATCCATTTGGGTTGGGCCGGAAGGCCTGTGGACAAAAGGGAGGGGGTGGCTATGGAAGAGCTCATAGTCCAGACGACGGCGGGAAAGGTCAGAGGACGGATGGATAAAGGGGTCATGGCCTTTAAGGGGATCCCTTACGGGGCCGCCACCGGGGGAAGACGTCGCTTTCTGCCCCCTGTTCCGCCTAAGCCTTGGAGCGGGATCCGCGAGGCCGGGGATTATGGCCCGAGCTGTCCCCAGGGGCCCTCGCCCGAAGGCACGGCCCTGGGAGAAAGGATTTCCTTGCCTCAGGGGGAAGATTGTTTGGTCCTCAATGTGTGGACCCGGGATACGGATCCGGGGGCAAAGAGGCCGGTTATGGTTTGGCTCCATGGCGGCGGATTCGCCTCCGGTTCCGGTTCGTCGCCCATCTATAACGGGGCCGGTCTGGTCAAGCGGGGTGATGTGGTCGTGGTCACCCTCAACCACCGACTGAATGTCTTCGGTCATCTCTTTCTGGAGGAGATCGCCGGGGAGGCCTTTGCCGGATCGGGCAACGCCGGTATGCTGGACATCCTCTTGGCCCTTAGGTGGGTGCAGGAGAACATCCCGGCCTTCGGCGGAGACCCCGGGAACGTGACCGTTTTCGGCGAATCCGGGGGCGGCAGGAAGGTCAGCCTGCTTTTGACCATGCCGGAGGCCAAGGGCCTGTTTCACAAGGCCATCATCCAGAGCAGTCCGGCCCTGAAGGCCATGGAACCGAAAACGGCCACGGAGATGGCCGAAAGGCTTTTGGATCGCTTGGAAATCGGGAAAAAGGAAATCGAAAGGATCCAAGACCTGCCGGCGCAACAACTCCTGGAAACGGTCATGGCCATGCCTTTGCCGATACCTCTTCGCCAGGAGGTCATCGCCCCGGGCAGCTTGATGGGATTCGCCCCGGTGGTGGACGGCCGAATCCTGCCGGCCCATCCTTTTCTTCCCCAAGCCTCGCCGGCCATAAACGATGTACCGATCCTCATCGGGACCAATCGAGACGAAGCCGCCCTTTTTGTGGCTGCGGACCCCCGACGCCGTCGCCTGACCGAGGAAGAACTTAAGGAAAGATTGGTGAAGCGGTTCGGCGAGCGGGCCCGCCGCATCATCGCCACTTATCGGAAGACCCGACCTCAAGACAGCCCTTGGGATCTCTATGTCGGCATCTTGAGTGAAGACCGGCGGCTGGGCTGCATCCGCCTGGCCGAAAGCAAATTGGCGGCGGGGCAGGCCCCGGTTTTTATGTACCTCTTCACTTGGCAATCGGATTATAAAGGATACCTTTTCAAGGCCGCTCATGCCTTGGAGATTCCCTTTGTCTTCGACACTACGGAAGAGATGCCGCTTACTGGGGAACGTCCCGACAAATCCCGACTGGTGGATGCCGTAAGCGGGGCCTGGATCGCCTTCGCCCGTTATGGCGATCCCAGCCATCCGGGGATACCGCGGTGGGAGCCTTATACGCTGGAACGGCGGGCGACCATGATCCTGGATGTCCCCTGCCGACTGGAATTCGATCCGGGTCGGGAAGAACGGGATGCTTGGCAGGGGTTGGAAATCCTCCCATAAGGGAAAAGATTCCTCTCCAGAAAAAAGGGGAAAAAGAGCGCCGGTCCCTTTACCAGGAAGGGGTTGGGGGCTGGGCCTCGTCGTTCAACCAAAGAGGGGGCACAGGGGCCGGGGCGGTCTTCTGTTTTTTGGTGACGAGGAGGGCCAACTCGTAAAAGGGGTAGCGGTAGGAACCGTTACGATCCCCTTGGAGCAGAGAGGCCATTTGATTGACCCCGGCGTCCAAGTGGCGGTCGTAAGGGATGGTCCCGAAATCTTCGAGCTCGATATTTAGGTAATGGCGGGCCACCGAGGCGATGATGCGGTGGATATTTTTTTCTTTGGGGTCCTTGACCATGTTGATCACCACCCGGATGGTGAAGTGATCGAGGATCTTTTTCTGCCGTTCCGCCTTTTCCGGGTCGAGATCCATAAGGACATGGTGAATCTTGTCCATGGAATCCAAGGCTTCACCGGGCGAAGGGTTGCCGGCCCGCTGGAGAAGATCCAAGACCTCCGGGGCTTTGCCGAACTCCCGAGAAAGTTCCCGGTAGAGGCAGGACTTGATGAAGCCGTAGGCGTTTTGTAAAGAGGTCACCTGAGGGGTCAAGACCACCATCCGGTTCGGGGCGAAGAGGAAAAAATCAATGGTGGTGAAGGAAGTGCCGGCCCCGAGATCGATGAGGATGAAATCGGCCTCCAGGTTTTTCAGGTGATTAAATATCCTCGCTTTTTGGGTATGCTTGGGATTGGCTACTCCGAGGATGTCGTCGGCACCGCAGATGATCTTCATCCCCTCCACCGGCGTGTCCAGAAGGGTCTCCTCCAGGGAGGAGACGTTTTTTTTCAGGAAATCCACCAAGGTGTAGGTGGGATAGCGGATGCCCACCAAGGTATGGAGGTTGCTCCCACCCAGATCGGCGTCGACGAGGACCACCTTCTTGTTCATCCGCGCCAAAGCGGCGCCGAGGAGGACCGTGACCAGGCTTTTGCCTACGCCGCCTTTTCCGCCGCCGATGGCCCAAAATTTGTTGACGATTTCTTCCATCAGAACTCCGGTCGGTTTTGAAAGGCTTCCCAGAGGTTCCAAAGCATGCTGTGGTCGCGGTTTCGGAGCCCCATGAGTTTGCTGATCAGGTCGATCTGGTACAGGCTCACCTCTTTCAATTCGACCCCCATACGGATCGTCGTAGCGCCTGCCACGGATTTTAACCAGCGCACCTTGCCCAAGACGGACATCTTATCGATTCCCGGCACCTCGATGGTGATTTTTATGGTGGCGTGGATGGCCTCTTCGGGGAGGATCCGCCGAAATGGGTCGTCAAATTCCAGGCAAGACCCGCCCAAAGAGATGTCTTTCAGGTAACCCTTCAAAGAAAGGGGGGTTTTCAGAAACAACTTGCCTTCCACCGGATAGGTGAAGACGGTCCGGGGTTGTCGTCTCCGTTCCTGAACAGGACTCGACCCTTGGGGCGTCTCGATGTTTGCCGCGGTTTTTGACCCTTCCATGTCTGTTATATCGGAGCGGGGGAAAAAATCTTTAGGGGGAAAAGGACAAACCTTTCTTTCGCTTCTGGTCCGGGGGAAAGAAGCGGGCCGCCGTCGGGAAGGGATGAAACCCGCCGGATATCGGATGGGAGACCCTTTCCGGGACGAAGGAGGTACCTCTATCTCGAGGAAGGGCGTCTCCATTTTTTCGCCTCTTTAAAAAGGGTTTGAAATTGGCGCCCCGGTCTTTTAAGATAAAGACGGAAAGGAAGCTCAAGGGAAAAAACGCCACCCGGAAAAAGGAGAAGGACATGCGAAGCGACGTCATGAAAAAAGGGATGGAAAAGAGTCCCCACCGATCGTTGTTTAAGGCCATGGGCTATACGGACGAAGAGCTGCGTCGTCCCCTGATCGGCATCGCCAATTCGGCCAATGAGATCATCCCCGGTCATATCCATTTGAACCGCATCGCCCAGGCGGTCAAGGACGGGGTGCGGCTGAACGGCGGGACGCCCATCGAATTTTCCACCATCGGCATTTGCGACGGCATTGCCATGAACCACGAAGGGATGAAATATTCCTTGGCCAGCCGGGAATTGATCGCCGATTCGGTGGAGGTCATGGCCCGAGCCCATCCCTTCGACGCTTTGGTCCTGATCCCTAATTGCGACAAGGTTATTCCCGGGATGCTCATGGCCATGCTGCGTTTGAACATCCCGGCCGTGGTCATAAGCGGCGGACCCATGCTCACCGGACGCTGGCGCAAACAGGATGTGAATCTGATCACCGTTTTTGAAGGGGTGGGGGCGGCGGCCGCCGGAAAATTGTCTTTGCAGGACCTGGCCGAACTGGAAGAAGCGGCCTGTCCCGGTTGCGGTTCCTGCGCCGGTATGTTCACGGCCAATTCGATGAACTGCCTGACCGAGGCCGTCGGTTTGGGACTGCCGGGCAACGGGACCATTCCGGCCGTGTCAGCGGCCCGCATCCGCCTGGCCAAAAAGGCGGGGATGCAGGTGATGGAGCTTTTGAAAAAGAATATCCGCCCCCGCGACATCGCCACACTGGCCGCCTTCGCCAACGCCATCGCCGTGGACATGGCCCTGGGCTGCTCGACCAATACGGTTTTACATGTCCCGGCCATCGCCCACGAGGCCGGCATCCGACTTCCTTTGAGCCTGTTCAACCGCATCAGTGAAAAGACCCCTCATCTATGCAACCTCATCCCCGCCGGCCCTCACAGCCTTCAACAATTGGACGAGGCCGGGGGGATCCCGGCGGTGATGGCCGAATTGAGCAAACTGAAGATCCTGGATACGGAAGTGATGACCGTCACCGGCGCTTCGTTGGGGAAAAACCTTCGAGGGAAAAAGGTCTTGGACCGGGAAGTCATCCGCCCGGTCACCGATCCTTACCATGCCCAGGGGGGTATCGCCATTCTCTACGGCAATCTCGCGCCGGAAGGGGCGGTGGTCAAGCAATCGGCTGTCGCCCCGGAGATGATGACCCATACCGGACCGGCGCGGGTCTTCGATTCCGAAGATGAGGCCTATCGGGCCATCCTGGGAAAAAAGATCCGAAAGGGAGATGTGGTGGTCATTCGCTATGAGGGTCCGAAGGGCGGTCCGGGCATGCCGGAAATGCTTTCTCCCACTTCGGCCATCGTCGGCATGGGTTTGGGCAAAGAGGTGGCCTTGATCACCGACGGGCGTTTCAGCGGGGGGACGCAAGGGGCGGCCATCGGCCATGTCTCGCCGGAAGCGGCGGCCGGGGGTCCTATCGCCCTGGTTCGGGAAGGGGACCGGATCTCCATTGACATCCCCGGAAAAAAATTGGACCTCTTGGTCTCTGAAGAAGAATTGAAGAAGCGTCAGAAAAAATGGAAGCCTCTCCCGCCGAAGATCCAATCCGGTTATGCCTACCGCTACAGCCAGCTGGTCACCTCGGGGAATACCGGGGCGGTCTTCAAGGATCGTTGGTAAGGAGGGGGAAGAAAGGAAGGACCGTGAAAGAAGCCTCGTTGTACGATCCAAGGGAGGAGGGTAAGGTCCGCTGCCGGGTCTGCGCCCACCGCTGTCTCATTTTGCCGGGAAAGCGGGGCCTTTGCGGGGTGCGGGAGAATCGGGAAGGCCTTTTGTACTCTTTGGTCTACGGGAAACCCATCGCCGTCCATGTGGACCCTATCGAGAAAAAGCCGCTCTTCCATTTCCTGCCCGGCAGCGCCTCCCTGTCTCTGGCCACGGTGGGGTGCAACTTCCGCTGTCTCTTCTGCCAAAATGCGGAGATCTCCCAAGTCGAGGATCGGAAAACCATCCCCGGCCGGGATATCCCGCCGGAGGAGATCGTTGAGGCCGCCAAAAACGCCCGATGTCTTTCCATCTCCTACACCTATACGGAACCGACGGTCTTCTTCGAATACGCCCGGGACATCGCCTTCCTGGCCGACGCCCAGGGGCTGAAGAACGTCTTCGTCACCAACGGCTATATGACCGGCGAGGTCTTGGAGGCCCTCCATCCTCATCTGCATGCGGCCAATGTGGACTTGAAGGCCTTTGACGACGCCTTTTACCGCACCTATTGCGGGGCCCGTCTGCAACCGGTCTTGGATACGTTGAGGACCATGAAACGGTTGGGGATCTGGGTGGAAGTGACCACCCTGATCATCCCTACCCTCAACGACGGACCGGAATCCTTACGCGACCTGGCCCGCTTCATCGCTGAAGAATTGGGTCCGGAGACGCCTTGGCACATCAGCCGCTTTCACCCGACCTATCGCTTGACCGATTTACCGGTCACGCCGCTCAGCACCCTCAAGCGGGCCTGGGAGATCGGCAAAGAGGTCGGACTCTATTATGTTTATACCGGCAATGTCCCCGGTGACCCCGCGGAAAAGACGTACTGTCGAAGTTGCAACGCGTTGCTCTTGGATCGCATTGGATTTTCCGTTCGGGAAAATCGGCTGAAAGGGAAAAGCTGCCCCCGTTGTGGAACGCCCTGGGACGGTTTTGAAGGGTGAGGGACGAAAAAAAAGACCATTTTCCGAAAAAATGGCATTTTTTCCTTGACATACTATATCTTGTAGAATAAAATTTTTTGAAATACAATATATGGGAAAGGAGGAACGATCATGGCAGCAACCAAAAAAGCGAAGGCTCCGGCGAAAAAAACGGTGAAAGCGGCTCCCAAGAAGGCCGCCAAAACGGCCAAGAGCCCAAGCAAGAAGGCAACAGCCAAGAAGGCCCCGGCCAAAAAGGCGGCAGCCAAGAAGGCCCCGGCCAAAAAGACTGCGGCCAAGAAGGCCCCAGCCAAAAAGAAATGACCTTCTGGTTGTTGTGCAAGTCGATTAGTTAAATACGTCCCCAAACCTTTCGAAGGGAAGGAGGGAATGGCTTCCGCAAGGAAGCGTTCCGTTTTACCTTCCTTTTTTATTTGGTGAGCCAAGCTTCTCCAACCGGCAAGGAAAGGCGCGTAGATGGGGGGTGCCTAAGGCCGGATCAAAAGGGACGTTGGCGGTCAGGATATTGAGGTTCGACCGGTCCCAATCAAAAAGCTTTTCTTCTTCCCCTTCCGGAAACCACCAGCCGTAATCCAAATAGACCACCCGCGGATCAAAGGCCTCCGAAAAGCGGACTTTCTGTTCCATCCATCCTTTCGGGGTGACGATGTGCACCCATTCGTTTTCTTCGATCCCCAGGATTTGTGCCGCCTGCGGGTGGATCTCGACCGTCGGTTCGGGATGTTTTTCCCGTAAGGAAGGCAGTTGGCGGCCTGCGGAGTGAAAATAATAGAAATTTTTTCGGCTCGTGGCCAATAGGGGATATTCCAGGGAGGCTTGGGGCGGCTCGGAAAAGACCGGCAGCGGATCGTGTCCCCATTTTTTCAATAAGGACGAAACGAGTTCGACCTTGCCCGATGGGGTCTTGAATCCTCCTTGGGTATAGGAGGCATAGGTGGGTTCGCCGCGAAGGATCCCTTTTTCCTTGAATTGGTCGTACGTCAAACCGGAAGGGGCCAGGACTTCGTCCAGGGCCTGCCGAGGATCCACCCAAAAATGGACTTCGTGCCCCAAGGCCTTGGCCAGGTCGTTTAGGATGTGTAGATCCGACCGGGCCTCTCCCGGCGGATCGACCAACCGTGGACGGGCGACGATCCAACCCTGGGCCAGACCGTAGTGACCGATGTCGTCGAATTCAAAACCGGTGGCGGCGGGAAAGACCACATCGGCCAGGGCCGCGGTGGGGGTCAGGAAGATCTCGGAGACGCAAAGGAAATCCAGACGCATCAGCGCTTCAAAGGTGAGTCGGGCGTCGCCGTTGGTGATCAAAGGATTGGTGACTTGGGCGAACATGGCGCGGATGGGATAGGGTTTCCGTTCCAAAACGGCCTGGACGACCATGGGCAGGGGGACGATCATGAAGTTGGGCAGAAGGGACCAAGCGCGGTTGAGCATCTTTCGGGACTTGTCGGGAAGGAGTTCGGCCTTGACGAAATCGCCCAATCGAGCCACCGGGGGCAGAGGGGGCCGGACGTTACCGCCGGGGACTTCGAGGTTTCCGGTTACGGCCATGAGGCAGACCAAGGCCCGGCAGGTCTGGAAACCCTGGGAGGTGTGTTCCAGGGCGTTGCCCCACTGAATCAGGGCCGGCTTGCTGGTGGCATAGGTCCAGGCGCAGTGAAGGATTTCCTCCGGGGAAAGCCAAGTTTGGTCGGCTGTCCGCTCCGGGGTGAAAGGGCGGACCTGTTCCCTAAGCTCGTCGAACCCCACGGTCCACTGTTCGACGAATTCCCGGTCGTAGAGGCCTTCTTCGATGATGATGTGCAACAGGCCGAGGGCCAGGGCCAGATCGCTGCCCGGCCGGATCTTCAGGTGGCTTTGCGCTATGGAGGCCAGATGGGTCCGGCGGGGATCGACGACGATCAGATCGGCTCCTTGTTTGACGGACTCGAGGAGACGCAGGCAGATGACCCCTTCCTCATTGGTCCGCAACAGATCGCTTCCCCAATTCAGGATCAAGGCGGTGGGATGTTCATAATCGGGGATAGGGTAATAGCCGCAGGTGACCGTTCCGGCCAGTTCCCGGGGCATATGGCAGACATGTTGGGGACCGCAGACATTGGGAGAACCGAAGACATTGGCCAGGCGGATCAGCACGAAGTGTTCCAAGCCTTTGGGCGCCCCTTGGGCGAAGGCCACGCACTCCGGTCCGCATTCCTCCCGCAAGCGCCCCAGCCGCTCGGCCGCGTAAGCGAGTGCCTCATCCCAGGAGGCCCTTTTCCACTTACCTTGCCCCCGCGGTCCTTGACGGATCAGGGGATGGGTCAGTCTTTGAGGGTGATGGGTCCGGTGAACGGAAGCCACAGCCTTGGCGCAGATATAGCCGTGGCTGACCGGGCAATCCGGATCCCCCTTGACCTTGATGATCCGTCCGTCTTGGATCTCCAGCAATAGACCGCAGCCGCCGTGATCCATGCGGGAGCAATGGGTTTTGACCGTGCGAACCGGGGGTGTGGGCTCCGACATATAGGTGTCCTGACCGGGATGGGATAATCTTGCGGGCATTAGAACCTTTTCCGAAAGAAGAGTCAAGCCGTTTCTTCCGAAGGGGAAAGGGGGAGAAAAACACCGCAATAATTCGTCTTGACAAAAGGCCTTCGCCTAATATAGCGTTTTTTTGAAGCCGAATCAGGCAAAGGCGGCCGACGGCCCGGGAAGACCCAGGAGAAGGAAATTGGATTTAGGGATATTGGGGGAAATACACTTTACCTGGGATTTTTTGCTCTCCTTATTGAGCATCGTCCTCATCGATCTCATCCTGGCCGGGGACAACGCCGTGGTCATCGCCATGGCCGTCCGTTCCCTGCCCCGCAAACAGAGGCAAAAGGGGATCATCTTCGGAGCCGGGGCGGCGGTCATCCTGCGGGTGGTTTTGACCTTCTTCGCCGCCCAACTGCTTCAGATACAATTCATCAAATTTGTCGGGGGAGCGGTCATCCTCTGGATTGCCGTGAAACTGTTCGTAGAAGGGGCCCCCGGGGAAGAAGCCCAGAAAGAGGCCAAGACCCTGTGGCAGGCCGTTGGGGTGATCGTCGTGGCCGACATCACCATGTCCACCGACAATGTCCTGGCCGTGGCCGGTGCCTCCCATGGAAACCTTTTTCTTCTCCTTTTCGGTTTGGGTTTGAGCATCCCCTTCGTCGTCTTCACCAGCAACCTCCTCTCCCTGCTCATGGACAAGTTTCCTCTCATTATTTACTTGGGAGCGGCCATCTTGGGCCGGGTCGGAGGAGAGATGATGATCACCGATCCTTTTATCCAACGACAACTCCACCCCACTAAGGTGATGCAGTACGGTGTCGAAGCCTTTTTCACCATCGGGGTGCTGGCGGCCGGAAAAATATGGATCGTCTGGCAGAGGTCCCGGGAGGACAAACAAGCGGAGGCGACCTCTTCCTCGGGGTCTCCGAACTTATCGAAAAAGGATTAATGCCCTATGGCGGTTCTGACCATTTCCCGGTCATACCAAAGCGGAGGACATGAGATCGGTAGGGCTGTGGCCCGGCAAACCGGTCATACTTTTGTCGATAAGGGTCGTATCTATGCCGAGATGAAGGCCCTGGGGGAAAAATGGGGGAGGCTTTTCGAAGAGACCGATGAGGCCTCTCCCACCCTTTGGGAAAAGAACGATTGGCAGTATCGGGGGTTTATCGCCCAGATCGAATCCATCATCCTGGACTACGCCTTGAAGGACCGGGCGGTGATCCTGGGACGGGGGGGTAATTTTATCCTGGCCGACATCCCCCATATCCTCAAAGTCCGTCTGGACGCCCCTTTAGAGGTCCGTGTGCAACGGGCGATCATCAAGAACGAGACACCCCGGGAAACGGCGGAGGCGTTGATCAAGAAGACCGACAACGACCGGGCCGGTTATGTGCGGTCCATTTATAAAAAAGAGTGGGGGGATCCTCGGTATTACGATCGGATCATCGATACCTCCGAATATACTCAGGAGGAGATTGTTCAACGCCTGGTAACGGCTTTGCAGGAGTGGGAGGGAAGGGCCACGGAAGAAGGCCGGAAAAAATTGGCCGGCCGGGCCGTGGCGGCCAAGATCAAGGCCAGGATCTTCGGCCATCCCAAAATATTTGTTCCGACGCTGGAGGTCTTTCATGAAGGTGACGATATTGTTCTCCGCGGGGTGATCCATTCCCCTCAGGAGAGACACGAAATAGAAAAGATTATCGAGGAAGCGGGCGGTGCCTTTGGGGTACGCAATGAACTGCGTAATCGGACCTGACCACCGGCTTAAAAGGTTTGCCTAAGGAGCAGGGGATGGACAACTGGACCTTCGGATTGAGCATGTTGATCGTCGGTATGGGCGGGACCCTCTTGACCCTTCTGCTCATGAGCGTCCTCATGGCCATATTGAAAAAGATCTTCCCAGTGAAAGAAGGGGAAGAAGAAAGGTAACGGCACCCATGTTCGAAGCCATCGCATCCGGTCTGGCGGGATTAACGGCAGGGTTTTTGAACCTCCAGTGGTCTAATGTGGTTATGATCGGCATCGGTTGCTTACTCTTGTACCTGGGCATCCGAAAGGACTTCGAGCCCCTGCTGTTGGTCCCCATCGGCTTCGGTGCCATTATGGTGAATATCCCTCTGGCCGATCTCATGGAAGCACACGGCTTTTTAAAGACTATTTACGACTTCGGCATCATCACCGAGTTGTTCCCTTTGCTCATCTTCATCGGCATCGGGGCCATGACCGATTTCGGGCCGGTCTTGGAAAATCCCTACACCTTTTTGTTGGGCGCCGCCGGCCAGTTCGGGATTTTCCTGACCCTGCTTTTGGCCCTGGCCTTGGGGTTCGACAAACTCGATGCCGTGACCATCGGGATCATCGGGGCCTGCGACGGCCCCACGGTTATCTATGTGGCCTCTCAATACGCCCCCCATCTTTTGGGGGCCGTGTCCGTGGCCGCTTATTCCTACATGTCCTTGGTGCCGGTGCTGCAGCCGCCGATCATGAAGGTGCTGACCACGGAAAAGGAACGGCGGATCATCATGAAGACCCATAAAAGATCGGTCTCCAAGACCACCCGGATCCTCTTTCCCATCATCATCACCGTGGTCGGCGGTCTGATAGCGCCCAAGGGTCTGCCTTTATTGGGGACCATCATGTTAGGCAATTTAATGAAGGAATCGGGCGTCGTCCCCCGCTTGACCAACGCCTCCCAGAACGAGATCGCCAATATTGTGACCCTATTGTTGGGCATATCCGTCGGGGCCACCATGAGCGGCCCGCAATTCGTCAAGCCTCAAACCCTGATCATCCTTTCTCTGGGACTTTTGGCCATTTGTCTGGATACGGTTTGCGGGGTCCTCTTCGGCAAGGTTCTTAAGGTGTTGACCGGCGGCAAGGTCAATCCCTTGATCGGAGCGGCCGGGATCTCCGCCTTCCCCATGTCGGCCCGGGTGGTGCAAAAGGAAGGCTTCAAATATAATAAACGCAACTACCTGCTCATGCACGCCATGGGGGCCAATGCCGGCGGTCAGATCGGCTCGGTCATGGCCGCGGCGGTCATGCTCTCGGTACTCAAGGGGATGGGGATCATTTGATCCCGCTGTGCCCTCTGGCCGTCTGGGGTCCGGGCCCGAACACCCGGCCCCGCTGAACCCCGACCGTTGTCCTTTGGATCTCTGTCCAACGATCAGGAGGGAGAAAGGCCATGGCTGCGGCGGTCTATTTTTTGGACTTGAGGGCCGACTACCGGGAAAATCGGCTGGAACGGATCGGCCGTCTCTTGGAGCAAGTCCCCTTTCATAGGCCCCTGCCTCGAAACGGCCTGGTGGCGGTCAAGATCCATTTCGGAGAAAAAGGGAATACGGGTTTTGTGAAACCCATCTATCTTCGACCCATTACCGACAAGGTCCGGGAATGGGGCGGAAGGCCCTTTTTGACCGACACCACCACCCTATATGTAGGCAGTCGCAGCGACGCCGCGGCCCATCTGGTCACGGCCTTGGAAAACGGTTTTTCCTATACGGTGGTGGGGGCCCCTCTGATGATCGCCGACGGCCTTAAAGGAAAATCGGCGGTAAAGGTCGCCATCGCAGGAAAACATTTTCGGACCGTTTCCTTGGCCGCCGACATTGTCGAGGCCGATGCCCTGATCGGCGTGGCCCACTTCAAAGGGCATGAGCTTTCCGGGTTCGGCGGGACCTTGAAGAACCTGGGGATGGGCTGCGCTTCCCGGGAAGGCAAGCTCAACCAACATTCCCGGCTCTCCCCCAAGGTGGTCCGAAAGCAATGTATCGGCTGCGGGGAGTGTCTCCTCCATTGTCCGGCCCGGGCCGTCATCCTGGAAAAGGGAAAGGCCCGGATTGAACCGAAACGGTGTTTGGGGTGCGGCTCCTGTATCGTCTCCTGCCCCCAGCAGGCCGTACGGATCCGCTGGGATCCTTCAATGGAAATCTTCCAGGAAAAGATGGTCGAATACGCCCTGGGGGTCTTGCAGGGCAAGGAGGGGCGGACGATTTTCTTGAATTTCCTGACCGATATCACCCCGGCTTGTGACTGCTTAAACCACAGCGACCGGCCCATCGTCCCGGACATCGGCATCCTCGCTTCTTCCGACCCGGTGGCCGTTGATCAGGCCGCCGTGGATCTGGTCAACGGCCAACCGGGCAACCGGGATTCGCAGTTGACCGGTAATTACCTCCCCGGTGAAGACAAGTTCCGCGGTGTTTATCCCCAAGTGGATTGGCGGATCCAGCTGGCCTATGCCGAGGAACTCGGTTTGGGCAGCCGCCGATATGAACTGATCCCTCTGGGGGAAAAACCGAAAGCCCCCCGTCGAACCCCGCCCCTTTCTTCCTGAGGTGGGCCCGTATCTTCCTCCTTCGGGTTGAAACCCCTTCCAAAGTGTGTTACCTTTTTTTCTATGGAAACGGTAACCATTGAAGGCGTCACCCTTTATCTGACCCGGCCCGACCGTCTGTCCGTAGAATGGGTGGGACAGGAGGACCTCATCGATCAGGTCCTGGCCGCTTGGCTTATAGTGGAAGAAAACGATTTGCCCCTCCATCCCCGCCTCATCGGCAAGCCCGGGGTGGGAAAGACCACCTTGGCCTATGCGGCGGCCCAAAGGCTGGGGAAAGAAACCTATTTCTTTCAGGCCACCATGGACACCCGGCCCGAGGACCTGATCGTTACGCCGGTCATCGCCGAGCAGGGGAAGATCCGCTACATGGCCAGTCCTTTGGTCACGGCCATGATCCGAGGCGGCGTTTTGATCTTAGACGAGGGCAACCGGATGAGCGAAAAGAGCTGGGCCTCGTTGGCCCCGCTTCTGGACAACCGGCGCTATGTGGAGTCGGTGATCGCGGGCATCAAGATCCCGGCCCATCCGGATTTTCGTTTCTGCACCACCATGAACGACGACGCCAGCACCTTCGAACTCCCCGAGTATATTCATTCCCGTCTGCAACCCCAGATCTTCATTGATTTCCCGGAAGCCGAAGAGGAACGGTTGATCTTGAAAAAAAACCTTCCCTTCGCCCCCGAAGACATCTTGGATTATGTGGTCCGTTTTCTGCAGCGGGCCCATCGGGCCCAAGAGCGTTACACGGTCCGGGACGGGATCAATATCGCCCGTTACGCCCTGAAGTCTTTGGAAGGCCTTCGGGTCTTCAAAAAAATTCCGGCCGGGGAACAAAAACTGGCCGCCCTCCGTCTTTCCGTGGAAATGATTTTGGGCGGCCAGGCCCTGGACTACCTGCCCAAGGTATGACCCAACCATGGTAGAGATCTTTCGGGTCCTCAAAGAAGAAGCCGCCCAGGGGCGTCCGGTCGTTTCGGCCACGATCGTCTCCCATAAAGGATCCACCCCGCGTTCGGCCGGGGCGAGGATGGCCATCAGGGAAGACGGATCCATCGCCGGGACCATCGGCGGCGGTCAGGTGGAGGCCGAGGTCTTGGCCCAGGCGGCCAAGGTGTTTGAGGAAAGGAAAAACAGGCTTCTCGCCTTTCGATTGCAGGGGGAAGAGGCGGCCGAGGCCGATATGCTCTGCGGCGGGGAGATGGAGATCTATCTGGAATATTTCCCCGCCGGCGACCCCTCCGTAGAAGGGTTTCTCAAGGAGGTGTTGGACCGCCTGGAAAGAGGGGAAAGGCCGATACTGGTCGTGCCCATTGAAGACGGGGCCCCCTTCGGTGCTGAAATCAGGGATCCTCTTTTTTCCTTACCCGAAGAATGGGAATTAGAAGGCCCCCCTTCCGGGTTGAAGGGCGTTCCTCCTCGGGTTCAGACCGTTCCCAGGGAAGGACGGCCGGTGTTGGTGAAGGTCCGGGAACAAGGCCGGGAAAAAAGGATATACCTGGAACGGCTCTTCGCCCCACAGCGGCTGATCCTCTTCGGGGCCGGTCATGTCTCGGCCGCCCTTTGTCCCTTGGCCAAGGGGGTCGGTTTCCGGGTGACCGTTGTAGACGACCGCCCCGAGTTCGCCCATCCCTCGCGCTTCCCCTCGGCCGATGAACGGCTGGTCTTGCCCTTTGAAGAGGCCCCGGAACGGATCGGGATCCTCCCTTCGGATTTCGTGGTCATCATGACCCGGGGCCATCTCCACGATCAGGAGGTCTTGCGCCGGGTCCTGCCCCGAAGACCCGCCTACTTGGGGATGATCGGCAGCCGCAGAAAGAAGGAGACCCTCTTTCGTGCCCTAAAGGAAGAAGGGTTTTCGGAAGACCTGCTTAAGACCGTCCATACCCCCATCGGTCTCCCCATCGAGGCCGAAACGCCGGAAGAGATCGCCGTCTCCATCGCCGCCGAATTGATCCGGGTGCGGGCCGAAAAAAGGAAGGATAATAAGCCGGAATGAATCAAGGGAGGGGTTTGGGGAAAGGCCTCCCCCTCCTTTCGGATTAAAAAGGGGTCTTTCGCATGCCTAAAAGGTATCCGCTCAAGGAAACGGCCAGGTGAAAGAGGACGGTCAGGAGGAGGGAATAGAGGAAGAAGCCCAAAGACGGTCGGATGGTCCAATAGAGGAAGATCCAGATCCCCAAGGCCAGGTCCATCTGATCGAAAAGAAAAAAGAGGATTTTCACCGGCCCGCGGCCTTGTTCCCCCGGACCGACGCCCAGCCTCCTTTTAAGAAAGCTGTTGGGCAGTTCGCCTATGGTCATGCCCAGGCCCAAGGACCACCCGATCCATCCCCATTGCCTTTGATAATCGGTCAAGGAAAGCCAAGGGGGGACGGTCCCCGTTTCCTGGAGGCGGGCCTGGATCAGGGCCCCTAACAGGCAGAAAAGGAGGTTCAGGATTAGGCCCCGCCAGGTCTTGTGATCTCCGAAGATCCGGATGCCTTTATAGGTCCGTCCCAGGTCCAGCGGTTTCTTCAAGAACTTGAAGAGGTCGTACTTGAGGACTAAGCCGTGGGCCACGGCCGCCAAAAAGACGGGGGCGGCCAGGTAAAGGAAACGACAAGCGGACCCGAACAACCAAGGGACCTCAGGAGACGCCCAAGAAACGGGCATAGGCGTGTTTTGCCACCCATTGCAGGGAATGAATACCCGAACGGGAATAATGGTTCACCTGGTAATTGCAGGTGGAAAGGCAATGGGGGCTGCAGGACCGCTTGAGTTCGGCCAGCTTTTGGGGATCGAACTTCGGCCCTTCTTCGAGGTTGCCCCAATCGTTTTTATCGCCGTACATCTCGAAACACGGGGCGAAGGTGCCGTCCAGGCGGATGATCATGGACAATTGTCCGGCCTGGCAAGGCCAGGGGGGCAGCTCGCCTCGGATGAACTGCTTCATGGCCTTCAGATGGGCCACGGAATTGGCCATGGTGTAGCCGGCCCGGTTTTTTTCGATCAACCAGTCGATGACCTCGTCCACGGCCTGAAATTTGTCGCTGCGGATCCAGCCGCCGTCCTCTTCATGTTTGAACCACGAATACCGGATCAACGGCGGCTCGTTGATGTGGTAGTCCGTGGCGATGCCGTAGGTATGGGCGATCTCGGTCAGGCGCCGGACATCCTCCACATTGTTTTCGGTGATGTTGATGTTGAAAAAGGTGATGTATCCGTAGCGGTGTTCCGCCTCGACCAGGTATTCGAATTGGGGTTTGATGCGTTCAAAATACTTGGGCAACCCCTGCCGGGGTTCCACGGCGTCCACGGCCAGGTTGATGGTGGCCACGCCGGCCTCGCCGATGGCGTCGATGAAGTCCCGGTCGAGGAGGATGCCGTTGGTGGGCAGGTAGACGAAAAAGCCCTTCTCCACGGCGTAACGGGTCAGGTCGAGAATGAAGTCCTTGCGCAGGAGCGGTTCTCCGCCCATGTAGGCCAGGACGCGGCAACCCGTGGAATGGAGCCAATCCACCGCCTTGCGGGCCGTCTCCATGGTCATGCCCGGCACCTTGTCGTTGGCGTAACAGTAGTGGCAGTCCAGATTGCATTTGAGATCGGTGTATAAAAAAGATAAGACCGGCCTGAATTGTTTGTGAAAGAGGCGGCCCTTGAGGTAAGGTAAAAGCCAGCTCTTGTAGGCCCGGGTGAAGTTGCGCATGTGATAGCTTCTTCCATGGGCCTTGCGGTAGTCTTTAGGGGATTTCGGTGAGGGGGTGGACCTTTGACCTGGCGTTGAAGTTCTTTCCATAACGGACACCTCCCGCGGTCATCAGGGTCAACGGAAAAAAGGCGAAAGAACAAAAACTTTTTCTTAATGATAAACAACCTTGGGGCCATGTCAAGGGGAAAATAAAGAGGACCTCTTTGGGGTCTTGAAGAGATTGGAAGGATCGAAGGAAAGGGATATAGTCCCAGGGAAGGATGATCCTAAACGAAGACGATAGACACGAGGGAGGAAATTATGGCCGAAAAAAAGGTCCAAGAAGCCTTAAGTCATTGCGCCTCTTGCAGCGGATTAACCTGTTATCCCCGGATCCGGATGGAGGATCCCCTGCCGCCCGTGGAGGAGGCGCCGGATGGCTGTCCCATGCGCTTGTACCAAGAGACGATCAGCCGGGGTGTTACGGAATACGAACGGCCGACAGTGAAAGAATTCGCCCGCTTGGCCTCGATCCAGGAAGGGGAATGTTATGAGTGGACCGAAGAAGGTTTAAGAACGAAACACCCCCGTCTGGAGGAATTGATCCTTTTCGCCCAAAAATGCGGTTATGAAAAACTGGGTCTGGCCTTCTGCAGCGGCCTTCGCCAGGAGGCCCGGGCCATCGTCGAGATCCTCGAAGGTCGGGGGTTTCAAGTGGCCTCCGTTTGCTGCAAGGTGGGTCGCGTCCCCAAGGAGGCCGTCGGGATCAAAGGGGAAGAGAAGATCTTCGGCCCGGAGATGCGGGAGCCCATGTGCAATCCTATCGTCCAGGCCGAGGTCCTCAACACCGAAGGGGTGGATTTGGCGGTGATGCTCGGCTTGTGCATCGGCCACGACACCCTCTTTCTGAAATATTGTAAGGCGCCGGTCACCGTCCTGGCCGTCAAGGACCGGGTCTTCGGCCACAACCCTTTGGGGGCGGTCTATCTTTCCCGTTCCCCCTATTACGGTCGCCTGAGGACGAAGAAAGAACCGGTCCGGAAACAGGCGAAGGTCCGGCCGTGACAGACGACGCCAAGGGCCGGGTCTTTCAAGGCTGGAGCGCCTCGGATGGCTTAAGATCGCTTTGGGGAGGAGGGGGCCAGAAAAAGAGGGTCCCCCCTTCCTGTTCCCGCCTTCGGATGTATCCGGAATCCAGAAAGCTTTTGAGGGTCTGAGCGACCAGGTCGGGGGGAAGGGATGCGGCTTCGGTTATCCTTTGGCAGAGAATGGCAAAAGGGTCTTCCCCGGTTTTTTCTGTTTCTGCAGAGGAGATGAAGCCCCATTTTTCCAGGAGGTCTTGGGAGAGGATGCGATAGGAGAGGAGCATGCGAAAATGGCCGGCCACCCGAAAATCGTCTTCGGGCGTGTTGGTCTTTTCGAAGAAGCCCTTGACCTTTTCCTCCCAGGCGGTTTGGATCTCCTGATGAAAATCGTCCACGAAGGCGTTGATCTCCTCCGCGCTCAAGGCCGAGGTTCGGGTGACGGCCCGATTGGCGTCGTAACGGGACCAGTCGTCGGTCAGGATCTCCAGGTCGTAACGGTCGATCTCTTCCCGGACCGTGGTCCCGGGAAAAGGGGCGAGGATGTGGAAGCCGTAAAGGATGTCCAGACTCTTGGAGAATTCGGCCGTGTCCTTTAAGGTTTCCGGCGTTTCCCCGGGTAAGCCGACCATGAAAGAGGCGTGAGGGAGGATGCCCACTTCCTTGCAGAGCTCCACGGCGCGGCGGGCCTGTTCCAAGGTAATCCCCTTCTTGATCCTTTTCAACATCTCCGGGTTACCGGATTCGATGCCGAAGCTGATGCAGTCGCAGCCGCTTTCCCGCATCAGCTTCAAGGTCTCCCGGTCAACGGTGTTGACCCGGGAAAAGGCGGTCCAGGCGAAGGAGAGCTTGCGCCTGCGGATCTCTTCGCAGACGGCCCAGACCTTTTCCCGGTCGGCGGTGAAGAGGTCGTCGGCGATGTTGATCCGGTTGAAACCGTAAGCCAGGATCTGTTCGATCTCATCCACCACTAAAGAGGCCTTGCGGGAGCGGGGCTTGCTGCCGACCATCTTCCGACCTTGGCAGAAGATGCAGGAATAGGGACAGCCCCGGCCGGTGATCATGGATACCGGAAAGCCCAAGGCCAGGTATCGGGACAAGGGCAAAAGATGCCGGGCCGGCAAGGGGAGTTCGTTCAGGTCGGGGATCAACCCCCGGGCCGGGGTGCGCACGATCTCTTCCCCCTTTCGGAAGGCGAGGCCCGGTACCTTTTCCCAATCTTCTCCTTCCCGGAATTGGGCCGTCCATTCGGCGATGGTCCTTTCGGCTTCGCCGATGAAGAGAAAATCTATTTCCGGATAGGCCTTCAGGGTGTCTTCCACGGCGAAGGAGACATGGGGCCCGCCCATGAGGGTGATCAAGGAAGGGAAAAGCCGTTTGGCCGTGCGGACGATGTCCGCCGCCTGAGGGAAATTCATGGTCACCGATCCGGCCCCCAGGACCTGAGGCTGAAATTCCTCGAGTTCCCGTTTCAGCTTTTCCGGCGTATATTGGGAGACGATGTAATCCAGGATGCGTACTTCGGCCCCGGCCTGTTCAAAGGCGGCGGCCACATAGGTAATCCCCAAGGGAGGGGAGGGGGCTTCTTCCAACGGGTAAGGGGGGGCGACGATGGCGACGCGCATGTTAATCTCCTCGGGTCGGAAAAAGGAGGGTCCTTAACCATCCGAAAAAGGTATTGCCCTTCAGATCATCCTTTTCCTTGGCGACCACTTCGTTTTGAATGCTTTTGATGATGCGAAACCAGTCTTCGCGGGTTTGCATGGGACGGTCTTGATCGAGGGTCTTGAGGACCACCGCCGGGTTGCCGGCGGCGACCACATTGGGCGGGATGTCTTTGACCACTACGGCCCCGGCGCCGATGACGCTGTTGTCGCCGATGGTGACCCCTTTGCAGACGATAACGCTGTCTCCCAACCAGACATTGTTGCCGATGCGCACCGGTGCGGAAGAGCCGACGAACATGCTCCGGTCGTAGAGGTCATGCCAGTCGGCGTCGGTGATGTAGACCCGGTTGGCCAGCATGCAGTTGTCGCCGAGGATGATCTCGGTGGCGGCGCTGATCCGGACGCCGGCACAAATGAGGCAATAATGGCCGATGCGGATGAAGCCTTCTCCCGGCCGAGCGGACCAGACGGTGAAACGGACGCGGTTGTCCGGGGTGGCGATGATGTTCACGTAATCGCCCACATGGATCGGCCCGCCGTTCACCTCCACATACCAGGGCTTCATCACCGTAGGCTCTTTACCCAGGCTCTCGAATTGAGGGCGGAGGAAGTGGTTCAGATACCAGACCTCGAAACGGTGGCTCAAACGCTTGACCCGATAGGGCCGATGATCTCTTCTCAAAACAACCGAACCTTTTTCAGGAAAAATTCAAGAAGCGGCGCCTAGCCGCCTTTTTCCGGACAGCAAGGCCTATCAAGGGATTTTCAAGGGGCCGGTTTCTTGGGCCGAAGGGCCTTCCCCTTCTTTGTCCTCCCAAAAGTCGTGGCGAAACAATCGGCTTCCGGGGGTCAGCTCGTTTAGGGCGTCGTAGGCCAAAAGGACGGCGGCGGCCGTCCAGGAGGTCTTTTCTTCGGGCCAGATGATCTGGTCGGGAAAGGTCACACCCATCCAGTAGGATCCGTCGTCGTATTTCTTGTCCCGCAGCCACCCGAAAACCTCTTCCGCCCGATCGTAGTCGCCCACGGCCGCCAGGGTCAAAACCAGTTCCGAGGTCTCGGCCATGGTCACCCAAGGTCGGTCGGAGACGCACCGTACCCCCCAACCGGGGACGGTAAACTTTTCCCAGGACCTTTCGATCCTCTTTTGGGCCTCGTTTCCGGTTACGGCCCCGCAGAGGACGGGATAATACCAGTCCATGGAATAACGGGATTTGATCATGTTGAAACAATCCGGGCGGTGGCGGATGGCCTCCCCCAGCCGATGCAGGGCCGTTTTCCATTCGGGGCGGGTCTTGCCCAAAAGGGAGGCGATGCGCAGGCCGCATTTCAGGCTCAGGTAAATGGAACAGCAACCGGTGAGCAGGGCCATGGGATCCACCTGGCCTTTGGGATTACGGGCCCAATAGATCTCTCCGCTCGGGGTCTGCAGGTGGAGGGCGTAGTGGAGGGCCGAGCGGACCGCGGGCCAGAGGTGTTCCAAAAAGCCCCGGTCGCCGGTGATCAAATAATAATGATAGGCCCCCACGGCCAGGTAGGCGGCCATGTGGGTCTCCCGGGTGGCGTCAACGGTCACGCCCTGGCGCGTGGCCGAATAGAAACTACCGTCCTTCAATTGGTTTCGAATCAGCCAGTCATAGGCGCGGGCCGCGGCCTTCCAGTACCCGGCGACGGTGAGGCCCATGGCGCTTTCCACCATGTCCCAAGGATCGGTCTTTCCGCCCACCGACCAGGGAATTTCACCGTCTTCTTGTTGCAGACCGAGGATGAACTCCGCCGTGGAGGCGATGTCTACTAAAAGATAGCGTACCTTTGGAGAAGTCAGGGCTTCAGACATGATCTTCCTTTCTGAAATAACAGACAATGCTCTTGCCGATGAAGGGATCGAGCAATCGTTCCAGCCATCGGGTGATCCGGGGCTTTTTCATCAAGTCCCAGACCAGAAAGCGGTGATAGCCTTTAACCAGAGGCGAATCTTCCCGGTGAGGTCCCACGAGACACTTGAGCCACCAGTAAGGGGAATGAAGACCGTGGGCGAAATGGGTGTCCCACAACCGGTTTCCCGCCCGTTGGATCAAGTGGATGACCTCTTTCTTTTTGTAGATCCGGATGTGGCCCCGCGAGACCTGGTGATAACTGTCGGACAAGGCCCAACAGATCCGTTCCGGGAGATAACGGGGGACGCTGATCACCAGATTCCCCCCCGGTTTCAGGACGCGGGTCAACTCCTTGACCGCCTCCTCGTGTTCGGGGATGTGTTCCAACACCTCCGAACAAATGACCAGGTCGAAAAAACCGTCGGCAAAGGGGAGGCGGGTGATGTCGGCGGCCAAGACCACGGTGGTCCCTCCAGCGTGTTCCCCCCAGTCCTTCAACGTTTGGATCCGCTGCCGCGCCTGGAGGAGGTCTTCCAGGGAGATGTCGGCGCCGACGGCCGTCACTCCTTTACGGCGGGAGAGTTCCCCCAGGTGCCTCCCGCTTCCGCAGCCCATGTCCAGGACTTTGTACCCGGGACGGATGGGAAGCCTGTCAAACCGGACGGTATGCACGGATGGTTTCCCGATAGGCCTCCACCGTGGCCAGGGCGGCCTTTTCCCAGGTAAAACAACGCCGGACCCGCTGGAAACCGGCCTGGCCCAGGGCCCGGGCCTTTTCCGGGTGATCGAAAAGGTCCTTGACGGCCCGGGCCAGGGCCTCGGAGTCTCCCGCCGGGACGATTACCCCCGCCTCCCCGACCACTTCCGGCAAGGCCCCGCCGGTAGAGCTGATGACCGGGACGGCGCAAGCCATGGCCTCTCCGGCGGGAAGGCCGAAGCCTTCATATAAGGAAGGGACGACGGCCACGGTGGAACGGGCATACCAGCGGACGAAGTCCTCGTTGTCGATGCGGCCGGTAAAGGTGACCAGGGGACCGATCTCCAGGTCACGGATCAAGGTCAGGATGCGGCTGCCCTTTTTGGGTTCCCCCACCACGGTCAGGTGTACTTCATGGGTCTCGGAAACCCTTTTGACCGCCTTAAGCAAATAATCGAGTCCCTTGAGGGGCATATCGGCGCTGTTGGTGACGATAAGACGGTTTTTCTCCCTTTCCACGCCCGGGATGGGCCGGAATAGATCGATATCAATGCCGTTGGGGACGACCTTGAAGCGGTCGAGGGGGATCCCGAATTCCTTGGCGATGTCGTTTTTGGAGAATTCGGAGACGGTGATGATCTTAGGGAGCCGGCGGGCCACCTTCTTTTGCATCTTCACAAAGGAATACCAACGCACTTGTTTCAGTTTTTTCCAGGGCGTCCCGGCGGCGGCGATGTCCAGGCGCCGGTCCACGGTGATGGGATGATGGATGGTGGCCAAGGTGGGGAGGTTTCTTTGGATATCCAATAGGCCGTAAGAAAGGCTCTGATTGTCATGGACGATGTCGTAGCGGTGGAAGCGGTCTTTGAGGAAGCGCCTGGCCCTCAGGCCGAAGGTGTAGGGTTCGGGGAAACCGGCCGTTGAGACCCCCAACCATTCCAGGATATTGATGGGATCGGTCAACTCCTTAAGGGTCGGCGTCCGGAACAAGGCCTCGGGGTTGTATAAATCTAAGGAGGGGAGACGGTGAACGGTGATTTCCCCGTCCAGACAGGGATCGGGCGGCCCGGAGACTACTTCCACCTCATGTCCCAGTCCGTGCAGGGCCCGACTCAAGTTGCGGATGTAGACCCCTTGGCCGCCGCAATGGGGATTGCTCCGATAACTGAGGAGGCAGATGCGTAAGGGACCGTTCGAATCTTTCGGGGTCATGAAATCGGGAACTTCCGCAGAAGAGGTGGGCACACCGTTTCCATTCCGAGCGCTCGTTCACTTTTGGGTTCTTAGCACAGTTAAGGCCATGAAGTCAAGGCAAAACCATCCCCGAATAAACGGGCTCAGGACCCTGATAAAAAATGATTGACAGGGGCCTTGTCCTCATGTTAGAGACATGTGATCTTTTACACAACCCGGGTATTGTCAAAAAAACGAACGGGTTGGGAAGCCCGCCCTGCCGGTCCGACGGGGGGGAGGCTTCGTGAAGGAAGAGACCCGAAAATATATCCGATTGCTGGCCGTTGTCAGTACCATGGGGTTGTCTATGGTACTGGCCTTGGTCATCGGCATTCTTATCGGGTATTTCCTGGATAAGTGGTTGAAGACCGGGCCGGTCTTCTTTCTCATCTTCATGATCCTGGGGATCGTGGCCGGTTTTCGAAACATTTATGTGATCATGAAAAGGACGGAAAAGGACCTGAAATGATCCCGGCGAGGGAAGGCGGTCAAAAAGGCGGAGACGAAGAACGGCTGCTCAAAACGGTCCGTCTAATGAACGGCGTCGTATTCGCCGCCTTGCTCCTGTTCGGGGCCTTGTGCATGAGTCCTTTTTTCACCTTCGGCGTGGCCATGGGGGGATTGATCATCTTGGCCAACTTTCATTTGTTGCACCGCATCCTGAAAAAGGCCTTCCATCCCCAGCGTCTGGCCGCGCCCAAGACGGTCATCGCCAAGTATTATCTCCGCCTTCTGGCGACGGGGATTATTCTTTATCTTTTGATCGTCCACAAGCTGGCCGACCCCTTGGGCCTAGTGGTCGGTTTGTCGGTGGTCGTCATCAATCTCCTGTTGCTGGCCCTGAACGAAGTGCGCAAAATGTTTCTTAAGGAGGCCAATTGATTCATGGAGCATCCGATTCTTTTCATCACCAAACTGTTTGAAGCCGTAGGGTTGGGCCATTTCGCCCATGCCTACCCCCATGTAACCTATACCTGGCTGATCATGATCCTCTTGATCGGGGCGTCTCTGCTGGCGGTCAGGACGGTAAAACTGGTCCCGGCCGGGGGGCAGAATTTTTTTGAAATGGTCATTTCCGGCATCGAAAACTTTCAGGTGGATGTCATGGGAGAGCACGGCCGCAAGGTCTTTCCCCTCATCGCCACCTTGGGCCTTTTCATCTTCACCTCCAACATCATGGGATTGATCCCGGGTTTTTATTCTCCCACGGCCAGCATCAATACGACCTTGAGCTGCGCCTTGATCGTTTTTTTCACCACCCATATCATCGGCGTTCAGGCCCACGGATTCAAATATATCAAGCAATTTCTCGGACCCATCTGGTGGATGGCCCCGTTGATGCTGCCCATCGAGATCATCGGCCATCTATCCCGGATCCTGTCCTTGACCTTGCGTCTCTTCGGAAACATCATGGGGGAGGATCTGGTGCTGGCCATTCTGCTCCTCCTGGCCGGTAAATTCCTGGCCCCCCTGCCCATGATGTTTTTGGCCATATTCACCAGCTTTGTCCAGGCCTTTATCTTTGCCCTCTTGTCCATGATGTACATTGCAGCGGCCATGGAAGAAGGCCATTGATGAACGGGACGGCGGAAGAAACAGGCGTTATCCCCCGCATGACGAAGTAGGAAAGACGAAAAGCGCTTCAAGACAAACAGATATTTAATCTTTTGGGAAGAAGGCGAAAAAAAGAAAGGAGGATGGTGTGATGGTAAAGAAAGTGGTACTTTTGACGATGGTCGCCCTGCTGAGCATGGCGGCCGTGGCCTTGGCCGAAACCAATCCTCAGGTGGCAGCCGCCGGCTTGAACGTTTACTATGGCGTCGTTCTGGCCGCCGGTCTGGGTATTGCAATCGCCGCCTTTGGAACGGGCATCGGGCAAGGTCTGGGATTGAGCCGCGCAGTGGAAGGCGTAGCCCGGAACCCTGAGGCTTCCGGTAAGATCACGGTGACCATGTTGATCGGTCTGGCCATGATCGAGTCCCTTTGTATCTACGCCTTGGTCGTGGCCCTGATCCTGCTTTATGCCTATCCCATGGCGACGCCCATCGCCAAGATGATCGGTCTTCCTTTATAGGAAGCGGACAACTCTCGGGGGCCGCGGGGAACTTTACCTTTGGCCCCCTTTTTCCCCCTTCATATGTGCTTTCATTCACAAAAGCGTCGCCCAAAGGACCGGGGGGAAAGTCCGTCCAGCCATGGACGGGGCATGCACCCTTTCCCACCTTTTTAACGGGGTTTCCCAACGGTCGTCTGCCCCAGTAAAGGGAAAAAATGAAATATTCCAAGATCCCATCCGCCACCATCACCCGCTTGTCCCGCTATTCCCGGGCCTTGGAAGAGCTGGAGGCTCAGGGATATACCGTCGTATCCTCGGAAAAGCTGGCCCGCCAATGTGCGGTGAACTCGGCACAGATACGCAAGGACTTGGCTTACTTCGGGGAATTCGGGGTCCGGGGGGTGGGTTATGTGGTCAAGGAACTCCTTTTTCAGATCAAGAGGATCCTGGGCTTGAATAAGACTTGGAACTTGGCCATCATCGGCATGGGGAATTTGGGATTTGCCCTCATTGACCACAGTAACTTTCCCAAACAGGGCTATTTTTTCGTGGCGGCCTTCGACATCGACCCGCAGAAGATCGGGAGAAAGTTGTCTCAGGGGTTCGAAATCTCGCCCATGTCCGATCTGGAAAGGGTGGCGGCGGAGCGTAAGGTGGAGATAGCGGTCATCACTACACCGGCCTCCAAGGCCCAGGAAGTGGCCGATCAGGTGGTCAAGACCTCCATTCGCGGAATCCTCAACTTCGCCCCGGTGCAGCTGCATGTGCCGGAGGGGTATCCGGTGCATCACATCGACTTTACCGTCAAGCTGGACCGCTTGGCCTATATGATGGGAAATATCGCCACCGAACCGGACGATAAGAAGACCTCATAAGGGGGTCAAAATAAGAAAAGGATCGGCCCACCCCGCCGGGTCAATTCTATAAGCGGATTAGTAACTCGGCCCGGATGCGTTGAGGATCTCTTTTAAAAAACGACCGGTGTGGGAGTGGGGATTTTCGGCCAGTTCCTCCGGCGTACCGCATCCCACCACCCTCCCCCCTTCGTCCCCTCCTTCCGGCCCCAGGTCAATGATGTAATCGGCGGTCTTGATGACATCCAGGTTGTGTTCAATGACGATGACGCTGTTGCCCATGTCCACCAGCCGATTGAGGACCTCCAAAAGTTTCTGAATGTCGGCGAAATGAAGGCCCGTGGTGGGCTCGTCCAAGATATACAGGGTCCTACCCGTGGCCCGCTTGCTCAGCTCCCGGGAGAGCTTGATCCGCTGGGCCTCACCGCCGGAAAGGGTCGTGGCCGGCTGCCCCAATCGGATATATCCCAAGCCCACCTGACTCAAGGTCGTCAGTTTCTCCCTGAGGGCGGGGATGGATTCAAAGAAGTCCAGGGCCTGATCCACCGTCAGGTCCAGGACTTGGGCGATGTTTTTCCCCTTATAGAGGATCTCCAAGGTATCCCGGTTGTAACGGCTGCCTTGACAGACCTCACAGGTGACATAGACATCGGGCAGAAAGTGCATCTCGATCTTGGTCAATCCGTCGCCGTCGCAGGCCGGACAGCGGCCGCCGCGGACATTGAAACTGAACCGGCCCGGCTTGTAGCCCCGGGCCCGGGCCTCCGGGGTGCGGGCGAAGAGGTCGCGGATGGCGGTGAAAAGGCCCGTATAGGTGGCCGGATTGGACCTCGGGGTCCGGCCGATGGGGGACTGGTCGATGTTGACCACCTTGTCGATCTGCCGGACCCCTTTCAATTCCTGAAGACGGCCGGCCCGCTGTTTGGAGCGGTAGAGGCGCTGGATCAGGGTCTGATACAAGGTATCAATGATCAAGGTGCTTTTCCCCGATCCGGAAACGCCGGTGACGCAGGTGAAAACGCCGAGGGGAATGGCGACATCGATCCCCTTCAAATTGTTTTCCGTGGCCCCTTTGATCTGGAGAAAACCCTTGTTCAAGGGCCGCCGGCGGGCGGGGATGGAGATCTTTTTCCGGCCGGAGAGATATTGGCCGGTCAGGGAATGGGGGTCTTTAAGCAGTTCTTCCGGCGTGCCGCTGAAGACCACCCGGCCCCCTTGTTCTCCGGCCCCGGGGCCCATATCGATGACATAATCCGAGGCCAGGATGGTGGCGGCGTCGTGCTCCACGACCAATACGGTATTACCTAAGTCCCTCAAGGCCTTGAGGGTGTTGAGGAGACGGAGGTTGTCCCGGGGATGGAGGCCGATGCTCGGTTCATCGAGGACATAGAGGACCCCCATCAATTGGGAGCCGATCTGGGTGGCCAGACGGATCCGCTGGCCTTCTCCTCCGGAAAGGGTGGCCGAGGTGCGTTCCAGGGTCAGGTAATCCAGGCCCACATTGGCCATGAAATCCAGCCGATCCCGGATTTCCTTGAGGATGCGCCGGGCGATCTGGGCCTGTCGAGGCGTTAGTTCGAGGCGATCGAACCAGGCCTTGGCCTCCTTGACGGAAAAGGCGGTGACTTGATGGATGGATAAACCGGCGATCTTCACCGCCAGGCTTTCCTTCTTCAGGCGGGCCCCCTTGCAGGTCGGGCAAGGCCGGACATTCATGAAGCGCTCCAGCTCCTCCCGGATCATGGAGGAATCGGTCTCGCGATAACGCCGATCCAGATTGGGTATCACCCCTTCGAAGGGCTTTTCGTAAAAATACTTGCGGCCGTCCCTTTCGAAATAAAAGCGGATCACCTCCTTTCCTGAACCGTACAAAAGGACCTCCTTGACCCGAGGGGGCAGATCCTTGAAAGGGGTGTACAGATCAAAGCGGTAATGGGCCGTCAAGGCCTCGAGCATCTGCTGAAAATAGACGGAGGAACGGTGTTCCCAGGGGACGACGGCCCCTTCCCTTAAACTGAGATTGGGGTTGGGGACGATCAGGTCGGGATCGAAATACATTTTGGTCCCCAAACCGTCGCAATCGGGGCAGGCCCCTTGAGGATTATTAAAGGAAAAGAGCTGCGGGGTGATTTCCGGCAGACTGATGTCGCAGCGGTCGCAGGCGAACCGTTCGCTGAACAAGATCTCTTCGCCTCCGTCACGAAGGACCCGAAGATACCCTTGGGACAGTTTCAGGGCCAATTCCACCGAGTCGGTCAGGCGGCGTTTCAGGCCTTCCTTGATCACCAATCGGTCCACCACGGCCTCGATGGTGTGTTTCTTTTTCTTGTCCAGGACGATTTCTTCCTCCAATTCCCGGATTTCGCCGTTGATCCGGACCCGGACGAATCCTTCCCGCTTCAGTTGTTCCAGGATCTTTTGATGTTCCCCTTTTCTTCCGGTCACCAAAGGGGCCAAAAGGTGGAGGCGGGATCCCAGCGGAAAGGCGGCCAATTGATCAACGATCTCCTGGACCGATTGGGAGGTGATCTTTTGCCCGCATTGCCAGCAATAGGGCTCCCCGATGCGGGCGAAAAGGAGGCGTAAATAATCGTAGATCTCGGTCACCGTGCCCACGGTGGAACGGGGATTGCGGCTGGAGGTCTTTTGCTCGATGGAGATGGCCGGCGAGAGGCCTTCGATATGATCCACATCGGGCTTATCCATCTGCTCCAGGAACTGCCGGGCATAAGCGGAAAGGGATTCCACGTAACGGCGCTGGCCTTCGGCATAAATGGTATCGAAGGCCAAGGTGGATTTCCCGGAGCCGGAAAGACCGGTGATGACCACCAAACGATCCCGGGGGATGGCCACATCAATGTTTTTCAGGTTGTGTTCCCGGGCCCCTTTGACCAGGATTTGGTTTAAAGCCATGGGGATTTCCTCCGAGCAAAGGCGGCGGCCGTGATCAAGGCGGCCATAAGGCTTTCGGGCCGGGCCATGTTTTTCCCGGCAATGTCGAAGGCCGTCCCGTGATCCACGGAGGTGCGGATAAAGGGGAGTCCCATGGTCAGATTGACCGCGTTGTCGAAGTGGAGGAGCTTCAAGGGGATGAGACCTTGATCATGGTAGAGGGCCACCACGGCGTCGTAGTCTCCCCGGGCGGCCCGGTAAAAAAGGGTGTCCGGCGGGTGGGGGCCGCTGACCGCCAGGCCTTGCCTTTGGGCGGCCCGGACGGCCGGGGTGATGAGGGTCTCCTCCTCGTCACCGAAGGCCCCTCCTTCACCGGCGTGGGGATTCAACCCGGCGACGGCGATGCGGGGTTGGGGGATCCCGAATCCTTCAGTCAGGGTCCGGTCAGTCAAAGTGATCGTTTGAAGGATCTTCCTGCGGCTGAGGTGCTTAAAGATTGCTTTTAAGGGCAGGTGAATGGTCACCAGGCTGACTTTCAACCGTTCCCCGGCCAGCATCATGCCAAATACCCGGACACCGGCCAACCGGGCCAGATACTCCGTGTGGCCGGTGAAGGAGGGATACACCTGACGGATCTGTTCCTTGCTGATGGGGCAGGTGACCATGGCTGCGACCCGCCCCTTGAGGCAGGCCAGGGCCGCTTGCCGGATATAAGCCAAGGTCGCCTCGGCCCAGCGGGGATCCGGCCTTCCGGGGATGACTTTTTCGCCCTCCAAAGAGGATACTTCGACCAACCCTCCCTGCCGGATGCGTTCCCAAGGGTCGTCCAAGGATAAGGTCTTCCATACGAATTTTTTCCCCAACCTTGCGGCGGCGGCGGCAAGGACTTGGCGGTCGCCGAAAACCAAGGGTCGGCAGACCTTAAGGACCGAGGGCCGTCCCAAGGCCCGGATGATGATTTCCGGTCCGATCCCGGCCGGATCCCCCATGGTCAAGGCAATCAAGGGTTTTCCCATCTGCGCCTCTCTTTAAGCCCAGAAAAAGTGGTAAGCCAAAATATTTCATTTTAGTCAAGAAGGGTTTTTTTCTCAAGTCCCTTTTACAGAGTTGAAAACGGTCCTTTTTAAGCCGCCTGCCTAAGATGTAAGGCGGGAAGAAGATAAAGAGGGCTCGGCCTTTTTCCCGGGATCCCCGTTCGGTAGTGGTCCCCTTCGGGCGGGAAAGGGTCAAGGCCGAAATAAATCGGAGGAATAACCGCCGCGGGACTTGATCGGGAGGGAAGATTGCAGTATGTTGGATCGAGAGGAAAGGGCTAAAAAGGGGTCTTTTAGCCGCCATGGCCTTTCAGCCAAAAGTTTCGTGGAGGAGAAAGGGTGAAAAAAACGAACAGGGACCGACGAAACCTGATGCTATGGGTTGCTTTTTGGGGGTTGGTTTTTTCCTTGATCCCCTCGGCCCTCCCGGCCGGCGAATGGGATCCGCCTCCCTGGGGACTCGACTTGGAGGGGCTGAACCGGTTTCTAAAAGGGAATAACCCTCTGCTTCAAATTGAAGAAGACCAATCGCGGGCCGATATAGAACTGCAATATTCCCCTACGAAGTCCATCCGGATCAAGCGGGGCAAAGTGACGGCCTGGGTGAGCTCTTCTTCACCCGGCCGACCGGGCCTGCTTTTCGGCTATGCCTGGGAGGGAAAACTCTTCGGCCGGTTGATCTTTTTCAAGGATCACCCGGAGATCTTTCCGGAAACCGTACCGCGTTCCCTCAAGGAACGATACCATCAAGGCCGGATCCTCCGCATCATCGGACCGGGGCGGCCCCAACCATATTTTGAATACCTCTCCGAATCCCTCTATGTCTTTTCTTCGGAAAGAGGGGTGTATTTCTATGACCCGAAGGTCCTGGAAAAGGTGGTCAAGATCGAACAAGGCATCCTCACCGAGCAGGAACAAAAGATCGAAGGCGAATTAAGAAAGATGTCCCCCCGTTGAACAAGAGAAGGGCATGGATCCTCTGATCTTTTCCACCACCGCCGAACTGACGGCGAAGTTGGCGGCCGAAGCCGACGAAAAGACCCTGATCTTGACCTCGGGGGGACGGCTGGCCCGCCGGCTCCGTCACGCCTTCCGGCGAAAACAGAAGGAAAAAGGCCGGACGGGTTGGCTGCCGGCCAAGGTCATGACCTTGAACGCCTGGCTCATGGAGACTTGGAAGCGATCTTGGCCGGAAGAGATCCCCGCTTCTCCTTTGACCTTATGGCGCTTTTGGGAAAAGACCGTTTCCCAGGCCGATCTCCCTGAGGGGATTGCTCCTGATCTTCAGCTGGTTCAAGTCTTGGATGATACCTATCGGGTCATGGTCCGCGACAAGGTCCGACCGTCACCGACCGATTCGGCTTCACCGGCGGCCGTCTGGAGGGAAGGGTTGTTTCGGGAATTTGAAAGGCGCTTGGGCCGGGAAGGGTTGTTTCACCCGGCCTGGCTGCCCACGAAGGTCATGGAAGCAAGGGCCTTTCAGACCCTTGAGGGCAGGGAAAAAATCTTTTTGGTGGGCTTTGAATTCCCGGCCCCTGTGGAAGCCGACCTCATCGGCCTCTTGCGGGGGCGTTTCAGGGCGGTTTGTTGTTCCACCCATTCGGTTCAGGGGCCGGAGGTCAAGGCCGTACTGCTCCCCAACCGAGAGGAAGAAGTCGCTTGGTTGGCCGAAGAGGTCCTGCGCGCCACCCGGGAACACCCTTTGCACCGGATCGGGGTGATCGTCCCTCGACCCGATCCTTATCTCTCCTTAATCGGTTCGGCCTTCAGGGAAATATTGGGTCCCCCGGTCCGGGAGGAAGAAGGCCTGTATAACCTTTCCCTGGGTACCCCCCTTTGGGACCAACCGTTGGTCCAGGCCGGTGTCCTTCCTCTTCGATTCCTCTTGGAAGGGGAACCGCGCCATTTGTTGCTATCCCTGTTCCTCTCCCCCTATTATCGAAGGTGGCAAGGGAAATCTTTTGCCCTGGCCCGAGTCGATCGGCTCTGGAGAAAACGAGGGATAGCTTCCGGAATGGTCAACCTTCTCCGGGTCCTTAAAGGAGAAGGATTCGATGAGTTGACCCCTACAGCCGGAGGTGAGGAGCCGTTGGCCGCCCTTCTCAAGGATTTGGGGGGTGATCGAAGGTCCGTTTACCAATGGACGCATTCCTTGCGGCGCATTTGGAACGGTTTGGGATATCCCGTATTGCGGATGCCCGGCGAAGAGGGGTTTTTCCGGCACCTCCAAGAGGTGTTGGACCTCATGAACAGGGACTTGAAGGATGAGGTCATGGACGGGCCCCGATTCTATGCCTGGTTGAAGACCCTCTTGGCCAAGACCTTGGTGAATGAACCGGGATATGAACAGGCCGGGATCCAGGTTTTGGGCATGATCGAGGCCCGGGGGCTGGACTTCGACCGCCTTTTTTTGATCGGCTTGACGGAAGAAAGCCTGCCCCAACCGGTGCGCCCTTTTCCTTTATTGACCCCTGAGGAACGCCGCCAGGTCCAAGGTGCGACTTTGGAAAGCCAGTTCGCTTTTGCCGCCTCCACCTTCGAGCACTTGAAGACCCTTTCCCCGCTCCTTACCCTGACCCGGCCCTCTGAAGAAAATGGGGATCCTCTGCCTCCCTCGCCTTTTTGGCCGAACCAGGAGATCCAACAAGAACGGAATATTTGGACGGCGCCAGGTGAAGTCTGGATCCGGGCGGAATGGCTGCGCCAGACCCGAAGGGGGATCCGTCGTCCTTCGATTACGCATCCGCCCCAGGAGCCTTTTCTTTTTTCGACAAGTACTCCCTTTCCCGTTCCCGCCACCCTCTCCGTTTCCGCCTTGGAAACCTTCTTGGCCTGTCCTTTCCGATTCTTTTGTGCCGATATGATGGGGATTGACCCCTTGGAGGAGATCGAACCGGGTATCCCGGCCCGGGAAAAAGGGGAATTCGTCCACAAGGTCCTGGCCCTGATTACCCGGACCCTCCGGACCGAGGCCGTTTGCCTGACTGATGAAGAAGCGGTGAGGCGGGTCGTTAGGTCCTGTCTGGACCAGGCCCTTGAAGACCGTAAGGACGAACTCCATTGGCGGGTGGAGAGACGGCGCCTCATGGGCGATGGGGAAGGCATTGACGGCCTTCTGGGAGGCTGGCTTGGGCTGGAGAAGGAGCGTCTGGACCAGGGCTGGCGATGGATCAAGGAGGAGGCCGTCTTTGACGGCCTTACCTTCCCGGGATGGGCCTTTTCCGTCCGAGGGCGGATAGACCGCATTGACCACAATAAGGAAGCAAAGGGGGTCTGTTTATGGGATTACAAGACCGGATCCTTTTCCCCATTCACCGACATCTGCGAAAGATTCTTGGCTCCCCAATTGCCCTTATACCTTTTGGCGGTGCAGTCTTTTCCAGAATTCGCCCCACCGTCGGTGGAGACCTTTCAGGCCGGATTCGTGAGTCTAAAATCGGAGAAGGATCTGGCCCACAAGGAACTCGGAAAAACGCTTGAGGACTGGGAAGTTTGTCTGGACCAGTGGGTGCAAGAGATCTCCCGCCTGGGGAAGAGGATGCAACAGGGAGACTTTGCCCCGGATCCCCGACCGGAACCTCAGGGGAAAGAACTGGGGGCCTGCACCTATTGCGATTATCAGAATCTCTGCGCCTATTGGAAAAGGAGGGGCGGTGGTGGCGGGAGTGCCGACTCCGAAGGGTAGAAATTTCCTTTCGGAGTTCAACCCTTGGCCTTTGCCGTGAATCCAAGAAAGAGATTTCTAAATAGACGCCGTAGAGCTGTAACGAGATAAGTGACATGAGGCAACCCCGAAAGAGAAAATCCAAAAAAAGGCCGGTGGAGGAATGAAGGGCTCCCTTCCCGATGCCCATATCCGTGAGGCCGTCCTCGATCCCCGGGAAAGTTTCCATGTGGAATCCCCGGCCGGGGCCGGAAAGACCCGCCTCCTCACCGCCCGTTTTGTTCGTCTCTTGGGCGAGGTGGATCATCCCCGGGAGATCTTGGCCCTGACCTTCACCAACAAGGCGGCCAACGAAATGCTGGGTCGGGTGCAATCTTTGCTTCGCCAGGCTGAGGAGGGATGGTCTCCCGATTCCCATTGGTCAAAGGGGGAGTGGGACGCGGCCCGTCGGGCCTTGGAAAAGCACCAAAGCCGGATCCAGGTCTTAAAGAGTCCCGACGGCCTGAACATCACCACCTTTCACAGCTTCTGTAGTTGGATCGTCAAGCAGGCCCCGTTGGAGGCCCAAGTGCCGATGGAGGCCGTCGTCTTAACCGATAAGGAACAGGAATTATGGGCCGAAGAGGCGGCCGGGCGCGTTCTGGATGACTTGGCCGCCTCCCCCGTGGAGGATCCCCTTCGTCAAGCCCTGGAACGGGTGCTGTTGTATTACAACAACACCCACCGAGATCTTGCCGCCGACCTGACCCGTTTGACCTTGCAACGGGACCGGTTGGCCGACCTTTTGGCCCTTGTGCGGGGACAGGGGGACCCGTCGCACCTGGATCGGGTCTTGAAAGGACGGCTGGCCTCGTGGATCTCTTTCACCCTTCAGGCCTTAAAAGAAGCCTTGATGGGGACGCCCTTGGGAAAGAAGTGGCGTTCTTTTTATAAAGAGTTGGTGGATCATGGGGCGGAATGCGGCGCTTCTTTGTCGGCTGACCTGCCCGGCTCCGCCTGGGAAGATCTGCCCTATTGGCAGGAGATCTCCAAAGCCTTTTTGACCAAAAAAGGATCGGTCAGGAAGCAGCTCGGACCGAAAAACGGTTTTTATTCAGGTTTTGACAAAACCCCGTGGGCCGAAGAGGTAAAATCATTGCCTGAAGAAGTGGTCTCGTTTCTTAATACGATCCGCACCTATCCTCCTCCAGGGACCTCTCCGGTGGACCTGTCCCTCCTCTTCGATCTGATATTATTGATCGGGGAAGTGGTGGAGCGATACCGCAGCCGCTGTTTCGCCGCCGGGGTGGTGGATTTCGTTGAACTGGAACTGGGGGCCCTGCGGGTCCTGGGAAACGAAGAAGCCCCCACCGACCTGCAACTCCATTTGGATCGGCGCATTTTCCATATCTTAGTGGACGAATTTCAAGACACCAGTTGGAATCAGTGGCTCCTGATCCGCAGCCTCTGCGCCGGATGGAGTCCCGGAGACGGTCGTACCCTCTTTTTAGTAGGTGACCCCAAGCAGTCCATTTACGGATTCCGTAAGGCCGAGGTTGCTTTGTTTCTTAGGGCCAAAAAAGGCCTGCCCCTTCCCGGCCAAGGTCTGCTCCCCTTGAAGGCGGTAAATATTTGCACCAATCTCCGTTCCCGCAAGGAACTGGTGGCCTTCACCAACGACCTCTTCGCTCAAACCATCATGACCGCGCCCCGGCCGGAAGCGGATGAGGTCCCTTTTCAAGCCGCGGAGCCCAAACCTCATGCTTCGGAGGAAGGGCCGGGAATCATCCGCATGGCCCTGTTTCGAAAAGGGGAAGATCCCCAGGGGGCCAGAGAAAAAGAGGCGGCCTGGTTGGCCCGGGAAGTGGAAAAGGCGGCCCAAGACCCGACCGCCGAAAAGGTGGGCGTCCTCCTTTTGGCCAGGACCCACCTCCCTTTTTACCTCAGGGCCCTGTATGAACGGGGACTGCAGGTGCGGGTGCAGGAAGGACTGCTTTTGGCCGAACGACCGGAGGTCCAAGACCTCCTTTCCCTGACCCGGGCCTTGATCCGCCCCCACGACGATGCGGCCTGGGCCGCCCTAGTCCGTTCCTGCTTTTGCTGGCTGGGGGTGCAGGACCTTTATGCCATCGCCCGAGGTCGTGGGGCCTCCTTTGCCGAGCGGCTTTTTTCCTTTGCCGAACAGCCCCAAGCCCCGGAGGAATTAAAAAGATTGACGGAGGTCTTGAAGAGCCGCCAGGACCAGGTCGGCCGCTTGCCCTGGCATCGGTTGCTCCAGGAGATCTGGGAAGGGCTTTCCGGGCCGGAAAAGACGGCCGAACGGTACGGCCCGGCGGGCGTCCGGAATGGTCGGGAGTTCCTCGGCCTTTTGTCTCAGGCCGAGAAGGGGGTCCCAGAAGAGACCCTCAAGGGTTTGGAGTTTCTTCTGGAAAAGGCTTATGCCCCTCCCGACCCTTTTTCCCTTAGGTCCAAGGTCGTGATCATGACCGTCCACCAGGCCAAGGGGTTGGATTTCGATATCGTTTTCCTTCCCCACCTGGACCGAAGTCCCCTGGACGGTCCCCGAGAAAACCCCCCCTTTCTTCTGGAACGTCTCCCCATAGAAGGGGAAGAGTATCTCCTCGCCTTGAGGCCCGACCGCCGGAAAAAGGACGATTTGGGGATGTTCGACCTGTTGAAGAAACTAAACAAGGACCGTCGTCTGGGGGAGGCCAAGCGCCTATATTATGTGGCCCTCACCCGGGCCAAAAAGGCCCTTTATTTCAGCGGGGTGATCAGCGAATCGGAAAAGGGGAGAACGGCTCCCGATTATTCACTTCTTAACTATTTATTGAGCCACCCAGGGCTCGATAAGGCCGTACACATCGAAAACGACCCTGAAGGGCCGAAAGTCTTGCCGGTTGGAGACCAGGAGGGGCGAAGCGAAGATCCTCCACCCTTAACCGTCATTCCCGAACCGGTCCCTTATCGGATCGTCCTTCCTTCCGGCATTCCGGAACAGGATCCTACAACCCCTTCGGAAGAGTATCCCCAGTTGCCGGTTCAGGAGGAATCGGATAATCTTTCGGCCATGGCCAAAGGCACGGTCATCCACCGCATCCTGGAAGACCTGGCCGAGGGGCGAGACCTTCCTACAGAAAAAGCCATAAGCCGGTCTTTGGTCCTGGAAGGGGTGGAGGAAGAGACGGCGGAGGCCCTGGCGCCCTTGATCGTTGAGGAGGTGAACCGGTGCCTTAAGGACCCCTTTCTTGTTGAATTGCTCCGTTCCGACCATCCCTTTTCCGCCAGTGAATACGCCCTGGAAGATGTTGTGGACGACCGTACCCTGCGCAGCGGGGTCATCGACCGGCTGGTATACGATGGGGACACCTGGACCTTGGTGGATTATAAAACCACGCCCGTGCCCCAAGGGGTTAAGGTAGAGACCTTTTTAGCAGAGCAAAAGGAGTTGTATCGGCCCCAGCTTTTGGCCTATCGGGAGATGCTGGCCCGCACCCGCTCCTTGGACCCAAAACGGGTTCGGCTCTTTCTATATTTTACGGCCTTGCAGAAGGCCGTGGAGATTCCGGTGGAACAACCGGCCTAAGGCGCGAAGGACAATCCGAAAGGAGCGTTGCTTTGTAACCGACCTTTTTCTTCATTTCCTTCGTCGGTCCTTCGGCCTAAAGGGATCTCTTTTAACTTCAGCCGCCTCTTTTTCCTCCAAGATCAATGCAAATCTCGAAGAGACAACAGCGACGCCAAGTCCATGAAAAACCTTAAAATGGCTTAGCCTTCACCGTTGAGGATCTTTCCCTATGCCGCTTCGATCCAAATACGCGCCCCGATTGCGCCAGCCCGGCGTCGGCCTCTTTGAGGAGGCCAAGACGGTTTCCATCCGCTCCGGCGAAGGGACCCGCCCCGTGTTTTTGCCCTGGTTCCAAGGCTCAAAGGGGGCTTTGGGTTTTCTTTGTGGACCATTTAAAAAGTGAAAATTTCCACCAATAATTTACTTGACAAGGCAGGCGGTTGTGTTATCCAAATAATTTCAGCGATCTTCCAAAGGGAGAGGAATCATGGGTAGGAAAAATCGATTTGAGAAGGAAGTGGCCAAACTCTGTCGTCGTTTCGGGATGATCGCGGTAAAAAAAGGCTATGTCACCCCCGAACAAGTGAAAGAGGCCTTCAACGAACAATTGGAGGATGACTTGAACGGGAGGGAACACCGCCTGCTCGGGACCATCCTCTTCGAAAAAAAACTTATGACCTGGGATCAGGTGGATGAGGTGCTTATGGAGCTTTTTAAGGAAAACATCAAATAATCCTTGAAGGGAAGGCGGTTCTTCCCCGAAACATTTTGCCGGAAAGGAGGAAGCACGATGTGGAAGGAATTCAAAGAATTCATCATGCGGGGAAACGTCATGGACATGGCCGTGGGCATCGTCATCGGAGCGGCCTTCGGCAAGATCGTCACCTCCTTCGTCAATGACGTGCTCATGCCCCCCATCGGGCTGCTCCTGGGTAAGGTCGATTTCAGCAATCTCTTCATCACCCTTTCTGGAGATTCCTATCCCACCTTGGCCGAGGCCCAAAAGGCCGGGGCCGTGGTCATCAAGTACGGCCTGTTTATCAACACGGTCATCGATTTTCTCATCGTCGCCCTGGCCATCTTTCTGGTGATCAAGCAGATCAACCGATTGAGGCGGCAGCCGGCCCCGGAGGCCCCGAATACCAAAGAGTGCCCCTTTTGCTTTTCCGCTATCCCCATCAAGGCCGTCCGCTGCCCGCAGTGCACTTCGGAACTGAAAGGATCCTAATCATTATGAAAACCCTGGTAACCTATTTCAGCCAGACCGGGAAGACCAAATTGGTGGCCGAGGCCGTTTATGGGGCCGTCGAGGGGGAAAAAGACCTTAGACCCATGGAAGGGGTGGCGTCTTTGGAAGGGTACGACCTGGTCTTTGTCGGCTTTCCCGTCATCGCCTTCGGACCGGCCCCGCAGGCCAAGGAATTCCTGAAAAAACACGGGGCCGGGAAAAAGGTGGCCCTGTTTATCACTCACGCCGCCCCGGAAGGAGATGAAAAGCTTATGGAATGGCTGGCCAAGTGTCGGGAGGCCGCCGCCGGAGCCGACCTTTTAGGGATGTTCGATTGTCAAGGGGAGCTGTCCGAGCAGATCGCCGATCTTTTGCTCAAAAGCGACGATCCCTTATTGAAGGCTTTTGGAGAGCGCCGAGGGGAAACCATAGGCCAACCGGATGAAAGCCGTTTGCAAAAGGCCCGTCTTTTTGCGGCGGAAATCATGGGGAAGGCGAAAAAGGGATATTAGGGATGGATCGGGCCGCCCCGGGGTATGATTTCCCTGGGAATAAGAGAAAAACGGCGGAGCCGTCCCCCGGTTGGGGTGGGTTCCGCCGCTTTATTTTTTCGCCGGTTTTTTTAAAGGAAGCAACAGGACCACGGACAAGACCATGGAGATGAAGTACACCAAAAAGATCCGTTGATAGGCGGCCAAGGGGTAGGAGGCCCCGACTTTACCCACGGCATCCATCAACCAACCGGTAAAGGGCTGATACAAGGCCGCGGCCAGAAAGGCGGCCGGGTTCATGAGACCCATGGCCGTGCCGGTGAGCCAGGGCGGGAAAAACTCCTTCATGATGGTCATATACAACGAGAGGTTGCCGCCGCCGCTTAAACCCATGATGAAAAAAAGAGGCATGATCAGAATCTTCGGGGGCTTGGCGCCGCTTAAGAAAAAAACGGACCAGCATATTAAGTAGATCAACAACATCCCTAAGAGAATCGTCTTCCTTCCCATTCGGGAGCGGTCGGCCAGAAAACCGATCAAAGGAGAGCCGACGATGAACCCGATGGGCATGATCATCAAGATACCGCCGGCCTGCAGCCGGGAATAGCCGTAGACATCGATCAGGTAAGGGACGGACCATAATCCCTGGAAGGACAGCCCCGGTCCGCCGGTGAAAAAATAGGAAAAAGTCACCACCCAGAAGCCGTAATTTTTAAAAATCAACCCCAACCGCTTAAGGGGGGTCAACCCTTCGGGGATCGGGTCGGAGCGGACCGTTTCCGGAGAAAGGGGCTCGACCACCGGCGGCCAGCCTTTGTCTTCAGGCCGGTCCCGCAGGAGCCACCAGGCCAGAAATCCGAAGAGGACCGTAATGGCCGCGATCCCGATAAAGGACATCCTCCAACCCAAAAGCAAGACCAAATAAGTCAAGGGCAGGGAGGCCGAGAGGTTGCCGGCATTGCCCAGGGCCAGATAGATGCCGGTTACTCCGGCGAATTCTTTTTCCTTGTACCAGTTGGCGAAGATTTTCAGACCCGGCACAAATATTCCGCCCACGCCGATACCGATCAAGGCCCGACCCACCCCGGCTATGATCATGTTTGGGGCCGACCCGAAGACCAGGCAACCCAAACAGGCGATAAAGGTAAAGAAGGTCACTACCTTACGCGGACCCCAGGTGTCGGAGAGCAGCCCCACCGGCGGCTGGACCGCGGCGTAAAGATAGAAGTAGGTCGAGGCCATCCAACCCAGGGCCGTGGCGTCGGCGCCGAATTCGTGAACCAGATCGCGGGCGATGACCGTGGGGGAGATGCGGTGCAGACAGGCCAAAAAATAAATGACCCCCATGATGCCCAGCATCAGCCAGCGGTAACGGATGGGAGAGTCGAAAAGAGGCATATCCTTTTTGCCCTTAAGGTCTGCCGACCCTTTCCAAATGAAAAGCATCATGTCCGGGGAACGCTTTCTTTCTGCGTCCCTCCGACCTCGGAACACGGCAAGCCCTACCCTTTTCTTTTACTCCGAAGGCATTCCCTTTGACAACGAAAAAGAAATCCCTCTTTCTTCCTGGCCCTTTCCTTGCTTGCAAAAAAATGCCTTTTTCAGTACAAGAGAATATGTCCTTGCCCGCGATCGAACCCTATTCCAGGATAATGGATTTTTCATGAACCCTCCGGACCGACCCGATCACTCCCCGGTCGTCTTCCGCATGCAGGCCGTGACCAAGGTCTATGCCGTGGGGGAGGTGGAGGTCAAGGCCTTGAAGGGTGTGGATCTGGACCTTTTTGAAGGAGAATTCGCGGTCCTTTTGGGCCCTTCGGGCAGCGGCAAGTCCACCTTGCTCAATATCCTCGGCGGCCTGGATGTCCCCAGCCAAGGCAAGGTGTTTTACCGAGACCAGGACCTCACCCTGGCCGATGCCGACGAGCTGACCCGATTCCGCCGCAACCATGTGGGCTTTGTCTTTCAATTCTACAACCTCATCCCCAGCCTGACCGCCCTGGAAAACGTGACCCTGGTGGCCGAGATCGCCGAAGACCCCATGTAAAAGGGGTCATAAAAGGGGTCAGAGGGGTCATAAAAGGGGTCAGGTCTTGCAATAACACATGGGGTTAATAGTTTATTCTATTCGATTAATTTCATAGAAATATGAGTCTTTTGGCCTGAAAAAATTTTTGTATCAGTCTTCTGAAGATGACTCATCCGACCATACTTTGCTTTGGATAAAATTGCGGAATGTATTTTGCTCTCCTTTGGAGTTAGTCTAAAAAATGGAACAAGAAATACTCTTTTAAGAAAATATGTTTGTAACCCGGAGTAAATCATGTCATATTATATTGCATATTGCATTGCAAGACCTGACCCCAAAAACTGACCCCAAAAACCCTAAATACCACGGAGTGTTAGGCCGAAAGAGGAGGACGTATGACCAAGAGTGAACAAGCGGCTTCGAAATTTTTAGAGGGCTATAATTGTGCACAGTCGGTATTTTATTCTTTCTGTGAAGATCTTGGGTTTGAAAAGAGGAATGCGTTGAAAATTGCATGTGGCTTTGGAGCCGGAATGGGTCGGAAAGAAGAGGTTTGTGGTGCTGTTACTGGAGGCATAATTGTCATAAGTGCAAAGTATGGCAGAGTAGAAAAGGATGATCGGACAGCCCAAGAGAACACTTACAAGAAAACACGAGAGTTAATGGACCAATTTGCAGAAAAGTTTGGTACATATATCTGCCGTGAATTATTAAATGGTTGCGATTTAACAACAGAAGAAGGCCAGAAATCATTCAAGGAAAAAGACATGCTAAACAAAATATGTGTTCCATGCGTCAAGAGAGTTGTGAGCATTCTTGAAGAGATCATAAAAAATGCCCAACCATAGAATCCACCGGACGGCCTACAGCCGCCGATGATCCTTACGTTAAAAACCAAGGGGGTAGATAAAACGCATGTGCGAGTTGCTTGGCCTCAATTTCAACCGACCCGTTCGGTGCTCGCTCTCCTTCAGAGGGTTCTATCATCGCGGCCACCAAAACCCGCATGGATGGGGAGTGGCAAGATTCGATGGGCGCGCCTGTCAAGTATTTAAAGAACCTATAAAGGCCCCAAACAGCAAATTAGCCATGTTCCTCCGTGACTATGAATCCTTTATGAGCAAGATTTTTATGGGTCATGTGCGTTACGCCAGCCAAGGTAAACCTGCGCTTGAGAACACACACCCCTTTTCACGCATTTTTCAGGCTCGCGAGGTAGTATTTGCCCACAACGGCACTGTGAACACTGTGGACAAAGTTATGGCAAGGGCTGAACTGGAGTTTCTCCCTGTGGGCGAGACGGACTCGGAATATCTGTTCTGCGCCATACTCACTGTATTGTCCAGAGAGGGTATTGCCTTTTCAGAATTTCAAGAAATCGGGGCTGTTCTTCTTCGATTCAACAGATCCGGCACCATGAATCTTCTTTTTTCGGAAGGGGAACATCTTTACGCTTATCGAGATCAAAATGGTTATAACGGCCTCTGCATGACTGAGCGGATGGCGCCATTTGTAAGAGTATCCTTACGGGACGAGGATTGGGAAATTGATTTGGCTGAGGAGAAGCGCCCTGATCAGAGGGGTTTTATCATAGCAACCCGCCCTTTGACAGACGAACAATGGAAAGATCTGAGTCCAGGCTCTTTGAGTGTTTTCAAAGACGGTCGATGTGTTTATGGTGCCTAACAAGGCGCTCCACCTGCCGCCATTTTGCTGCGCTTCAGGGCTGCAAGGGAGCTTGGTCTTTAGAAGAGAAGAATAATCCTACTGAAACATGAGAATAGGTCGGCGAGGAAATTCCCTTAAAACAAAGATTGTAACCCCGTTTTCCCGGATAAAATCGCCGCCCCAACAACCGGTCATCGAGAGAATTCCATAAAAAAGGCATAATGGGAAAGACATTTTGGAAGCCGGGAGATTTTTCCTGAAGTCGTTGGCGGGATGGTGCCGTTTCTTCTTGACTTATTTTCGGGAGAAATCCCGCCAAAGGCGGAAGAATGCCTAAGGGGAAAGGGCTGCCACGGATAAGGCAGGGAAAAGACCCATCCGAGAAGCTCAGACTTCAGAGAAAACGTCCCGGTATTATGTCCCCATGAACAGATCGTTCTTCAATATTTTGGAAAGGTGATCGGCCCGGCGCAGGGGTTCGGGGAGTCGGAAGGTTCGGGTGCAAGCCTGGACGATTTTTATGGATTCAGGAAGGGTAATCCTATGGCCGGGCGAGACGAAGAGGGGCTTTACCCCCTGCCGGGTCCGCAGGACCGCCCCCACCACCTCCCCATTCGTCAGCAGAGGGGACCAATCCCCTTTCTTCGGCCCCGGTTCTTGGTACCTTCCGATCAGCCGCGATTTGGCGCATCCCACGGTCGGAACATTCAAAAGCAGGCCCAGGTGGGAGGCGATGCCCATCCGTCTGGGATGGGCGATGCCTTGTCCGTCCACCAGAACCAAGTCCGGCGGGGTCTTCAATCTTTTCAAAGCGGCTATTAAGGCCGGGGCCTCGCGAAAGGAGAGATAGCCGGGGATGTAAGGGAAGGTTGTTTTCCGAAGGGCCCAAACCTCCTCCAATAAAGTAAGGGCGGGAAAGGAAAAAAGACAGGCGCAACCGATGACCTGCTTCCCCCGAAAGGCCGCATCCACTCCGGCGACAGACCGAACCTCATCAGACAAGGGCCGAATGGCCATCCTTTCCCGCAAGCGCTCTTGAACGGCACGGGCCCGAAGGAGGTCCATCTTTATGAAACCCTCCGTATCCACCCGCCGAAGGCGGGACGGATACCGGACCGCTTTTCCAAGGGGCGGATCAAGAGTTCGGCCAGCCCAATAAGCGGCGGCTGTTTTCCCCCAAGATGGCCTGCTTCTCTTTCTCCCCCAAGCCGGCCTCTTCCATCTCTTTCAGGTAGCGTCCCAGACCCAGCAAGGGGTAGTCGCTGCCGTAAAGGATTTTCCCCGGCCCGAGGATCTTCAGGGCGTGCTGATAGATTTCCGGGCGGTAGAGGAAAGGGGAGGCGGCGGTATCGAACCAAGTGTTGGCCAGGACCTCCGACACCTCTCTTTTCATCAAGAGATACCACCAAAGCCCGCCGCCCCAGTGGGCCAGGATGAAGCGGACGCGGGGGAAGGCTTTGATGACGGCATACAGTTCCCAGAAGGGCTGTTGTCCTTTTCCTGGATAGAAATGTCCCACCGGCTCGTTGACATGGAGGAGGAAGGGGACCTGAAAACGATCGGCCAATTGCATCAAGGGCCTCAAGCGATCGAGATAGGCCCCTCCTTTGGATGGGGTGTAAAAGGCGATTTCTCCCAATCCCTTCAGGCCGGCCGCAAGACACCGTTCCCCTTCCTCGACGGCGTCGGCAAGGTCGGGGTTGAGGCAGGCAAAGCCCAGGAGGCGGTCGGGGTATCGTTGCACGGCGTCCAGGACATAGTCATTGCAGCGTCGAACCAATGCCGGGTTTTTCCAGGGGAAGGCGAAACAAACCGAGCCTTGAATCCCGTCCCGATCCATGGCCGCGATCAACCCTTCGGCCGTGGTCAAGGGGGAGCGTTTCGGATCCCGGTAGAGGAGTTCGAAAGCCGGTTCCCCGACAAAGAAGGCCTCCCGTTCGCGGCAGATGTCCGGGGGGAAGATATGGGTGTGAATGTCGATGATCATCGCCGTTGATGTCCCGGTGGACGGCAGGATCCTCAAAATTCGATTTCTCCGTCCAAAACGGTTTTGTTTTCGGGAGGGTCCGGTTCCGCCTCCCGCGTTTCCGCTGGTCTTTCCGCTTCTTCTTTCTTGTGTTCCCCTGTTTCCGGACCTTTTCCTTCCTTCTTTTTCTTGACGAATTCCAGTTTTCCTTCTTCAGGGGGCAGGTGAGGATGGCCTTCCAAGAAGATGGAGACTTGATGGCGTTCTTCCATGCGGGCCAATTCCTCCCGCTTGCGGTTGAGGAGGTAGTGGGCCACCTCCAAAGGCAATTCTCCCTTGACTTCGGCTACGGTCCCTTTGGAGATCCCCAAGCTGATCTTCCGGAGATACATCAAGGCCAGGGTCTCGACGGAACGGATCTGCCCTCGTCCTTGGCAGGTGGGACAGACCAGATAGGTGCCGAACTGGATGGGAGGACGGATACGCTGGCGGGAGAGTTCCATAAGACCGAATTTGGAGATCTTGGAAACGGTGGTCCGGGCCTTGTCCTTTTTCAGGTGGGTCTTCATGGCCTTGACCACTTCGTTTTGATTTTTGGCCGACTTCATGTCGATGAAGTCGATGACGATCAGTCCCCCCAAATCGCGCAGGCGGAGCTGACGGGCGATTTCCGCCGCCGCCTCGAGGTTGGTCTTGAAGGCCGTCTCTTCGATCTCTTTTTCCTTGATCGAACGGCCGGAATTGACATCAATGGCCACCAGGGCCTCGGTGGGATCAATGACGATGTGTCCGCCGGACTTCAGCTTGACCCGTTTCTGGAAGATGGTCTCGATCTGTTCTTCGATCTGATGCTTGGAGAAGAGGGGCCGGGCCTCTTTATAAAGCTTGACCAAACTGCGCTGCCGGGGGGCGATGATGCCCAAAAAATCGCGGACTTGTTTATAGATCTCCTTGTTGTCCACCAGGATTTCTTTGATGTCCGGGGTGAAGAGGTCCCGCAGGGTGCGCGTGGCCAGGTCCATTTCTTTATAGACCAAGGAAGGGGCGGGCTGTTCCATGGCCCGAGTGCGGATTTCCTCCCAGAGTTTGAGCAAAGAAGCCAGGTCCTTGGCCAGGTCTTGTTTTTTCTTCCCTTCCCCGGCGGTACGCACGATCACCCCGATCTCTTCGGGGATTTTCAACTGGCTGACGATCTTTTTCAGGCGTTCCCGCTCGGCCTCGTCTTCGATCTTTCGGGAGACGCCGACGCCGGATTGACCCGGGGTGAGGACCAAATGCCGGCCGGGTAGGGAGATGTAGGTGGTCAGGGCCGCTCCCTTGTTGCCGCTTTCCTCTTTGGTCACCTGGACCAAAAGCTCTTGGCCGCGACGGATCATTTTTTGAATGGGCAGACGGCTGCGACCCTGTCCTTCCCCTTCCGCCGTCTCCAGGTGGTATTCGGGATGGATCTCATCGGCCTGGAGAAAGCCGTTCTTGCCCCCGCCGTAATCGATAAAGGCCGCCTGCAGGGCCGGTTCGATACGACTCACTATCCCCTTGTAAATGTTCCCCCGGATTTGTTCCTTGGCCGCCGTTTCGATGTAGAACTCCTCGAGGACGCCGTCTTCAATAAGGGCCACCCGGTATTCTTCCGGGTCCACGGCGTTGATCAACAGTTTTTTCACCGGCGGCATATCATCGCCCTTTTCTCTTTTTTTTGGCTTCGTGGACCTGATGGACTTGGTACATAAAGGCCTCCAGGCGGGTGCGGGTGTTGGTCTGTTCCTGGCCGTCGTAAGAAAGGTTCAAGAAGGGGATGTTGTCGTGATCCTCCCGGAACCTTTTCAGCAGGGCGTTGACGATGGTCCCGGGCATGCAGGTGAAGGGCATGATGTTGATCAAGCCGCAGGCCCCCTTCTGGTAAAAGTCCTTGGCCTTGCCCAGGCTGAGGATGGCCTCCCCCTCGAAAGAAGGATGGAGATAAGGATGGGCGTTTTGCAAAGTGGTCTTGATTGGCGGCTCGCCGTAATTCCGCAAGGCCCCCTGAAAGGTCTCCTCCAATTCATGTTCCAGTTTGTTCTGGATCCGGTGGGTCAAGAAAAGCTCGAGGAGATCGCGGTATTTTCTTAACCAAATGGCCCGCCAGAGGGAGGTCTGATTCGTATAAAGGATCCATTCGGAAATGGGCGGCAACCAGGCCTCTCCGCCCAGGGCCTCCACTTCCAGGACCACATTTTCGTTGGCGAACTTATTGGCCCGGGTGTAGATCTCTCCGACCATGCCGATCACCGGCCGGGATCCCGGGTTTTCCACCGGGATGGCTTCGAAGGCCCGCCGGGCCTCTTTCATGACTTGGACCAGATCACCGCGGGTGGCGATGGCCTCCGACACCTTTTTCAGGTAATGCCGGTAAACCGCCTCCGTTTCCCCCTTGTTTTTTTCATAGGGCCGGGTCTCCCTGAGCTTCTTCTCCAAGGTGTCCACGGCGACGATACCCTGCCAACCCAGGCGGGTAAAGTCATTGCCTCCGACCATACCCAGTTCCCTGTAGAGGGCTTCGCTTTGATTCGGGGCGTAGATCGGGACCTGGGGAAAGCCCAATTCGTCCAGGACCAGGCGGTGAAAACGGTGGTATTGTCCGAAGCGGCAGGGGCCGGTACCCGAAGGCATGAAGAAGGCCGAGCGGTCGGGATCGAAATCCGGCCGATGAACCAACTTGGCCATGTCGCCGGTGGTCAGGATACAAGGGTAACATTCCTTTCCCGAGGTGAGTTTCCTCCCCCAGACCAGGGTTTCTTCATCGGAATCGGGCAGGACCTCGGCCTCCACCCCGCAGGCCTTGAAGGCCGCGGCCACGGGATAGGAGTGATCGGTCATGGGGGGGATGTAGATTTTTCGGTGGTTGCCGGAGATGATCCGGGCGTCCACCCGCTTCTTGACGCTGATCAGGTCGGCGGCCCGGCAGTTTTTCAGGCTGTCCAAAAAGGCCTCCAAACGGGTGACCACGCCGGCGTCGGCGCTGTGTTCGTCAATCTCGATTTCCAGATAGGGTTTGCCTTTCAGGATGTCGCGGAAGAAATGGAGGATGAAGGAGTCGGGTCCGCAACTGAAATTGGTGATGTAGATTCCGAAGAGATTGGGATGGTTTCTCAGGATCTCCGCAGCACTGGAGATCTTCTGTCCGAAACGCCAATAATGGAATTTGGACTCCTCGATTTCGCTTTTTCGGTCTAAATCGAAGAAGTCCATGGGGATGGCCAGGATGCCCAGGTCGCGGAGTTTCTTGGGGATGTTGAGGTTGATGCCGGCGTCGAATCCGTTGTAGGGCCGACTGACCACCACCATGGCGATCTCGTCGGGTTTGAGGGCGGCCAGGACCTCCCGCCCCCGCTCTTTCAGACGACGATAAAAGGTCTCTTGGGCCTCCAGTCCTTCCTTCATCGCCTTGGAGATCAAAAAGGGGTTGATCTTTAAAGACTTGGCCAAGGCCATCAATTCCTTTTTCAGGATCCGTTCGCCCCGACCGAAGTGCAAGACCGGGGAGATGACCTCCACTCCTTTTTCTTTGAAGTTGATGGAAGAATGGATGGTATAGGCCAGGGTCTGGGCCAGGGGACAGACGGATCCCTGTTCATAATCGGGATTGTCGGACTTGAGGTCAATGACGCTGGGGACGAAGATGCGTTGCACCCCTTGCTCGATCAGCTCGAGGATATGGCCGTGGGCCACCTTGATGGGCAGGCAGGTTTCCGCGGCCATGCACTCCACCCCGCGGTGGATGATGGTCTTGTTGGTCACGCCGGTAAGGACCACTTCGAAACCCAAAGCGGCGAAGAAGGTCCGGAAGAAGGGGAGGAGTTCCCGAAAAAACAGGGCCCGGGGGATGCCGATCTTACCCCTTTTCCCGCCGGGGTTGAGGTCTTCGGGGCGGCCGGTCAGCCAGGCCTCCCGCTCGGCGAAGAGGTCGGGGATGTTGTTTTTCGTCGCTTTCTTGGTGTCCACATCGTACTTGTCGCAGCGGCTGCCGTAGAAGAGGGGCTTTTCTCCTTCGATGCTCACCTTTTTGATCTCGCATTGGTTGGGACAGCCTTTGCACTCGAAGGAAGAGATTTCATAGCTGACCTTGGCCAGGTCGAATCCTTTGAAGCGGCTTTTTCCCCAGGTCCGTTCCCGCATGGCCAAAATGGCCGCCCCGATGGCTCCGGTGACGTCGTTGTGTTCGGGGACGGTGATGGGCTTGCCCACGATCTTTTCGAAGGCGGCGACGATCCCTTTGTTGGAGGCCGTGGCGCCTTGATAAAAGATGCGGTTGCCGATCCGGCGGTCTTCGACGACCTTGTTCAGATAATTTTCGACGATGGAATAACTCAACCCGGCCACCAGATCTTTCTTGTCCAGTCCTTGCTGTTGATGATGGACCAGGTCGGATTCCATAAAGACCGTACAGCGTTCACCCAAGCGGACCGGGTTTTGGGACTCCAGGGCCAGGGCCCCGAATTCTCCCTTGATGGAAATCCCCAGCTTCTCGGCCTGTTCTTCCAGAAAAGAGCCGGTCCCGGCGGCGCAGACCTTGTTCATCATGAAATCGACGATGGCCCCGTTCTCCAGACTGATGTATTTGGAATCCTGTCCTCCGATCTCGAAGATGGTGTCCACTTGAGGATCGATGGCCGCTGCGGCCGTGGCCTGGGCGGTGATTTCATTGCGGACGATGTCGGCCCCGATGAAGTCGCCGGTCAAATAACGACCCGAGCCGGTGGTGGCCGCACCCATGATGATCACCTTGTCCCCCACCTCCTTCCCGGCGGCGGCCAGGCCTTGGCGGATGGCTTCCAAAGGACGACCGGCGGTCATCAGGTACTGTTTGGAGAGGACACGCATGTCTTTGTCGATGACCACCACATTGGTGCTTATGGAACCTACATCCACCCCTAAATAGGCCTCGATTTTTTGGCCGTCCGGCGGGACTTCGGCTTGGCCGGCGAAAAAGGGTTGGATGTAGTCGTCGCGGAGGCGCAGCGGTTCCAGCCTGCGGGTCTCGATGGTTTGGGTCTTGAGATACCTTTCCAAAGGTTCGATCCCTTGGAAGGCGCCTTTAAGGGTCGGGTCTTCTTGGACGATCAGGCTGGCCCCGATGGCCCCCATAAAGAAGAAATGTTCCGGGACGATCAGCTCCCCTTCCTTCAGTTCCAAGATTTCCGAAAAGGCCCGTCGGACGCCGAGGTTGGCGGCCACGCCCCCTTGAAAGGAAACCGGCTTGAGGATGTTTTTGCCTTTAGCGATGTTGCTTTTCAGGTTGCGGGCCACGGCGAAGCACAAGCCGGCGATGATGTCATAATCGGGGGTGGCCTCCTGCTGGAGGTGGATCATGTCGGTCTTGGCGAAGACCGTGCAGCGTCCGGCGATGCGGGGGGGGGTCTGGGACTTCAAGGCCAGACGACTGAATTCCTCGATAGTCAGACCCAGGCGATGGGCCTGCTGGTCCAGGAAGGAACCGGTTCCGGCGGCGCAAAGGGTGTTCATGGCAAAATCGCTGATCACCAGTCGGCCCCCTTCTCCTCGGGAGAGGAGGATCAATTTCGAATCCTCGCCCCCCATTTCGATGATGGTCCGAACCTCGGGATGGAAGCGTTCCACGGCCCGGGTCTGGGCGATGATTTCGTTGACGAAGGGGACGGACAGGATCTCGGCCACCTTTTTGCCCGCCGTCCCGGTCAGGGCCAAAGTGGCGACCTCCGCCAGGGGATATTCCGAAAAGAATTCGCGGAAGACCGCAAGGGCGGCCTCCAAGGGTTGGCCCAGGGTGCGGCGATAATCTTCCTTAAGGATCTTTCCCTCCTGGTCCATGATGACGGTGTTGACGCTGACCGAACCGATGTCCATTCCCAAATGCAATGCCTTCATTCCCAATCCTCCGTTTACTGCACATCCTGTGAAAGGGCCCGGTAAAAACCTTGCCGGCCGAACCGTTCAGGAATGATTTTCCCGGCCTGAAGCAATTGCTCCAAGAGGCCCCGGGTTTCCCTGTGGGAAATCCCCAGGGAGCGGGCGATCTCTTCTTCGGTGCAGGGCCGGCGGGCCAAAAGGCCCAACGCCTCCCTTTCCAAGGCCTTGGTCCGAAACTGGGACCGGTCTTTCTGTGTTTGGACAATGAGTTCGATTTCCGCACACCCCTTTAGGGTGTTTCGAACGGCCTGTAAATCCTCCGGGGTCAACGGGTGCGCCGTCGGGTCCACCGGCGGTCGGGCCACGGTGTTGAGTTGCACCTTTTCCGGGCGGATGGCCCGGATCCAATCCCCCAAACGGGCGATCCGAAGCGGGTCGTCGTTTATTCCTTTCAAGAGGAGGACCTCCAACCAGACCCGGCCGCCCGGACGGTTTCCCAAGCGGATGAGTCCTTCCGTAAGTCGGTCGAAGGGTATGGAAGGATGGGGACGGTTCACCGCCTGATAGACCTCTTCATCGGGGGCGTCCAGGGAGGGGAGGACCACATCGGCTTGGGCGGCCGCCTCGAGCACGCCTTCCTGATACAATAAAGAACCGTTGGTGAGCAGGGCCACCGGTACGGGGGAGCGTTTTTTGATCCCCTCAATGATCTCTCCGAGGCGGGGATGGAGCGTCGGTTCCCCGGAACCGGTGACGGTGATATAATCCAAAAGAGGCGGTGCTTCGGCCAGGGTTTGTTCCAGTTCCTCCAAGATTTCTTCCGGGGGGATCTCGTCCACCGGGTCGGCCGTCTTTCGGGTGGTTGCCCCCAATTCGCAATAAATACAGTCGAAAGTGCAGGTTTTATAAGGGATAATATCCACTCCCAAAGAAAACCCCAAACGGCGCGAAGAAACGGGGCCGAAGAGGTTTTTCTTCTTTTTGTTCGCTGATAAAGGGCTGATCATGGTCGGCGACGATTGGAGTTGATTAATACTAAAACATTAAATCTAACCTTTCCCTAAGGCCTTGTCAATTTTAAAGTTGGCGGAAAAGCGGTTGATTAAAAAGGGGAAGGGGAAGAGATCGGAGGGCTTCGGGATTTATCGGTTGCAATCGCTTTAGGCTTCCTGTTATAATTTTTAATCATGCACGGGAGGGGGAAGGTATGGCGCCGGTCAAAATTTACACTTTAAGTACTTGCAGTCATTGTAAAAACACCAAAAAATTGCTCAATGAATTGGGGATCTCTTACGACTTCGTGGATGTCGATCTGCTCCAGGGAAAGGAGCGTGAAGCGATGATCGAGGAAGTCCGCAAGATCAACCCCTCCCTCTCTTTTCCCACCATCCTCATCGGGGGGCGTTTGATCGTCGGGTTCAAAGAACAGGAAATCCGGGAGGCGTTGGGGCTGTGACGACCCAGGAACTCTATGAACTGTTAAAGAAGACCCAGGAACCCAAGGGGTATTTCTTTAACAAAGACCGGGAGCGGGTGGAGGATCTTTTGGCCGCCTTGTTACTAAACAAGGAACGATACGGTTACATGTCCTGCCCCTGCCGTTTGGCCTCGGGCGATCGGGAAAAGGACCGGGACATCATCTGCCCTTGCCTTTACAGGGAACAGGATGTGGCGGAATACGGGAGTTGTTATTGTAATCTCTATGTCTCCCGGGAATGGAACGCCTCCGAAGGTCCCCATCCTTATGTGCCGGAACGCCGCCCGGCCGACCGGCTTCCCTTTTAGGGGTTGACGCCTCAAGGATCGGCCTATACAGCCCTCTTGGGAGACCCAAACCCTTTACAAGGGCTGCGACGATGATTAGCATTTAAAACAATCGGCTAATCAACAAGGGAAGCAAACCGTCTTTTGACTTGGGTCAAGGATAACATTCGGCAAAAGAGGGTAAGATAAGCCATCCTAAACCAAGGGGTGGGGGGTGGCCTTTGTGCAGCGCAAGGGACCACCATCCCTTTGGGGGTAATCGCCGGAAAGGAAAGTAAAGCAGGGTTTTTTAGAGGCGGTAAGCCGGAAAAGGAGAAGGAAACCATGTATTCCAAGACGGTGATGGAGCATTTTAAGAACCCCCGGAATGTGGGGGAGATCGAAAACGCCGACGGCGTCGGCGAAGTGGGCAACCCTTTGTGCGGGGATATGATGACCATCTACCTCAAGGTGGAAGACGACGTCATCAAGGACATCAAATTCAAGACCTTCGGCTGCGGAGCGGCCATTGCCGTTTCCAGTATGTTGACCGAAATGGCCAAAGGCAAGACCCTGGCCGAGGCCAAAAAGATTACCAACAAAGATGTGGCTGAGGCCTTGGAGGGGCTGCCGAAAAACAAGCTTCATTGCTCCAACCTGGGGGCCGACGCCCTCAAACGGGCCATTCAGGATTATGAAGACCGCAAGGCCGGGATCGTCCGACCGGCCCCGAAACGGCAGGAGCCGCACGAACACGATCACGGTCACGAAGAAGGAGGCCATTGTTATTGTCCTTATTGCAACATCGAGGTCTCTGAAGACGATCTCTTCTGCGTCGGCTGCGGCAAGATGCTGAAGAAGCCCCATTGATGCCCTAAAAGGAAAACAAGACCATGAAGACGATCAATCTCGATTACTTGTCGGCCAATCCGCTCCTCCCCGAGGTCCAGGAGGCCATGATCAAGGCCATCCGGACCAATTACGGAAACCCTTCCAGCCCCCATCAGTTGGGCGATCAAGCCCATGAAGCCCTGGAGCAGGCCAGAGAATCGGTGGCCCGCTTGATCCATTGCCCCAAGCCCCAAGAGATCGTCTTTACCTCGGGCGGCACGGAAGCGATCAATACGGCCATCAAGGGAGTGGCCTTGGCCCAAGCGAAGAAGGGCCGACACATCGTCACTTCCAACATCGAACACAACGCCGTTTTGCGTTCCTTGCGTCGTCTAAGGATGATGGATTTTCAGGTGACCTCCGTAGGGGTGGACGAATACGGCCGGGTGGATCCCGAAGAAGTGGCCCGGGCCATTCGGGAAGATACCATCCTGGTCACCGTTATGCACAGCAACAACGAGATCGGGACCCTGCAACCCATCGAAGAGATCGCCCGCATCACCCGGGAAAAGAAGATCCCCTTCCATTGTGACGCCGTGACCTCCGTCGGGGTGATCCCGGTGGATGTGCAAAAGCTGGGGGTGGATCTGTTGAGTTTTTCGGCCAACCAATTTTACGGGCCTTCCGGGGTGGGGGGCCTGTATATCCGCTCGGGCACGGTCCTCTGGCCCCTCCTCGACGGCGGGGTCCAGGAAAACAATAAAAGGGCCGGGACGGAAAACCTGATCGGGATCATCGGCATGGGGGCGGCGGCGGAGGCGGCCGTGCGCGATATGGAGGACCGCATCCGTCACTGTCGGCGCTTGAAGGAAAGACTGATCCGAGGCCTTAAGGAAAACATTGAGGACATCTTCATCAACGGCCATCCCGAACTCTCCTTACCCAACCTGGTTTCGGTTTCCATCCGCTATATCGAAGGGGAAGGGATCGTCCTCATGCTCGACGAGGAAAACATTTTGGTCTCCACCCGCTCGGCCTGCGCCGCCGGGGCCTTACAGGCCTCCCATGTGTTGTTGGCCATCGGGCGGGACTTCGCCGACGCCCAAGGGACCCTGGTCATCACCTTCGGACGGGAGACCAGCGAGGCCGATATCGATCGCTTCCTCGAGGTCTTGAAAAAAGTGGTCCGAACCTTGCGCGACATGTCGCCCCTATATAACAAGAAAAAATGATCCGAGTACCGGCGGCCGGTTGGGCGGTCCGGTACCGGGGAAAGGAAGGCTTATGCAAACCAAAATCAAAGTCAAGGGAATGTCCTGCCAACACTGCGTCGCGGCCGTGACCAAGGCCTTGAAGGAGATCGCCGAATTGGAAGATGTAGTGGTGGATCTGGAAAAAGGCGAGGCCTCCTTCCGGGAGAAAGGTCCGGTGTCCAAAGAAGTGATTCGGGAGAAGATTAAGAAGGCCGGATACGAAGCGGAGTTCTGAAGGGGTGAGGGGTTTTCCCGCCCCCTTTTTGTCTTCGGGCCCCCCTTCTTTGACAGGCAAAACAAAAAGAAAGGAGAAACCCATGAAAAAATATGTGTGCACCGTCTGCGGCTATGTCTACGACCCGGCCCAAGGAGACCCGGACAACGGGATCGCCCCCGGAACCCCCTTTGAAAAACTCCCCGATGACTGGACCTGCCCGGTCTGCGGCTCGGGCAAAGACAAGTTCGAAGAAGAATAGTTCGCGGTAATCCCATGCCCGAATCCAGGGAAAGATCGCCCGCGGGCCATGAAGCGGTCATTTTGCGGGAGGCCACGGAAAACACCAACGAAGGTTTCGTGACCATTGACCAGGACCATCGCGTAATCATCTTTAACAAGGCCGCGGAAAAGATCTTCGGTTACACCCGCGACGAGGTCATTGGTAAAGACTTGGGGGCGATCCTTTCCCCGGAGTGTGAAAAGGGTCATAAGGCGGCGGTGGCCCGCTTTTTACAGACCCGGGAGCCCCGTCTTATCGGTCATCAGACGGAATTCATGACCCGGAGAAAGAATGGAGAGTGGTTTCCCCTCTCCATTTCTTTTTCCGTGTCCGAGATCGACGGGCGGTTCTATTTCACCGCCATCGTCCGGGATATGACCGAGACCAAGGCCTTGCAAGAGCAGGTCCTCCGCTCCGAACGGCTGGCCGCCTTGGGACAACTCGTGGCCGAAATCACCCACGAAATCAAAAACCCTTTGGTGATGATCGGCGGATACGCCCGTCAGTTGGCCCGGACCGTGGAGGACGAAAAAAGCCGCTCCAAACTGAAGATTATCACCGACGAAGTCGGTCGTCTGGAAAAATTGCTCCAGGAGCTTCGGGAGATCTACCGACCTCAGCCTTTGACCCTCCAGGAAGTGGATGTGAATGTCCTCCTCAGCGAGATCTATTCCCTGGCCAAGGAGGATTGCCGCCTTTCCCGCATTGATATCCGTTTGGATACCCCCGCCCAACCCCTTTGGATCAAGGGGGATTCGGAAAAACTGAAGCAGGTCTTTTTGAACCTGGTCAAAAACGCCATGGAGGCCATGGAAAAAGGAGGGACCTTGACCATTCGGTCCAGGCCGGTGGGGGAGGAAGTGGAAGTCGCCGTTCAAGACGACGGTCCGGGGATCCGGGCCGAAGACCGGGCAAAGCTCTTTACCCCGTTTTTCACCACCAAGCGCCGCGGTTCAGGACTGGGCTTGAGCGTCTCCAAAAGGATCGTCGAAGGCCATCCGGGGGGAAGGTTGGAGCTGGAAAGCGAAGAGGGTAAAGGGACCCTGGTCCGGATCCTCCTCCCCCTTATAAAAGTAAAAGAAGGGGAGAGGGGAACGGGGTAATCGGCACTTCTTCCTCCCCTGAAGGGCTGAAGTAATCGAAAAAAAGGCTGGACAAGATCCGGCCGAAACATTTGGTTCATTCCAAATCAATAAAGAGGTGATGACCATGAGACCCGTTGAAGTGGTGAAGGACATTTATTGGGTGGGGGCCGTGGACTGGAACATCCGGGATTTCCACGGTTATGCCATCCCCCGGGGAACGACCTACAACGCTTATTTGATCCTCGATGAAAAAATCACCTTGATCGACACGGTCAAAAAGGAATTCGCCGACCAACTCTTGGAAAACATCGCCCAAATCGTTGATCCGAAAAAGATCGATTATGTGATCAGTAATCATACGGAGATGGATCATTCCGGCTCCTTGCCGCGGGTGATGCACAAGATCGGAGCGGACAAGCCCCTGTTCTGTTCCCGAATGGGCCGTAAAAACCTCTCCCTCCACTTCCGGGAAAACTGGAATTACCGGACCGTGGAAAACGGAGAGGTCCTTTCTTTGGGGAAAAGGAGTTTGACCTTCCTGGAAACCCGCATGCTCCACTGGCCGGACAGCATGTTTTCTTATTGCCCCCAAGACCACCTCCTTTTTTCCAGCGACGCCTTCGGCCAGCACTACGCCTCTATGGAACGGTTCGACGACGAAGCCGGGGAGGACCTCTGGACCGAGGCCAAAAAATATTTCGCCAACATCCTCCTTTTATACTCCCCTTTGATCCTCCAGCTGGTGGAAAAGGTTCAGTCCTTGGGCTTGACCTTTAAGACGATCTGTCCGGATCACGGCATCATCTGGCGTCGCGACCCGAACCGGATCATCCAGGCCTATGTGGAATGGAGCCGCCAGGAACCGAAAAAGAAGGCCGTGGTCGTATACGATACCATGTGGCACAGCACGGAAAAATTGGCCGAGGCCGCGGCCGAAGGACTGTATCAAGCCGGGTTGGAGGTCACGCCCATGCATTTGAGGGCCACCCACCGCAGTGACGTCATGACCGAGGTCCTGGAGGCCGCGGCGGTGCTGGTCGGCTCACCCACCCTGAACAACGGGTTGTTTCCCACGGTTTCGGATTTTTTGACCTACATGAAAGGGCTGAAACCCCTGGGCAAGGTCGGTGCGGCCTTCGGCTCCTACGGCTGGAGCGGAGAGGCGGTGAAGCTGATCAACCAAGAACTGGAGGCCATGAAATTTAATTTGGTCGATCCGGGCCTCAAGGTCCAATTCGTCCCCGACGGCGAAGCCCTGAAGGCCGCCTTGGAATTGGGCAGAAAGGTCGGAAAATCCTGCGGCCTGAAATGAGCGGTCGGCCCCTTTTGCCTTGGAGGGTGATGGTCAATCCGGCCGCAGCCGACGGGCGCACCGGAAGAAGGTGGAAGGCGCGGGAACCCCTTTTGCGCCGCATCCTCCCGGACTTTGAGGTGTATTTCACGGAAGGTCCGGGCCATGCCGTCGTTCTGGGCCGCCGGGCGGCGGAAGAAGGGGTCCCTGTCTTGGCCGTTCACGGAGGGGACGGGACCATAAACGAGGCGGTCAACGGCCTCCTCTCCGTCGAAGGTCCACTGCCGGCCCTGGCCGTCTTACCCGGCGGGACCGGGGCCGATTGGGTGCGGAGTTCAGGGATTCCCCACTCCCTGGCCGCCGCCGCCCATGTGGCCCGCAACGGGTCCCCCAGACCGATGGATCTCGGTCGGGTCCAATTCCTTCACCCCGACGGCCGACGGATGGAACGATATTTCGCCAATGTGGCCGATGTCGGCTTCGGCGGGGAATTGGTCCGCTATGTGAACGGCCGTTCCAAACGGTGGGGCGGTCGGATCACCTTTTTTCAGGGATTGATTCGGACCTTGTTTAACTATGGTAACAAGGAGATGGAAATCCTTCTGGACGAAGGGGAACGGCTTCGGATGCGGACCTGTTCGGTGGTGGTGGCCAACGGGCAATTCTTCGGCGGCGGCATGTGGGTGGCGCCGCAAGCCCGCGTGGACGACGGTTTCTTGGAGGTGGTGGTCATCGGCGATGTGACCAAGACCGAATTTTTGACCCATTTAGGCCTCCTGTACCGCGGGACCATCGCCCGCCATCCCAAGGTGCGGACCTTCCGGGCCAAGACCGTGGCCCTTCATTCCGATGACGAAGTTTGGATCGATGCCGACGGAGAGGAGGTGGGTCTTCTCCCGGCCCGCTTCGAGATCCTGCCGGAAAAAATTTGTCTCATCCGTTGAAGGGCGATGGCCGTCTCCCCCGAAAAACAACAGGCCCTTGAAGAGACTTTAAAGCGGTTGAAAATTAAAAGGGAAGAGGTGGTGGAACGGTTCATCCGCTCCCGAGGTTCCGGTGGGCAAAAGGTGAACAAGACCTCCTCGGCCGTTTATCTGAAGCACCTGCCCACGGGTATAGAGATCAAGATGCAGAAGGATCGTTCCCAGGCCCTGAACCGTTTTCTGGCCTGGCGGCTGTTGGCCGAGAAAATCGAGGCCTTTTACCAAGGGGCGGACCGAGAGAATCCGGAAGCCCGGCGGATCCGCAAACAGAAAGACCGCCGTCGCCGGAGGACCAAAAACGGCCCTCCCCCTTTAAGAAAAAACCACCACCTGAATCCGCCCGACGAAAAGGACGACGCTTAAAGATTTCCAAAAGGCCGACCCTACCTTTCCAAGATAATCGAGGCGTCCACGGCGATGGGTTCGCCCTTCACCACCAAGAGGGGGTTGACATCGATCTCCTGGACGGTTTCATCCATAAGGGCCCATTCCCCCAGGGTCATCAACCACCGGGCCAGGAGGTCCGGCTTTACCCCTTGAGTCCCGCGAAATCCCTTCAAGAGCGCCTTTCCCTGCAACCTTTCGACCATGGCCGCCACTTCTGTGGGGGTCAAAGGGGCCAAACGGAAGGTCACATCCTTGTAGATCTCGGCCCGGACCCCGCCGATGCCGAGCATGACCGCCGGCCCGAATTGAGGGTCACGGATGACCCCGGCGATGAGTTCCAGATCCCCTTTGAGCATGGGTTGAATCAAAAAGAGGTCCACCCCTTCTCGGGCGGCCGTCTCTTCGAAGGCCTGGGCCACTTCCGAAGGGTTTTGGAGGTTCAGTCTCACCAGCCCGGCCTCGGTCTTGTGCACCTGACCTTCCTGGAGACCTTTCAAGACAACGGGATACCCCAGGGATTCGGCCGCCTGAAGGGCCGCCTCCAAGGTGGTGACGGCCTTTTCTTGGACAACGGGAAGTCCCCAGGCCCTAAGACAGGCCTTGGACTCCTGCTCGTTCAGGATGACCCGCCCACGGGCTTCGGGTTTGGAAAGGATCTCGGTAGGCAAGGAAACGGTCCGGGATTTGACGGGGGCGGGTGCCCCCCCTTCCCGGCGTTCGGTCAGAAGGAGACGGGCCAGGACCTTGACCAAACGTTGGATCTCGTAATAGACCGGGAAGCCCAATTCTTCCAGGGTCAAGCGGGTCTTTTCGTAACCCTCGCCGGAACCGAAGACCCAAAAGAGGATAGGTTTTTTCACCCCTTTTTCCAAGACCGGGGCGAGCATCTCGGCCAGTTTGGTGGTCCGGCTTCCGGCCGGGGGAAACATGTGGACGACCACGGCCTCCACGGCCGGGTCTTCGTGGAGGGCGGCGATGGCCGCCCGATAGGCCTTGCGCTGTCCCATTTGTTCCATGGTCGGGTAAAAGTCCACCGGGTTCTTGATGGGCATCCAGGGTGGGGATATCTTTTGCAAGCGCTCTAAGGTCGGAAAAGAGAGTTCGGCCAAGGCCAGTCCTTCCTTCTCCAGGTGGTCGGCGGTGACGATCCCGGCGGCGCCGCTGTAAGTCAATACGGCCACGGCCGGTTTGCTTCCCTGATGTTTGGAGGTGGGGAAGCCTTTTTCCAGGCAGCGGGCCATATCGACCAACTCAAAAAAGTCTTCCACCAAGTATACCCCGGCCTGCTCCAAGGCCCCGCGGGCCACGGCGAAATCCCCGGCCAGGGAACCGGTATGGCTGGCCGAGGCCTTGGCCCCCGATGGACTTTGCCCGCCTTTTAGGACCACAATGGGTTTTCCCGCGGTTCGGGCCAGTTCGAAAAATCTCCTCCCCCGGGGGAAGGACTCGAGGTACATGGCAATGACCCGGGTGGAGGGGTCCTTAAGAAAATACTCCAAAAGCTCGGTCTCTTCCACATCGCACTTGTTGCCGATGGAACAGGCCTTGGCCAGACCCAAGCGCCTTTCGGCCATCAAGGTGGTGATAAAACCCCCGGAGAGAAGGCCGCTTTGCACGATGAGGGAGACCCCGCCGGGGAATAGGGCCCCTTCCCAAGATTCGGGTTGGATAAAGGAGAAGACATATTTTCGGGCCGGATCAATGAGGCCCATACAGTTGGGTCCCCACAGGCGCAGCCCCCCTTTCCGGGCGACGGCCAGACACCGATCCTGAAGGGCCTTGCCCTCCGGGCCGATCTCGGCGAAACCGCTGCATTCCAAGATGGCCCCGGGGAGGCCTCGGGCGACGCATTGTTCGAGGACGGCCGGCACAGCCCGGGCGGGTATGAAGACCAAGGCCAGGTCCAGGGGATCGGGGACCTCCAGGATCGAAGGGTAACAGGGCAATCCGAAGAGTTCTTTATATTTGGGATTGACCGGATAGATCGCTCCGTCATAACCCAAGAGGAGGTTTTGCACCAGATTGCGTCCGCCTCCGAAGCGGTCGAGGGTGGCGCCGATGACCGCCACCCCTTTGGGTCGAAAGAAAAAATCCATAGGCTCCTTTCTTGAAGGGTCGAATCAGGCAAAAAGAAACCCCCCATAGGGGTCCGCCTTTGGGGTTGACAGCGAAATCAAGTAGGTTATTCTAAGGAGGCCTTCCCGTGGGTGTCAAGCCCTTTCCAGGAGGAGACCATGCCCCGTATGCAGAAAAAAAGATCTATAAAGGCCGGTTTGCCGCCGGGGACGCCGGTCCATATCGGTGAGGCTTCGGAAGAAAAGACCCGGGTCACCGTCCTGACTTACAATGAAAAATTTTGTGAGGAACGGGAGGTAAGCCGGGCCGAAGAATGCCTTTTGCCTAAAGAAAAGGATAGGGTGACCTGGATCAATGTCACCGGTTTACACCAGGTCGAATGGCTGGAGGAACTCAACGCCTGTCTCGGCCTTCATCCTTTGGTCTTGGAAGACATCTTGAATACCGAGCAGCGTCCCAAGGTGGAGGAATATGAGGACTATCTCTTCCTGGTCTTGAAGGCCTTTTTTCTTTCTCCAAAAGGGCCGGAAAAAGTGGAAAGCCGGCAGGTCAGCCTCATCCTGGGAGAACAGTTCGTCATTTCCTTTCAGGAAAAAGATCAGCAACTGTTACAACCGATTCGGGAACGCCTATTGAACGGCAAAGGTCGCCTCCGCAGGATGGGGGCCGATTATCTCCTGCATGCCATTTTGGATGCCGTTGTGGATCAGTATTTCGTCGTCCTGGAAATCCTGGGGGAGAAAATTGAAGTGCTGGAAGAAGAACTGGTGACTCGCCCCCGATCGAGCACCTTGGAGGCCATTCATTGGATGAAGAGGGAGATGATCTTCATCCGTAAGGCCCTTTGGCCTTTGCGGGAGGTCATCGGCAGCCTGACCCGCGGTGAATTTTCCCTGATCCGGGAATCGTCCGTCGTCTATTTAAGGGATGTGTACGATCATACCATCCAGATCATCGACAACATCGAGACCTACCGGGACATCCTCGCCGGAATGACCGATATCTATCTCTCGAGCATCAGCAATCGCATGAATGAGGTGATGAAGGTATTGACCATCATCTCCACCCTCTTCATCCCTTTGACCTTTATCGCCGGGGTCTATGGCATGAACTTCAAGTACATGCCCGAGTTGGAGCAAATCTGGGGTTATCCGGCCGTTTTGGCGGTCATGGCGGGTGTGGCCGTATTCATGCTGATCTATTTTCGGAGAAAAAGGTGGATTTGATCGCTCCCGCGGTTACTCGAAGGTAAACCGTCCCTTCCTGAACAAACGGAGACAAATCTCGACTACCTCCGGGTCGTACAACACCCCTTGGTTTTTTTCGATCTCCTCCAAGGCCACGGTAATCCCGTGGGCCGGTCGGTAAGGGCGATGGGAGGCGATGGCCTCGACCACATCGGCTACGGCCAGGATACGGGCTTCCAGGAGCATCTCTTCGCCGGTGAGGCCCTGGGGATAACCGGAGCCGTTGATCCGTTCGTGGTGTTGCCGGACCGTCAAGGCCACCGGCCAAGGGAAGTCAATGTCCTTGAGGATTTCGTAGCCGACTTCGGGGTGGGTCTTGATCAGGGCGAACTCGATTTCGTTCAATCGGATCGGCTTGCTCAAGATTTCGGCCGGGATGCTGATTTTTCCCAGGTCGTGGACGATGCCGGCCATGCGGACGCCGTCCACCTGCTCTTTGGCCAATCCCATCTCCCGGGCGATGGTCCGGGCCAGATCGGCCACCCTTCGCTGGTGACCGGCGGTGTAGGGGTCGCGGATTTCCACGGCCGCGGCCATGGCCTGGATGATCCCGTTCAAGGCCTTGCGCAGGGCCTCCAAGGTCCGGCGCGTTTCTTCTTCCGAGGCCCGGAGCTGCTCTTCCATCTTCCTTTGCTCGGTGATGTCTACCCCTGAACTCAAGGTGCCGACGACGCACCCGGCCTCGTCCCGGATCAGGCTGTTGCGCCAGGCGATGAGTCGCACCTCGCCGCTAAAGGTGAGGACCGGGTTTTCGAACCGTTCGGCCGGAGGCCTTTCCCCTTGGACCATCTGGCTGAAATACTGGTAGACCCTGTCCCGGATTTCGACCGGGAGGAAGTGTTGGAACCAGTTTTTGCCGAGGATCTCCTCCCGGGGATATCCCAGGATCTCGCTTCCCCGGCGGTTGATCAAGGTGACTTCCCCTTCCCGGTTCAGGACCACCATGGCCACCCCGGCGATTTCCAGGTATTGGGCGGCCCGTTTCCTTTCCTTTTCCAACTCCTGCTCGGTGCGCCGGCGGGCATTTCGCACCTCAGCCTCGCGCAGCTCCCGTTCCACGGCCGGCACCAGGCGGTTCAGGTTGTCCTTGGGGATGAAGTCCTGGGCCCCGTTGCGCATGATCTCTACGGCCCGTTCCTCCCCGATCAGGCCGGAGACGAGGATGAAGGGGATGTCCTTTCCCGCAGCCAAAAAGACGTTCAAGGCGTGAAGACCGCTGAAGCGGGGGAGGTGATAATCGCTCAAGATCAGGTCCCAGGGCTTTTCCCCCAAGGCCTTTTCCATGGCCTCCGGGGTCTCCACCCGTTCCGATTCCACGGCGAATCCGCCCTTTTCCAACTCCCTCAGGAGCAACAGGTAATCGTCTTCCGAATCCTCGACGACCAAGACGCGCAACGGTTTTTTCATCATCGCCTCTTTGGAGTAGCTCATCTTCCTTCGAAGAGGGGCGAAACGGTTCCGCCCCTTCGAGGAGGCAAGGTGAAATAAAAGGTCGCCCCTTGTTCCGGGGCCCCTTCGGCCCAGACGCGGCCGCCGTGCCGTAAAATCACCCGGCGGACGATGGCCAATCCGATGCCGGTCCCTTCAAATTCTTCCGGACTGTGCAGGCGTTGAAAGGTCTGAAAGAGTTTGTCGGCGTAGGCCTTGTCGAAGCCGGCCCCGTCGTCCTTGACAAAGAAGACCCACACCCCATCCTGTTCCGCGGCCCCGAATTCGATCCGGGCCCGTTCATGACGGGAGGTGAATTTCCAGGCATTCTCCAAGAGGTTTCTCAAAACCACTTCCAAGAGGCGTCCGTCGCCTTCGGCGTGGATGTCCGGGGCGATGATCCAGTCCACCCGGCGTTCCGGCTGGCTTTCTTGAAGCTCGGCCGCTATGGAAGCGGCCAACCGGGAGAGGTCCACGGAGGCATAGGCCAATTCCGAGCGGGTCACCCGGGACAGTTTGAGCAGGTCTTCGATGAGGAGCCGCATCCTTTCCGCGGCGGCCAGGATGCGGTCCACGTATTTTTCTCCCCTTTCGTCCAGAACCGTTTGGTAATCCTCTTTTAAGGCGCGGCCGAACCCTTCGATGGCCCGCAAAGGGGCCTGGAGGTCGTGGGAGACGGAATAGGAAAAAGACTCCAGTTCGGCGTTGGCCGCGGCCAATTGGGCGGTGCGCTCCCGGACCCGTTGTTCCAACTCGGCGTTCAAGCGGATGACCTCCTCCTCGGCCTTTTTCCGTTCGGTGATGTCCCAAAGCTGGATCACGGCATGGGTGATCTTCCCCGCTCCATCACGAATGGGAAAGGCGGTCAAATCCAAAAAGACGGTCTCCCCTTGTTTCAAGGAGAGGTTGCCGATACGAGCCTTGTCGTAGCGGACCTCAAAACGGACCGTCTCCCCTTCTTCAAAGACCCGGCGGATCCGGGGGAGGCGGCCGTCGGCCTCCAAGATCGGATCCTTGAGGATATTGTAGCGCCCGACCACCTCTTCTTCGGAGATCTGGAACAGGTCGCGACAGGCGCGGTTTAAACGGATCATGGTCCCTTCCCGGTCGGCAATCCACATGGGCAAGGGGCTCTGTTCGATGATGTTGTTCAAAAAGGCCTCGGAAGTACGCAAGGCCTCTTCGGCCTTTTTCCGATCGGTAATGTCGCGGATGATGCATTGATAGTATTTTTTCCCCCCGATCTCCACGGCCCGGATGCTGCTTTCCACGGGAAAGAGGGATCCGTCTTTCCGTCGGTGGACGGTCTCCAGGATGACCCCGTCCCAAAGGGTTTCTCCTTTGCCTCCCCGGCGGACGACCGCTGTTTCGGCCCCGGGCGGGCTTAGGTCATGTTCCCGCATCTCCTGCAACTCTTCCAAGGTGTATCCGTAGGCCTGGATGGCCCGGTCATTGGCCTCGAGGATCTGCCAGCCTTGATCCATGAGGAGGAAAATGTCATGGATATGGCGGTGGAGGGAAGCGATCCGTTCGGACAAGACCTGCCGCTCCTTTTCCACGGCCAATTGCCTTTTCAACATCGAGGTGTCGTGGCGGCGCCAGAGGATGGTCAAAAGCAGGGTCGCCGAAAAGAAGGCGATGAGGATGGCCAAGGCGGTGATACGGGTTTCCCGGCGCAACGGGGCCAAGACCTCTTCCTTGTCCATTTTGGCGACCAAGACCCAGGGGGTCCCCGGGACCTTCCCGACGACGGCGAAGACCTCTTTCCCTCGATAATCCTTTCCTTCCCCAAAACCTTCCTGTCCTGAGGCGGCCCGGACTTCGACCTGATCGCCACCGCTTCGGAAAGGGATGCGCAGAAAAGAAGAGGTCGCGGTCCGGTGGCGGGGTTGGTTGAGGATGACCGCCGTTTCCCCTTCCCTACGGATGAGGAGGATCTCGCCGGAAGGGCTTCCGGTAGGCCAGGACTGGAGGGAAGGGTAAAGGAAAACGGCGGCGTGGATTTCAAACATCCAGACCCCAACGACCGGTGATTCTTGGGCCGAAGGAGACCGGTCCAATAAGGGGACGAAGATGTCCAGGTTGGGATAGTTGGGCATGACGGGGCTCAAATGGAGGTCGGAGACCAAAATGCGATGGCTCTTTAAGGCTTCAGCGATAAAGGCTCGGGCGATGGGGCCCACCCAATATTGTTCGGTCGGTTCGGAAAGTCTGAGGCGCCCTTGGGCGTTAAAAAGCAGGACCCGGGAAAACTGAAAGTTTCTCCTCATGGACCTCATGAGACGAAGGAGCTTTTCTTCGGTCTTTTTCGTTATGGACCCGGAAAGGAACGGCCTGAAAGGAGAGGAGAAGTCCGGGTATTCCAGGAAAAATCCGGCATTGCCCAAGCGCTCCAGATACCAGCGTTCCAGTTGATTGATCTTCAGGGCGGCGACGGCGGTCAATTCCTTACGGGCCACGCGTTTAAACTCGTTTTTTTGTGAATGGAGGTAGTACCAGCCGGCCCCGCATATCACCAATAATAAAAAGACGATGATGACCAAAGGGTTTTTGAAGAAAGGGATGGAAAGGAAATGTTTCAGGTTTTTATGCTCGCCCATCACCCAAGAAAGGGGCTGGGTGTCCTTACCGGCGGAGATCGAAAGGCCTAAGCCGAAGAAAAAGAGGCAGAGGGTCGAAACGGGCGATATGGGGATAACGCTGCCGATAAAAAAGAGGGGGATATCCAGGATCAGATTCGAGAACAGGAGCAGATTGAGGAAGGCGGCCGCCAAGGCCAATAAGGCGGCCCCTTGGTGCCGGCCTCGGCTCCGCGAAAAGGGAGGAAGTAGCGTTACCAAACTTAGTGCCAGGACCAAAAAAAAGAAGGCCGAAAGAGGAGACATCAGGTGGGGAAAATCGGCCCGAAACAGGGCGGCTTGGTTTAAAAAAGCGGCCTGACCCGTTTCCCGAGGGCCGATTAAGAAAATGGAAAAACGGTAGAGGCTATAGAGGCTTAAAAAAACGGTCACGGAGGCGGAGAAGAATCCGAAGGCGGGGACGAACCATCGTCCGGGAAAATGATGGTGAAGAAGAAGGGCGGTGCATAAAAGGAATAAGGAAACGGCCGAGGAGGGGGTTAGGAAGATGAGGTCGGAGCCGAAAAGGTCCTTAAAAGAAACCTCCAGGACCCACCCGCCCAGAAAAAACAGGGCCGTTATCCCTGGAAGGCCCAAAAAAAGGCGGCTCAGGAAGACCAAGGTTTTTTCTATGCGGGGCGATAAGTCTTTGGTGACATCCGCTTTCGTGGTCAAGGCCGCCCCTCCTTTCCCTTTGGCCATTGAAAACGCTTTTTTCAGATTACATCATACCTTATTTATCAAGAAAAACCAAGAAAGAGGAACGTCGCCCTTAGGGAAACACCGGCCGCAATATCTCCGGAAAAGTCCTTCGATGAATCCCTCAGGAAGAAACAGCCCTCTATTGCGGGGGGAGCTTATAAATGCGGATGGTTTCGCTTTGATAGACGGGTTGAAACCCCTCCAGGAATTCGTCCAAAGGCACTTGATGTTTTAGGAGGTAATGCCTTTCCTCCGGTCCCCAAAAAAGATAATTTGGACGATAAGTCTTCAAAAAAGTGGTGCGGTAGTGCGGGTCCGTGGTCCGGAAAAAGCGGAGGATTTGTTCGCGGATGTCGGTCAGGGTTTGGATTTGGACATAACGGTTCAGATGATAAAACCAACCCCAAATCAACCTCCTTTCCCCGTAGCCCTCGACACAGACCATGGAATATCTGGAGTCGGGCAAGATGAGAAAGATGCTGTCTTCTTCGGTATTCAAACGGATGAAGGCACCGGCCGTTTTTTGTGAGGCATCGGCGGCCCCGGCCCATCCGCTTTTGATCTTGTGGGCCACTTGATAAGGAAAAGGTAACATCAGGAAGAGGATAAACAATCCGCCCAGGGCGGTGCGAAGGCCAAAGGGGAATTTCCTTAATAACCCCAAGCCCACGGCGCTCAGCAGGGTCAGGTAGACACGGGTTTGGAACAAGACATGGGAGGCGTGATTGACCGGTCCCCGACCCAGGATACTCAACAGGGTGAAAAGGAGGGCGAAAGGGAAGAACCAGCGGCGGGCCTCGGAAGAAGAAAAAACGGCCCAGAGGGCAAAGGGCAAGACCAGACCGTTGATGCGGAAGAAATCCCAAAGGGCGGTCTGGAGGCCGGCGGCGTCCAAGACCCATTGATAAACGGGCATGGCGGGGGCATCCGGTTTAAAATAAAGATAAAAGGTCAGCGCGTAAGGGATGACGGTGCCGTAAAAGGCCAGGAGACGGAAATCCCTTTCCCCTTTCAGCCCCAGAAAAATTAGCCAGAGAGAAAAACCCGCCAGAAATCCCAGATAATAGACGGGGTGGAAGAAAGGCCCGAGCGAACAGGCCCCTAAGGCGATGAAAAGGTCCCCTTTTCTTTTTTCTTGAAGATAACGGATGAGGAAATAGAAGGCCGATAAGGGAGGCAGGAGGGCCGGGAGGAGATACCAACCCCAAAGGAAGGTATAACCGGTCAGGGCCTGCGCTTCTTCCCAGTGGAGGTTAAAGTTGAACCCCGGGTCGAAGCCGTATCCCAGAAATCCCCTGAGGATCCACTCGGATTGAATACCCACGGTGAACAGTAAAAGACCCCAAAACCCGACGGCGGGCCGAAGGGTGGTTTGCACCAAAATCAGATAAATCAATCCTAAAAAGGAGAAAGTGTTGATGACCGGAACGAATTCCAAGACCTTCCAGGCCGAAAGGCCTCCTAAGCGATGAAGGAGGCCGTAAAGAAAATAAAACCCCCAGGGATACCGTAAGGGGAGGAAAGAGGCTTCCGGGTCGCGGGGGGGCATGGCCCGCGAGGTTTCCTTAAGGATGCCGAAGAGATAGGTCCAATCTTCCGAATAAGGGCCTATCCCGGTGAGGTCCAGATAGAAGAAGACCCAGGTGCAGATCAAGATCAAGGTCGGGGCCAACAAGGCCGGCGGTTTTTCGGGATAGTGAACCTTTCCTTTGCCCTTCAAGGTATAGGCCATGGCCAAGAGAAAAAGGTTTTGGGAAAGGGCGATGAGGAAAGGCGTCACCTTATGAAAAAGAAGGCAACCGGGGAAGCTGATCAAAGGGGAAAGGAGCAGGCTCAAGAAGACCGATCCTATGGCGGCATGCAGGGGTTGGGAAAACAGGGTCAGTCGTTCCACCAGGAAATAACCGGGCAGGAAGGCGATCAAGGCCAAGGCCCCGATAAACCGCAAGGGAGGGATAAACAGACAAACATCGGCCGAGAGGATAAGGAGGAGATAAAAAGGGATCGCCCCTTGGGCCGGAAACCCTTTGCCGCCCCTTGCCGGGGGGCCTTCCGGATCGGTCCCTTCGGCCTTTTCGGAAAGGGCCTCCCCCAACGGTGGGATACGGTTTGGGTCCATCCTCAGTTTCCTCCTTGAAGCAAAGTAAGTTCACCCACGGACCAATAGAAGGCCTGACTTTTTTCCAGACAGATCAGCTTCAGGGATCGGGTGGTCAGGGGCGGGAAGAGATAGACGACCGAGGCGTCATTGCCGAAAAGGTGGCTCCCGGTCCAGCGGATCCGGCGGAAAAAGCGGATCGAGGCCGGGATGGTTTGGAAATGCACGCCGTCCGGAGCATGGAGAAGTTCCAAGGTGGCGGGCAGGTCTTGGACATAAGGGCCGGGATCCAGGACCACCCCGGAAAGGTGCAAGGGTCTTTTGAAATCGCAGCGGAGATACATGCCTTCCCGGCGCGGGGTCAGGCTGGACCAGCGGGTTTTCGGGTCTTGATCGGTCATGAATCGAGTCTCCGCGCCGTTGTGGCTGGAGGTTATGATCATGTCCGGATTGGGGATGGGCCTCCTTTCGGAAAGGGGGGACTCCAATTGATGAAAGAGGACATAATCGCCGAAATCCTTTCCTTGGAAACGCCAACCTTGACGGTTTAAAAAGGCCGACACGCCTTCCGCCTCTCTATGATGGACCGCTACGGCTTCCATGGCTTCCATGGGCAACCCGTCTTTGAGGGAAGGATCGGAATAGGCGTGATTGAAGCGGACGGTGGCCTGAATGGTGTCGGCCGAAGATTTGGCGATATGGGCGGAGCAATACAGATCGGCCACCACCCGCCTGATCCTTTGCTTCTTTAGGAAGGTGATCAAGGACCCCCAGTCCACACCCTTATCCGCCCTCTCCGATGTCGAGGTGTAAAGGACGATTTCCGCCAATTCCCAGGGATCCGGGGAAGTCCCGGACTGGCGGATGCGCACCCAGCGTGTCTTGCGGGATGCGAAGCAATATTGAAAAAAACCCTCCCAGACCTTGTAGGCCGGGTGGGGGCCGACCCAGAATAAGGTATTGGAGGTCCTAAGATCCACGGCTTTTGTCCAATTTCGACCGTCCCTTGAGGTTTCAATGGCCACCTCCTTGGGAAAGGTCTCCAACCAGGGGGGGATCAAGTCCACCCGACACAGGTCCACGGTCTTTTTCAGATCGAGGAGGATGACTTCGTCGCCCTTCTGCCCGCCTTCGGTTGACCAAAGGGAGGCCAAGTTGTCGTCCAATAAATTAGGCCCTTGTTCCGGATGGGGATGACAAGCGATGCGGATATTTTTTGTGTCCAGGGGAAGGAAACGGGCTTTCGGGGGTTCTATTCCATAAAAGATACGATATAGGGGGGTGTGGACCTGCTCATAGCCGAGGCTGCCGATGGCCTTCAGCCCCTGTTCAAACAGCTCGGCTTCCCCGGGATCGTGGATGATAAAGGCCGGACGGGGGGCGGCGTCCACTTCCCAAGAGCGGGTCAGGTATCGGCTGTCGTAGAAATCGGAAAAGATTTTTTCCCCTTTGAAGATAAAATTCAACGGCCCCTCGGCGAATAAATCCACATAGGCCCGATCGATGCCGGTTTTTTCCAAATAGGCCGGCAGATCCTTCCAGTGGAGGTAGGGGCCGTCGAGATTGAATTGATAACGAAAATATTGTTGGGTGCGCCATCCCTGAAGGTTGGTGATGCCGTTGAGGAAAATCAGAAAAAGGAACAAGGCCTTGGCCGGGAAAGGGGATCGTTCTCGGAACCGGCCGAGAGACAGCTCCAAGATCATCCCCAATCCCACCAGCATGGGCAGATAATAACGGTAACTGATGTAGCCGAAGCGATGGGCCTGGATGTAATTGTAAGCCAATATATTCAAGACCAGGACCGACCAGGCGAAGAGCCCGACCGCCTGTTCCTCCCTTCCGGAGCTTTTTTTATTAAAGAAAAGGAGACTCATTCCCAAGAGGCCGAGGAGACCTATCCCTCCTGTCAGGGAAAGGGGAAGGGGCAAGAGGTCCAACCCCAAAAAGGAATTCATATGGGTCAGGGATCGTCCTACATCCCGAATAAAAGGAAGGAGGGCAAGGTGTCCCGGTGAAGATTGCCCGAAATGGAAGGTTTGGTTTTTCAAAGAGACGGTTTTTATCCAAAAAGGAAGACCACCGACCAATAACCCCAACATAGCGATCGGCGATCGGCTCAAGGACCGGAAATTCATGCGAAGGATCATGGCCAAGGAGGCGAGGATAAAAATGAGGGTCCCGGGGTGCATCCAAAGTCCCATTCCGGCCGCCCATCCCCAGCCGAAGAACCACCACCGATTCCCGGGGAAGCGGGCCCCTTTGGCGGCCAGGCAAAAGAGGACGCCTCCACAGAACAATCCCCCCATGTGGCCGGAGGGATGAACGGATCGGACGGTCAAAACCAACGGGGAAAGGGCCGTCCAGGCCAGGAAGACCCATCCTGGAGAATGGCGAAGGAGCAGACGGAGGCCGCGCCAGAAAAAGGTCAAAGCCAGGAGGGTCAAGACCAAAACGGCCGCCCGCAACGACCAGGTGGAGGAAGAAAAAAGGAGAAAGAAGGGTAGCGTGAAAAGGGCTTCCAAAGGACCGAAATAATGCTGACCGTAGAAAAAAAGAGGGACCCCCTTCCCGCTTAAGATGTCTTGGGCCATGATTCCGTAAACGGCCTCGTCGAAATTGAGGAGGTAACGGTAGTGGATCAGGTAAGGGACCCGAAACAGAACGGCCAGGACCATCACGAAGAGAAACCAGAAGAAAAAGTTGTTCCTTTGGAAAGGATGGGAAGGGTTCCACCGCATAAGATGTTCCATTCCGGCTTAAGAAATCATGGCCGCATCTTTTGGAAATACACCATAACGGCCGGGTGAAGTCAACGGTCCAGTGGGGGCTTGTGGCTATTTCTTGGGCCGTGGCGGAAGCCGTTCTTGAGGTTTGAAAAAGAGGGATGGAGGTAGGGGAGGGCTAAAGGGGCTTGCAAATGCCCTATAAGTCGGTTAGACTTACGGAAAACCTTTGGCGGGAGGTCGTATGAGGACTCTTGTCCGGATCTTTTGGGGCCTTTTGGTCCTGGGGTTGTTCGCGGGGTGTACGACGACCCAGACCCTGGAGGTGCAGTACAATACGGATTTGCGTCCGCCCCAGTCCCCGGCCGCGGTCAAGGTGGCGGTCCTTCCCTTTGAAAACGCGACTTGGAACGGCTTAGAAAACCCTTATTGGATCGGGCGGGCCGGCCTTTACGGGATAAAACTCCTGGCCCCGGTCAGCGTTTCCCATTTGGTGACCCAAGGGGTGAAAAAAGAACTGGCCTCTTACGGATATCAACTCAGTACCGACGAAATATACTCCATCCAGGTCAACCGAAACGATTTGAAGACCCTCCTCAGGAGAATCCCCCATATCAAAGTGGATTATTTGGTGGGCGGGGTGGTTTCTCATTTTTTCATCCAACAGGTGGGGCGTTTCATCGGGGAAGTGGAGATCGAGGCCTATCTGGTGCGGCCCCCTTACGGTGACATCGTCTGGAGCAAAAAAATCGGACATCGGGAGGTGCGCATCGCCTTTCCCCCTGATGAGTTCGCCGTCCAGAGCCAAGCGGTGCTGAACCGCCTCCTGGAAAGGACCCTTAAGGACCTCTTCCGCCACTCCGATTTCCGCATGCAGGTCTTGAGCGATCCAAAATGAGAGGGGAGGCGGCCTTTCCAGGGAAAGGCCTTTTGGGGCCGTCTAAATAAGAGAAGGGAACTTGGGGTTGCCGTCCTTTTCCATGCCGAAGAAATTCCTCTTACCCTCGGCCCGACAATGAAGACACGGGTACGGCAGATCATCCATCTGGACATGGACGCCTTCTATGCCTCGGTGGAGGTCTTGGATCAACCGACCTTGAAGGGGAAGCCGGTCATCGTCGGGGGTCCTGTTCATCGGGGAGTCGTTTCCGCCGCTTCCTACGAGGCCCGTACATACGGGGTCCATTCCGGTCAACCCATGGCCACGGCCGTCCGTCTTTGTCCGGAAGGGATCGTCCTCCCCGTGCGCCTGGGGCGGTATAAAGAGGTTTCCGATCAGATCTTCGAAATCTTCCGGCGTTATACCCCCTTGGTCGAACCCCTTTCCTTGGACGAGGCCTTCTTGGATGTCACCGCCTCCCTCAAGCTCTTCGGGCCGGCCGAGGAGATCGCCCTTCGCATCAAAAAGGAGGTCTTGGCGGAGGTAGGGCTGACCGTTTCCGCCGGGGTGGGACCTTCTAAATTGGTGGCCAAGATCGCTTCGGATTTGAACAAGCCCAACGGGTTGGTCGTCGTCCCGGAAGGGAAGGTCCGAGAATTTTTGGACCCCTTGCCCATCGAGAAATTGTGGGGGGTGGGACGGGTGACCCAAAAAGACCTGGCCCTCCTTCAAGTGCGGACCATCGGCGATCTGCGCCGTCTGCCCAAGGACCTGTTGCGGCGTCGTTTCGGCCTCCAGGGTCTGCAATTGTATTTCCTTTCCCGCGGCCTGGACGACCGGGAGGTGCAGCCGGAAAGAGAGGTCAAGTCCCTCGGACGGGAAGAAACCTTCGCCGAGGATATTACGGATCCCGCTCAAGCGGCCAGGGTCGTCCTGGACCTGAGTCAAAAGGTGGCCAGACGGTTAAGGCGATACGGCAAGACCGGCCGGACCGTCACCCTCAAGGTCACCTATCAGGACTTCACCCACATCACCCGCTCTCAGACCCTGAAGACCCCCACGGACGACCACCGCCGTATTTACCAGGCGGCCCGGGAACTGTTGGCGAAGACCGAAGCCGGCCGAAGGCCGATCCGGCTCCTCGGCCTTTACCTTTCTCAATTGGTTCACCCAGGAACAGGGCAGCTTTCCCTTTTCGATCCTCCCCCTTCCGAGGATAAAAGCCGCCGTCTCCATCAGGCCCTGGACCGGATCGAAGAGCGTTTCGGCGAAAAGGCCATCCGGCCCGGGACCCTCATTGAGGGTTGAACCGGGCGACGAATGGTCAAGCCTTCTTTCCCCACGGCGAACTTACTGACCTGGTTTGAGAAGAGGGGCAGGCGGCTCCCTTGGCGGGAAAAAAGATCCCCCTATGCCACTTGGATCTCGGAAATCATGCTGCAACAGACACGGGTGGAACAGGCCGAGGCCTATTTTGTACGGTTCCTGCAACAATTCCCCACGGTGAAGGCCTTGGCCGCGGCCTCCTTGACCGAGGTCCTCAAGGTATGGGAGGGCTTAGGCTATTACAGTCGGGCCCGAAACTTGATGCGGGCGGCCGTCCTCTTGGTCGGCCTCCACAAAGGCCGTATCCCCAAGGACTACCAGGCCCTGATCCGTCTGCCGGGCATCGGCCCTTCCACGGCCGGGGCCATCTTGAGCCTGGCCTACAACTTGCCTTATCCAGTTTTGGACGGGAACGTCCGGCGCGTCCTGATCCGTTTTTTCCGCTTAGAGGGCGATCCCGGGAAAGGCCGTCTTACCCGAACATTATGGGATCTGTGCCGAAGCCTCCTTCCCCCTGACCGCCCCGGGCCCTTCAACGAGGCCTTGATGGAATTGGGGGCCCTCCTTTGCAAACCGAAGAGGCCCGATTGCCTGCACTGTCCGTTAAAGGAGGCTTGCCTGGGATTTAAAGGCGGCAATCCCGAGGACCTCCCGAGCCGGAGACCGGTCCGAAAGATCCCCCATTACCCGGTTACGGCGGCGGTCATCTTGAATCGGGGTCGTATCCTGATCACCCGTCGTCCGGAAAAGGGCCTTTTGGGCGGCCTTTGGGAATTCCCCGGCGGCAAACAAGAACCCGGGGAATCCCTGCCGGAATGCCTGAAGCGGGAAATCAGGGAGGAGCTGGGGATCGAGATCGAGGTGGGAAAGGCCTTCATCAAGGTCTCTCATGCCTACTCCCATTTTCGGATCACCCTTCATTGTTTTTTTTGCAGGAAAATCAAGGGACGCATCACCCCCTTGGGAGTGGCCGATTGCCGCTGGGTGACCCTCAAAGAATTGAAGGCCTATCCTTTCCCCCGGGCCGATCAACGGGTGATCGAATACCTTTTAAAAAACGGCTTGCCTCTTTCGATCCAATAGCGGCAAGAGGTGTTAACCTATTGACAAGATATGGGTCTTCGAATATGGTGAAATTTCTACTCCCCAAGAAAAAAGTCAAGGCCTTTGGGGGGATGGCCCGGGAGGGGAGAAATCTTCATTCCCCCGCGGGGAAATAATGGGGGCCTTAGGCTGTAAGGTCTTTTTATAGTTTAAAGGGAGGTGTGGAATGACCACAAGAGACTTTTCCGGGTGTCATGTCCCGTTGGTGACCCCTTTTAAGGACGATTATTCTTTGGACGAGAAGGGGCTGCGGCGCTTGATCAATTACCTGATCGAAGAGGAAAAGGTGGACGGATTGGTCCCCTGCGGCACCACCGGCGAGTCGCCCACATTGGATCATGAAGAACACCATCGGGTGATCGAGATCACCATCGAAGAGACCCGCGGCCGGGTGCCGGTCATCGCCGGGACCGGTTCCAACTGCACCCAAGAAGCGATCCTCATGACCAAACGGGCCGAAGACGCCGGGGCCGACGCCACCTTGCAGGTAGGTCCCTACTACAACAAGCCGACCATGGACGGGATGCTGGCCCATTTCGAGGCCATCGCCAAGAACACCCGATTGCCCATCTTTATCTACAACATCCCGGGCCGCACCGGCAGAAATATCGATCCCGCGACCCTGATCAAACTCTCCGAGATCGACAACATCATCGGCATCAAAGACGCCTGCGGAGATTTGATCCAGACCATGGAAGTGATCCGGGGAACCAAGAGGAAAGGGAAAAACTTCTATGTGCTCTGCGGAGAGGACGCCTTGACCTACCCCCTCATGGCCTTGGGCGGGGACGGGGCCATCTCGGCTGTGGCCAATGTCATCGGTCGGGAATACACCGAAATGTGTCGGTTGATGAAGGAAGGGAAATGGGTCGAGGCCCGGGAAATCCATTATCGAACCCTCCCTTTGGTCAACGCCTTGTTCATTGAGACCAATCCGGCCCCGGTCAAAGAGGCCTTGAACATGATGGGACTCCCGGCCGGACCTTTACGACTCCCCTTGGTCCCCCTCCGGCCGGCCAACCGGGAACGACTGCGCCAGGAACTCATGGCCGTGGGTAGGTTGAAATAGCCGCCCGAGGCCGAATGTCGCATCAGGAGATAAACGGACATGGAAAAAGAAAAAAAGATTTGGATGGACGGAAAGATGGTTCCCTGGGATAAGGCCCAGGTGCACATTCTAACCCATACCCTGCATTACGGATTGGGGGTCTTCGAGGGCATACGCTGTTACCTTTGCACGGACGGTCGTTCCGCGGTCTTCCGCCTGCCCGAACATGTGCGGCGCCTCTTTGATTCGGCCCACGCCATGGAAATCGACATCCCCTATTCCCAAGAGGAGATGATAAAGGTCTGTTGTCGGATCTTGAAGGTCAACGGCATGAAGGAAGGGTATATCCGGCCTCTGGTCTTCATCGGCGACGGTGTAATGGGGGTCCATCCAAAAGACAATCCTGTCCGGGTGGCCGTCATCGCCTGGAAATGGGGGGCTTATTTGGGCGACGAAGGGTTGAAAAACGGCATCCGGGTCAAGGTCTCTTCCTATACCCGCCACCACGTCAATGTCATGATGACCAAGACCAAGACCTGCGGCAATTATGTCAATTCCATCCTGGCCAAAAGAGAGGTGACCCGCGACGGCTATGACGAGGCCATCATGCTCGATACGGCCGGTTATGTCTCCGAAGCCAGCGGAGAGAACATCTTTCTGGTCAAGAACGGGGCGATCAAGACCCCGCCTTTGACTTCCATCCTTCCCGGCATCACCCGTGATGCGGTCCTGACCATCGCCCGTGACCAGGGGATCCCCGTGATCGAAGAACGGTTCACCCGCGATGAATTATACCTGGCCGACGAGGCCTTCTTTTCCGGGACCGCCGCCGAAATCACTCCCATTCGCGAGGTGGACAACCGCCGGGTGGGGGAAGGCCGTCCCGGACCGATAACCCGTAAAATCCAAGAGGTCTTCTTCCAAGCCGTCAAAGGGGAGCTGGAGCGCTACCGGAGTTGGTTGACCTACATCTGATGCCCGGGGGGGACCCTTCTTCCCCCCTCTTACAAAGCCCTATGAGCGATCCAGAACGGTCTTTGAAGCGGACGGTGCTGACCATCGCCTGCTTGAGTTCCTTTGTCGTCCCCTTTATCGGATCTTCGGTCAATGTCGCCCTCCCCTCCATCGGGAAGGAATTCCGTATGGATGCCGTAACCTTGGGTTGGGTGCCCACCTCTTACCTTTTGGCCTCGGCCATGTTTTTGCTTCCCTTCGGTCGGATGGCCGATATCTATGGGCGCAAGCGCGTCTTCTGGGTGGGGACAAGCACTTTTACCCTTGCCTCTCTCTTTACCGCTCTGTCCCTTTCGGAAGGGATGTTGATCGCCTTTCGGGTGGTCCAGGGCTTGGGCTCCGCCATGACCTTCGGAACGGCCATGGCCATCTTGACCTCGGTCTATCCACCGGCCGAACGGGGTTGGGCCATCGGCATAAATACGGCCGCCGTCTATATCGGACTCTCGGTAGGGCCGTTCGTCGGCGGTATCCTGACCCAATATCTGGGCTGGCGGAGCCTGTTTTATTTTACCATCCCCTTCGGTTTGGCCGTCCTCTTTCTGGTCTTTGGGCGACTCAAAGGGGAGTGGGCCGAGGCGGCCGGGGAAAAGGTGGATGTCCGCGGTTCGGTCCTGTATGCCACTTCCCTCCTTTTGATCATTTACGGCCTTTCCCGATTGCCGGCCTTAAGCGGCTTGGGGCTGATCGGGGTCGGTTTCCTGGGCCTTTTGGGGTTCTTTCGGGTTGAAAGCCTTAGTCCGAGTCCCATCCTCAATGTGAAACTGTTCAAAAACAATCCGGTTTTTACCTTTTCCAACCTGGCCGCCTTCATTCATTACAGCGCCACCTTCGCCGTGACTTTTCTTTTGAGCCTTTATTTGCAGTATAGCAAGGGATTCAGCCCAAGAGACGCCGGGTCGGTCCTGGTCGCCCAGCCCTTGATGATGGCCGCCTTTTCCCCCCTGGCGGGAAGGCTTTCCGACCGCATTGAGCCCCGGGTCCTGGCCTCCCTGGGCATGGCCGTCACGGCGGTCTCCATTTTCCTTTTGGCCGGGATCGGCCCGACCACCGGTCTGGCCTACATCGTTTTCGCCCTGTTGTTCCTGGGTTTCGGATTCGCCCTTTTTTCTTCCCCCAACACCCATGCGGTCATGAGTTCCGTGGAAAGACGCTTCTTTGGGGTGGCCTCCGGGACCTTGGGGACCATGCGTTTGGTCGGCCAGATGTTCAGTATGGGGTTGGCCTTGATGATCTTTGCCCTGATCATCGGCAAGACGGCCGTCACCCCGAAGCTGTTTCCCCTTTTCCTCCGCAGCGTCAAGACCGCTTTGACCGTCAACGGAAGCCTTTGTCTTCTGGGGATATTCTTTTCCCTGGCCCGGGGAAATCTGAAACCGAGCGAAAAGGAAACCCAGAACGGGTGACCGGTCTTCCTCCACAGACCGTCTTGGTGTGAAAAGGTCCGCCCCTAAAGGGGTTTTGGCCGCCCCTCCCACCGTTCAAACGGCCGGATAGGCCGGGATGGATCTTAAACAGCCTCCCTTCTTTTTTTCCTTGACATATACCATATCTTGTATTTTAATCTTCCTCCTATACAATATAAGGGACTCTTTGGGGTTCGGAAAGGAAGGCGCGAAAATGAGTGGAAAGGTAGTGGAGCTTTATCAGGATGCGGAGCGGGTCGCGGTAAAGGAGACAACCGATTTAGCGCTTTTTGTTCGTACTTCCAATGAAGACCTGGTGACCTGGAATCGGGAGCGGATCGTCGAGGCCTTGGTCCGGGAGACGCTGATAGATCCGGATACGGCCCGTAAGATCAGCAAGGAAGTGGAAGAAATGATCGTGACCTCCCGGATCTCCATGGTCACGGCCCCCTTGGTCCGGGAACTGGTCAACTCCAAGCTCATCGAATACGGCCTGGAAAAGGCCCGGATCATGCATACCCGTTTAGGGGTCCCCTTATACGATGTGGACCGAATGATCGTCCACCCCAATAAAGAGAACGCCAATGTACCCCACGGTCCGGAAGCGACCAACCTGACCCTGGCCGAGTGGATCAAAAAGGAATATGCCTTGTTGCATGTCTTTTCCCCGGAGGTGGGGGATGCCCATATGCGGGGGGATCTGCATCTCCATGATTTGGGTTTCATCGATCGGCCCTATTGTTCCGGCCAGTCCCTGGAGTATATCAAAAAATTCGGGTTGAATTTGCCCAACGCCCTGTCCATGGCCAAACCGGCCAAGCACCCGGAGGTCCTCTTGGCCCATATGGTCAAGTTCGCCGCGGCCTTGCAGAGCCATTTCGCCGGGGCCATCGGCTGGGATGCGGTCAACCTCTTTTTCGCCCCTTATTTGGAAGGCCTTTCCGATCGGGAGATCAAGCAACTGGCCCAGATGATGGTCTTTGAGTTTTCCCAACAGGCCGTGGCCCGGGGCGGACAGGCCATCTTTACCGACATCAATTTGTATTGGGAGGTCCCCCGGCACTTCGAAGGGGTGCCGGCCATCGGTCCGGGCGGTGATTATACGGGTAAGACCTATGCCGATTACTTGCCCCTGGCCCAGAAGTTCGTCTGGCTCCTCTTTGAGGTCTTCAAGGAGGGGGACGGATCCGGCCGGCCTTTCTTCTTCCCCAAACCCCTGGTCCATATTACGGAAAAATTCTTTCAAACCCCGGGGCATCAGGAATTTCTCGATCACATCTGTGAGGTGGCCGCCTTGAAGGGGAACACCTATTTTGTTTTCGACCGGGGGCAGACGGCCAAGGTTTCGGAATGCTGCCGTTTGAGCTTCAAGCTCGAGGCCCAGGATTTGAGGGACGCCTGGGAGCCCTGGAAGATGCGTTATTGCGCCTTACAAAATGTGACCCTCAATCTCCCCCGCTTGGCCTATCAGGCCGAAGGGGACGACACGGTCCTCTTCGCCCGCCTGGCCGAGACCATGGAATTGGCGGTCCAAGCCCATCTCCAGAAAAAAGCGTTCATCTCCAAGCTCCTGGCCTTGGGGGAAAAAGGGCCTTTGTCCCTACTGACCATGGATCGGGACGGTTCCCCGTATTTGCGCATGGAACGGGCCACCTATTTGATCGGCATGGTCGGCCTGAACGAGCTGGTCCAATATCACACGGGTCGGGAGATGCACGAAGCCGAGGAGGCCATCAAGTTCGGGCTCAAGGTCATCGCCTATATGAAACTCTTGACCGACCGTTTCAGTCAAAAACACGGCATGCGCTTCGTCTTGGAACAGACCCCGGCGGAAAGTACGGCCTACCGGTTCGCCAAATTGGACCTGGACAAGTTTCCCGAACAGGCCGGAAAGGTGATCAAAGGGAACAAGGAACGGGGGGAGGTCTATTACACCAATTCCACCTTGTTTAATGTCTCCGCGCCGATAAACCCGGTGGACCGGGTCCGTTACGAAGGACTCTTCCATCCCCTGATCGAAGCCGGGGCCATCACCCATGTCTGGATCGGAGAGGCCAAGCCCCATAAGGAGTCCCTGGCCAATTTCGTGATCAAGACCTTCCGGTTGAGCAAGAACGACCAAATCGCCTTCTCCCCCGAATTCACCACCTGCCGCGGTTGCGGCCGGACGGCTCGAGGCCTTTTGCCGGCCTGTCCCTTTTGCGGATCGGCGGAGGTGGACGGGATCACCCGGATCACCGGATATTTCACCAAGGTTTCCAGTTGGAACAAAGGCAAGATCGGGGAGTTGAGGGATCGTTATCGAAACGGCCCATATTTTTCGACGACCCCCGAAGGGCTTTCTTGAACGGACGCCTTGGTCCGGAAGGAAAAAGGCATAAGCCAAGCCGATGGAGAACCCGTTTTTCGGCAATCGGAACGGAAGGTAAGGAATGATTTTCTCGGTTGCGAGCGAAGCAGAGGAGGAAAAGATGACCTTATTCACCAAAGCGGAATGTCAGAAATGCCACTACATCAAAGAACGCTTCGATCTCCACGCCCTGGGCATTCGGGAGGAGGTCTTGGCCGAGGACAATGCCGAGGCCTTGGCCCATCTGGCCTGGCACGAGTTGGTGGAAACGGCCCAAAAGGAACTGCCCATTCTGGTCTTGGACGACAATACGGCCTTGGTGGGCGCCATCCCGATCAAGCAATACTTGAGCCGCCGTTATGGAAATTAAAGGGTTGATCGAGACCTCCTTCTTGGACTGGCCGGGAAAGGTCTGCGCCGTCCTTTTTTTGCCCTCATGCAACCTGCGTTGCCCTTTTTGCCACAACCCGGACCTGGTCCTTCACCCGGATCGGCTCGATACCATACCCTGGGCCTTTGTGGAAAAAAGGTTATCCTCCTTGAGGTCTTGGCTGGACGGGGTCTGTGTCACCGGAGGAGAGCCCACCATCCATGCCGATCTGCCGGAATTGTTGCGCCGGATCCGCGGGCTGGGTCTTTCGGTGAAGCTGGACAGTAACGGCACCCGGCCGGAGGTCCTGGAATCCCTCGTCGATCAAGGGCTGATGGATTATTTGGCCATGGATGTCAAAGGTCCCCTGGACGAGGGGGAATACGGCCGTTGCGCCGGGGTCCCGGTTTCTTTGGCCGCCATCCGCCGGTCCATGGCCCTGATCCGCTCGGGGAGGGTGCAGGGAGAGTTTAGGACCACCGTGGTGCCGGACTGGCACACCCCGACGGTCCTGGCCCGCATGGCCGATGAACTGCGTCCTTTCCCCCGCTGGACCCATCAGGCGTTCAATCCGGCCCGGACCCTGGATCCGGCCTTGCAGGCCCATTAAATCCGGCCGTGGGCGGGAAGGAGAAAGGGGGAGGGGCCGTCCGGCCCCGACCCCCCAAAAGGCGGGGATTTTTCAGGCTAACCTTTAAGGACGATCAAGGCATCCACGGCCACGGGCCGGGACCCGGCGATGATCAAGGGGTTGATATCAATCTCCTTGATCTGTTCCTGTTCCATCCCGATGTTGCCGAGCTGAACGAGGATGTCGGCCAGGGCGTCCTTGTCTACGGCCTCCATGCCCCGCAGGGCCTCAAGCAACTTGTGGGCCTTGGTCTCTCCCATCATCTCCAGGGCCTCCCGGCGATCAAAGGGGGCCACACGGAAAGAGACGTCCTTTAACACCTCGGTAAAGATCCCGCCCAAACCGAAAAGGACGCAGGGTCCGAATTGAGGATCCCGGGTCAGACCGGCCAAGAACTCCCGTTTCCCTTTGACCATTTCTTGGACGAGTACGGCCTTTTCCGGGCTGTGCATCCGCCCCATGAGGTCCTGGAAGGCCTCTTCCGCTTCTTGGAGGTTGCGGATATCGAGGCGGATCAGATCGCTTTCGGTCTTGTGGGCGATGTCCGGGGCGTTGCCCTTCAGGACCACGGGAAAACCGATCGCCCGGACCGCTTCCTGCAATTCCTGTACATCCCGGCAGAGCCTTTCCCGGGCGATGGGGATCCCGTAATGGGAGAGGACTTGTTTGGACTCGTATTCCGACAAGGTGGTCCGGCCTTCTTGAACAGCCGCTTCGATGATGGTTTTAGGATCTGCCATAGGTCTTTTTCCTTTTTATTGAAATGGAATAGCCATCAACCGCTGTGCCTGTTGATGGGCTTGGTCCGCCCGGCTTTTCCGGGCCTCGGGGGTCCTTTCCGACCACGGTCAGGAGTGTACCCAACTCCCGATGAGCCGTCAATCGGAAATTGCCTCCCCGGGTCGGGCCGGGACCGGGACTTCAGACTCGAGAAAGGGCAAGGGCGACCCCTTGCGATAGGCCAAGGCCTGACAGGCGGCGATCAACCGCCCCTCGTGGTCATGAACGCGGATATCGTACCCCGCCGTCTTGGCCGTCCGGCTGAATTCCCTGGCTTCGGCGGTCAAACGGCTGCCCGGCTTCGGCGAGGCCACATAGGTGACATTCACCTGAAGGGCCAAGGCCACCGTGCCGTAACTGTTGCAGGCCGTTTGAAAGGCCTCGTCCATGAGGGCGAAGACGGCCCCGCCGTGGGCCAGGCCGAAAATGTTCTCCATGTCCGGGGTGAAAACCATGGTCACCCGGGAATAGCCCTCGTCCAGATCCACCAGCTCGATCCGGAATTTTTGGGCGAAGGGTTCTTCCCGGACCCGGCGAAAAAGGGCCTTTTTGATCCGTTCGTCCATAACGGCGCCGTTGGGTTCGGCTTCCTCCTCTTCCCCGGTCGTCCCTTGTCCCGAATTTTTATATCGGCTTACGGGAAAAAAAGCAAGACCTATGTTGATCTATATATTTTTATAAACATAAGATCTTTCTTTTTTCCGAAAGACCGATGATCCCTAACGACTCCATTCGATGAAAAAGACACCGGCCATGATCAAAAGGACGCCGAGGATCCGGCTGAAGGAGAGGGATTCCTGGAAAAAGAAGTGGGAAGCGAAGAGGACGACGAGATACCCCAAGGCCGAAAGGGGATAGGCGTAACCCACCTCTTCCCGGGCCAAGACGGCCAACCAGAGGACCGCACCGGCCCCGAAGGATAAGAATCCCAAAAGGACCTGAGGGTGGAGGAAGGCCATAACGGTCAATTGCGCCAGAGAGGCGCGGGGGTGGGCTTCTTTTAAGAGCATCATCCCTTTTTTGAAAAAGAGCTGGCCCAGGGAAGTCAGGAGAATGGACAAACCGATCAATGACCAACGGGACATGGTTTATTCCTTTCGACCGAGAAGGATGATCGAAGAACCGAAGGGAAGGTCCCGTCGCCTCAGGAGACTTCCTTCCTTGGCCAAGATGCGGATCAGGAGGCGGTTGAGCCAAGGGGCCGTTTCTTTCAGATCCGAACGGATCCCTTCCGGAGGACGGAAGAGGCGTCTTTTCCCCCATAGCCGCGCAAGGACGACGAAAGGGAAGACGGTACAGTATAAATAACTGCCCCTGACCAGGGAAAAGCCGCAACGGATCAGTTTGCCCTTCAGTTCTTTCAAGGTGTATCGATGCCTGGCCATTGCCGCCTGGTCATGGGCGCTGCGTAAGAATTCGAAGGCCGAATCGGTGATCAATAGGAAACCACCGGGGCAAAGGAGTTCTTGAACTTGGGTCAAGACCTCTTCGTCGTTGTGTATAAACCGGTGATAGAGGACGTCCAAAAGGGTGATGAGGTGGAAGGAATTTTTTTTGAAGGGGAGACGGCGGGCTTCTCCTTGGACCAGGGCCAAGGGATGTCGCCGGGAATAAAGGGCGCAGGCGGCCGGGTGGCGATCCAAGCCGACCACCTGTCCGTATCCGCCCAAAACCTCGGTCATGCCTCCGGTGCCGCAACCGATATCCAAGATCCGCCCTCCCCTTGGGGTGAAATACTCGTCCAAGAAAACGGTGACGAACCGTTTTTTGGCCGAAAACCACCAGTGGCGGTTTTCCAAGCGGTGCATGATCTCATATTCTCGGTCTTGCAAGGATCCCCCGTATAACCCATTAAAATCATATTGAAAAGTAAAGTAGAACAACCCCCCGGGGCCTGTCAAGGAAATTATGGTTAAGGCCTTTTCCGAGGCGAAGAAAGGTCTTCCCCCTCGAAGGAAGGGCCCTCGGACAAGGGATTCCTTTTCGGAGAAGGGGCCGGGCCTTTCCAAAAAAAACTTGACTTCCCTTCGGATTATAATAACATGGAACCGGAAAAAAACACGCGGCGTAGTTTTCCATAGGAGCCAAGGAAAGAGGACCCTATATCAAAAACGGAGGGCGAATATGTTAGTCAAAGGATGGATGAGCAGCGACGTAATCACCATAGACGAAGACACCTCGATGATGAAAGCCTCCCAGATCATGAAGGAAAACAACATCCGCCGACTGCCCGTCATGCGGAAAGGGAAATTGGTCGGTATCGTAACCGACCGGGACATTAAGGAGGCCTCCCCTTCCAAGGCCACCACCCTGGATGTGCACGAGTTGTATTACCTCCTTTCGGAACTGAAGGTCAAGGACATCATGCGCAAGAACCCGGTGACCATCAGCCCGGAAGAGACCGTAGAAAAGGCGGCGGTCAAGATGCTGGAACACCGCATCTCCGGTCTGCCGGTGGTCAACGAAAAAGGAAATCTCGTGGGCATCATCACCCAAGGAGACATCTTCAAGGTCTTGGTTTCCCTGACCGGCATCTACCGCGGCGGGATTCAGTTGGCCTTTAATTTGGAAGACCGACCGGGTTCGATCAAGGATGTGGCCGATATCATCCGCAAACACAACGGGATGATGGTCAGTATCCTCACTTCTTATGACATGTGTGAAGAGAATTGCCGCCATGTCTATATCCGCATCAAGGACATGCCCGAAGACAAACTCAAGGCCTTGACCGAGGAATTGGACAAGAACTTCATCCTCCTCTATGTAGTGAGAGATACCCTGACGGACGTTTAAGTCTCTCCTTTATCCTTTTTCAACCCCGTGTTTTCCCCCGAGGGAAGACACGGGGTTTTTTCTTTTTTGTACCCCCCCTTTTCCCCCGTGGCCGGGGTGTTCCTTCTCTTCTTAAGAATATGTCCCAAAGGACAGGCCGATCCGTACCAATGGGAGAAGAGGATTTTTCTTTGCCTCGAAATCGGGGGCGTCGGTTAGGGGATCCTTGAACCGGCGGAGGTCCTTCCCGGAAGGGTCGGTAGTCTTTCCTCGGTGGAGAACTCCACCCCGGAAAGGTCCGGGAAGACCTCGACAGGGGAATCGGCCAAGGCCTTTTGAAAAAATTCCAGGAAGATGGGACTGGCCGCCTGGGCGCCCGTCTCCCCCGGTCCGAGGGGGGTCAAATTGTCAATACCCACCCAGACCCCGGCGGTATAGCGGGGGGTGAAACCGATGAACCAGGCGTCCCGGAAGTCGTTGGTCGTTCCGGTCTTGCCGGCCACGGGTCTGCCCAAGGCCTTGACCTTCCACCCCGTTCCTTCCTTGACCACCGCCTCCAGGAGCCGGATCATGGTCATGGCGATCTGGGGGTCCAGGACGGGTTCGGAACGAGGCTCGTAGCTCATGAGGATCTTGTTGTTTCGGTCGGCGATGCGCCGGATGAAAAACGGGGAGACCTTCTCTCCCAGATTGGCGAAACAGTTATAGGCCGAAACCAACTCCCAAAGGGAGACGCCGGAAGATCCCAGGGCCAGGGAGAGGTTGGGATAAAGAGGGGAGGTGATCCCCAGACGCCTGGCGAAATCAATGACGTAGGGAACGCCGATGTGTTGCAGGAGGCGGATGGAAATGATGTTCCGCGATTGGATCAAGGCGGTCCGCAGGGTGACGGGACCAAGGAATTTTTGATCGAAGTTTTGCGGCGCCCAAGGCGGAGGACCTTTAAAATATAGAGGCGTATCCATGAGGACCGAAGCGGGGGTAAAGCCCTTTTCCAGGGCCGCGGCGTAAATGATGGGTTTGAAGGCCGATCCCGGCTGCCTTCTGGACTGGACGGCCCGATTGAACTCGGTTTGGTCGTGGTCCCTCCCTCCCACCAGGGCGATGACCGCCCCGGTATGGCTTTCCAGGCAAAGGAGGGCGGCCTCCACCGGATTGGGGTCGATGAGCTGCCAGGTCTTCCGCCAGGGATGATAACGCAACTGAACGATATCTCCCACGGCAAGCCTCTGCGGCGCGGGAAGGGTGGCAGGTTGCGTTTCCGCGTCTTCCCGACCTTTTTCCGAAGGCAGAGGAGCAGGTGGGCCGGGAAGGGGCAAAGTGACTTGGCCCACTTCCAAACAGACCCGGGCCGTTTGGGAAAGGGGATCCACCTGCACGACCGCACCGGTATATCCCCCCGTCGTTGAGGATGAACCCGGACCCCCTTGGCGCAACAGGGAGCGGCAAAAGCCTGCCAATTGTTCGGGCGGGACGTTTTTAACGGCCCTGGAAAAGGGTCTCCGTTTCTGGACGGCGGCGGTCCCGTTCAAAACCGCCTCTTCCGCCGCCTTCTGAAAGGAGACGTCCAGCGTCGTTTCCACGGTCAATCCCGCGGTCAAGACATAGTCCGACCCCAAGAGACGGTAGAGGTGGTTCCGGACCATATCCACAAAATGAGGGGCCGGGTTCGGTCGCTCCGAGCCGTTCCTGACCAGGTATAAAGGGGTGTTGTAGGCCTCTTGGGCCGCATTCTCGGTGATGTATCCTTCTTCGGTCATCCGTTTCAGGACATAAGCCTGCCTTTCTTTGGCCTTGTCGAAATGGGTCAAAGGGGAATACCGGCTGGGGGCCTGGGGAAGACCGGCCAGTAAAGCGCTTTCGGCCAGGGTCAGATCCCGGGCCCTTTTCCCGAAATAGGTCAAGGCCGCCGCTTCCACCCCATAGGCCCCTTGCCCCAGATAGATCTGGTTTAAGTAAATATAGAGGATCTCTTCCTTGGACAGGTGGCGATCCAGGCGGTAGGACAAGACGGCCTCCTTGATCTTTCTGGTCAGCCGCTTTTCCGGGGTAAGGAGCAGGGACTTGGTCACCTGCTGGGTGATCGTGCTTCCGCCTTGAACGATCTCGCCAGCCCACAGGTTTTTCCACAAGGCCCGGAGGATGCTTAAGAAGTCCACCCCCCGGTGCTTGAAAAACCGGGCGTCTTCGGAGGCGATGAAGGCCTGGATCAAATGGGGAGGGAGCTCGGAAACGGAGACCAAGATCCTTTTTTCTTTATAAAGGAGGCCGAGCAAGGTGGTCCCGTCGGCCGCATAAATCCGGGTGGCCAGGGGGGGACGGTAATCGTCCAAAGACTGGATATTGGGCAGTTGGAAAAGGAGGACCAGATAAAAGCCCCCGGCGGTCAAGGAGACGAACAAAAGGATCAGGATAAAAAGGACCAGGGCCTTCCCCCAAAACTTAGGGGGCGGCGGGGACTTGGCCGGAGGGCGGCGGGAAGGGGCGGAGGGCATGTCAGAGGAGACGTCGGTCCAGGTTTCGGTATTGGATGGCCTCGGAGACATGATGAGGGCGAAGGTCTTCCGTGCTTTCCAGATCGGCGATGGTGCGGGCGATCTTGAGGATCCGATGATAGGCCCGGGCGCTCAGCCCCAGTTGTTCCATGGCCTGTTCCAAGAGTCGGCGGGATTCCGAGGAAAGGAGGCAAAATTTTTTGATCAACCTCGGCCCCATTTGGGCGTTGCAAAAGAGGGTCAGACCCTTGAACCGTTCCTTCTGCAAGTTCCGGGCCGCCTTGACCCTTTCGCGGATGACGGCCGAAGGTTCACCGTCCCTTTGTCCGGCCAGGTCTTGGAATTTTACCGAAGGGACCTCGACATGGAGATCGATTCGATCTAAAAGGGGGCCTGAGATCTTGGACTTGTACCGCTGGATCTGGAGGGGGGTGCAATGGCATTCCCTTTGGGGATCGGAGAGGAAACCGCAAGGGCACGGGTTCATGGCCGCCACCAGCATGAAGCGGGCCGGATAGGTCAAGGAGGTCACGGCCCGGGAGATGGTCACTTGGCCGTCTTCCAAGGGTTGCCGAAGGACCTCCAGGACGTTTTTTTTGAATTCCGGCAGTTCGTCGAGGAAGAGCACCCCGTTGTGGGCCAGACTGACCTCACCGGGGCGGGGAACCTGCCCCCCGCCGATCAAACCGGCGTCGGACACGGTGTGATGGGGGGAGCGGAAGGGCCGGGTCGTGATCAGGGACCGGTCCGGAGGCATCAGGCCCATGACACTGTAGACCTTCGAGGTTTCCAAGGCCTCTTCAAAGGTCAGATCGGGCAAAATGGAAGGCAGACGCTGGGCCAGCATGGTCTTTCCTGAACCGGGCGGGCCGATCATGATGATGTTGTGCCCCCCGGCGGCGGCGATCTCTAGGGCCCTCTTGACTTGTTCCTGTCCCTTGACCTCGTTGAAATCGAAAGGATATTCCTCGTGGAAGGTCCGGGTCGTATCGGCCGTTCGGCTCAAAGGTCGAATGGACGGGATCCCGCGCAAAAATTCGACGACCTGTCCCAGGTCTTGGGCGGGGAGGATCTCGATACCGTCCACCACCGAGGCCTCCAAGGCGTTTTCCCGGGGAAGGATCAACCCCTTAAATCCGTTTTGTTTGACCGAGAGGGCCGTGGGGAGGATCCCCCGCACGGGCTTGATTTCGCCGTTCAACGAAAGTTCCCCCAGGATCAGATAAGCCTGGAGGGGTGCGGAGGACAACAGATCGGTGGCGGCCAGGATCCCGACGGCTATGGGCAAGTCGAAGGCGGAACCTTCTTTTTTGATGTCGGCCGGGGCGAGATTGACCGTGATCCGGTGGGAAGGGAATTCGAACCCTGAATTTTTTATGGCCGATTTCACTCGATCTTTGCTTTCCCGGACCGCTCCTTCCGGCAACCCCACCGTGGAAAAGGCCGGCAGTCCCCTGGTGATGTCCACCTCGACCTGGACGACATAGGCGTCTATCCCGGCAATGGCGCTGCTGAAGACCTTGGAAATCATCTGCCCTTCGGTAACGGAAATTTATCCTTTCCTCTCCAGAAAGGCCGGTGCGACAAGGAGGGGGAAGGAATCGTTGGGGACGCCTGAATTATAAAAAAGATCGGAGGGATTGGCAAGGGAGGTTTTGGTCTTTTTACCGCCGAAAAGGGTGAAGAAAAAGATTTACTTTTTCAAATAAATAAGTTATAAATAAAAATTTAATTTTGCGGCAAAGGAAAAGGAGGGGGACAAAGATGGCCCGAGTGACCATAGAGGATTGTCTGGAGAAGGTTCCCAACCGATTTGCCTTGATTCATTTGGCCTTTCAACGGGTCCAACAGATCAGGAGCGGCGATCCCGTCCGGGTGCAATCCAAGAACAAAGAAGTGGTGGTCGCCCTTCGTGAAATAGCCGCCGGGAAAGTGGATTTCCCCTTCCCCCCGGCTTTGATCATGGGGGACGAGAAGGCCCTGGAAAAAGGCGATGAACAGGGGCCGAAAATCCTCTCCGAATAGGGGAAAGACGCCCGCCTGCGGGGCCGGAACCCAAGCCCTGAGCCATGTGAACGCCGAGGGCCGGGCCCGGATGGTGGATGTGAGCGGCAAGGCCGTCACCTCCCGCCTGGCCGAGGCCTTCGCTTCGGTGCTCATGGAGGCGGAGACCCTGAAGAAAATCAAAGAAAATCTTTTGGCCAAAGGGGATGTTTTGGGCACGGCCAAGATCGCCGGGATTCTCGCGGCCAAAAAGACCCACGAACTCATCCCCTTGTGCCATCCTTTGAAGATTACCGAGGTGGATCTCTCTTTTTCTCTGGAAGACGCACCTCCTCGGGTGGATATCCGCTCCCGGGTCCGGGCCCAAGATCGTACCGGTGTGGAGATGGAGGCCTTGACCGCGGCGACCGTCGCCGCTTTGACCGTGTATGACATGTGTAAGGCCGTGGACCGGGCGATGCGGATCACGGATATCGTCTTGACGAAAAAGACCGGGGGCAAAAGCGGCACCTATGTGCGGAAGGAGCCCCGGCTGAAGGAAGAGTGAACAAGGGAGACCGGTAATGAACGCCAAGAAGATCGCCTACTTCAAGAAACTGCTCCAAGAACAGAGAAACGCCTTGATCATGGAGGCCCAAAAGACCGTAAGCGGAATGACCGACTCTAAAGAGAACTTTCCGGATCCCACCGACCGGGCCACTTTGGAATCGGATCGCAATTTCCTCTTGCGGATCCGAGGCCGGGAGCGGAAGCTCCTCCTGAAGATCGAAGAGGCCTTGGAAAGGATCGAAGAGGGCACCTTCGGGATCTGCGAAAAGTGCGGGGAAGAGATCTCCGAGCAACGATTAAAGGCCCGGCCGGTCACCACCCTTTGTATCGAATGCAAGAAAAGGGAAGAGGCCCTGGAAAAGGCCCGAGGGGAATAGACCGTACCCTTTTCTTGATGATTCACGGATCCCTCCTTTTTCTCCGGCGCCTATAAAAGGCCTTGCTTCATGTTCAAGAAAAGACGGCAGTTCTTTCAATCCTTCCTGATGATCAACGACCTGTTTTTCTTGACCCTTTCCTGGGTAGGGGCCTATATTCTGCGCTTTTACGCGCCCGTCATCCCCGTGACCAAGGGGGTCCCGCCCTTAAGCGATTATCTGTTCCTCCTCCTCTTCGTCTTGATCATCTGGATGGGGACCTTTCAGGTCACCGGCATCTATCGGCGCTTTTTCCAAGGGACCCAGGAGGTGCGGGCCTTATTCCGGTCCAATCTTTACGCCTTGATGATTTTGGTCTTCATGACCTTCTTTTTCAAGAGGACCGAATTTTCCCGGTTGGTCTTTCTCTATTTCGGCGTCTTGAACCTCATCCTCCTCTCTTTGAGCCGTTGGCTGCTTAAAGGCTATTATCTGGACCTCCAACGCAGGCATAGGGAGGACGAACGGGTCCTGATCGTCGGGATCCGCGGGCCGGGTCCTCATGTGGCCGAGGTCATCGCCCATCACCCCGAACTGGGCTTGAAGGTACAGGGTTTTTTGACCCGCCATCCCCAGGAGGTGGGAAAAGCGATCGGCAGCTTTAAGGTCCTGGGCGTCTACGAGGACATCGACCGGATCATCCGGGAAGAGGGGATCCGCTTGGTCATCTTCGCCATGCCTTTGACCGCCCACCAGCGCTTGGAAGAGCTGTTGAACCGGATCAAGGACGAAATGGTGGACATCAAGATCGTTCCCGACCTCTATCGTTTCATCAGCCTCCGGGGGGGCATCGAAGAATTCGAGGGGCTCCCCTTCATCAACCTCCGCGAGTCCCCCATGGTGGGATGGAACCGGGTGCTAAAGCGGGCCTACGACCTGGTCCTGGCCGCCCTGTTGCTCATCCTCCTCTCGCCGGTATTGCTGCTCATCGCCCTCGTCGTCAAGGCCACTTCACCGGGACCGATCCTCTATCGCCAGACCCGCATGGGATTGGACGGCCGGATCTTCGAGATGTTGAAGTTCCGCTCCATGGTGGCCGGGGCCGAAGAGGAGACCGGACCGGTCTGGGCCCAAAAGGAGGATCCGCGGCGGACGCCGGTGGGAAAATTTCTCCGCAAATTCAGCCTGGACGAGTTGCCCCAATTGATCAACGTCCTCCGAGGGGAGATGAGTCTGGTGGGTCCCAGACCGGAACGCCCGGAATTGATTGAACGCTTTAAGGAACACATCCCGGGTTATATGCTCCGCCACCGGATGAAGGCCGGTATGACCGGATGGGCCCAGATCAACGGCTGGCGGGGGAATACGGATTTGGCCAAACGGATCGAATGCGATCTCTATTACATCGAGAATTGGTCTCTTCTTTTGGACACCAAGATCCTGCTCATGACCCTCTGGAAAGGGATCTTCAGCAAGGAGGCCTACTGACCCGCCCATGACCGCCCTTATGGAAAGACACTTGAAGGAGTTGTATCGTCATCGGGGCCTGGTCCAAAGCCTGGTCGTCCGGGAGTTGAAGGCCCGTTACCGGGGGTCTTTTTTGGGCTTCCTTTGGACCTTTTTGAATCCCCTCCTGCTGTTGGCCGTCTATGCCCTGGTGTTCCATTTTTATCTGCGGATCCGTGTCGAGCACTATGCCGGATTCATGTTTGTCGGTCTGCTGCCTTGGATCTGGTTTTCTTCTTCTCTCCTGGAGGGGACCGTTTCCATCACTTCGGGAGGGAGCCTGGTGACCAAGGTCCTCTTTCCCTCTCAAGTGCTGCCCATGGTCAAGATCCTTTCCAACCTGGCCAATTATCTTTTGAGCCTGCCCATCCTCTTCCTTTTTCTCCTGGGGATGGGGGTCGGCCTGAGTTGGTCCCTTTTGTGGCTGCCCTTGGTCCTGTTTCTGCATTTTCTGTTCATCGTCGGATTGGTCTTGCTCTTGTCCGGGGTCAATGTCTTTTTTCGGGATGTCCAGCACATCCTGGCCAATCTGTTGACCCTGTGGTTTTTTTTGACCCCCATCCTGTATCCGTTGTCCCAGGTGCCGCCCTCTTTCCGGCATTGGGTCCTTTGCAATCCCATGGCCCAGATCACCCTGGCCTACCACGATGTCTTCTTTTATCACCGGACGCCGGATGTGCGACTCCTGGCCGTGTTCGCCGCTCTGTCCTTGGTCCTGCTCGGGGTGGGGATGACCTTTTTTGAGCGATACAAGGAAACCTTTGCGGAGAAGATCTGAGCGATGACGGTTCCGGCCATACAATTGATCGGGGTCTCCAAAGGGTTCAAGCAGATCACCCTCCGCCGGGATTACCTGACCTTGAAGTCCTTGCTGGTCAATCCTTTTTCGGCCCGGAAACGGTTCAAGGAAGAGGTGCGGACGGTCTTCGAAAACCTGGACCTGGAGGTGGCCGCCGGGACCTGCCTGGGGATCATCGGCCGGAACGGCTCCGGGAAAAGCACCCTCCTCAAGATCATGACCGGCATCTACAAGCCGGACAAGGGCACGGTGCGGTTGAACGGCCGGGTCTCCTCTCTCATCGAATTGGGGGCGGGCTTTCATCCGGAATTCACCGGCCGGGAGAACATCTTCATCAGCGGGGCCATCCTCGGCTTAAGCCGCAAGGAGATCGAACAGCGCTACGAAGGGATCGTCCGTTTCGCCGAGCTTCAGCCCTTCATTGATTCCCCGGTTAGGACCTATTCTTCGGGGATGTATGTCCGCTTGGGCTTTTCCGTGGCCGTCAATGTGGACCCGGATATTCTCCTTGTCGACGAGGTCCTGGCCGTAGGGGACGAATCCTTCTCCCGGAAATGCCTCGACCGGATGACCTTGTTCAAAAAGAGCGGCAAGACCATCGTCCTGGTCACCCACGATCTGCCGACGGTGGAAAAGTTCTGCGACCGGGCCTTGTGGCTGGATTCCGGCCGGATTCAGGCCGACGGGGAACCCAGAAGGGTCATAGACGCCTATCGGCAGGAAGTGGCCCGTCAAGACGATGCACGATACCGGGAAGAACAGGCGGCCCCTCCCGGCAGTCTCACGGCCGGCCTCGTCTTCAAGGACCGCTGGGGGAACGGTGACATCGAGATCACCCGGGTCCGGCTGACCGACAGGGAAGGGCAAGAAAGGCGCGTTTTCCAGTCCGGCGAGGACATCCTTATCGAGATGCACTATCAGGTCCACCGTTCCACTGAAGACGTAGTCTTCGGCATCGGCATCTTCGACGGAAAGGGGGTCTGCTGTTACGGGACCAACACCGATCTGGACGAGGTCGCTTTGCCGCCCCTTTCGCCATCGGGCCGGATCGCCGTCCGACTGGAGCAGGTGCAATTGATTGAAGGCCACTATCTCCTGGATGTGGCCGTCCATGCCCGGGACGGGCACAATTATGACTATCAGAGCGGTTGTCTGTCTTTCGACATCCGTTCCTCCCGCAAGGACGCCGGCATCTACCGCATCCCTCACCGCTGGGAGGTGGGGTGAAAAGGGGTAGCCTTGATGGCGAAGGTGTATTGTTTGGTGTTTGTCGCCTTTGTCGGCGTCCTCGGGTTTAAGGGGGGGACGGCGTCTTTCGTGTTTTCACCGAAGGCCGTAGGACGGCCGTTTTTTCAGGTGTTATGACCCTGAACGCATAAAACGCATAAAAGGAAAATGACGCTATGCCTACCCCGGAATCCCCCGCCGCCTCCGAAGAGGTCCAGGCCTTGATGGAACGGATCCGCAGGCGGATCGAAGAAAAGAAACGGAGCGGCGTCTATTCACCGGAGGATCTGGAACGGATCGAGAGGATTTGCTTGGAAATCACCGGCCCGGAAGGTGAAGCCGACCCCGGCGATCTCTCTTATCGGCTGTCCCAGCTCAGTTATCTTTGCGACACCGCCCGTCCCCCCGAATTCCGGTCCCATCGCCGGATCCTGGGGCCGTTGGTCCAGGGGGTCAAGAAGGTCATCCGCCGGCTGACCGAGCCCTATGTCCAGATGATCTTGCAGCGGCAGGTGGCCTTCAACCGGGAACTGGTCGGTCTGTTGAATCAAATGGTCCTGGACATCCGCTTTCAGGGCTCCGAAGGGGAAAAACGTTGGGAGCGGATGGAAAAGGCCCTTCAGGAAATCTCCCGCACCTTGGAGACCTTTCCCCGGGAACTCAAGGCCCAAAAAAACGCCTTTGAAGAGGTCTTGGGGCGGTTGCGCAATTTAAGCGTGGTGTCGCCCGAACCGGTCCTTTTGGAGGACCTGAGGGAGCGGGTCCGGGAAGGGGAATATGCCCGATTCGAGGACCTTCACCGGGGGAAGGAAGAGGATATCCGTTGGAGGCAGAAGCAGTATCTCCCCTATTTTAGGGACCGCGGTCCGGTGCTGGACATCGGCTGCGGGCGGGGGGAGTTTCTGGAATTGCTCCGACAAGAAGGGATACCGGCTGTAGGCGTGGACACCAACCGGGAAATGGTGGCCCGTTGCCGGGAAAAAGGGCTCGAGGTCGAGGCCCGGGACGGGCTGGCCTACTTGAAGGAAAGGGCCGACGAGAGCCTGGGAGGCGTGTTCCTGGCCCAGGTCATCGAGCACCTGGAGCCGGAGGTCTTAAGGGAATGGATTCGGACCGCCTTTTTTAAGCTGCGGCCCGGCGGGGTCCTCCTGGCCGAGACCATCAATCCTCAATGTTTGAGCACCTTCAGCGGGGCCTTTTATCTGGACCTTTCCCATAAGAACCCCATCCACCCCGAAGCGGCCCGTTATCTCTGGCAGTCCCTCGGATTTCAAAGGGTGGAGATCCTCTACCTTTCCCCCTATCCGGAAGAAATGAAGCTGAAGGAGATGGTCCGTCTGGAGGACGATTCCTATGAGGACGAATTGGCCCGGCTCTTCAATGAAAACATGCGCGCCCTGAACGCCTTGCTTTACGGCTACCAGGACTATGCCGTGGTGGGGTATAAATAATTTTACCGTCTTGCATCCTTTGGGCGGCGTACGCGACCGGTGCCAAAACCTCCTCGAGTCGGGTCGAGACACGCCTTGCCGGGTACGCTTCCCGGTCGGTCCTTCGGAGGGTAAAGAAAAACCGATAACCCGATAGACCCCGTAAACCAACCGATCTCATGAAAGTCGCCTTCATCTGTCCCTGGTACGGACCGGATATTCCGGGCGGGGCCGAGGCCGAGGCCCGGCGCACCGTAGAGAACCTCAAGGAACGAGGTGTGCCGGTGGAGGTCTGGACCACGTGTATCCGGGACTTTGAAGGGGATTGGGGCCGCAATGTCCATCCTCCGGGAGAGACCGAAATCAACGGGGTGCCGGTCATCCGTTTTCCCGTCGGCCCCCGGAACGGAGAGCTCTTCACGGCCTTGAACCGCCGGGTCATGGCCGGTGAAGGCCTTTCCCGGGAAGAGGAAGCGCTCTTTTTCCGACACATGGTCCATGTCCCCCTCTTGGTTCAACATATCCGCCGCCAAGGCCCCCGCTACCAGATGTTTTTTATTCCCTATCTCTTCAGCACCACCTATTTCGGGGCCCAGGTTTATCCCTCCCGCTCCTGGGTCATCCCTTGTCTCCATGACGAAGGGTATGCCTACTTGAGCGGGTTGGGGGAGGTCCTCCATCGGGTCCGGGGATTGATCTTTCATACCCGGGCGGAACAGGAATTGGGCCGCCGGCTCTATGCCTTACATCCGGACCAGTGTCTGCTCTTCGGGGAAGGGATCGACACCGATCTCCGTCCCGATCCGGAGCGGTTCAGGCGTCGCTATCAATTGCCGGATCCCTTCATCCTTTACGCCGGGCGCAGGGATGCGGGAAAGAATACACCCTTGCTGATGACCTACTTCGCCCGTTATAAGGAACGCCGTCCCTCGAATCTGCGCCTGCTCCTGATCGGCAATCTGCCGGTCCATATCCCCCCCGCCCGGCGCCGGGACATTTTGGACTTGGGTTTTTTACCCCGCCAGGATCAGATCGACGCCTACGGGGCAGCCGAGGTCTTCTGCCAACCTTCGCTGATGGAGAGCTTTTCCATCGTCATCATGGAGGCTTGGCTCTGCGGGACGCCGGTCCTGGTCCATGCCGACTGCGCCGTGACCGTCGAACATTGCCTGGAGAGTCAAGGGGGGTTGTTTTTCAAGGACTATTATGAATTCGAAGAGTGTCTGGATGAGCTCCTCTCCCATCCGGATAAGGCCCGGGCCATGGCCCAAAAGGGGAGGGCCTATGTCTTGGAAAGGTTTCATTGGGACCGGATCTGCGGGCGGTACCTCGATCTGATTCGGGAGGCCGGGGAGGAGCAGAAGGAGGGATCCACGCCGCCGAAAGGGGGAAGACTTATGGCCAGACGCCGACCGGCGTCCTCGCCGGCTGTTCACCAGATGCTTCCGGATTTCAGTTACGGAGACGCCATCGGCAACGATGTGTTGGCGATTCGGAAGACCCTGAGGGAATGGGGATATGACTCGGAAATCTACGCCCATCACGTCCATCCCCGCCTAACCCAGGAGTCCCGTCCCTATCAGGAATACAGGGCCGTCAGCCGACCGGAAAACCTCCTGATCTTTCATTTCTCCATCGGTTCGGAGGTGTCTGACTTCGTCAAACGCCTTCCGGACAAAAAGGTCCTCCTCTATCACAACATCACCCCGCCCCATTTTTTCCACGGCGTCAACGCCGAGGTGGAGAGGCGTTGCGCCTGGGGTTACGAGGAACTGAAGCAACTGGCCCCGCATTTCGATCTGGGCCTGGGGGTTTCCGATTTCAACCGGCGGGATTTGGAAAAGGCCGGGTTCCGCCGAACGGGCGTCCTGCCCATCCTTTTGGATTTCAAGGACTATCACCTGACCCCCGATCAGGCCTTGGAAAGGCGGTTGTCCGACGGCCGGGTCAACATCCTCCATGTGGGTCGGATCGTCCCCCAGAAAAGGATCGAAGACCTGGTTCGGGTCTTTTACCTCTTTCAAAAAAGGCTGGTTCCGGAAAGCCGGTTGGTCCTGGTGGGTACGGACAGCGGCATGAGCAATTACCGCCGGGCGGTGCAGGGTTTGATCGAAGGATTGGGGCTCAAAGAAAAGGTCCTGATGGCCGGTTTCGCCTCTTTCAGGGAATTGATCACTTATTATACCAAGGCCCAGGTGTATCTTTGCCTGAGCGAGCATGAAGGGTTTTGCGTGCCTTTGGTGGAGAGCATGTTTTTCGGGATCCCCATCATCGCTTACCTGGCCGGGGGGATCCCTGAGACCTTGGGCGGGGCCGGGGTGGGCCTCAGCCGCAAAGACCCGGAAGAGATCGCCGAACTCATGGGTCTGATCCTGGAAGATGAAGGACTGCGCCGTAAGATCATCAACGGGCAAAAGGAACGGCTTAAGGATTTCTCTCTGGAAAAAACCCGGGAGCGGCTGAAGGCCCATTTGGCCCCGTTTCTGGAGGAGCGGTGAACCGGTTCAAAGCATACGCAGAAAAACTGACCTGGTCTTACCTGCTGGCCAGTTTGTCCACCACAGGGCGTACGGGAAACCAATTTCTTCGATTCGCCTTGGTCGGGGCCAGCGGCGTCTTGGTCAATCTCGCCGTCTATTCGGGCAGCCTTTACCTCTTGGGTTTTTACTACCTTTGGGCCGCCACCCTTTCCTTCGTTACTGCCATGACCTCCAATTTCCTGCTCAATTTAGGTTGGACCTTCAAGACCTACCATCGGGGATGGTCGGCCGTCGGACTCCAGTACCTGCGCTACACCTTGGTGACCGTCTTCAGCTACGGGATCAACATCTTGGTCCTCTGGTTCCTGGTGGATTATCAGCATTGGCACAAGATCTTGGCCCAGCTGGCCGCCATCGCCTTGACCACGGGCAGCAATTTTCTGGGCAGCAAGCTCTGGGCCTTTCGGCTCAAGCGATGACGGGTTGAAAGGGCCGGCCCATTGCCATTCAAAGGAGACACCGCCGAAAGACGGAGGGAAGGGGAAGAAAGGAGGAGATCACCATGGGCATCCGTTCCTTCGGGCCTAAAGGGCGTACGGCCCGGCCGGTAAAAAAGGCAGGGGGTGAACCCGAAAAAAGCGTCCGGGAAATCGTGTCCGAGATTCGGGCCAACCTCCCTCGACGGGAGGACTATCGGGAACGATCCCTGGCCATCCACGGTTTGATCTGCGCCCGCTGCGGCCGGGAATTCGGTCCTTCCCAAAGGCACTTGTTGACCGTTCATCATAAAGACGGCAATCATCGGAACAATCCTCCCGACGGCAGCAACTGGGAGAACCTTTGTGTCTATTGTCACGAGGACATCCACTCCCGCGGACTGTTGGGAGACTATCTAAAAGGAAAAAAGTAAGGCCCGGTTCCATCATGTTGATCGCCCTCGATCGTGTCCATAAATCTTACGGTAGGCAGGAAGTCCTCAAGGACGTCTCTTTGGCCGTCCATGCCGGGGAAAGGATCGCCCTGGTGGGGGTGAACGGGGCCGGAAAGTCCACTTTGTTTAGGATCCTTTTGGGGAGTATTGAACCGGACCAAGGCCGGGTCCACCGAAAAAAGGGGCTGCGCATCGGTTACCTGCCCCAGGAGGTGATCGAGCTCTCGGGCAAGACCGTCCTGGAGCAGGTTATGGAAGTGGACGCCTCGGTGCGGGAGGTCTGGACCGAATACCAAGCAGTTACTTTGGAGTTGGAGCGGACAAGCGCCAAAGAGCGCTGTGAGGCCTTGGCCAAGAGGCAGAGTCACCTCATGACGGAATTGGAGCGCCTCGGGGCCTTTGATCTGGAACACCGCTCCAAACGGATCCTGGCCGGTTTGGGCTTCAAGGAAGACCTCTTTCAGGAACGGGTGGAGAAATTGAGCGGCGGATGGATGATGCGGGTGGCCTTGGCCCGGATCCTCCTCAGTCGTCCCGATCTCCTTCTGCTCGACGAACCGACCAATCACCTGGACTTGGACTCCCTCCTCTGGCTGGAAGATTTTCTTCAGAAAACCCCTTCGGCCTTGTTGCTCATCTCCCACGATCGAGCCTTTCTGGATCGGGTGGTCCAAAAGACCTTCGAACTGGAAAAAGGGGTCTTGACCGTCTTCCCCGGTCATTACAGCCGCTACCTGGAGGAAAAGGAAAAGCGCATCAGGCTTAAGGAAGCGGCCTACGCCGAGCAGCAGGAACTGATCCGGCGCTTGGAGGACTTCATCGCCCGCAACCGTTCCCGTAAGGATCGGGCCGGACAGGTCCAGTCGCGGATCAAGGTCCTGGAGAATCTCGAACGCCTCACCCCGCCCACGGCGGAAAGGCGGATCGCCTTCCGTTTTCCGGAGCCGGAGCGTTCCGGCCGGATCGTCCTCGAAATGGAGGAGGTGTCCAAGTCCTTTTCTTCCAAGACCCTTTATCGGGGACTCCGTTTGACCATCAGTCGGGGAGAGCGGATAGCCATAGTCGGTCCCAACGGCGCCGGGAAGAGCACCTTGTTGAAGATGATGACCGGTGAAGTCCGGCCCGATTCCGGAAGGGTTAGCTTGGGGTACGGCGTCCGGATCGGCTATTTCGCCCAGCATCAATTGGAACAATTGGACGGGGAAAGTACCGTCTGGGAGGAGACGGCCAAAGTGGCCGGGGATCGGACTTACGGGACGCTGCGCAACCTCTTGGCCGCTTTTTTGTTTCGGGAGGAAGATATCGGGAAAAAGATATCCGTCCTCTCCGGCGGGGAAAAGAGCCGTCTGGTCATCTTGAAAATGCTCCTGTCCGGGGCCAATTTCCTCCTTTTCGACGAACCGACCAACCATTTGGACATCCCTTCCCGGGATGTCCTGGAGGAGGCCTTACGACCGTTCACCGGGACGGTATGCCTGATCACCCACGATCGGCATCTGATAAACGCCTTGGCCGACAAGATCCTCTACCTCCGGGAGGGTCGGGCCGAACTCTTCCCCGGCAATTACCGGGACTTTGAAGAACTTTGGCTGAAACGTTTCCTCTTTTCCGCCGAGGCCCCTTCGGGGGATTTTCCCCAGGCCAAAGAGACGGTCGGGTTGCGGAGCGGACGGCGCAAATCCCAAGAAGAAAAGCGGAAGGAGGCGGAAAAAAGGAACGCCCTCTTCCGCCTTCAGGCCCCCTTGAAAAAAAGGATCGAGGAATTGGAACGGGAACTGGATCGGGTCTTTGTCGAGAAGAAAAAAATGGAGGACCTCTTGGCCGATCCTCAAACCTATAAAGGGGCGGATGGGATAGGGGGCTTGATCCAGGCCTATCACGAGCTGGAGAAGACGGTCAATCGTCTCACCGCCGAATGGGAAGAGGCCTTGTCGAGGATGGAGGCGCTGAAGGGGGAAGGATGAAACCGAGACCCAAGTCTTATTTCATGGAAGATGAAGACGAGTCTTTACGGCTGGACCGCAAGACCGACCCGAAATTGGTCAGGGGCCAGGCCCGTTGGGCCGGAATCCGGGAAGGAATGCGGGTGGCCGACATGGGGTGCGGATCGGGCAAGACCTCGACCGTGCTCAAGGAATTGGTCGGACCCAAAGGGGAGGTCTTCGCCTTGGACTTTTCCCCGGCCCGTTATCAATTCGCCCTGGATCATTATCAGGCCCCCGGCCTCCATTTCCTCTGCCGGGACGTGCGGGACCCTTTGGACGACTTGGGGCCCTTTGATTTTATCTGGGTCCGCTTTCTCTTGGAATATTATCGGTCGAGCGCCTTTGAGATGGTCCGCCATTTTTCGGCCTATCTCCGTCCCGGCGGGATCCTTTGCCTCATTGACCTCGATCACAACGCCCTGAATCATTACGGGATCCCGGAGCGGCTGGAGAAAACTTTGAAGGAATTGGCCGCCCTCTCGGAGCGGGTCGTGGATTTCGATCCTTGGGCCGGGAGGAAGCTTTATGCCCATTTGTATGACCTGAACTTTGAAGAGATCAAGGCCCGGGCCTCGGTGTACCATCTCATCTACGGCCCCTTGAAGGAAAGGGACGCCTTCAATTGGGTAAAGAAGATCGAAGTGGGACCGGCCAAATTGGGCTATGATTTTCGCGCCTACGACGGGTCCTTTGAAAGCTTCAAGGAGGAATGCCTGACCTATATCCGGGACCCGCGACGCTTCATTTATACCCCCCTCATCGCCTGCCGAGGCCGAAAACCTCCCTCGGAGTAAAGCCCTTCCCCTTTTCCTCCATTGACGGAAAAGAGGAAGGGGTTTAATATGTTGCCTTAAAAGGAGAACAGAAGTCGCTCATGTCCTATCGAAGCCTGTTGGTCCTTCCCGTTTTTTTGGTCCTGACCTTGGCCTTGAGCCTGATCGCCCTGGTGTCGGTGATATGGGATTCCCAAGGAAATTTCTCCCATCGCCTGGCCGTGTTGTGGGCGACCGTCCTCCTTTGGGTCAGCGGGGTCCGGGTACGTATCAGCGGGACGGAAAGGATCGATCCTTCCCAGTCCTACATCTTTGCCGCCAACCACCAAAGCGCTTTTGATATCCTGGCCCTCTTGGCCCGACTGCCCGTACCTTTCCGCTGGCTGGCCAAGGAGAGCCTTTTTAAGATCCCCCTCTTCGGTTGGGCCATGAAACGCAGCGGTTATATCCCCATCAACCGCGACCAGGCCAAAAAGGCTTATCAAAGCCTGCTCCAGGCCGCCCAAAAGGTCCGAGAAGGGACTTCCGTGGTCATCTTCCCCGAAGGGACCCGGCAACATCAGCAGGTCTTGGGGCCTTTCAAAAAAGGGGGGTTTGTCCTGGCCTTGAAATCCCAGAGACCGATCGTCCCGGTGAGTATCCTCGGTAGTGGCCGGATCTTGACCAAAAAAGGCTTTTGGATCACCCCGGGAGAGATCCGGGTCGTCCTCGGCCCGCCGATCCCGACGGAAGGGCTGAACCATAAGGACGCCGAGGCCTTGATGGAGCGGGTGCGTCGGGCCATCGAAGAGCGGTTGACCGAACCGTAACAGAAGGACCGCCGATGCCTATGAAGGCCGAAAAGGGACCGGGAAGGGGGTGAAGGCGGGTGTTGGATGTGGATAAAGGCACGAGCCGAAACGAGCGGGTGGAGATCATCCCCCTGGGCGGGTTGGGGGAGATCGGACTGAACATGCTCCTCATCCGGGCCCGGAATCAAGGCATCATCATCGACGCCGGCCTGATGTTTCCTGAAGACGATATGTTGGGAGTGGATATCGTCATCCCCGATTTCACCTATCTTTTGAAAAACCGGGAACAGCTTCAGGCCGTCCTCCTCACCCACGGCCATGAGGATCATATCGGGGCCTTGCCCTTTTTGCTCAAGGAGATCGCCCTGCCCGTTTACGGTTCGCGCTTCACACTGGAACTGGTCCGGGAAAAGTTGAAGGAGCACGGCCTCCTGGGCCGTTCGGACTTGCGAACGGTCTTCCCCAAACAGGTCTTGGACATCGGCCCTTTTCAGATCGAATTCATCCGTGTCACCCACAGCATTCCCGAAGGGATGGGCCTGGCCGTCCGTACCCCGGCCGGGGTCTTGATCCATTCCGGGGATTTCAAGATCGATCAGACCCCTTTGGACGGGGTGATGACCGATCTCAACACCTTCGCCGCTTATGGAGATCGGGGGGTCCTGGCCCTCATGTCCGATTCGACCAATGTGGAGAGGGAAGGCTATACCTTGCCGGAAAAACGGATCGGTGAGACCTTAGACCAATTGATGCGGGACTGCCCGGGAAGGATCATCGTCGCCGTCTTCGCTTCCAATATCCATCGCATCCAACAGGTGGTGGATGCCGCGGCCCGCTACGGCCGCAAGGTGGCCTTCAACGGAAAGAGCATGGTGATCAATTGCCGGATCGCCAGGGAATTGGGTTTGTTGAACATCCCTTCGGGGATGGAACGGACCCTGGGGGAGATGCTTCAGCTTCCCGACTCCCAAGTGGTCCTTATCACCACCGGGAGCCAGGCCGAACCCATGTCCTCCTTGACCCGCATCGCTCGGGACGATCATAAACAGATCAAGATGAAAAAAGGGGATACGGTCATATTGTCCTCCCGCTTCATCCCCGGGAACGAAAAGGCCATCCATTCCATGATCAACAACCTTTACCGTTTGGGGGCGGAGGTGATCTATGAAAGGGTTTCGGAGATCCATGTCTCCGGTCACGCCTATCAGGAAGAACTGAAGTTGATGCTTCATCTGACCCGTCCCCGTTATTTCATCCCCGTTCACGGGGAATACCGCCACCTGGTGAAACACGCCCAATTGGCCCGTCAGGTCGGCATCCCCGAAGAAAATCTCCTTTTGGTGGAGAACGGACAGGTCGTTTCCTTAGGGGCGGAAGGGGCCCGTATCGAAGAAACGGTCGAGGTCGGTCGGGTCTTCGTGGACGGCAAAGGGGTGGGGGATGTGGGCAACCTGATCCTTAGGGATCGAAGGCACCTCTCCAGCGAAGGCTTGGTCGTGGTCCAGGTGGTCCTAAACAACCAGACGGGGGAACTCCTTTCCGGTCCGGAGATCATCTCCCGCGGCTTTATCTCCGAGGAGGAATACCCCCACCTGATCCAGGAGGCCAAGGAGCGGGTCCTGGAGATCTTGTATCTCCGACAAAAAGAGGATATAACCCAATGGGAAGAGATCCAGGAAGAGATCCGCAAGACCCTGAGACGGTTGTTCGATCATTCCTTGGAAAGGCGGCCGGTGGTCTTGCCCCTGATCATACCCATGTAGGGCGTTCGGTTTTCGGGGTTCGGCGAAAACGGCCTCTACCCCTTGATTCGGCCAATGAGATCGAGGTCCCACAATACGTCGCTTTTTGGAGGTTAGGTCTTGCCCAAGGAAGACGGTCCCCAACGATCGATTTTTTATGAAATCCTGGGATTGGTTCTCGGGGCCGCGGGCCTTTTGCTGCTCCTGGCCCTGATCACCCACCATCCTTCTGATCCGTCCTTCAGTTCCCCCCAGGGCCTGGGGGAACCGGTACAAAATTGGGTGGGCAAGGTCGGATCGTATGTCTCCGCCTTATTGTTTGAGTGGCTGGGGCTGGCCGCCTTCTGGCTTTGTTTCATCTTTTTTCAACTGACCGCCTTCGCCTTCCGCAAGGAACCCCATCCCCACCCAAACCCCTATTGGTACGGCGGGGGCTATCTTTTGGTGATCCTTTCCTTCGCCGCCCTCCTCTCCGGTGGGGAAGAAAATTTTCGGTATTTCGGTTGGAACTTTCCCTGGGGCGGGGCCTTGGGCTATCTCCTCTACCGTCGCCTGTCTCTCTTTTTGAATCCCCCGGGGACGCGCATCTTCCTTTTGGTCCTCCTCCTTTGCGGGGTCATCCTGATCACCCGCATCTCCCTGGCCCGTTTGGTGGAAAAGGCCCGCCTTCGTCTCCTGGAGAAAATTAGACGCCTCCGCGACGCCTACCACAAAGAGCGGGAAAGGAAAAGGAAGGCCAAGACCCTGAAGGTGGAGAAGGAGCTTCGCAAGGCCAAGGACGCCCAACCCCCGACCATCGTCCAGACGCCGGCGCTCAAGCCCCCTCCGCCTCCGCCCCGTCCCCAGCCCCAGCAGGAGCAATTTGTCTTCATGAAGGACCCGGGGGACTTCGAATTGCCTCCCCTCTCCCTGTTGGATACTTATGAAAAGCCCGATCAGGTCCTGCAACAGGAAAGCCTGATCATGAATTCCCGCCTCTTGGAAAAGAAACTCAAGGACTTCGGCGTGGACGGCCGGGTGACCGAGGTCTCCCCCGGTCCGGTGATCACCATGTATGAGTTCGAACCGGCCCCGGGAGTGAAGATCAGCCGCATCACCGGATTGGCCGACGACCTGGCCATGGCCATGCGGGCGGTGAGTATCCGCATCGTCGCCCCCTTGCCGGGCAAGGCCGTGATCGGCATCGAGATACCCAATCATCAACGGGAGACGGTGGGACTGAAGGACATCCTTTCTTCGCCGGAATTCGCCGAATCCAAATCCAAGTTGACCTTGGCCTTGGGCAAGGACATCCTGGGCCGGCCGGTGGTGACCAACCTGGCCAAGATGCCCCACCTGCTCATCGCCGGGGCAACGGGTACGGGGAAAAGTGTTTGTCTGAACGCCCTGATCAGCAGCATCCTCTTCAAGGCCCGGCCGGAAGAGGTCCGTTTTTTCTTTATCGATCCCAAGAGGATCGAGCTTTTGCCCTATGAAGGGATCCCCCATCTCCTCCACGAGGTGGTCACCGACGCCAAGATGGCCACCCGGGTCCTGCGCTGGGCCGTGCGGGAAATGGAAGATCGCTACCAAAAGATGGCCGAAAAGGGGGCGCGGAACATCGACACCTACAATCAACGGCTGATCAAGGAAAGGAAAGGGGATTCGGCCAAGTATCCGGAAGAATGGCTCCCTTATGTGGTCATCGTCATTGACGAGCTGGCCGATCTGATGCTGATTTCCTCCCGGGAAGTGGAGGAATACCTGACCCGTTTGGCCCAAATGGCCCGGGCGGCCGGCATACACCTGCTCATCGCCACCCAGCGGCCTTCGGTGGACATTCTCACCGGGATCATCAAGGCCAATTTTCCGGCCCGCATCTCCTTCCAGGTCTCTTCCAAAACCGATTCCCGGACCATCCTGGACGCCAACGGGGCCGAGGCCCTTTTGGGGTCCGGCGACATGCTTTTCCTTCCCCCCGGCGTCTCCAAGCTCCAACGCATCCACGGGGCCTTCATTTCCGAGACCGAGATCAAACGCCTGACCGATTTCCTGAAAAAGCAAAAACAGGCCGTTTATGAGGAGGACCTGCTCACTGTGGAAGAACCGGAGTCGGTCGGAGGGGATGAAGATTTGGACGAGAAATACGAAGCGGCCTTGAAGATCGTCCGCGAAACGCGCCAGGTTTCCATCTCCATGATCCAACGGAGGCTGCGTATCGGCTACAACCGCGCCGCCCGGTTGGTGGAGATCATGGAACGGGAAGGGATCGTCACAAGCGGCGAAGGGGGACGTCCCCGGGAAGTGTTACTGAAGGATTTCTGAACGGTTCCGCCTTGCCCGGACGAGGCCTTTCTCCCACCGCCGGGCCTTTAACCCCTATCCCGGCAGGATCCCCGAGGCAAAACCAGGAGGGACCGAGAAGCCCTCCGAACAAACCCTTTCCCATGGGGGGAAGGGGGAGAAGGGCCTCGTCCCGATTAACGGGTCCGCTTTCGGATTTAAGTCCAAAAGTGACGGGGGGATTAAGCCTGAAGGAACCATCCCCAGGGGGGCAGGGAAAATATCATGGATTCTCCGCCGAAAAGGGGATGTTGGAATAAAAAAGGGTCTCCGGAAATAGGGAAGCGGAAGGAGGCGAACCCCGAACCCTTTGCCCCAGGTCAGGCCTGGGGGACCGAAACGGACCGGCCGGGCGAAAAAAATGGCGGAAGTGCATGGGAATCGAACCCATCTGCCGCCTTCTTCAGACGGCACACCGGATTTGAAGTCCGGGAGCCCCACCAGTGAGCTTTCCACTTCCGCTGGCTTAAAGAGCATTATAAAGTATTCCCGGCCTGGAGTCAAGCTCGCCCGTGGGAAGCGAAGGAAACCACCGGGTTTCCTCACTGCCTGGACATTATTCATTGTCCTCCTTTGGATCCCTGAAAATAAGAGGAGGGAAGAAACGCGGATCAATGGGGAACGACCTTTGCAAATAGGCTCCTTACGCGTAACTTTTCCTTTCGTCATGGCCCCCATGGCCGGTTATACGGACCTGCCTTTTCGCCTTTTGGTCCGTAGGCTCGGGTGTGAATTGGCCTGGACGGAGATGATCAGCGCCGAGGGCTTGGCACGCCGGATGCCTTCCACAAGGGAGCTGCTCAAGACCCATCCGGAGGACCGTCCCCTGGTGGTCCAGTTGTTCGGGGCGAATCCGGAATCCCTGGCCCGGGCCGCCGTTCAAGCCGAGGAAGCCGGGGCCGATGCCCTGGACATCAATATGGGTTGTCCGGTGAAAAAGGTGGTCCAAACCGGCGCCGGCGCCGCCTTGCTCAAGGACCTGAAAAGGGCCGAGGCCGTCATCCGTGCCGTCCGTAAGGCCGTTTCCCTCCCCTTGACCATCAAGATCCGCTTGGGCTGGAAGGAAGGGGAGGCCGTTTACCGGACCCTCGCCTTAATGGCCGAAGGGCAAGGGGTGGAGGCCCTGATCCTCCATCCCCGCTATGCCCTCCAGGGCTTTCGCGGTTCGGCCGATTGGTCGGCCGTGGCCGAACTGAAGGGTTCCCTCAAGATCCCGGTCATAGGCAGCGGCGACATTGTGACTCCGGAGCAGGCCCTTAAAAGGAAGGAAGAGACCGGATGCGACGGGGTCATGATCGGGCGGCAGGCCTTGAGGACCCCCTGGATCTTCACCCAGATCCGGGAGATGGAGGAACGGGGGACCTATTCCATTCCCCATATCCAAGGGCGAAGGGAATGGTTGTTCTCTCATTGGCAATGGGTGGACGGGCATTATACGGGACAGGCGCAGGTCCAGGCCCTGCGTCGGTTTCTTTTTATCCTGACCCGGGGACTGCCCGGTTCCGGCGCCTTTCGGCAGCGAACGGCCATGGCCAAGACGCCGGATACCCTCAAGGAACTTTTCCATGAATATTTTGATTCTCTGGGTCGGATGGAGTAAGATGCGGGTATGAAGGTGCGATTGGCCAAAAAAGCGGGCTTTTGTATGGGGGTGCGGCGGGCCATGGAGTTGGCCTTGGAGGCGGGGTACCGTCATCCCGATCCGGTATATACCTATGGTCCTTTGATCCATAATCCGCAGGTCCTCTCCTTGTTGGAAGAAAAAGGCATCCATATCCTTGAAGGCGATCAAGTGCCGGCCGGAGGAACGGTCATCATCCGGGCCCACGGCGTCCCCCCCGAGGATAAGGGACGTCTGCAGAGGAGCGGGTGTGTGGTCGTGGACGCCACCTGCCCTCGGGTGATCCGGGTTCAGGCCATTATCCGGAAATACGCCGAGCAGGGCTATACCCCCGTCATCGTCGGCGACCGGGACCATCCCGAGGTGATCGGCCTGTTGGGATTCTCCCAAGGCCGGGGGTTGGTGGTCACTCGGCCGGAACAGGTGGAGGAGCTGCCGGAATTGGATCGGGTCATTGTCGTCGCTCAAACGACCCAAGACGAAACCCTGTTTCAAAAGACCGTGGACAGGATCCGGGAACGGTTTCCGGAGGCCCTGGTCTTTCAGACCATTTGCAACGCCACCCACGAACGGCAGGAGGAGGTCCGCCAGCTCTCCCGGGAAGTGGAGGCCGTGGTGGTGGTCGGCGGGTTTGACAGCGGGAACACCCGCCGTCTGGCCTCCATCGCCTCTTCCGCCGGCATTCCCTGCTTTCATATAGAAACGGAAGAACAACTGGATAAAGAACTGCTCAAGACATTCCGTACGGTCGGGGTTACGGCCGGGGCCTCCACGCCCAACTGGATGATCCGCAAGGTCGTCCAGGAACTGGAAAAGATCAGGGGAAAAGGGGAATGGCCCTTATCGATCGGGTTGTTTCAGGCCCTGCGGTTTTTACTGAAAAGCAACCTCTTTATCGCCTTGGGGGCCGGTTTCCTCACCTTGGCGGCGACTCGGCTGCGTCAGGCCCCGTGGAACCAGACCTATTTCGCCATCGCCTTTCTGCACATTTACGCCATGCATATCCTCAATCATCTCCTCGACCGAGGCGCCGCCGAATACAACGACCCGGACCGTTCCCAATTCTACCGCCGTCATCGGACCGTCTTCCTCCTTACCGGAACAGGGGCCGGGTTGTTGTCTTTGATTCTGGCCGCCGGGTTCGGTTGGTTGCCCTTTATTTTCCTTTCGGTCATGAGCGCCTTGGGCGTCCTCTACAGCTTCCAGATCGTTCCGGCTGTTTGGCAACGCTTCACTCGGATGAAAAAGATCAAGGATATCCCGGCCTCCAAGACCCTTTCCGTGGCCTTGGGTTGGGGCGCGGTGACCGTGCTTATCCCGGCCCTGGCCGAAAGGCAGGGATGGGGTCTTTCCCTGATCTGGATCTTTTTCATCATCTCCCTCTTCGTCTATATTCGTTCCGGCCTGTTCGATGTATTGGACATTCAGGGGGATATGATCGTGGGCAAAGAGACCCTGCCCATCCTCATCGGCGAAGAGAAGACGATCCGCTTCTTGAAGGCCTTGGGTTTGGTCAATATGGCCGCCCTCACCGTCGGGTGGGCCCTGGGCCTCTTGCCCCTTTGGGGGTTGTGGCTGCTCATCGCCTTTGGTTACCAATTCCTTTTTTTGGTCTTGTACGAAAAGAGGCCGACCTTGCCCGGGAGCGTCTTTTTCGAAACGCTGGTGGAGTCCTGTTTTTTCCTGGCCGGGGCCACGGCCCTTCTGATTCCTTGATCTTTCCTCGTCCGCTCCGCTTATGACCGACCCTGAAGTAAGCGTCATCATCCCGACCTTCAACCGGGCGGGCCTGCTCCTCGAGGCCGTGACCTCGGTTTTTCAGCAGACCTATCAGGATTATGAGTTGATCGTGGTGGACGATGGGTCCACCGACGCCACCCGGGAAATCCTTAAACCCTATTCGGATCGCCTCCGGTATTTTTTTCAAGAGAATCGGGGGGTGAGCGCCGCCCGCAATGTCGGTATCCAAAAGGCCCGAGGCCGATGGCTGGCCTTCCTCGACTCCGACGACCTTTGGCTTCCGGAAAAATTGGAAAGGCAGACGGCCTTTCTGGCCGGTCACCCGGAGGCCTTGGTCTGCCAAACCCAAGAAGTGTGGGTGCGAAGAGGAAAACGGGTGAATCCCCGGAAAAGACACCAAAAGTTTTCCGGGGACATCTTCGCCCCTTCCCTGAAATTGTGCCTGGTCAGTCCTTCGGCGGTCATGATCCGCAAGGATCTCCTCAATGCCGTGGGGCCTTTCGACGAGACCATGCCGGCCTGTGAGGACTATGACCTCTGGCTGCGCATCTCGGCCCGCCACCCCATTTTTTTATTGGACGAACCCTTGGTGATCAAACGGGGCGGTCATCCCGACCAGCTTTCCCGGACCGTCCCCGCCTTGGACCGCTGGCGCATCCAGGCTATGCTGAAGCTTTACCGCTCGGGGATCTTGACGGAAGGGCAACGGCGGTTGCTGCTGGAGGAGTTGAAAATCAAGTGCCGCATTTACGGACAGGGTTGTTTGAAACGGGGGAAGATAGAGGAAGGCCTGGGTGTGCTTGAACTGCCGGCGTTGCTTTGGGCGGGAGGGTGGGATGAAGAGAAAGGGGCGTCACCCCCATTGTCTTTTCCCAAGAAAAAACTATCGGACCAATAACCAGAGGAGGCGGGCGGGCGAAGGACCCCGATTATGCCATTCCAGTGGGGTTTCGCTGGTCAGATAAATCAGTTCTCCGGCGCGCATGACCAACGACTCCTTTGCGGTCTTGAGGCCCACTTCCCCTGAAATCAGAAAACCCATCTCCTCCCCCTTATGTCGGAAGAAATGGGCCGACAGCCTCCCAAAAGGGTGGATTTCGACGAGATAGGGCTGAAGGCGCGTGTCCATATCCAAGGGGATGAGGCGCCAAGCGGAGACGACCTCCGGCGAAACACCCTCTAAGTTCGTCTCTTCCGCTTCCAAGGGGGAGTACACGAGCCGTCTGTAAGACGGGGTCTCCTCCTGGAAGAGGACGCCCACATTTATAGAGAGGACTTCGGCTATCTTCAGCAGGGCCGGTAGGGAAGGAAAGATTAAATTGCTTTCCACCTGGGAGATGGTGCTCGGCGTCACCCCGACCAGCCTGGCCATTTCCGTTTGGGAAATGCCTTTCCGGGTCCGCCATGCCTTGATTCGTTGACCAAGGTCAATGCCTCCGCTCTTTTTTTCTCCTTCGAAGGATATCCCCTGTTTCTTGGCCCAATAAGGATAAGGTCGGTGGAAATGGTCGGTTTCCCGTTTTTCGGCCTTTAAGATGGTCAAATAGGTGGTGCCCCGTTTGATGGCCAGATCGACCACCACCTGGGCGACTTGATTGATTTGCGCCCGCAGTCGGGGGGAATGGGCCTTTTTTTCCATGATCCAATAGGCCACGGTGTTCAGCTCGTAGAGACGGGGACAAGCGCGGGAATAGAACTTCAGCACCTGATCCTCACCGCCCCAAAGTTCGGCCATCCCTGTCAGGCTTTCGAAGACCAGGCGGACGTCCCCCTTCATGGCGGCATGGAGATCGTATAAGATGTGTTCGACCTCTTCCATGGCCCGTGGTTTTTCCACGCGCACCAATCGGGCGGCGTCTTTGGGGTCCAGCTCTTCGTAAAACTTAAGAAAGACGGAAGACCCCGCCCCTTTGCCGAAGGTGAAACCGTCCAAGACGGTCAGGTGGGGGTATTCCCACAGGGTCCCCAATTGGGTCTTGAGGTTGCGCGGGGAACGATCGAAGGTGAGGTAGAGGATCGATTTTTCCTGTTCTTGGGAGACGCGCAGAAAATGTTGACAGAACACGGAGGCCAGGCTTCCGGCGTCGTCGTACCAAATGACATTGTCGCCGATCAGTAGGCCCCCCAGGAGTTCGTCCAAAAAAGGGACACCGGTAGAAACGCGGATCATATCTTCCATAAGACCCCGGCCTCTATTGCTCCACGACCCCCGATCGGTGGTTGTTCGACGGGTGTCGCCGTTGACGGATGAATTCGATGATCCCCGGCAAAACGGAAATGAAAATAATGGCCAAAATGACCAGGGTAAAGTTGTGTTTGACCGTCGGGATATTCCCGAAAAAATATCCTCCGAAAACGAAGAGGGCGATCCAGGCCACTCCTCCGACAATGTTGAAGGAGAGAAAGCGGAAGTAGGTCATGGCTCCGATGCCGGCCACGAAAGGGGCGAAGGTGCGGATGATCGGGATAAAACGGGCGATGATGATCGTCTTGCCCCCGTGTCTTTCGTAAAACTCGTGGGTGCGGATCAGGTATTCCTTTTTTAAAAAACGCACTTTTTCCTGACGAAAGACCTTGGGTCCCACCCAATCGCCGATCCAGTAATTGACGGTGTCCCCGGCCACGGCGGCCATACTGAGCAGAAAAAAGAGCCAATGGGGATCGAGGGCCCCCAAGGCGGCGAAGGTCCCGGCGGCGAAGAGGAGGGAATCGCCGGGAAGGATCGGCGTGACCACCAAGCCGGTTTCACAAAAGATGATGAGAAAAAGGATGAGATAGGTCCATGTCCCATAGTCCTTGATAACCAGACTGAGGTGCCGGTCCAAATGTAAAAAAAAGTCAATAAAGGTGAGAAGCCATTCCATTCGGAAAAATCGGTATCCTTTCTTTTTTGGAGTCCATCGTAGGACCTTTTGGGGAAGGGAACAGGGACGCCGCCGAAGATTCCACCCTGCGGCCGGAAGGTTTCGACGGCGAATTCATTGCACTTTACCATAGGGAAAGCGGTTTTGGCAAGGAAAGGCGGTCTTCCTGGTCAAATTATTTACGGTTTCCCGGGACCGCGGGGTGGATCCGGACCGTTTCGGACCCCAAAGGGCCCGAGGGATCATGCCCCAGGGGTTCATTTTAGTTTCAGTAATAAAATCTGGAAAAAGCAGCAAAAAATATTGACAATTACAATAAGCTCTGCTAATAATATAGTAGTTTCAGATGGCTTAGATTAAAATTTCATACAAAGGCGTATGAAATTTTAATAATTTTGGAAAGACAACGGCGTCTTTTCCCAAAAGGGAAAAGGCGCCTTTTTATTTGCACTTAACAACAAAAAAAACGCTTAAGGAGGAAGAGAAAATGAACCTTCAAACACCCAACTCCAATGAAGCCACCCGGACCTTCAATCGGTCCAAAAGCGTCGTGCCCATGAGCGGGTTGTGTTCCCGCTGCGTGGACGGTTGCCGGGGGAACTGTGAAGTCTTCAAGGCCACCTTCCGGGGCCGCGAACTCATCTATCCCGGTCCGTTCGGGGATATTACCGCTGGCGGGGACAAAAATTATCCCATTGATTACTCCCATTTGAACATTCAAGGATATGCCATGGGGGCCAAGGGGCTTCCGGCCGGCGTTGAAGGCAATCCGGATACGGCCATCTTTCCGGCCGTGGATACGACCACCGAATACGGCTGGGACATCAAGGTCAAGATGGCCATGCCCGTTTTCACCGGCGCTTTGGGGTCCACCGAGATCGCCCGGAAGAACTGGGAACACTTCGCCGTAGGGGCGGCCATTTCCGGCGTGACCATCGTCTGCGGGGAAAACGTCTGCGGCATCGACCCCGGTCTGGAGTTGGACAAGAACAAAAAGACCGTCAAGGCCCCGGATATGGACCGCCGTATCGAGGCCTACCGCCGCTATTACCGGGGGCTGGGGGAGATCCTCATCCAGATGAATGTGGAAGACACCCGGTTGGGCGTGGCCGAATACATCATCAATAAGCATAAGATCGAGACCATCGAACTGAAGTGGGGCCAGGGGGCCAAATGCATCGGCGGCGAGATCAAGGTCAATTCCCTGGAAAGGGCCCTGGAATTGCAGCGCCGCGGCTACATCGTCACCCCGGATCCTTCCAACCCCGTCACCCAAGCCGCCTTCAAGGACGGGGCGATCAAAGAATTCGAACGGCACAGCCGTCTGGGTTTCGTCAGCGAAGAAGGTTTTTACGCCGAGGTGGAGCGGTTGCGCAAGTTGGGCTTCAAACGCATCACCCTAAAGACCGGGGCCTACAGCCTGCGGGAGCTGGCCATGGCCATCAAATGGGGATCCAAGGCCAAGATCGATCTTTTGACCATTGACGGTGCTCCGGGCGGAACGGGCATGAGCCCCTGGCGGATGATGGAGGAATGGGGTGTTCCTTCCCTTTATCTCCATTCGGCCGCCTATGAATTCGCCGAAATCCTGCGGAAAAAAGGGGAGCGCGTCCCGGATCTGGCCTTCGCCGGCGGCTTCAGTTCCGAAGACGGCATCTTCAAGGCCCTGGCCTTGGGGTCTCCTTATGTCAAGGCCGTCTGTATGGGTCGGGCCCTGATGATCCCGGGCATGGTGGGAAAGAACATCGGGGAATGGATCAAGAAAAACGACCTGCCCAAGACGGTCAGCGAATTCGGGACCACGCCGGAGGAAATCTTCGTCTGTTACGAGAATGTGGCCGACCTGGTGGGAAAAGAGGAAATCAAGAAGATCCCCTTGGGGGCCATCGGTATTTACAGCTATGTCAACAAACTCCAGGTGGGTTTGCAGCAGCTCATGGCCGGGGCCCGCTGCTTCAACATCCCCTCCATCAGCCGGCGGGAGCTCATGTCCTTGACCGAGGAATGCGCCAAGGTGACCGGCATCCCCTATCTGATGGACTGCTACCGTCAAGAGGCCTTGGAGATCTTGAACAAGTAATTACCGTCATCCCCCGAAAAGGCGGATCGGTCTTTCCGATCCGCCTTTTTTGTTGAGGACTTTCATCTTTCCTTCTTTTCCCTGGCCTGCATTTTTTCTGCTTCTTTTTCGATAAAAGGCCCTGCCCTTCCCTTGAACCCTTGGACCCTGGAAATCTTCCCTTATCGCCGACACTTTTAGAGGTGATCCCCCTGGTTTTTCATGAGACGGGGGTAAGGGATAATTTTCCGAAATCCTTTGGATTTAAAGTTTTTTTTGCGTTGATCCGGCCCGGTGATCAGACTATAATCGCCGGCAAAAACAGGTGCAAGAACCCGCAAAGATCTTCCAAGGAGGTTGCCCTATGAATTTCGATTTGACGGAAGAACAAAAGATGCTCAAGGACATGGCCTACAAATTCGCCGTGGCCGAATTCAAACCCGTTTCCCGGGAGTGCGACGAGCATGAAAAATATACCCCGGAGATCCGCAAAAAGGCGGCCGAAAACGGGCTGGTCGGGGCCTGGGTCCCTGAGGAATACGGCGGGGCCGGGGCGGGGATTTTAGGCAATGCCTTGATCACCGAGGAGTTTTCCAAAATAGACATGGGTATCGGCCTCAACATCGTGGCCGCCAGTTTCGGTTGCGAGTCCATCCTCCAGTACGGGACGGAAGAGCAGAAAAAGACCTATCTCCCGCCGGTCTGTGCCGGGGAAAAGGTCAGCGCCGGGGCCTATACCGAACCCAACGCCGGGACCGATGTGGCCGGCTATCGGACCAAGGCGGTCAAGGACGGGGGGGATTATGTGATCAACGGCAACAAGATGTTCATCACCAACGGATCGGTCTGCGATTTTATGGTGGCCCAGTGCATCACCCATCCCGAAGAAAAGAGGCATAACCGCTTCAGCCTGATCATCGTCCCGGCCGACGCCAAAGGGGTCACGCGCAACAAGATCCGGGGCAAGATGGGCATCCGCTCCAGCGACACGGCCGAGATCGCTTTTGAGGACGTCCGTGTCCCCCAAAGCAACCTCGTCGGACAAGAAAGGCAGGGATTCATCCAGCTTATGCATTTCTTTGATGTCACCCGGGTCATGGTGGCCGCTCAAGGGTTGGGATTGAGCGAGGCCTGTCTGGAGACGAGCATCCGCTATGTCAAGGAGCGCACCGTTTTCGACGCCCCCCTCGGTTCTTTCCAACTCACCCAGAAGAAACTGACGGAGATGGCCATTATGATCGAGGCCTTGCGGGGGTTGGTCTACAAGGCCGCTTGGTTGATTGACGAGGGCAGACCGGATTATATGTTGGCGGCCATGGCCAAGTTTTACAGCGGTCAAACGGCCGTCTTTTGCGCCAACTACGCCGTCGAACTCCATGGAGGATACGGCTACATCGATGAATATCCTGTCCAAAAGTGGTATCGCGACGCCAAAATTTTAGAGATCTACGAAGGGACCAAAGAGGCGGAGATCCTGACCATCGGGCGGAAGCTGCAGGTTTGATACTAAAAAAGTGAAGCGGGGCTCGTGAAGCGGATCTTAAGATAAAGGATAAAGGATCGAGGATCGAGCATCCAGCATCAAGTATCCAGTATCCAGTATCAAAAGTTCAGAATTCGGAGTTCAGAGTTCAAAGTAAACCCAATAAACCCAATAAACCCAAGTAACTCAAGCAACCCAATGAACCATGAACGAGATACGCTTCACGAGGAGGCTTCACCACAGCCGGGAAAGGGAAAACAAGGCCGCCGCCGTCCCGGCCACGGCCAACAAAGGCTTATAAAACCTCCGGTAGCTGGCCAGTAGTCCGGCCCGAAAGTAGTCCTTGGTCACCAGAAAGCAGAGGTGGACCGGTGAGAGCATCATGCCCGTAAATCCTAAGACATAGGCCAAAGCGGCATAAGAAAGGAAGTCCCAAGTGGAACCGGCGGGGAAGAGGGGGATGATCAAAGGAAAGGCGGTCCCGACGAACCCGATGCCGATACCGGTGATCAACCCGGAAAGAAAGGGCATGAGGACCACCACCAGGAGGATGGGTATACGGGAGGCCAAAAGTTCGCTGCGGATTTCCGAGACGGCGCGGCTGTCCTTCATTATCCCTTGAAAAATCATGATGGCGGCCACAAGGAGGAGGATGGAAAGGATCCCCCGGTTCCAGACCGCCTCCCGGACCCGGTGGAAGGGGATGCGGTTCACCCGCCGGACCCAGAGGAGGGAGACCCAAAGGCCCGGTAGGATGGAAAGGGCCGGGGGAAGACCGGAAGCGATGCCCAAGGGCTTCAAAAGGCCGGCCGATCCCTCCAGAAGGATAATGACCAGGACCACAATAAGGATGGGCATAATTTCCCAGAGGAAGCCCATCAGATCGGCCCGGGAAATAGTCCGCTCCCGGGCCTGGGCCTTCGAGGGGATGGGTTTGAGGATGAAGATGATGCCGGCCAGGATCATGACCGCCGTCATGGGGGCCATGACGAGGATGAACTGCCAGGTCTTGACCTGGAGCAGGGCCACGGCCAAGACCACGGCCGGATAGAGGGGCCACCAGTATTCCCAGATATGGCGGAACCAGTAGTTGACCGCCGTTTGTTCTTCACCGCTCAAGCCATGGCGGCGGAAGGTGGACTCGACCATGGGGGCGGAAAAGAGGGCCCCGCCGGGCATGGGCAGAAGGCCGATCAAGGCCGGCAAGACCAGTCCGGCGCTTCGTTCATCGCCGGACAATCGGGAAAAGCCGGCCACGATCCGGTTCAGATGGCCGCTCTCTTGCATCAGGCGGCTGATGATCAAGATGGAGCCGACGATCAAGAAGAGGCTGATCGTCTGGACCTGGGTCAGGCTGCGAAGGACGCTCCTCCATAACCCCTCCAGGTCCATGGCCATCCCCCATCCCAGGGCCAGGGAACCGAGAAAAAGGGAAAGGCTCAAGGCCAGGCGAAGGCGGTTGAGGAAAAGGATCAGGGCGAAGACGCCGAGGACCTTGATCAGGGCCGGAATTTCCATGGTCAGCGACAAAGCGGTTCGGCTTCCTCCCTCTCCCTCTATGCCCTTATACCGCCGGCGTGCATCAACGATCGGCGGCCCTCCCCCAACCTACAATTCCCAAGCGGCCTGGGCCCCTTCTTCCACGGCCTCAAAAATACGCCGGGGTTGACGGGCGTCCCCGACGACGGTAAAGGGGATGTTCAATTCCGTCAGGACGGCCTGCAATGCATTCCTGGGTTTCAGACCTACGGCCAAGACCACCTGATCAATGGGGGCAAGGCTCTGGCGTTCTCCTTGCCTTTCGATTTCCACGCTCCCTTCCCTGACGGCCCTAAGGGTCGTGCCGAAAAGGAGGCGACAGTTCTTTTCCTGGAGGCGCTGGTGAAGCATGAAGCCGTGGGAGGTGATTTTGCGCACCGGCGAGCGTTCCAGCATCTCCACCAAGGTCACTTCCTTTTTCCGCTCCGTAAGGAAATCGGCCGTCTCCATGCCGATCAACCCCCCGCCGACCACCAGGATGTGGTCCTTCGGCGCCACCGCACCGCTTAAGATCTGCCAGGCGTCCGTGACATGGGGAAGATTTATCCCCTCCACGGCCGGGATGATCTTCTCCCCTCCCGTGGCCAAAATGACTTTTTGAGGTCGGTGCGTTTCGAGTAAGGCCCGGGTGACCGGGGTCTGGAGGCGGATTTCCACTTTGGCCTTGCGGACCTGCTCGGCCTGCCACTCGATCCACTCCCCGTAAACGCCCTTATAGGGAGGGATGCGGGCAAAGCGGATTTGGCCACCCAATTCCGTTTCTTGTTCAAAAAGGGTCACCCGGTGTCCCAGGCGGGCCGCTTCATAAGCGGCGGTCAAACCGGCCGGCCCTCCCCCGACGATCCAAACGGATTTGGGTTCGGCCGCCGGGCCCTGAGGGTAAATGAGTTCCTGACCGGTTTCCGGGTTGATGGAACAGCGGATGTTTCCTTCCCCGAGCATTTCCCTCTCGATGCAGCCTTGGTTGCAGGCGATGCAACGGCGGATATCGGCCGACCGACCTTCTTTAGCCTTGATCAGGAAATCGGGGTCGGCCAGGAATTGGCGCCCGAAGGCGATCAGATCGGCGTCGCCGCGGGCCAGGACCGCCTCGGCCTGTTCCGGGTGGTTGAACCGCCCCACGGCGATTACCGGGACCGAGACCTTTTCCTTGATCTTTCTGGCCAATGGGGCGTTGAAACCAGGGGCGTATTCCGGAGTGGCCTGGGTGATCGCCCCCGGACTTCCATGGGTCCCGATGGAGGCGTGGATGATATCCGCACCGGCCCGAACCAAATCCGGGGCCAGGTCCTGCATTTCCTCGATGGTATATCCCCCCCGGATATGTTCCTCGGCCGAGACCCGGATAGAAACGGGGAAATCCGGGCCGACCCTGCGGCGGACCTCGGCAATGACCTCCAGGACAAAGCGGGCCCGTTCCTTAAGGGTTACCCCGCCGTATTCGTCGGTCCTCCGGTTGGACAGGGCCGAAAGAAACTGGGTCAATAGGTACCCGTGGGCGGCATGGATTTCGACGGCGTCATAACCGGCTTCCCGGGCCCGGGCCGCAGCCGCGCCGAAGGCGGTGATGATTTCCTGGATGTCTTCCCGGGTCATCTCTTTCGGGGTCCGGCGGTAGACGATGCTGGGCACAGCCGACGGGGCCAGGGCCTTCCCCTCGCTCAGGAGAAAGACGCTTTCCCTTCCGGCATGGTGGATCTGCATGGCGATCTTTCCGCCGGCCTGGTGGACGACATCGGCCAAAAGCTTCAATCCCGGTATAAAACGGTCGTCGTAAGCCCCCAACTGGTTGGGGGTGACGATCCCCGAAGGATGAACGGCGGTGATTTCGGTGATGATCAGACCCGGCCGGCCCTTCGCCCGTCGTTTCAAGTAGGCCACATTGGCCGGGCTGACCGTACCGTCGTCATTACCCAGATTGGTGCCCATGGGGGGCATGACCACTCGGTTGGCCAGGGTCAGGTTTTTAATGGTGGTCGGGGAAAAGAGAAACGGGTAATCGCTCATGGTCTTCTCCTTTTAGAAAAATTTTTTAAGGGTTATCGGGGAGGAGGAAAAAAGAATGGGGCGGACAGGGTCATGGTTACGGCGTTTTTGGGAAAGAAAGATCAAAGAAAAGAGAAGCATGGTGGGCGATGCGGGACTTGAACCCACGGCCTTTGGTTCCGGAGACCAACGCTCTATCCAACTGAGCTAATCGCCCATTCAGGAGGCTTCCCCATCCAACCTTCACCCGAACATCGTCTCTGGTCCGGGGCCTTTCGCCCCCTCTTTCGGAAGGGGGCCGGTTTTGAGGCAGGACCTCGATTTTCGAGTGTTATGAATATAACAAATCGTTTGAAAAAATTCAAACGGAAAACTTAAAAACCCCCGGAGGACCCCTAGGGATCAAAAAACGCCCCTTTTTCAGGCCGCTTATAGATCAAAGACCCGGCGGTAAGCCAAAGGAAAGGTCTTGAAAATCACTTTTTATCACATTTCAAATATTTATTTGACAGAGGCGAAGGTTTTTAGTATATAAAAAGTTTATTTTATGCTTAGGTGCATCGGCCGATTATGCAAGGTCAAGATATTAAAATACAAATGGCCGGGGGAGCGGTTCGCCCTTATCCCAGGGGGACCCGGGCGGTGGAGGTCTTAAAAGACGGCTTCCCTGAGGTCTGGAAACAGGCCGTCGCCGTACGGTTCAATGGAGAATTTTTGGATCTGACCCGGCCTCTCACCCAGGACGGCCCTTTGGAGCCGGTTTGGGCTGCGGACCCGGAAGGGCTGGAAATTTTGAGGCATTCGACCGCCCATTTGCTGGCCCAGGCGGTAAAAGAACTCTTCCCCGGTGTCCAATTGGCCATCGGTCCGGCCATTGACCAGGGGTTTTATTATGATTTCGCCTTAAACGGCACTTTTACCGCCGAAGATCTGCCCCGCATCGAAGAAAAAATGAAGGCCTTGAGTCAGGCCGACATTCCCATCCGGAGGGAAGAACTCGGCCGGGAGGAGGCCATTGCCCTCTTCGAATCCCTGGGGGAGCCCTACAAGGTGGAAATGCTTTCGGAGATGAGCGACCCCACCGTTTCCCTCTATCGGCAGGGGGAATTTGTCGATCTCTGTCGAGGTCCTCATCTCCCTTCCACCGGAAGGGTGCGGTTTTTTAAGCTTACCCACGTGGCCGGGGCCTATTGGCGGGGGGATGAAAAAAGGCCCATGCTGCAGCGCATCTACGGTCTGGCCTTCGCCGACAAGGCGGCCCTGGATGCGGCCATCGCCCAACGGATCGAGGCGGAGAAACGCAATCACCGCAAGTTGGGAAAAATGCTCGATCTCTTCGTCTTTTCCGAGAAGGTCGGGCCGGGGCTGCCCCTCTTTACGCCCAAAGGCACGATCATTATCGAGGAGCTGAAAAAACGGGTGGAGGCCATCTGCCGGCGCTATGGATTTCAAAAGGTCATGACCCCTCACCTGGCCAAACTGGAGTTGTATCAGCTCTCGGGACACGCCACTAAGTTCGCCGACGAGCTTTTTCATGTCACTTCAGCCAGGGATCACGCCTTCGTCATGAAGCCCGTGCAGTGCCCGCACCAGACCCAAATTTACGCTTCGCGTCTGAGGTCTTATCGGGATTTGCCCATCCGTTATATGGAGTCGGAGAAACAGTATCGGGCGGAAAAGACCGGTGAGATCGGAGGATTGACCCGTGTCTACGCCATCACCGTGGAGGACGGCCATTCCTTCTGCCGCCTGGATCAGGTGAAGGAAGAGGCCATGAACATGGTGCGGATCATCAAGGACTTCTATACGGATCTGGGCCTGTGGGGCAATCATTGGGTCTCCTTGTCGGTCCGGGATTACGCCCATCCGGAAAAATATATCGGCGACCCGGCGGATTGGGATGTCTGTGAGGCCATGCTGGCCGAGATTTCCGAGGAGATGGACCTTAAGGCCCAACGTCGGGAGGGGGAGGCCGCCCTTTACGGTCCCAAGCTTGACTTCATGTTCAAGGACGCCATGGGTCGGGAGATCCAGATCCCTACGGTGCAATTGGATTTTGCCACGCCCAAACGGTTTGACCTGACCTACATCAACGAAGAGGGCAAAGCGGTTCCTCCGGTTATGGTCCACCGGGCCATCCTCGGCTCCTATGAAAGGTTTTTGGCCCTGTTGATCGAACATTTCGCCGGTGCCTTTCCGCTCTGGCTGGCGCCGGTCCAGGCCATAGTCCTGTCCGTGACCGAAAGGAACGCCGATTACTGTCGGGAAGTCCATCACCGATTGATCGAGGCCGACATCCGCGCCGAACTGGACATACGAAACGAAAAATTGGGGCTCAAGATCCGGGAGGCCCAATTGCAGAAGATCCCCTATATGTTGGTGGTGGGGGACAAGGAAGAAGAACAACAAACGGTCAGCCCCAGGACCCGGGGTGGGGAAAATCTGGGGGCCTGGCCGGTGGCCCGGTTGATCGAAAAGATCAAAGAAGAGGGCCGATAAGGAGACTCGGGGTTCGGGTTTCGTCTCTCGTAGTGGACCGGATAGGTTTTACGAGATACGATTCACGGTGGAACCGCAATCCGAAATCGCATTAGGAGGTGAGGGTTATAGCCAAGTCGGTGAATGTGAACGAGGAGATCAGGGCGGCCGCCGTCCGGGTCATCGGGGAAGACGGGGGGCAGCTGGGCATCTTGCCCCTGAGGCAGGCCCTGGAATTGGCCAGAGAGCAAGGCCTGGATTTGGTGGAGGTGGCTCCCCATATGGATCCTCCCGTCTGTCGGATCATGGATTATGGTAAGTACCGTTACCAGCAGACCAAAAAGGTCCATGAGGCCAAAAAAAAGAGGACCGTCATCCAGGTCAAGGAAGTCAAGCTCCGGCCCAAGACGGAAGAGCATGATTTTCAGTTCAAGTTGAGGAACATCCGTAGGTTCTTGGAGAAGAAAAACAAGACCAAGGTTTCCCTCATGTTCCGCGGCCGGGAGATCCAGTATCAGGAGGCGGCCAGAAATATCCTGAACCGGATCACCGAAGAGACCAAGGACCTGGCCCAAGTCGAGCAGGAACCCAAACTCGAAGGCCGGAACATGACCATGATCTTGAGTCCGAAATAAGGGTCCTTTTATTTATTAAGGATAGGCGGGGTCGAAAAAGGGGAAGGCCCATTTTTTCTTTTTTATCCCGTCCCGCCGCGGCTATAACCTTTATCAGCAAGAAACAGAAACAAGGGAAAACCAAATCGTTCGATTCGTCCAGAAGGAGCGGTAATCATGCCTAAATTAAAAACCAAAAGGGGCGCGGCCAAGCGCTTTAAGAAAACCGGTACGGGAAAGGTCAGCCGTTCCCGGGCCTTTCGGAGTCATATCTTGACCAGTAAAACCACGAAGAGAAAGCGACGCTTGCGCAAGTCGGCATTAGTCTCTTCGGCCAACCGGAAGGCCGTAAAAAGGATGCTGCCCTATCTCTAAAAATAAAAGACCGAAGGGTCTGGTCAATTCGGTTTGATGATACTGATGTCCGTCCCTTCCGAGGATTTGTCTCGGGAGGGGTCATGGGAAAGGTAGAGGTGAACGGTTATGCCCAGAGTGAAAAGGGGCTTTAAGGCCCGACGCAGAAGAAACAAGGTGTTGAAGATGGCCAAAGGGTACCGCGGGGCCAGGAGCCGTCTGTTTAAGACGGCCACCGAGGCCGTGGATCGGGCCCTGAAATACGCCTACCGGGATCGAAGGACCCGCAAGCGGGAATTCCGCCGTTTGTGGATCGTCCGTATCGGGGCGGCGGCCAAGGAAAACGGCCTCTCTTACAGTCGGCTGATGGGAGCGCTAAAGAAGGCCCGGATCGGGCTGGACCGCAAGGTCTTGGCCGATATGGCCGTCCGGGATCCGGAAAGATTTTCCTCCCTGGTCAAGATGGTCTCCTAAGCCCAAGCTTGATCCCTCCGGATCCGACTCCCTTTTTCCACTCCAAAAGAATATCGCCATGCTTGAGACATTGACGAGACTGGAAGGCCGGGTGCGGGAGGCCGTGGCCCGGGTGACTTCTCTTAAGGAACTCGAGGCTTTACAGGTCCGGTTTTTAGGCCGAAAAGGTGAACTGACCCAAATCCTACGGGGATTGGGGGGGCTCCCTCCGGAAGAAAGGCCTCGTGTCGGTCAGGCGGCCAACCGGATCAAGGAGGTCCTGGAAGGGCTATTCCAGGAAAAGAGGACCGCCCTCGCCCAGGTAACAGAAAGGCGCCCCTTGGGATTGGATTGGAGCCTGCCCGGCCGGTCCCCATTCCTGGGGAAAAGACACCCCTTGACCCAGACCATGGACCGAATCTGCGACATCTTCTCCCGATTGAATTTCGAATTGGTGGAAGGTCCGGAAGTGGAATTGGATTATTACAACTTCGAGGCCCTGAACATCCCTCCCGATCACCCGGCCCGGGACATGCAGGACACCTTCTATGTCACCGATACGATCCTCCTGAGGACGCAGACCTCTCCTATGCAGGTGCGGGTCATGGAGAAACGCAAGCCCCCCCTCCAGGTCATCGCCCCGGGAAAGGTCTTCCGCCGGGACTCGGATGTCTCCCACTCCCCCATGTTCCATCAGGTGGAAGGGTTTATGGTGGGCGAGGAGATCAGTTTCGGCGATCTCAAAGGGATCCTGACCTATTTCGTCCATCAAATGTTCGGAGAAGAAGTGCCTTTGCGGTTTCGGGCCAGCTTTTTCCCTTTTACCGAGCCCAGCGCCGAAGTGGATATCGGTTGCCTGCTCTGCCGCGGAGAAGGATGCCGCCTCTGTTCCCAAACGGGCTGGTTGGAAATCTTGGGATCGGGGATGATCGACCCCGAGGTCTTCCGCATGGTCGGCTACGATCCGGAACAGGTCACCGGCTTCGCCTTCGGCATGGGTGTGGAACGGATCGCCATGCTCCTCTACGGCATCGATGATATCCGCATGTTTTTCGAAAACGACATCCGTTTTCTCAGACAGTTTTAGATTCCGGTGGGCCGGATGACGGAAGGGCCGGCGAAAGGCGCCGGGACGAACAGGCATCGGCTCGAAGGGCGAAGAGGATTATGAAAGTCACCATCAATTGGCTCAAGGAATATGTGGATCTGGACGGCCTTCCGGTGGAAGAGCTGGCCGAAGGATTGACCATGGCCGGGTTGGAAGTGGAGGCCGTGGTCCCCATCGGTCGGGAACTGCAGGATGTGGTGGCCGGGAAGATCTTGGAGGTAGGTAGACATCCCCGGGCCGACCGCTTGACCGTCTGCCGGGTGGACTGCGGGAAAGAGGTCTTGGACCTGGTCTGTGGGGCGCCCAATGTCCGGGAGGGCGTTACCGTACCGGTGGCCCTTCCGGGGGCGATACTCCCATCCGGTATCGAGGTCAAACCGGCGGTCATCCGTGGGGTCTCTTCCCCGGGTATGATCTGTTCCGAAAGGGAATTGGGTCTGTCCGAGGACCATTCGGGGATCATGATCTTAAAAGAAGAGATCGTTCCCGGGACCTCCTTGAGCCGGGCCTTGAACCTGGAAGACACCTTGTTGGAGATCAGCGTCACCCCCAATCGCGGGGACTGTTTGAGCCATATCGGGATCGCCCGGGAGATTTCCGCCCTCTTCCGTCGTCCTTTTCGGTTGCCCGATACCTCCGCCGCCCCTAAAGGAGGGCAGGCCGAGGCCATGACCTCGGTGACCATCCTGGCCCCGGAACTCTGTCCCCGTTATGTGGCCCGCTTGGTCACGGGCGTGCGAATCGGTCCTTCCCCGGCCTGGCTCAGGAACCGCTTGCTCTCGGTGGGGATCCGCAGCATCAACAATGTGGTGGACATCACCAATTTCGTCCTCATGGAATTGGGCCAGCCCCTCCACGCCTTCGATTTCGACACCCTGGCCGGCCAACGCATTGTGGTCCGCCGGGCCGAGGCGGGGGAACGCTTGATCACCCTGGACGATCAAGAACGGGAGTTGACCCCGGAGATGCTGGTCATCGCCGATGCGGAAAAGGGCGTGGCCTTGGCCGGGATCATGGGTGGATTGAATACCGAGATCCGTGAAAGCACCCGCCGGATCCTTATCGAAAGCGCCGCCTTCGACCCCCGTTCCATTCGGCGGACGGCCAAAAAATTGGGTTTGACCTCCGAGGCCTCCTTACGATTTGAAAGGGGTGTGGATATCGAGGGGGCCTTAAGGGCCGCTGATCGGGCCGCCTTGCTCATCCGCGACTTGGCCGGGGGAGAGATCGTCCCGGGTTGGGTGGATGTCTATCCGGGAAGGAAAGATCCCCAACCCATCACATGGAACAGCCGAAGGACCAGTCGCTTTCTTGGTATCCCCGTCACCGCCGAGGATTTGGCCGACATCAGCCGCCGCCTCGGTTTTAAGATTGTAGAACAAGGGGAGGAAAAGCTGAAGGTCGTCCCCCCTTCATTCCGGCCGGACCTGACGCGGCCGGTGGATCTTATGGAAGAGGCGGCCCGGCTCGTCGGCTACGAGAAGATACCGGTGACGATTCCCAAGATCAGTTCCACCGCCCGAAAGGATCCCCCCCTCGTTCCCTTGCGTCGGCGCATCAGGGAGGTTTTGACCGGGATCGGTTTTCATGAGGTCATCACCTATAGTTTCATTTCCGAGGCCCAAAACGGCCTGATCCAGGGTACGGCCTTCTCCGGCAAGGGGTCCTGCCTTACCATCCGCAATCCCATTTCCGAGGACCAGGCGGTCATGCGCACCTCCTTGATCCCCGGGCTGCTTTTGACCATGCAACGCAATTGGTCGCACAGAAACCTGGATGTCCGGATTTTTGAAATAGGGACCGTCTTTTTCCCCCAGGGAGCGGATGCCTTGCCCAAGGAGCGGAATCGCCTGGGCATCCTCTGGACCGGGAGGAGGTATCCGGCCTCCCACCATGTGAAGAACGAAAAGGCGGACTTTTTCGACATCAAGGGGGTGATGGATCATCTGGCTTCGGCCTTGAGGATCGCCGATTACGACTTGCGTAAGGAAGAGGCCCCGAAATATTGGGTCCCTGAAAGTTATGTCCAAGTCTACGGCGGGGATCTCCTTTTGGGGGAAATGGGCGAAATCGCCCCGGCCGTTCGATCCGCTTTGGAGCTGAAGGAACCTTGTTTTGTCATCGAACTGGACCTGGAGGCCCTGTTGGGCCGGGTGGTCGAGATCCCCCGTTTTCAGCCCTGGCCGAGGTATCCGGAAGTCACTCGGGATATGGCCTTGATCCTGGACGAGTCCATCCCCTGGAAGGCGGTGCAGCAGGAAATCCTCTCTCAATCGGTCCCTTGGCTCGAAGGGATCGAGCTTTTTGATGTCTATGTAGGCCGCCCTATCCCCGAGGGGAAAAAGAATTTGGGGGTCCGCATCCATTACCGTTCTCCGGAAAGGACCCTTTCCGACGAAGAGGTCAACCGGGTTCATGAAGGGCTGTTGAAACACCTCTTGGAAAGGTTTGAGGCCTCCCTCAGGGAACGGTAACCGCCCTCGACGTCCAAGAGAAAATCCCTTGAATTTTTAAGGAGATTGTCTCATAATCACAAAAGGAAATAAAAAAATAGGGCGAAGGAGCCGGAATTAGCCGCCTTTTCTATCCGACCGACCCCATGTCTCAAATCCCGCGGGGAGGGGAATAGCCGTGGAAATGGAAGGGATTCCCGACAAGCAGTACTTTAAGATCGGGGAAGTGAGCGCCCTCACCGGGTTGGAGACTTATGTCCTCCGCTACTGGGAAACGGAATTCAAAAACATCCGCCCCGTCCGCTTCGGATCCAACCAGCGGATGTACCGCCGCAAGGATGTCGAGACCATTCTCACCATAAAAAAATTGTTATACGAAGAGGGTTTTACCATCGCCGGGGCGAGGAAGAAGCTCCTGCATCCGCAAAAAGAGGAAAAGACGACCAAGGCCTTGGACTCGGGCAAAGGAACGAAGACCGATAAGGGACGGGCCTTGGAACCCCTGCTTCGGGAAATCCAAAAAGACCTCACCGAACTTTCCCGATTGCTCGACCGTTGATGACCTTCCCTGAATTCAAGGAACAAAAGCCTCCCGGGACGGACGAGCCCGCCCTTTCTCCTGCCGAAGGGAGTCCCTCTCCCATATTGCGAAACCCGGAAGACCCGAAGGACGACCTCCCGAGGCCGGGGGAAAAGAGGCCGACCCCGTCCTTCAAGGATCTTGTCGCTAACTTGCCTCATCACCCCGGCGTGTACCTGATGAAGGACGGGCAAGAACGGATCCTCTACATCGGAAAGGCCAAGGACCTGAAAAAAAGGGTTTCTTCCTACTTGAAAGGAGATGACCTCAAGACCACGATTCTCCTCGGAAAGGTCGAACAACTCGACTATATCCTGACGGCCAATGAAAAAGAGGCCCTTATTTTGGAAAGCAACCTGATCAAGAAGCACCGCCCCCGCTACAATGTCGATTTAAAAGACGATAAACGCTATCCTTGCCTGCGCCTCGGTCTGGACGAGGCCTTTCCCCGCCTCCAGGTGGTCCGGCGCATCCAAAAAGACCGGGCCCTGTATTTCGGCCCTTTTTCTTCGGCCGGAAAGATGCGGGCCACTTTGGCCTACCTGAAAAGGCTGTTTCCTTTACGGCAATGTCGTCAAAAGGAATTGCCCCGGCGCTCCCGGGCTTGCCTCTATCATCAGACGGGACGATGCCCCGCCCCCTGTCAGGGGCTGATCAGCCGGGAGGAATACAACCGGCGGGTGGAAGAGGTGGTCGCCTTTTTGGAGGGTAGGAAACGAGACTTGGTCAAGGAGTTGAAAAGGCGGATGATGGAGGCCGCCGAAGAATTGCGTTTCGAGGAGGCCGCCGTCCTGCGCGACCGACTCCAGGCCGTTTCAGAGACCTTGAAGGAACAAAAGGTCGTCTCTTCCCGTTTTGTGGATTTGGACGTCCTGGCCGTTGCCGAAGGGGACAAAGGCGCCGCGGTGGTGATCCTTTTCGTCCGCTTGGGGTCGGTCACCGGCCTGGCCAAGTTTCGTTTCAAGGACCCGGCCCAGGGCCGCGAAGAACTCCTGGTGGATCTGATCCAACAATACTACCGCGGGGGTAGGTATATCCCCCGGACCCTGCTGATCCCTTTTCCCTTGGAAGAACAGCCGTTGTTGGAAGAGATCCTTTCCGAAATGAAGGGGGGGCCGGTCCGGTTGCAGGTCCCGCGAAAAGGGGAAGGACTCCGTTGGATGGCCATGGCCGAGGAAAACGTCCTGAGCCTCTTGGAGAAAAAGGGGCCGGATCAAGAATACTTGGGAAAAACGGCCCCCTTGCTAAAGGATACCTTGGGTCTCTCCAAGACCCCCCTTACTGTGGGCGGCCTGGATATCTCCAATTTGGCCGGGGGACAGGCCGTGGGTTCCTTTGTCCTTTTCCGGGAGGGCAGGGAAGACAAAAACGGTTATCGGCGTTTTAAGATCCGGACCCGGTCCCAGCCCGATGATTACGCCATGATGGCCGAGGTAATGGAACGCCTCCTAAGCCGTTACCCCCAACTTCCGGACGTACTCCTGGTGGACGGCGGCAAGGGGCAATTGAACATCTTGAAACACCTCGTGGAAAGGCTTCCACCCCAGGGGCGGCCGGATATCCTGGCCCTGGCCAAACATACCTTCCTCAACCAAGGTGGAAGAGACGGGATCTACCTCCCCAACCGGAAAAACCCGGTCCTTTTGCCGCAGGATTCCCCGGTTCTGTTGTTTTTGCAAAGGGTCCGGGATGAAGCCCATCGTTTCGCCCTGAGCTATCATCACCTCCTCCGTAAAAAAGAGATTACACCCCTATCAAAATAACAGGCCGAAGCGTCCGGAAACAACCTTCGATCCTGAATATTCCCCCGAGGGGATTCGGACCTTTTCCCCCGCCACCTTGCTGATCCCAAGGCATCATCCTTTAAGTGGTATAAGGCCGATGCTTTTCGATGATGAATAGCCGATGCGAGGGGTTCAATGGGATAACCTTGGGAAGATTTGACAGTAGCGGTGGAATATGTCGTCCAGCCCGGTGATTCTTTGTGGAAGATTTGTAAAAAAATGGGCCTGCCGGACCCCTATCGAGTGGCCAGAGAAAATGGAACCGCCGATCCTGATCGGATCCGTCCGGGGCAAAGGCTGGTCCTTCACCCGCGGCCCAGCCAAGGATCCCAACAAGGGTGGGAGATGGTCGCCCCTTGGTACGGGGCGGAACACCAGCACAAGAGGACGGCCAGCGGTGAGCGGTTCGATATGACCAAGAACACCCTGGCCCACAAGTCCCTACCCTTCGGGACCCGGGTGCGTCTGACCAATCCGGAAAGCGGCAGGGTGGCCGAAGGGGTGGTCAACGACCGAGGACCCTATTTGAAAGGGCGGGACTTGGACGTTTCTTACGCCCTGGCCAAGGAATTGGGTTTTCTCCGAAAGGGGGTGACTAAACTCCTGGTAGAGATCCTCTGATCGGGAAGGTCACTCTTCCGTGAAGGCTTCTTCCCGGGTCTTGCGAAAGGAGGGAAGGAGGACGGCCAACATGGCCAAAACGGCCAACCCAAGAAGGACGGCGCTGATGGGACGCTGGAGGAAGACATAAGGATTGCCGCGGGAAAGGAGCAAGGCCCTTCTAAGATACTCTTCCATAAGGGGGCCGAGGATAAAGGCCAGGAGCATGGGGGCGGGTTCGCAATCCAATTTGGATAAAAGATAGCCCAGGACGCCGAAGAGGGCCATGAGAAAGACATCGGCTTCGGCATTTTTCAAGCTGAAGACGCCGATACAGCAAAAGGTCAGGATGGCCGGGTAGAGGTATTTATAGGGGACCATGATCATCCGTACCCAAATGCCGATGAGGGGAAGATTGAGGATGACCAGGAAAAAGTTCCCGATCCACATGGAGACGACGACACCCCAGAAAAGGGCGGGCTGTTCGTTGATCACCGAGGGTCCGGGCTGGATCCCTTGGATGATCATGGCCCCGATCATCAGGGCCATGACCGGATTGGAGGGGATCCCCAGGGTCAGCATGGGGATGAAGGAGGTCTGGGCCCCGGCGTTGTTGGCCGATTCCGGGGCGGCCACGCCTTCTATGGCCCCTTTGCCGAATTGGGCCGAATTTTTTGAGACCTTCTTTTCAATGGAATAGGCGGCGAAAGAACCCAAAATGGATCCGCTCCCCGGCAGGATCCCCACGGCCGATCCGATGGCCGTGCCCCGCAGGATGGGGGCGATCATCCGCTTCCAATCCTCCTTGGTCGGTAAGAGGCTGGTGATCTTGGCCATGGCGGAACGGGTTTCTTCCTGCTCCAGGTTGCGGGTGATTTCGGCCAGGCCGAACATGCCCATGGCCACAACCACAAATCCGATCCCGTCGGCCAGCTGGGGTAGGTCAAAGGTGAACCGCTGGGTCCCGGAATTGACATCCGTCCCTACCAATCCCAACAACAGACCGAGGACGACCATACCGATGGCATGGAGAAGGGAGCCTCGGGCCAGCACTGTAGCCGCCACCAAACCGAGGACCATGAGGGAAAAATATTCGGCCGGACCGAACTTCAAGGCCACTTCGGCCAATAAAGGGGCGGCCAATGCAATGAGCAGGGTGGCGAAGGTGCCGGCAAAAAATGAGCCAATGGCCGCTGCCGTCAAGGCCACGCCGGCCCGTCCTTGCCGGGCCATCTGATACCCGTCCAGGGTGGTGACGACAGAAGCCGCTTCGCCGGGAAGATTGACCAAGATGGAGGTAGTCGAGCCTCCGTATTGCGAGCCGTAATAGATGCCGGCCAACATGATCAGGGCGGAGACCGGGGGTAAGGTGAAGGTAATGGGCAAGAGCATGGCGATGGTGGCTGTGGGACCCAGGCCGGGAAGGACCCCGATCAAGGTGCCGATAAAGACGCCGATAAGGCAGTAAAAGAGGTTCCACCAGGTAAGGGCCGCCTGAAAACCGATGCTCAAGTGTTCAAAAAATTCCACCGGACCGTTTCCTCGCTTCCTTCCAAATCGCTTTGTCCATAACGAGCCGTCCGCCTTTTACCCCGAGCCTTTACCCGCCGAGCCAGGGACCGATGATGGGCAGGGGTATACCCAGGCCTTTGATGAAGACCAAGGCGCAAAAAAGGGTTAAGGCCGCGGCCAAAAGGAGCATTGGGATCCAGCGCATCCCTTTACCGCCCAAGGCGCTGACCAAAACCAATAGGGGCAGGGCCACGATCAAACCGGCCCGGCGGGCCAAAAGGCCGAACAAGACCGTAGAAAGGGCGACCATGGCCATGCCGCGAAGAGTGATCCCGCTTATGGGGGTACCCCCTTGGATGAAAGAGCGGATCAGGGAGAGGATACCGATGAAGACCAGGATTCCTCCGAGGATGGTAGGAAAGTAGGAGGGGCCCATCTTGACCGCCGTCCCCATGGGATAATCCCGGGCAAGGATCATCGCCCCGAAACCGAAAAACATATAGATCAACCCTGCCCAGAAATCCTTTTTCCCGCGGATCATGTAAATCCCTCAGCAGTGTATCCCGGTCTCAACAGAAAAGAATTCTCTTGCTACGGATATTTTCCATAAATTGAGGCCCCGGCCGCCTGTATTCGGGAGGATGGAAAAATCCTCCCCGGATCATCGGGGACCCGGGGAGGAAGGGAAGGGTTAATCGGCGTAGACGCCGGCTTTTCTCAAGATCGGGCCCCATTTATCCGTTTCGGCCTTGAGGTGCTTGCGCAAGGCCTCGGGCGTGGCCCGGTCTTCGCTGACCGGTTCGGTGCCCAACTCGGCGAAGCGCTGCTTGACCACCGGGTCTTTCAAGGCCGCCTGCAAGGCCTTGGTCAATTTGTCGATAATTGGTTTGGGTGTGCCTTTGGGGGCATAGAGGGCGTGCCAGATGGAGACCTCGAAGCCCTTCAGCCCGGCTTCGTCCATGGTCGGCACATTGGGCAGGGAAGGGACCCGTTTGCGGGTGGTAACGGCGTAAACCTTGATCTTACCCGCCTTGATCTGGCTGGTGGTGTTAGTGGTTTGATCGCACATGATGTCCACCTGACCGCCCAAGAGATCGTTCATGGCCGGACCGGTTCCGCTGTAAGGGATGGTGGTCAAATCGGTTTCGATGGCGCTCATGAACAAGGTGCCGCAGAGATGGGAGGCCGCCCCCAGACCGGCGTTGGCCAGGTTCACTTTGGCCTTGTTGGCCTTCACATAGGCGATCAATTCCTTCAGGTTGTTGGGGGGGAAGTCCTTTCTGGCCACGAAGGTCATGGGGACTTCGTTGATCAGGCCGATGGGTTCGAAATCGGTGATGGGATTGTAAGGAAGTTTCCGGTAAAGGGCCGGGGCCGTGGCCATGCCGATATGATGTAAGAGCAGGGTGTAACCGTCCGGGGCCGATTTGGCCACCCGGTTGGCGCCCAGGGTCCCGCCGGCCCCGCCTACATTCTCAACTATGACTTGGCCGTTCAAGGCCTTGCCCATGGGGCCGGCGATCAAACGGGTCACCGTGTCGGTAGGCCCTCCGGCGGCGAAGGGAACGACGATGGAAATGACCTTGGTCGGATAATCTTGGGAAGCCTCCACTTGAAGGACCCCCACCAGAAGACAACAGAGAACCAGCAACACTTTTTTCATCATCTCAATTCGCTCCTTCGTCTTTGGATTAAAGATCTGGATTACCTACCTTCCGACGACAAGGTTAAACGAGGTCTGCTTTTGGATAAATAGACCGACCTCAGGGCTGAAGGATGGCTCCGAAGACACTGAAATAAGGAAACCGTTCGTTTTATTTTTTCGACATAATAAGGCCCTTGTTCGGGGTATGTCAAGTAGAAAAATCCCAAATTAGAAGGGATCCTTTTTCTGCTTGACCGACCTTGCCGATTTTTTTATATTCATTTTTTATTTTCCATTCCGCCGCTTTTGTGAAAAAATCAAGGTGTCCAAAAAGAGCCGAGGCAAAGATGAGGACCACTAAACAGAAGGCGTAACCCGTTTGGGGTCCGGAAGGGTGAGAGAAAACCTTTTCGCCCTTTTTTAGAGGAGAAAGCCCTTTATGTACTTTATGAAAAAGAACCGATCCCTTTTTCGTGGGATGGTAGCAGGGATGGCGCTTTTATTCCTGCTGGTTCTGATCGCACAAGAAGTCCAGGCCAGGGCTGGAGGAGGGAGGTCCGGCGGTTATCGGGGGAGCCGGACTTTTTCCGCGCCACGGTCCACTACCCCATACCCAGGAATCGCCCCCTCTCCCCGCCCCGCCCCTGCACCCTACGGGAATACCGGCGGCGCCTATCGTTCCACCCCGTCTTATGGACAACCCACCGGCAACCCCTTTTGGCGGGGACTGGCTGGTGGGTTGGCCGGCGGATTTTTGGGAAGTCTGTTGTTCAGCGGCTTGGGACGGGCCGCCGCCCCGGGTTTGGGGAGCGCAAGGGCCGGATTAGGGCTCCTGGATATCCTCCTGATCCTGGCCGTCGGATATTTCCTCTTTCGTTTCATCCGTAACCGGGGAAAGAGGTCCATCCAAGAAGAAAGACCTGCGGGGCATGAGTCATCGGGTGCTCCGCGGTTCGAATATATCCCACCCCCTTATCCCACCGAAAACGGAGAAGTGGAGGCCGGGCTGGCCCGTATCCGCTCCTTGGATCCGACCTTCGATCCCGAGGCCTTTAAAGAGTGGGTCCAGGACCTCTTTTTCCGCATCCAGGCCGCTTGGGGAAACCAAGACCTGGGGCCGGTGGCCGCTTTTTTGACCCCTCAAATGATGGAGATTTTCGCCCGGGATCTGGAAGAGCAAAAGAGAAAAAACCAGGTTAATCGACTGGAGAACATCGCCGTCCGCAGGGTGGAGATCACCGAGGCCTGGCAGGAAGAAGGAAACGACTACCTCACCGTTTTGTTCTACGCCAATCTTTTGGATTATGTCGTGGACAAGACCAGCGGGGCCGTCCTTTCCGGGAGCAAGACCGAACCGGTCAAGTTCAGGGAGTATTGGACCTTCGTGCGGCCGGTGGGCGGCGGACCTTGGAAATTAAGCGCCATCCAACAGGAAGAATGAACCGCAAAAAATCGGAAAAGCAGGATAAGGGAGGAGGCCCGAGACGGTATGTCCGGGTATGAATGGGAAGCGGTCATCGGGCTGGAAGTCCACGCCCAACTGCTTACCCAAAGCAAGATCTTCTGCGGTTGCTCGACCCGTTTCGGGGCCGAACCCAATACCCATGTCTGCCCGGTGTGCCTGGGGTTGCCGGGGGCCTTACCGGTGCTGAACAAGGCCGTGGTCGAGTACGCCCTGCGTATGGCCTTGGCCACCCATTGCCGCATCGCCCCCAGGAGCATTTCGGCCCGGAAGAATTATTTTTACCCTGATCTACCCAAAGGTTATCAGATTTCCCAGTATGAAGCCCCTTTGGCCGAAGGGGGTTGGATCGAGATCGAGACGGAGGGCGGGACAAAACGGATCGGCATCACCCGGATTCACATTGAAGAGGATGCCGGGAAATTGATCCACGACGAGGTGCGGCCGGTCAGCTACGTGGATTTCAACCGGGCCGGCGTCCCTTTGATGGAAATCGTCAGTGAACCCGACCTTAAGTCCCCGGAAGAGGCGACGGAATACCTAAGGCGGCTTAGGGACATCCTCCGTTACCTGGAGATCTGCGACGGGAATATGGAAGAAGGCAGTTTCCGGTGCGATGCCAACATTTCCCTGCGACCCAAGGGCTCTTCCGCATTCGGGGTCAAGACCGAAATCAAGAACATGAATTCCTTCAAGCATGTGGAGAAGGCCCTGGACTTCGAGATCCGCCGCCAGCGGGCCTTGTTGGAAGCAGGGGGGGCGGTGGAACAGGAAACCCGCCTCTGGGATGCGGCCCGGGGGGTGACCCAATCCATGCGCGGCAAGGAAGAGGCCCACGATTACCGTTACTTTCCGGATCCGGACCTGGTGCCCATCGAGGTCTCTGAGGCCTGGATCGCCCGGGTGCGGGAGTCCTTGCCGGAGATGCCTGAGGCCAAGAGGCAGCGCTTCCTGGCCCAGTACGGTTTGCCCGAACACGATGCCCGCTTCCTGACCTCCTCCCGGGTCTTGGCCGATTATTTCGAGACCTGTGTCCGTCTCCATCCTCAACCGAAGACGGTCAGCAACTGGATCATGGTTGAACTGGTCCGGGAACTGAGACGGGCGGAAAAGGAGATAGACGAATCCCCCGTGTCGGCCGAGGATCTGGCCGCCCTCCTAAATTTGATCCGGGACGGTCGGATCAGCGGCAAGATGGGTAAGGCCGTCTTCGCCGAGATGTTCGAAACAGGGAAATCGGCCAAGATGATCGTCGAGGAAAAGGGACTGGTCCAGGAAACGGACAGCCGTCGCATAGAACAAACGGTGGAGGAGGTCTTGGCCGAACATCCGGACAAGGTCCAGGCCTATAGGGGCGGGAAGACCAAGCTCCTCGGGTTTTTTGTCGGTGAAGTGATGAAGAAGACCGCCGGGCGGGCCAACCCCCAACTGGTTAACGACATGTTGAAGGAAAAACTAGGGGGAAATAAATGATTCGAACCATCGCCTGGGAAAAAGGGCGGGTGGTCATGATCGACCAGCGTAAGCTGCCGGCCAAAGAGACCTATGTCTCCTGTCGGAATTACCGCCAGGTGATCCGGGCCATCCGTACCATGGTCATCCGCGGGGCGCCGGCCATCGGGATCGCCGCGGCCATGGGGGCGGCCTTGGGGGCCTTGGGCATCCGGGCCCGTTCTCGGGAAGCCTTCTTGGCCGCCTTTGACCGGATCTGCTCCGAGATCGGATCGGCCCGACCCACGGCGGTGAACCTTACCTGGGCCCTGGAACGGATGAGGAAACGGGCGGTGGGGGAGACCCGGGCGTCGGTCCAGGGGCTGAAAAAGGCCTTGGTCCGGGAGGCCCGGGAAATCTTGGCCGAAGATGTCCGTCTCAACCGACTAATCGGCCTTCACGGCGAGGCCGTGATCCCTAAAAAGGCTTCGGTGTTGACCCATTGTAACGCCGGGGCCTTGGCCACCGGGGGGTACGGCACGGCCCTGGGGGTCATTCGGGCCGCCGTGGCCAAAGGGAAAAAGGTGCGGGTCTTGGTGGATGAGACGCGCCCCTTCCTCCAGGGGGCGCGATTGACCGCTTGGGAACTGGTCAAGGAACGGATCCCCGCTTTTCTGATCACCGACAATATGGCCGGGTATTTCATGAAAAAAGGCGAGGTGGATCTGGTCATCGTCGGGGCCGATCGGATCGCCGCCAACGGCGACACGGCCAATAAGATCGGGACCTACACCTTGGCTGTTCTGGCCCGGGAACATGGGATCCCTTTTTATGTGGCCGCTCCTTTGTCCACCGTGGATTTTTCCGTCGCCGACGGCGGCGGGATCCCTATAGAAGAACGGGAAGAGAAAGAAGTGACCCATCTGGCCGGAAAAAGGATCGCCGCCGAGGGGATCCGGGCCTTCAATCCGGCCTTTGATGTGACGCCGGCCCCTTTGATCACCGGCATCATCACCGAGAAAGGGATCGGCAGGCCCCCCTTGCGCCGCTCCTTGAAAAAACTGGCCGCGATAAGATAAAACCATCATGGTGCCCTACGCCGCTGACATCGAGAGCATGATCGAGGCCATTCGGACCTTTCCCCGCTATCGGGTCCTGGTGGTGGGCGACATCATGATGGACCAATTCCTGTGGGGGGAAGTTTCGCGCATCTCGCCCGAGGCCCCTGTCCCGGTGGTCAAGGTGGAAAGGGAGACCTTCCTCCTGGGCGGGGCGGCCAATGTGGTGAACAACCTCCTCGGATTGCAAGGGCAGGTCCTTTTGGCCGGGGTGATCGGGGCCGACGGCATGGGAAGGCGGCTTATCCGGAAATTGGAAGGCTTGGGGACTTGCACCGAAGGGATCATCGTCGAGGAAGGACGCCCCACGGCCATTAAGACCCGGGTCATCGCCCACAACCAGCAGGTGGTGCGCGTGGATCGGGAAAAGGTGGGGCCGATCCGCTCCCGGACCCTGAAGAACCTGTTGCGGGTCATCCGCCGCCACATCCGGTCCATAAACGGGATTGTAATCTCCGATTACGGCAAGGGGGTGATCACCCAGGAATTGATCGAGGGGATCAAGGGGATCGCCGAAGAAAGAGACCTCCCCATTTTTGTGGATCCGAAACCGCAGAACATGCATTGGTATGAGCAGGTGACCCTGATCACCCCCAATCACCTGGAGGCGGAGGCGGCTTTGGGGAGAAAGATCGAAAGCGAGGAGGACCTCCTTTGGGCCGGTCGTCAGCTGTTGCGCAAGACCCGTTGCCGATCCGTCTTGATCACCCGGGGCAAGGAAGGGATGACCCTGTTCATGAAGAACAAACGGGTCGCCCACATCCCCACAGTGGCCAAGAAGGTCTTTGACGTCACCGGGGCCGGGGATACGGTGATCGCCACCTTGTCCCTTGCCCTCCTTTCGGGGATGACCATGATCCAGGCCTGCCGTACGGCCAACTATGCGGCCGGGATCGTCGTCGGCGAGGTGGGTACGGCGGCGGTGCAGGCCGGCGAACTGATCCGGGTCTTGCAAGAGGCGGCGGGGAGGGAAGGCTGAAACAGGGAAAAGGAGGAAAGGGCCGGATGAACATCTGCGTCATCGGCGTCGGTTATGTCGGGTTGGTCACCGGGGCTTGCTTCGCCGAGTTTGGGTTGCGGGTGACCTGTGTGGACAACGACCGGGAAAAGATCCGCCAATTGAAACAAGGCAGGGTCCCCATCTATGAACCCGGGCTGGAAGAAATGGTGGCCAAAAACGTCAAAGAAAACCGCCTGACCTTCACCGACAACCTGGAAGAGGGGGTCAGACACTCCCTGGTCATCTTCATCGCCGTCGGGACCCCTCCGGACCGGCGGGGGCAGGCGGATCTACGCTATGTGAAGGAAGTGGCCCAGGCCATCGGTCGGACCATGGACGGCTACAAGCTGATCGTCACCAAGAGCACCGTGCCTGTAGGGACGGGCAAGATCATTCAAGAGATCATCCGCCGGAACCAGAAGGAGAAGCTCCCCTTTGATGTCGCCTCCAACCCGGAATTTTTACGGGAGGGGTCGGCCATCGAGGACTTCATGCGGCCTAATCGGGTGGTCATCGGGGCCGAGAGCGATCAGGCCATCGCTATCATGAAGGACCTTTATTCCCCCTTGTACTTGATCGAGACCCCTTTCGTCATCACTTCGGTGGAGACGGCGGAAATGATCAAATACGCCTCCAACGCCTTTTTGGCCACCAAGATTTCCTTCATCAACGAAATGGCCAACCTCTGCGAAAAGGTGGGGGCCGATGTCCATCAGGTGGCCAAGGGCATGGGGCTGGACCAGCGCATCGGACCCAAATTCTTGCACCCCGGTCCGGGATTCGGGGGTTCCTGCTTCCCTAAAGACACGCGGGCCCTGGTCCAGCTTTCCCGATCCATGGGCTATGATTTCAAGATCGTCCAGGCCGTCATCCAGGTCAACGAACGACAGAAGAAGATGATGGTGGAGAAGATCCTTCAGGCCGTCGGATCGGTGAAAGGCAAGACCCTTGGTGTTCTGGGCATCACCTTCAAGCCCAACACCAATGACATCCGGGAGGCCCCGGCCTTGTACATCATCCGGAAATTGCTCTCCTTGGGGGCGCGAATCCAGGTCTACGATCCGGCCGGCATGGAGGAAGGGAGAAGGGTCCTGAAGAAGGTCCATTTCAAAGAAAACCTTTACGAGGTGGGCCGGGGGGCCGACGCCCTGGTCCTGATCACGGAATGGAATCCTTTTCGGACCATCGACTGGGTCCGGATGAAGTCGCTCTTGAAGCAACCGGTGGTCATCGACCTGAAAAACATGTACGAGCCCCAACGGATGAAAGCCTTGGGCATCCGCTACACCTGCGTGGGCAGGCCGACCCTTGAGTGAACCCAAAGAACCGCTGCCGGCCAAGCTGCTCATCGGCCTGATTTTCCGGGGGGGGGAGGAGGCCGAGGCGGGTTGGCGGGCCATGGAAGAAAAATGGGGGCCGGTGGAAATCCTTTCCCCGGTGCGGCCTTTCACCTACAGCCGTTATTACGAAAAGGAGATGGGCCGTCCCCTGTACCGCCGCTGGGCCTTTTTCCGGGAGCTGGTTCCTCAAGGCCGGCTGGTCCGGATCAAGCACCAGGCCCTGGCGTTGGAGGCCCTGTTTTCCCGGGAGGGGAGAAGGAGGTTGAACATCGACCCGGGGCTGCTGACGGCGGAACGGCTGGTTCTGTCCACCGGAAAAAATTACAGTCATCGGATTTACTTGGGTGAAGGGATCTATGGCGACCTCACCTTGATTTTTCATCGAGGGGCCTTTCAACCCCTTACCTGGACCTATCCGGATTACCGTGAACAGGAGACCTTGTCCCTTTTCCAGACCGTGCGGGAGAAATACTTAAGGGACGTAAACCAAGCCCGATTACTCAGGGCGGGGGGGGAAGGAAAACAGGTCCCTCCCGGGGAAGGGGAATAGACCGTGCTCAAAAGCATGACCGGGTTCGCTCAAGAAACGTATGCCGACAAGGCCCTGCAGCTGACGGTTATGGTGCGCACCTACAATAACCGTTTTCTGGACATCAACCTGCGCCTGCCCAACCTCCTCTTCCCCTTGGAGGAACGGATCAAGTCCCTGGTCGCCTCCCGCCTTTCCCGGGGTCGGGTGGAAGTGAACGTGCAATTGACCTCCCAAGAGAAAGCCAACCATCGTCATCTCACGGTCAACTGGCCTCTGGCCGAGGCTTACCGCCGTCTCCTCGGCCAACTTCAGGAAAGGCTCGAGGTGGAAGGACCCGTTAGGCTTTCCGACCTTTTGGCCTTAAAGGACATGATCGTCGCCCAGGAGCCGACCTGGTCCGAAGGCTTTCTTTGGAAAAGGACGGCCCCGGTCTTGAAAAAGGCCTTGACCGCAGTGGAGCGGATGCGCCTTGCCGAAGGGAAGAACCTGACCAAGGATCTCAAGATCCGTGTGCAGCTGATCCGGAAAGGGGCCGAGGCCATCGCCCGGAGGGCCCCGCAGGTGCTCGAATCTTACCGCAAACGCCTTAAGGAACGGCTCGAGGCCTGGTGCCCGGCAGGAGGGGTGGTGGATCCCCAACGTCTGGCCCAGGAAGTGGCCTTTCTGGCCGATCGGGCCGACATATCGGAAGAGCTGGTCCGGTTGGACAGCCACTTGACCCAATTTGCCCGTCTCATGGGGGAGAGACAACCCGTGGGCAAACGGATGGAATTCTTGGTTCAAGAGATGAATCGGGAGGTGAACACCATCGGTGCCAAGGGCATGGACAGCGACATCGCCCATCAGGTGGTGGCCATCAAGGCCGAATTGGAAAAGATCCGGGAGCAAGTACAAAATATCGAATGAGGAGCAGTCATGGAACCCAAATTGTTGAACATCGGTTTCGGAAACTCGGTGGTCACGGATCGGATCGTCGCCATCTTGACCCCTTCTTCTTCGCCGATGAAGCGGCTCAAGGACGAGGCCCGGGAGGAAAAACGGCTGATCGACGCCACCCAGGGGAGAAAGACCCGTTCCATCATCCTCACCGACAGCAACCACGTCATCCTTTCTTCGATTCTGGCCGAGACCGTGGCCCAGCGGTTCCTCTCCGACGGCGCCGGGAAAGAGGATGATGCCAAAGAAGGCAAGTAAGAAACCGGGAAACTTGATCATCCTCTCCGGTCCATCCGGCGTAGGCAAGACCACCCTGCGCCGCCGCCTGCAGAGAAAGATGCCGGAGATCCGTTTCTCCGTATCCTGGACCACCCGCCCCCGTCGGGCCGGAGAGGTGGACGGCCGGGATTACCGTTTCGTTCCCCGCCGCCGCTTCGAAAAGGCCGTTGCCGAACAGGGTTTTCTGGAATGGGCCCAGGTTCACGAGGCCTATTATGGGACCCCGGAAGGACCGGTCCGCCGCTGGCTCAAGGAAGGGAGGGATGTCCTTTTGGACATTGATGTCCAGGGGGCGCGACAGGTCAAAAGGCGGATGCCCGAGGCGGTTTCCGTATTCATCCTTCCTCCTTCACGCAAAGAACTGTGGGAGCGTTTGAAAAAGCGCCGCACCGAATCCCGGGCCGCCATGCGCCTTCGCCTGGAAAACGCCCGAAAGGAACTGGAAGGGGCGAAAGACTTCGATTATCTGGTGGTCAACCGGGAAATCCCGGCCGCGGTGGAGGCCTTGCGTCACATCGTTCTGGCCGCCCGTTATCGGAATATCCAATAAAACCTCTCGTAAGGTTGTCTATTCTTTTTTTGCCTTGACTTCCCTTAAAGGGATATGCCAAAATCGCCGAAGTGAACGAGCGCTCGGAAGGAAAGATGGTCGAGGTACCCAGCAGCATCAAGAATCAGGAACTGGTGGCCAAACGGAGGCGGCAGATCATCGAAGCCTCTTCCAAACTCTTTTTTGAAAAGGGTTTCGACCGGACCACCATGCGGGAGATCTCCAAGGCCTCGGGTTTGACCATGGGCAGTCTTTATGATTATGTCCGCAGTAAAGACGATATCCTCGTCTTGGTCTATAAGGATGTGGTCGAACGCTTCCGCCGGAGCCTCGGAGAAAATCCCGAAGAGGCCTGGGAGGCCGGTCCGGAAGGGCTGGAAGGCATGCTCCGCCGCAGTCTTCACCAGATGTACAAGTTATCCAAGGCCGTTCAGCTCCTTTACCGGGAATCCTGGTCCAAAAGAAAGAACGTACACCTGCAGATGAGGGAGATCGACCGCCGGTACATCGAAAACTTTACTCACCTGCTGATCAAAGGGCAGCAAAAAGGTTGGTTGCGGGTCAAGCACCCGCGGGTGACGGCCGACCTGATCATGCTCGTCCTTTCCTTGCCGGCCTTGAGGGAATGGAGCCTGTTTTCGGTGGAGCCGGAGGCGGTCATCGACACGGTGGTGGATTTCGTTATGAAAGGGCTGTCCGCTCGGCCCCTGTCCGAATGATCTTTTTCCTCAAAAACGTTTTCCATTCTTTTTCCAAGGCGGCCAAGGGGGTTAAATTTCTTGATGGGTGATGCGATGAACGAAAAGGGCCGCTTCGTCGTCCGACCTTTGAAGTGGCTGGCCGCCTTCAAAGGTCGGGTCACGGAAGTGATCTATTTCGGTCAGACCCCGTTGGGCCGCAGGTTGGACGCCTGGTTCGAAGGGGACCTGACCGGAAAACTCCTTTCGGGCCGCATGAAAGGGGTGGATTACATCCTGGTCCGGTCCGACAACGTGGCCGAGATCCATGTCCGGGCCGCCGTGACCACACCGGAGGGGATCAACCTCAGCCTTCAGATTTGGGGCTATCACCAGGACGGGGAAATTCGGGATGCCCAGGTCAAGGTGCTCAGCGGGGCCGAGAAATACCGATGGCTGGGGGACAAGATCATCGTAGGCAAAGGCAGATCCGAGGGTGGGGTCCTGGAATTCGATTATTATTACGAGCCGTGAAGGATGGACGAAGTCAGACTCCCTAACCGTTTGATCCAGGAGGTCAAAGGGTTCCTTGACGAAGAGGAAGGACTGTTCCTTTACCGGACGGCCAAGGAGGCCGCCCTTATGGGCCCTTGTCTGGAGATCGGCAGCTATTGCGGCAAGTCGGCCCTTTACCTGGGGTGGGGCTGCAAGGAAAGGCAGGGGATCCTTTTTTCCATTGACCACCATCGGGGTTCGGAGGAGCAGCAGCCCGGAGAGGAATACTTCGATCCGGACCTCCTGGACCCGAGAAGCGGTCGCATCGACACCTTCCCCTTCTTCCGCCGGACCTTGGAGCAGGCCGACCTGGAAGATACGGTGATCCCCTTGGTCTGTACTTCCATGGTGGCCGCCCGGGCCTGGAAGACCCCTTTAAGTCTGATCTTCATTGACGGGGGCCACGCCCTAAGTACCGTGCGCACCGACTACCTTTGCTGGGCCCAACATCTCTTGCCCGGCGGTTATCTCCTTTTCCACGACCTCTTTGAAGACCCTCGAGAAGGGGGGCAAGCCCCTTTCCTCGTCTATCAAGAGGCCCTGTCCACCGGACGCTACCAAGAGCTACCCCGGGTCAAGACCTTGGGGGTGCTGCGCCGAAAATAACCTCCCCCCTTGCTTTGAGTCCTCCCCGGTTTCGGGTTTCACGGTTTCTGGGTGACGGCGGTAAGGTATTTTTGGGCGATCATGTTGTTGGGATTGAGCTTCACCGCCTCTCGGAAATAGGACTCGGCCTTGATCAGGTCGTTCTTTTTCTGATAGCAAAAACCCATATTGGTCAACACTTCGTCCAGGTAAGGCGGATGAAGGGAACGGCAGGACTCGTAGGCCTGGAGGGCCTTATCGTATTCGCCCTGGGTCATGAAGATATAGCCTAAATTGAAATGGATTTCCGGGAAGCGGGGGTTCACCTTCTCGGCCTTGCGATAGTAGAGGACGGCCTGCAGAAAATCTCCTTCGAAGGTCATCAGGCGTCCCATTTGAAAATTGGCCTCGAAATGGTCCGGATCCTGGGCCAGGACCTCGAGAAGCAGTTTCTTGGCCCTGGCCGGATTGCCCTGAATTAAGGGCTTGGCCTCGGCGACCAAACGATCCAGCCCTTCGGGGGTCTGCCGTGAGGTCGTCCGGACGGATGAAGACCCGGGTTGAGCGGTCGCCGTTTCCGAAGGAGGGACCAGGGAAGGCTGGGTCTTACTTTTGGCGAAGCGGATGACCAAGACGATCCCGATGATCATAACCAAGATCAAGGATACGGCGATGGTCAGGGCCTTCAACCGACTCTCGGTAGTCTTGGCCGGTTGGGCCGGGGGGACTTGGGCCTTGGGTTTCGGGGCCTGGGGCCTTTCCTGCGCCCTATCCTGTGGGGGGGGTGGCGGGGGAGAGACGGGAGGCGGTTCCACGGCCTTCGGTTGAACGGGTTCGGCCGTCACCGGTATGGTCACCGGTGCAATCACGGTCCTTTCTTCCCCGATCGGGGCGGCTACGGTTTGCTCCCCGTCCAAGGGGGCGACCCGGCTTTTGATCGTGGTGTCGACCAAAGGCTTTTTCCCGGTTTTATCCCGGTTCTTGTAAGCCCGCAGGGCTTCGAGCATCTCCAAGGGGCTTTGAAATCGTTGGGCCGGGTCTTTGGCCAGGGCCTTTTTACAGATGTTTTCAATTTCCTGGGGGATGTGGACGCGGAGGATCCGAGGCGGGATGGGATCCACCTGGACGATCTTGTAGGCCAGGGTTACCGTCGTCTCCCCTTCAAAGGGCCTGACCCCGGTGATCATCTGATAAAAGACCGCCCCCACGGAGAAGATGTCGGAAAGGATATCCACCTTCTGGCCGGAGATCTGCTCCGGAGACATGTAATAAGGGGTGCCCAGGACGGTGCCGGTGGTGGTCATGGACAAAGAAGGGATCTTGGCGATGCCGAAATCCATGACCTTGGCCCGCTTGTCGGGCAGGACCATGATGTTGCTGGGTTTGATGTCGCGGTGGACGATCTGTTCCTGATGGGCCTTGTCCAAGGCCAAAAGGACCTGTTCGATGATCTCTATGGCCTCTTCGACGGGTAGGATATTTTCTTCTTCGAGGATATCGGCCAAGGTCTTGCCGGTGATGTATTCCATGCAGATGTATTGAAAATCGTCCGTTTCCCCGTAGGAATGGATGGTGACGATATTGGGGTGGGAAAGGCGGCCGGCGGCTTGGGCTTCCTGGATCAGGCGTTTCCGGGCCTCGGCCATGGTCGGCGTTTCCGTATCTCCGCCCTTGGGAATCAGCTTTATGGCCACGGTCCTTTTCAGGACATTGTCGAAGGCCTTGTAGACGATGCCCATCGAGCCCTGACCGATGAATTCATCCAGCCGGAACTGATCGATGGTGATGCCGGTCAAATTACCTGGGTTCAACATCCGCCAAATTCTCCTCGTATGTCTTCGGTATTGCCGATGTGTTTCTTGCGGCCCCGGTCATCGCCCCGGGGGAGGGGTGTTTACGCCGGTTCCCGCCCCGGGAAGCGTCGCGGCCGACGCCGCCGGAGGGGGCGGGGGGGGTTCCTCGGTGGAAGCGGTAAAGATCATCAGATAACTCACCCAAAAAAAGACCAAGACCAAAAGGTGGGGAAGGATCCGGGCGAAGACGTTTTTTTTGGACAGCTTCCGGGCGATCATGACCAAGGCGACTAACGATCCGAAAAGGCCTCCCAAGATCAGGAGGACCTTGATAAAGGTGATCACCGCCTGGTGGATGAAGGGCGACAGGGCCGGCTCGCGGGTGCCGATAGGGACACCCAAGATGAGCCAATCATACACCTTGATCAAGTACTTGAGCAAGTCGTAAATCCCCTCGCCCAACAGTTCGTGGAAGAGATGGGAGATATGGCCGGAAAGGGCCAAGGGCACAAAGGCCAATCCGTAATAGGCCATATTCTCGGAGATCCGTTCCTGGGATGCGGCGGCCGAAAGGGAAGAACTCATGAGGAAGGGGACGAGGGCGAAGAGCAAGAAAAAGGTAAACAGGATCGTATTGGTGAAGAATTCCCCCCAGCCCAGGGATTGTTCCCAGGTCTTCCAAAAGGTGATGTGGGTGAATTGGTGACGGGCCATGAGCCCCACGAGCATAACCCCGAAAAAGGAGAGGCTGAACAGGGGTTGTTGCCGATGCCAGAGTTCCTGGAGGGGGGGGCGGAGATTGACTTGGACCCCGCGGTTCTCGCAATTTTTCAAACAATTCAGGCAAAGCATGCATTCGCTGTTCGAGGAAAGGGAGGCCGGATAAGAAAACATGGGACAGCCCGCCACTTTTCCGCTGCCTTTAAAGCAGGTGTGTTGGCCGCATTGGGTCTGACAGATCTTCCGGTTCCCCCGGACTTCGACCGGGCTTAAGGTCGCGTAGGTACCCAAGACGGCGGCTAAGGGACAGACATAGCGACAGAAGGTCTTGCGCTCATAGAGGACGCAAAAAAGGACGGAGAGGCTGATGATGATCAAAAGGAGTAAGGCCGTGGCCAACGGTTTGTCGGCCACGCCGAAGAGTTCCTCGGTGAATTCCAGAAAAAGGAAGGCCAGGATGACCACCCAGAAATTCATCTTTTTGAGGAATTTGGGGGCCGGAAGGTTGAATTTCTTGAAGCGGGCGAAAAGATCGCCGATGCCGGCGATAGGACACATACCGCACCAGATCCTCCCCAAGAAAAAAGCGGAAATAGGCAGGAGGGGAAACCAAATAAGCCAGGTGATGAGCATGCCCGGATTGTTGGCCGGCTCTTGCAGGGGATGGCCGGGCGGACGGGTGCCGCCGTAGAGGGTGAAACCGGCCATGACCGCCACCATGAAGATGTTGAACCAGATGAAGACTTTGGGGATGAGAGGGTGACGGAGGACATCCCGGATCCCCTCCCAGTGCAGGAGATTGAGCTTGTGGATCTCCTTTTCCGAAGGGAGGACGAAGATGAGGTCCCCGGGGATGATGACGTCTTCGGAGGATACGATGGCCGCCCGCTGGATGACGTTTTCCAATTCCTTGACGTTGCCGGGCCAGCTGTAGCTGACCAGTTTCTCCGTGGCCTCCCGGGACAGGCCGCTGATGCGCTTTCCGTTTTTACGGGCGAAAGTCTTCAGGTAATAATCGGCCAAGAGGGGGATGTCCTTCAGGCGCTGGATCAAGGGGGGGAGGATGACCTTGTTCCTTTCCAGTTCCTGACGGAGTTCGGGGATGAATTTGTCCATCACCTCGGCCTCGGTCCCCGAGGCCAGGAGGACGACCCGCGTCTGGGCCTTGACGCTCTTTTGACCGTAGACCCGGTGGAACCAGCCGAGTTTGAGATAGGTCACCAGTTTGCTCTGCTGATGGGCGTCCAACAGCTCGGCGTGGGCGATGGCCAAAGTGCCCATGCCGATCATCTCCAGGTAACCCACCTGTCCTTTCATGTGGGTCACCGAAGGATCGGGTTCGACCCCGAAGAGGGAGGCGCCGATTTGACCCTCTTCCAGGTCGGCCAAGGAGATCTCCACATAGGGATAATCGGGATTGGGGCCGACCCGGTGATAATAACGGGCGAAGGTCCGTTTCCCCGTGCCCGGGGGACCGATGATCAGGGCGGGCTTGCCGCTTTTGGCCAATTCCTCGATTTTTTTCTTGGCCTCGAGGATCTTGCGGTCTTCGCCGATGATGCGGACATCGGTGGGGGTGATGATGTCTTTGAGATTGTCCCGCCTTTTCCCTTTTCGGTCGGATTCGGCCTGGGCGCTGCGCAGCTTGGTCAAGACCATCCGATAGAAGGCCTGATTCAGGTCGGGTTTTTTCTGCAACAGTTCATTCAGCTGTTCCTTGCGCAGTTCCAGGAGGGTGCAATCTCCTTCGGCGATCATGGAATATTCACCGGATTCGCCGGCCAAAAGGGCCCGTTCGCCGAAGTAGTCGCCGGGATGCAGACGGTCGATGAGACGTTCCCCACCCTCTTCGTTGAGTTCGACGATGCGGATACGCCCGGTGTAAAGAAAGAACATGCTTTCCACCAGGGTGTTCTGTTTCAGGATCAAGGCCCCCCGGGGAAAAGAACGCACGATCAGATTCTGGGCCAAAAGGAGCTTGGTCTCGCGGTCCAACCAATTGAAGAGGTCGCTTTTTTCGATGAAGGCCTCTTTTTCCGGGAGGGAGATCTCCGGCTCTTTTTGCAAAAAGAGGAGTTCCGAATCGCCGATGGCGATCCGGTCCCCGGACTTGAGGGGGAGGTTTTGGACCAACTGGCCGTTGACGAAGACGCCGTTGGTGGAATTTAAATCAATTATGAAATAACGTCCGTTCTCAAAGCGGATCTCGGCGTGATTCCGGGAGACCTTGCCGTCAGGCAGGATGAGGTCGTTATATCCGGAACGGCCGATCTTCAATCCTTCCATCCCCAGGGGCAGGACCTTTTCATTGGCTTCGCCCCGGACCACTTCCAGAAAGGCCCGGCTTACCGATGAGGGACGAAGAGGGGTTTCTCCGGGTTGCCAAGCCACGGTGGCCTGATCCCGGCCGACCAAAGGACCGGCCGGATCTCCGGTGAGACCCTCCCTCGGAGAGGCCCCGGGATACGGATCCCTTCTCAATGGACCGAAGGGCCCGGTTTTTTCTTTTTCATCCATTTGGGCCTGCCTTTACTTTATAGGGTAGAAGTGTGCTTGGGGATTGGAATGGGGCGCACCCGTTTCAGCGGGACGGGGAATAGGGCCCTTATACTTGCCGGGCCCTATGCGTCTTCGGATCTTCCCCCGAAGCCTTCGACCCGTCCTCCGACCGGTCCGGAGGCCTCACCGCCTTTTCGCCCCTTTTTCGAAAAAGGCTTCTTTCATCGGCTTCTTCCATCAATGCCGTTCGATGGAGGAAACCTGATTGTTTTGGAACTCGATCTCCACCTTTCCTTGCGGGGTCAGGTATTCCCACTCGACCTTGGTCCCTTTTTGTTTGGTTTGTGTCGGAGCGCCCATGATCTTTTGGACCTGATCCGGGGTCATCCCCATTTGGACTTGGTTGACCGCTTGGGCCGGGTTGACCGTGGTTCCGGGTTGAGCGGTTCCCGCTGGGGCCGTTCCGGCGGCCGGCGGAGCGGCGGGTTGGGCCAACGGAGCCGGAGCCGGTACCGGTGCCGGTGCGGTGGCGGCCGGTGGAGGGGTCTGTTCTTTTTGACAGGCCGTGATGCAGATGAACAGGGAAAAAGCCAACAGTCCGATAAAGCACACCTTGGAAAAACCGAATTTTTTCATAACCGCTCCTTTCCTTATGGATTTTGAAGGGCTTTAATGCGTTCGGCGACCACGCTTTTCAAGCACCCTTGCTGATGGCCGATTATAATCCAACTTCTATTACTTTCAACAAAATTCTTCCGATACCTCTTGCCCGGCCGATGCCAGAAAAAGTGGGGGAAGCCTTAAGGGATATCCGTCTCCTGTGTCCTCGGGTCTTCCACAGCGGGGCGGAGATCCCAAATGCCTTCCCCGTATTCCCGGATGGCCCGATCGGAGGAAAAATAACCCATGCGGCATACGGTTAGGACGGACTTCCGGGTCCATTGATCGGGATCGGAAAAGAGGCGATCCACCTCTTCTTGAGCCCCCAAATAAGAGCGGTAGTCAGCCAGGACCAGAAAGGGATCATCCTCGAGCCAATTGTCGATGAGGGGTCTGAAGAGATCACGGTGTTCCGGTGAAAAATAACCGGAGGCGATCATGTCCACGGCCTCTTTAAGTTCCGGATCCTGTTCATAATAGTCGCGGGGGCGATATCCGGCCTTTTTCAGTTCCTCCACTTCGGAGGCGGTGAGGCCGAAGAGAAAGAAGTTCTCGGCCCCGATGTGTTCGCGGATTTCGATGTTGGCCCCGTCCAGGGTGCCGATGGTCAGGGCCCCGTTGAGGGCGAACTTCATGTTCCCGGTCCCCGAGGCTTCGGTCCCGGCCAGGGAGATCTGCTCCGAGAGGTCGGCGGCGGGATAGACCCATTGGGCATGCTTGACATTGAAATTGGGCAGGAAGGCCACCTTCAGGCGGCCGCAGACGCGTGGATCCTGATTGATTACGGCCCCCACGGAGTTGATCAATTTGATGATCAGTTTGGCCATGAAATAACCGGGGGCGGCCTTGCCGCCGAAGACGAAGGTACGGGGAACCAATGACAGGTCAGGGTTGCGGAGTAGTCGCTGATAGAGGGTGATGATGTGGAGGACCTTTAAGTGTTGCCGTTTATATTCGTGGATCCGTTTGACCTGGATGTCGAAAAGGGTGGCGGGGTCCAAGTCCAGGCCGGTCTTGATCCGGAGAAGATCGGCCAGGGTCTTTTTGTTGTCCCTTTTGATCTTCCGCCATGCTTCCAAAAAGGCCGGATCGTCCGCCGCCGGCTCGAGCTCCTTGAGCCGTTCCATATGGGTGATCCAACCTTCGCCGATGCGACGGGTGATGAGGCCGGCCAGGGCGGGATTGCAGAGCAAAAGGAAACGGCGGGGGGTGACGCCGTTGGTGATGTAGGTGAATTTTTCCGGATCGAGTTCGGCGAAGTCGCGAAAGACACCGGAACGGAGGAGCTCACCATGGAGGCGGGCCACCCCGTTGACCCGACGGCTGCCCACGCAGGCCAGGTGGGCCATACGCACATAACGGGGCCCTTCCTCGTCAATGAGGGACATGCGGGCCGCCCGGGCCTCATCCCCGGGACAACGGAGCCGGATTTCGTTCAAGAAGCGGTGATTGATTTCGTAGATGATTTCCAGATGTCGGGGCAGGAGGCTTTTGAACAGGGGGACGGGCCAGCGTTCCAGGGCCTCGGGCATGAGGGTGTGGTTGGTGTAATGGAAGATGGCCCGGGTCATTTCCCAAGACCGTTCCCAGGGGAGCCCATGTTCGTCCACCAGAAGACGCATGAGTTCGGCTACGGCGATGGCCGGATGGGTGTCGTTGAGTTGGACGACGAATTTGTCGGCCAATTGGCCCAAGGAATCGGCCCGCTGAAAATACATGCGGATCATGTCCTGAAGGGCGCAGGAGACGAAAAAGTATTGTTGCTGCAGACGCAGTTGTTTGCCTTGAAAGGTTTCGTCGTTGGGATAAAGGACCTTGGTGATGTTTTCCGAGGTCACCTTTTCCATGACCGCCCCGTAATAATCGCCGGTGTTGAAGGCCTGAAAATCGAAGGACTCCACGGCCTCGGCCTTCCAAAGGCGAAGCAAGTTGACCGTGTTTCCGCCGTAACCGACGATGGGGGTGTCATAGGCCATGCCCCGTACCACCCGTTCGGGGATCCAGCGCACTACATAGCGTCCGTTTTCGGTTCCGGCCTCGGTATGTCCCCCCAGTTTGACTTCAAAGACGATCTCCGGGCGGGGGATTTCCCAGGGGTTTCCCAACCTCAACCATTTGTCGGTCAGCTCCATTTGCCAGCCGTCTCTTAAGGCCTGGTCAAAGATGCCGAATTCATAACGGATCCCATAACCGATGCCCGGCAGGCGCAAGGTGGCCAGGGAATCCAAGAAACAAGCGGCTAGCCTCCCCAGCCCGCCGTTCCCCAGGCCGGGTTCGTCTTCCTGATCCAAGAGGTCCTTCAGGTTCAATCCCAAAGATCGCATCGCCCGGTCCACCTGGTCATAAATGCCCAAGTTGATGAGATTCTTGCCCAACTGGGGCCCGATGAGAAATTCGGCTGATAAATAACAGACGGAACGACTGCGTTCTCGGTAGTAGGTGTGGGCGGTGCGGATCCAACGCTGGAGGAGGCGGTCCCGCACCGTGTAGGCCAAGGCCAGGTAGTAATCGTTTCGGGTGGCCACTTCCGGGAAACGGGCGCAGAGGCAGGTTAAATTATCGATAAAATCCCGGGCGATGGCCTCCGGGCTCAATCCGCTTCGGATGTCTTCCACCGTTTCGGAGGGCATGCCTTTTCCTCCTGGATTTTTTGGGTTTATAAGGAAGAAAAACGCCTTCCGTCCTCGGCCAGGTCCAACTTGCCCGAGGGGTTTCGGGTCAAGACCTTTTTCTGTCGCTCCGTGAGACGAGGGAGATGAGTCAGGATCAGACGGCAGGAAGGCGGGACCTTCCTGCGGATGTCCAAGATGTTCGCCCGGTTCAGGTGAAAGGGATAATCGTCTTCAAGGGAGCTCATCTCCAATACAGCGATTTCGGCGTCCTGCAAAAGGGCCCACAATCCGGGACAAAGACCGGTGTCCCCGCTATAGGCCAGTCGTCTTTGTTTATAAGTGAGGCCGAAGCCCAAGGCGGTCAGCTCGCCGTGGGCCATTGGAAATACCCGGACGGTCAGGTCCTCGAAAAGGTAGGCTTTGCCGGGGAGGACTTCGACGAAGGTCAAAGGAAGCCGGTGGCCGTACTTTTTTCGGGTTTGGGGAAAGGCCAGGTCCATCAAGCGCAGGGAGCGGTTTTTCAGCCCGCGGGGACCGATGACGGTCAAGGGTTCCGGTCTCGGGGTGACGAAATAATGGTGGAGGAAAAGGAAGGGCAGCCCGAAAAAGTGATCGCCGTGGAAATGGCTGATGAAGACATAACGGAGGCCTTCCAGGGATAGACCCAAGGCTTGCATGGCCGGGAGAAAGGTGGGAGAGGGTTCGAAGAGGATCTTCCGGTCCAAAAGGAAACTGCTGTAGGCCCGACCCGGGGAAAATCCGTTGCCCGATCCGAGGAATTCCAGGGTCAAAGGATGCTTTTTGGAGGTCATAGACACCGTCATCAGGGTCGGTTGGTCGTCGGAGGAATCGGGGTATCCTTGAAGACTTCCCCCGTTTGGATAAAAGTATAGGATAGCCCATCGATCAGGGTCAAGGAGAAAAAAGGCCTTTTTGGTGAGCGGCCGGGTCGGATACCGAAAGGCGGGCAAGGAAGTTTTTTTACTTCCAAAGGGCTATGCCGAATGGTTAAAGGGATTCAGAGAAGGCCGTTCAGCCTTTTAAAAAGGCCCTTTGGTGGAGGGTTCCACGGGAGCGGGGATATAGGGTTGCTTCAAGCGGAGGACATTGTAGGCCGTGACCGGCTCGCTGAAGCCTTTCACCTCCAACTCGCCGATTTCTTCCACCTCCACCAAGTCTTCCACCCGATAGAGGGTCTTGCGGTTGATCAGGATCTCTCCGCCCTTGGCCGCGGCGCAGAGGCGGGCGGCCAGGTTGGTGGTCTTGCCGATGGCCGCATAATCCATGCGGCCTTCAAAACCGATGTTGCCTACATAGACGAAGCCGGTGGCGATGCCGAAGGAGATGTCCAGGTTGTAGCCCAGCTTTTTCCAGCGCCTGCGCAGGCCCTCCATCCTTTCCCGGGCCGTAACCGCCATGGCCACGGCCCTTTGGGCGTGGTCTTTGAAAGGCACCGGGGCCCCGAAAAAGACCATGACCCCGTCACCGGCGAAGCGCTCCAAAGTGCCGTCGTACTGAAAGATGATCTCGCCGTAAAGGGTATGGAATTCGCTTAACATGGCCATGATCTCTTCCGGTTCCGAGGTCTCGGTGAAATGGGTGAAATTCCTTAAGTCGGAAAAGACGATGGACACTTCCTGCCGGGTGGGTTTGAGGACATCGGCCTCGTTTCCGGAGAGGACCGCGGCCACCAATTGGGGGGAGAGGTAGCGCTTCAAGCGGGTGATCCGTTCGGCCTCGGAGAGGTCTTCGCTGACCCGGCGTTCCACCTGGGCGTTCAGCTGATTGGTTTCCCGGCGCAGGCGGTGCAGTTCGAGGAGGTTGCGCAGACGGATCTTCAGTTCCACCGGGTCGGGCCGGCTGAGGATCTCGTCCACCCCGGAGTTCAAGAGGGTCAAGTCCTTCTCCCCTCCGTCCTTTTGACGGAGGAGGATGATCGGACCGGCCTGGGGATGGGCCTTGACTTCTTGACAGATCCGTTCCGCATCCTCTACGGCGTTGCAGAGGATCAGACAATCGGGCGGAGAGGCGCTGAGTAAGGAGCGGAGCTTTTGGGCGTCGGACGCCCTCCGGACCAATACGCCCGTGGCCTCCAGAGACTGGAGAAGCGGTTCGATGCGGGCGCAATCGGGGTGGACGACCACGATCTGGGGCGGCGCTTGGGTCGGGGCGAAAAGGGTCAGGGAGACCGGTCCCGGCTCGGGCAGGGGAGGGGGGAGGAAGACCTCTTCCCCGGCGGGCGGGGAGGGCCGGGAGGCGGGTTCGGCCCCTTTTTCGGCAGGCCCGGCCCCTTTGGATAAGGAGGCGGCTCGTTCGCCCTTGGTGGTCGGGGGGGGTTGAGGCAGACCTTTTTCTTCAGGGAATTCTTCAATGAGGATCTCCGAGAGGCCCAGGCGGATCTTATCCCCAGGGTGAAGGACGGTGCGGGTGATCCTTTTGCCGTTGACCAGGGTCCCGTTGGCGCTGTTCAAGTCCTCCAGTACCCATCCTTCGGAAAGAAGCTGCATCCGGCAATGCTCCCGGGAGACCAGGACATCGTTGATGACCACATCACAATGGGTCGCCCGGCCGATTTTGATCAAGGGCTTTGCCGGTGTATAATCCCACTTCTTGCCCACGGAAGGGGTGATGCGAAGACGGAGGGACATGAAAAAATTCCTTGGAAAAAAGATGGTTGCATTATACTCCCCGGATTTGGTAAAGTCAAATGCGTCGGATTTTATTGCCGGTGATTGAGTTACCCAATCCAGAGGATAATTCCAACTGCCGATGGTCAAACTGGAGGTCAAACCGGCGGGGGGCAAACCTTTTATCTTCCGCCCGGAGAAGAAGGAAGTCCGCCTGGGACGGGGGGCCCGCGCCGACCTGGTCTTGGACGATCCCCGCGTCTCCCGTGATCACGCCTTGTTGACCGAAAGGACGGACGGGGTCTTCCTCAAGGACTTGGGCAGCTTCAACGGGACCTTCGTCAACGGCCGCCGGATTTACGAAGTCCGCTTATCCCACGGAGATGTCATTCACCTGGGGGCCACGGAGATCGTCTTTGAAGAGGAACCGGCCGATACGATCGTCAGGACGAAGATGCCCCCCTTGCCGGGGGAAGAAAATTTAGAACGTGCGGTGGCCGTTCCTCTTCATCCATCCCTGGATCGGACAGTTGCCGTACCCCGTCTGCAAGAGGCGGAAGAGACCATAGCCGTCCCTCGGGACCTTGCAAAAAAATCCAAGGCCATGACGCCGGCGGCCCTTTCGGAAATGCGGACCGTCCTTCAGCGGGGGCCCTTAACCACAGGGGTCCCGGAGGAACAGGCCGTCCCCCTCCTCCTCAGGGTCAAGCCGCCCCAAGGCGCACCTTTCCTGTTCCCCTTGGATGAAGAAGAACTTTCCATCGGCCGATCCGGATCGTGTGATTTGGTCATTCGGGATCAGCTCTTGTCCCGCAAACATGCCCTGATCCGTAAGACACCGGAAGGCTTCCTCCTGGAAGACCAAGGCAGCTCCAACGGGACCTATGTCAACGATGAAAGGGTTCAGCGCCGCTTGATCGTACCCGGGGATCGGATCCGCCTCGGTGTAACCTTGTTGACCGTGGAAGAGGCCGAGGCGGCCCTGGCCCAGACGCCCTTCCTTGCCGTTCGGGATGGAGGCCCGGTGGCGAGGGAATTCGATTTGAGTCCTTTCGCCTCTCTTTTTCAAGGAGAGGCCCCCCTGCATATTTTGGTGGCCCATCCGGAAAGCGGACGCATCGGCAACCTCCTTCGTCCTTTGAAGCAGGCCGGGGCCGTCCTGCACGATGTGGCCGGAAAAGAAGCGGTCTTGACCTTTGTCCAAGGATCCCCACCGGATTTGATTCTCCTTTCTCCCGGTCTGAATCGAAGTCTGGATCTGGTCCTGGAACTTCGGGACCGAAAAGCGGAGGTGCCCATCCTGGTCCTCATGGAAGACCAGGAGTGGGAAGAGATCCTCCCCTTCATCAAGGCCGGGGCCGACGATGTTTTGATGAAAGAGGAACCTTACGAATTGTTCCTCAAGCTCCAAAAATTGGTGGAACTCTACCGCCTGCGCCGGGGCGTTCCTCCCCCCCAAAAAAAGGAAGAGGAAGTCCCGGGTGAGGCCCCGAGTCTTGAGGCCCCGAAGGGTCCCAAGGAGGCCGCCGAATCCCCCGCACCGTCGGCCAAGGAAACACGGAGGGATTTTTTGCTCCTTTTGGCCAGCCGGGCCAGCTCCCGCATCGGGGATGGGTTTTTGCGGATCGTCTCCATCCTCTTGGTCGCCTCCAAGACCAAGGATCCCATGATGGCCGGATTGGTCCTGGTCTTCCGTTACGTCTGCGAGATCCTGATCAACGCCGTTTCCGGCCCTTTCATCGACAAGATCCGTATCCGCAATTCCCTGATGACCGCCGACCTGTTGCGCACGATCTTGAGCTTGATGCTGGTCGGGGCGGCGCTTTTGGAATTTCCTTATGCCGTTTATTTGGCCTTGTCCTTTCTGGGGGACTTCGTCTTCATCTTTTTCAAGCCCGCCGCCGACAAGATGGTCAAGGTCACCTTCCCGGTCAAGGAAGGGACCAAGGTCCTGTCCCGGGTGGATGCGGTCAATCACTTGAGCAACATCGGCGGCTATGCCCTGGCCAGCGGGGTGGCCGGTTGGATCGGATTGAAGACGGCGGTCTTTTTAGGCCCGCTCTTTTTCTTTTTTTCTTTTCTCATGGTCTCCCGGCTCCACCTGACCGGCGAATCGGTCATTGATTACAAAAAGGTGCGGAAACAGTCCTATTGGGCCAGTCAGCGGGAAGGACTGAAATACACCTGGGGGAACCGACCGTTGCGCCTTTTGTTGATCGGCCGGTCCCTGGTGGCCGTGGGACGGGGCTCTTTCACCGTTTTGTCCGTGGTCTATTTGGCCGGCATCGCCAAGGGGCTTACGGCCTACGGCTATTTCGAGTCCGCCCAATCGGCCGGGAAAGTGTTCATGACCGCCCTGATCATCCCCTTTTTCTTCGCCTACCGCTCCACCTTTTTTCTGACCGGGATGTCTTTGATCTTGATCGGACTGGCCTTTTTCGGGTTTAATCAGGTGAACGACGTCTGGCTGGCCTGCTTGGTAGGCGCCCTGGTGGGCGCGGGCCAGGCCTCGGAGGCGGTGGGGATCGACGCCATTTTGAACCGTTATTCCGAGGCCCATATCCAAGGCCGGGCCAAATCCACCACCAGTTTCGGCAGCCGCATCTCCGGACTGGCGGCCATCGGCATCGTCTATTTGTTGGTGACCACCTTTCAGGTCTCGGCCCGGACCCTCTTCGGGTGGCTGGGCATCTTTCCCTTTTTAGGGGCCGTGGTCTTTTTCAAGGGCTGGAAGGCGGAGCGGGCGGAAGTGATGAATCCTATGCCTGTGAGAGAGGAACGCGTATATGGCTGAAGCCATCCGGAAGGATTACGAGGCGCCGGAATTGGAAATCCAGGCCGTGGATTTCCTCGAGGCCTTGCATCAGGCCGCCCAGGCCGGTCAAAAGAGCCTGAGGTTGACCTACGGCGGGGTTGAGTTGGGGCTTCGGCTCCCTCCTTTAGGAGAAGGGGATCGGGGCATCGTTTTTCAACTGGCCGATCATTCCCTGGATCTGCCCGGGGTCGAAGGGCCGTTGTGTTTGAAGGTGGCCAAGCAACAGCCCGTCTGCCGGGAACGCCTTTTGGAAGAGGCCATGACCACCGCTTTTTTCCTCTCCGAAGGGGTGGCCGTCCCCCGGATTTATTATATGGATCCCCTGGGGAGATTTTGCATCAAGGAATATGTGGAAGGCGAGTCGGTCACCAGCCTTTACCTGCGCTTCAATGACTTGTCCCTGAAGAGCCAGCAGTTGATCCTGGAGGGGTTGGAAGACTTTCTGAACCGCTTGCTGGAACTCTTCCGCAAGCGTCCGGACTGCAAGGTGAGCATCAGTCCCAACAACATCTATGTCTTGAGCGAAGGAGGAAAGTTCAAAGACCCGGCCGAATTCGTCCTCATCGATCCCGGGACGACCCTGAAAAAGAATTACGACGGATTCACCTTCCATAAATACTGGAACGAGGTTTTGCCCGACCGCATCCGCAAATACCAGCGCACCGGATATCTCCAATGGCTGGTCCCGCGGGAGGTGACCCGCTCCGAACGGGACGAGGCCAAGGACTTCGAGATCTTCCGCGGCCTGAAGCCGGCCGAGATCTTCCTGCTCCTCAAGACGGCCCGGACGGTGGAATTCGAAGCCGAAGAAATCATCCTTCGGGAGGGGGCCATCGGCGAGAATTTCTATCTGATCTTGGAAGGAGAGGTGGAGGCCCGGCGGGGTCCTTACACCCGACCGGGGACATGGACGCAGCGGATCGGTCGGGGATCGGTCTTGGGGGAGGTCGCCTTTCTCCTCCACGTACCCCGGTCAATGACCGTGGTGGCGGCCACGCCCTGCAAGCTGATCGAGATCGATCAGGACCGGTTCAACGAACTTTTGGAAGCCAACCTGACCGCCCCTTACAAATTGATCAAGAACATCGCCGTCGTCCTGGCCGAACGGCTGCATCAATTGACCTTGCGATACGAAAAACAGCTGGAACAAAGGGAAGCGGAAAAAAATCCTTCGGTGGACCCCGATCATGGTTGAGCCGACCCTCTATACGGAAATCTGCCCCCGCTGCGAAGAGGGCCTTTTGACCTCCGTCACCGCCCCCCAGGACATCCCCATTGAAGGATCGTTGGTTCGGATCAACGAGGTCCAAATGGAGGAATGTCCCCTGTGCGGCTTCCGTTCCCTTTCCGGCAGAGACGCCGGGCTTTACGAAATCCTCTTCGCTTCGGAATACCAAGGGATTTCCGAGCTGGTCCAGGCCTTAAAAAAGGCCGGCTATTACGGGCTGTTTTTAAGGGAGGACCAAAGGGAGACCTTCATCGGCTTCGCCACCAGGGAATATGTGGCCGCTTTGGATGAGGGAGTCAAAGGGCTCTATCTGGATAACGAGTCCCATCATGTCCTCCAGGGATTGGCCCGTTGGGAAGGCGGCTTAGTCCCCATAGATCTGGCCGGTCGGCGGTACACGGTCAGGCTGCCCAAGATCGGGGAGGGGGAAAACGGCATCGTCTACGATTACCAAGAAAGTACCGAAGCGGTGCTGAAGATCGCCAAACCGCGGCCCTACAGCCGGCATCATCTCCAGGAAGAAAGCGAAGTCACCGATTTCTTCGAAAAACAAGGCGTACCCGTGCCGCGCATCCTCCTAAGCGATCCTTACGGGAGCTTTATGATCAAGGAGCGTTTGGCCGGGGAGTCTTTGGCCCGCCTCTATAACCGCTTGGGTGGACCGGAAAATCCCCAACACCAAAAGGTGAAGGAAGAGGTGCGGCGCTTCATTTCCGGACTCTTGGAGCTCTTCGTCAAACACCCGGAGGCCAAGACCTCGGTCAGCCCCAACAATATCTTTGTCCTCATCAGGGGAAACGAATGCCGCTGTCTTTTGGTGGACACCGGGCCCGCCCCCTTTCACGACTATTCCGGTTTTGATTTCGACCACTACTGGGAAACGGTGATCCCCCAGAAGATCAAACAATACGCGGCCGCCGGGTATTTATAAGGTTCAAGCATCCCACAGGGAAGCCCTTTCATGAAAGGAGGTCCTTATGGTTACAGGGAAAAAGAAAAATGGGATTATTACCGTCTTCGTGGCGGCCGTCGTCCTGATGTTCTGCGCCTGCGCCACCGCACCTAAAAAGGAATCGTCCGAGAAGAAAGACAAGGCCGTCAAGGAAGAAAAAAAGGAAAAAGAGGAAAAGAAGGAAAAGGCGGAAAAAGAAGGTAAAAAAGAGAAAGGGGAAAGCGCGGAAAAGGAAGGAAAGAAGGAAAAAGAGGTCAAAGAGGAGAAACAGGAGAAGGCGGAAAGGAAAGAGGTCAAGGAAGAAGAAAAGGCCGAGGAACATTACCGGAAGGGTCTGAAGAAGTTCGACGAAGGCAAATATAAAGACGCCGCCGAGGAATTAGAAAAGGCCCTGGAAAAGGGGTATCGGGATATCTCCGTTTATCTGGCCCTGGGACGGGCCTATGAAAAATTGAACAAACTCCGTCAGGCCGAGGAAACTTACGAAAAGGCCTTGGAGATGAAGGGGGATACCCTGCCGGTCCGGGAGGCCTTGGGCCTGGTCTGTTTCCGCCAGAAGAAATACCAGAAGGCCGAGGACCACTTGAAGGCGGCCCGGGCCTTAAAGAGCAAGAACCCGGAAGTCCATTATGCCTGGGGGGAGATCGAAATGATGGAAAAGTCCTGCCGGACGGCCATCCCGGCCTATCGGGAGGCCTTGCGCTTGGATCCTCACTATGCCGCCGCTCGGGAAGGACTGAAGGCCGCCGAACAGGCTTGTCGGCCAAAAACGAAGAGCCCGGCGCGGAAGCCGGCGGCCCAGACCGCCCCGCAGCCTTCCCAAACACCGCAAACCCCATCGCCGGGAAAAACTGCTCCGGTCCGTTAAACCCGGATTTCGCTTTTTCATTTGATAGAGGGGGAAATCGTCGGTGTATGTTGGCTTTGCGAAGAGCGCATCAAAATCGTTAGGGGCGACATATCCCAGGGACGAATGGAGGCGGTGGCTATTGTAAAACCTTTCGATGTAATCGATAAGGGCCTGAGGAGCCTTAAGTCGAGTGGAGTATGTCCGGTCCCCAAACCGGTCATCTTTTAACATGTGGAAGAAACTTTCGTAAACGGCATTATCGTAACCATCCCCTTTTCGACTCATACCGGGGATCATGCCGAAGGTTTTTAAAGCTTGTGGATAGTCGTGGGAGGCATATTGCCTCCCCTGATCGGAATGATGGATCAATCCCTGGGACGGCTTTTTCCGCCAACAGGCCATAATTCCGGGCCGCTTTACTCGTTTTGTACCCTTGTTCGGTTATCCGTTTTACTGCCTCTACCTTGAACTCGGGGGTATACTTCTTTCTCTCGTTGGTCATGGGTCACCTCCAAAAGCGGGTTCATGGTATCCCGTTTTTGGAGGTGTCTACAATTACTATGCCAGTTCACATTGAGCTTGCCGGGAAGCGGTATTTTTTTCTTGAAGGAGAAGGCCCTGGAGCTTCGGAGGTAGAATCAGAACGCCACCATTGTGTCCATTGTTCGGGGAAAATTGAGAAAGGCCGCCAGGAGTGGATGAAAGGGAAGAAAAAGCGAGAGGTTAATCATGTCTCCAAAGAAGAAACAGGCGGGAAGTAAAGCTAACGGGGTTAAAGATTTTCGTCATGATTCTGCAAGGCGCAAGAACAACCCACCTGCCGGCGTCGCGCCCACCTACGAAGTCCACGAGCGGCAGGCCAGACAATACGCCTATGACCCGCACCTGGACCCTCAGCTTCAGTGGGCTGGCAAGGCGGAGCACACCTCGTTCGAGGTGGATGTTGTCTCGCTCCACATCCACGAACGCATCTCCACGCGAGCGATCCTGGAAGCGGTTAAGAAACCTGAGCCCCAGCTTGCGCTCTTCGGTGAAACGCCTTTGCCCGCTGATAAGCAGATCGAGTTCTACCGACACGAAGTGGGCTGGGCGAACCGCCTGATCCTGGGCGATTCCCTTCTGGTGATGAACTCGCTCCTGGTCAAGGAGGGCATGGCGGGCAAGGTGCAGATGATCTACATGGATCCGCCCTACGGCATCAAATATGCCTCCAACTTCCAGCCCCGCATCGACCGCCGCGACGTAAAGGACAAGGACGAGGATCTTACCCATGAGCCGGAGCAGATTAAGGCCTACCGCGACACCTGGACGCTGGGCATTCACTCCTACCTGACCTACCTCCGCGACCGCCTGCTCCTGGCGAGGGAACTGCTCACCGAGAGCGGCTCCATCTTCGTCCAGATCAACGACGAAAATCTGCACCTGGTGCGCTGTCTTCTGGATGAGGTGTTCGGGAGGGAGAATTTTGTGGCGGTGATAACATTCGAAAAAACTTCA